>Ga0210406_10004506_pt1 | contig 14900 bp, 16 predicted proteins | sample IncBWC30MmetaG_FD_155454 | JGI IMG/M metagenome (GOLD analysis project Ga0210406, IMG submission 155454) | Forest soil microbial communities from Barre Woods Harvard Forest LTER site, Petersham, Massachusetts, United States - Inc-BW-C-30-M | ecosystem: Environmental > Terrestrial > Soil >... | reverse complement strand
GCACGAACCATGGCCACGCTTGAAGCGGTCATGGGTCAGATTTACCTCGCGGTGCTCGTCGCACGATTCGTTGGGTTGCACATTGTTCATGCGAGCAAGCCGCGGACGCGGGACGACAGCTGAGGCCATTTCCGCAATCTTCGCTAGCCGAGCGAATCAATCATCAACGTGCTAAGGCGCGAGCAGGTAAATCGCAATTAACGCGAGGAGAAAATAGGGAACGAGGATGGCCGCTCCAGCGTAGTCCCTTGCCATTCGCTGACCAAAGAAGAGCGCTAAGATCGACATGGCGGCGAGGACCGCGCCGCAGAACGCGAGCGAGGAATTGCGAGAAAAGATTATCAGCCCACATCCAATCGCGCTCAACATTCCGGCTCCAATCTCGAGGATCGTGATCGCGGTTACCATTAGCGGAACAATTCCAGCCAGCGGAGTCTTGGCGAAATGTCCTTTCAACCATTCGAGGTTGCCCCGCCGGTCCACGACTTTGTCGATGCCCGACTGAAGGAAGAGGATTCCGAGAAACGCTGAGACCAGGGCTTGCAAGATATATGTCGCTCCCTCGGGCGTGTGCAGGTTTGGCATCCAGCTATTGTAGCACGATCGAGAGGACTGAAAGGAAGAACGAAACGGCCGCTGCGCAGTTCAGAAGCCTCGAACTGAGCGAGAATGCTCGCAAGCGAGAGGGTTGCGGCTAAAAATATCTAACATCTGTTAGCCGCTGTTGCACGTGCCCGTGGCGCAATTTCATATTCGAGTCACATCCGAAATCTGCCCGCGCTACAGAGCTCGAAAAAGAGCACATTCGGCATCGAGCGCTGCTGCGCGTTCATCCTTTCGCTCCCACTCAGTCGCAGGCTAGCCTCGCCAGTTTTGCCGTGCATCTCGTTCGCCCCACTCATTCGACTCTCCGTTTCGGTTTCAGCAGTCCATGCGACGCAGGCCTTCGGAAAGATCTGCTCGGCGTCGGCGTAAGAGTCTACTTCGTTCAAGCTGCAGCCGTTTGGAACATCGGCAAAACCGGCGGCCGCTCAAGATTGTTCGCGGCGATTCCTTCGAAGTGCGCGCGGATGCTGCGCAGTTCGGCAGTCACAAACGTATCGACAAAACCCAAGCGCCGGTCGAGCCAGGCAAACAACTTGTTCCTGATCTCGTAGTGAACTGCAAGCGTGACCTCCGTGCAGCTTGGTCGAATCTCAGCGAACTCAACGATTCCCATCAGGTTAATATTCCCGCCCACGGACTCAAACGTATACCGATCGGGAGAGTCGCTCTCGACCGACAGAAGGACGGTGTGAGCCTCAAAACCGAGCGGACCGCGAAAGCTAAAACCAACGGTCTTAGATGAAGTCACGGTTGCCCTTGTAACCATAAGGAACTGCCGACGATACGATTGGATGCTGGCGAGACGGGCGTTGCATTCTGCCACCGGCTGGCTCATGTGTAGCGTTTTTTGTAAAAGCATAGATAGGAGTAGGTTTGTTGCTGTGAAATTTAAGCAATAGGGATGCAAGCGCGTCCTCCAAGGGAAGCGACTAGTGATTCACGATCTTCACACGTTTTCAGGATTGGTTGATCTTGCTGGCGACGAACTTTTCTAGCTTCGCAATGTCGGCAGCGAACTTACGAATGCCTTCCGCGGTTTTCTCCGTCGCCATCGCGTCTTGGTTGACGAGGTAGCGGAATTTCTTCTCGTCCAGCTCGCCGAGCCGTTTTACATCTGCGTTTTTTGCTTTTTCGGGGGTCAGTTTTCGCTCGACCGGCTCGTGCGACTCGGAAAGCTGCTTCATCAATTCCGGGCTGATGGTGAGGAGATCGCAGCCCGCGAGCTCGAGGATCTGGCCAACGTTGCGAAAACTTGCGCCCATCACTTCCGTCTCGTAACCGAACTTCTTGTAATACGTGTAAATTTCCTGCACCGATTGCACCCCGGGATCTTCCGCGCCCGAGTAATCGCGTTTGTTCGCGGCTTTGAACCAGTCGTAAATGCGGCCGACGAATGGCGAAATGAGTTGCACCTTCGCTTTGGCGGCACGCACCGCCTGGGGCAGTGAGAAGAGCAGCGTCATATTGCACTTGATGCCTTCCTTCTGTAGTTGCTCCGCCGCAGCAATTCCTTCCCACGTGGAAGCAATCTTGATGAGCACGCGCTCGCGCCCGATCCCCTTTTCCTCATAAAGTTTGACCAAGCGCCGCGCTTTCCTGATTGAACCTTCCACATCGAAAGAGTAACGGACATCGGTTTCGGTCGAGACCCGACCGGGCACAATTTCCAACATCGCGCAACCGAACCGCACCAAAAGGTGATCAATTATGTCCTCGATCTGTGCCGCGCCAGTGAGTCCCGACCTGCGGCGGTTGGTCAGCACTTCCTCGAGGAATTGACTGTAATTGTCCTTCTGCGTTGCCGCGTACACCAAGCTGGGATTCGTGGTGGCGTCCCTCGGCTTGAACTCGCGGATGCTTTCGAAGTCAGCAGTGTCCGCGACTACCGTCGTGAACTTCTTGATCTGTGCGAGCTGGTCCCGTTTCGTTTCAGTCCTCAGTCTGTCGGAAATGACCGTTGTCATTGCTGGATTCTCAGTGAGCCAACCTCTTATGCCGCTACGCGGTATTCGGGAAATGCATAAGCGACTTGTTGTGCATTATTTCGTGGCGTCGACTGAACCTTTTCAATCGAGTGTGTTAAAGCCCGGTAAGACCAAATCAGGTCTGTGCCCACTCGTGCCTTGGCCGCACCGCGATATTTTTTGGTTGCCCGATGTTGTAGGGCGTAAAGAGCGCCATTTTGAGTGATCGTGGGTTCCATAGGATTACAATTTGCCGTTTGCCGAATTAATAGACGTGGCGACGCCGGTCTTCGCGACAGGAGGCGGACTGCTTTCGAACTGAAGAGGACCTTGGGTTGTGAGATCGGATAGGGAATCGTATATTTTGAAACGCGCGGTAAACTTCGCGCCGTGACCTGATCCCTCGCTCTCCACCTCCAAGGTGCCGCCGTGCGCTTTTACTAAAGTACGCGCAATCGAAAGACCGAGACCGAGACCGCCGTAGCGTCGATGAATGGACGAATCCCCTTGCTCGAAGGGCGAAAAAATCCGCGAGAGTGCGTCTGCCGGGATGCCGATCCCGGTATCGCTCACTTCGATGACCAGCCTGCCGCTTTCCTCATTGCCCGTGACGATCGAAATCTTGCCGCCTTTCGGCGTGAACTTCAGCGCGTTGCCAATAAGATTCGACAGAATCTGTTCAAGCTTGCCCGAATCAGCTCGGATGTGGCTATGTTGAGCCTGCAACTGAAGGTCGATACCAATCCCTGCCCCTTTCTGGTGGCTCTCGAGATTCTTGAGTGCGAAGCGGATCACCTCGTGCGCGTCCACCTTCACGAGCTCCAGCCCCGAGGCCTCGTCCGCGATATGGGTGAATTCGAGCAACTCAGTGACTAGACGCACGAGACCTTGAACATTACGGCGGATGAATGCCAAGGCGGACTTATCGAACGGCGGTGGCAATTCCCCCTTGTCGGGCATGCCGACGGCACCGTGACCCACCTCGAGCACGTCGATCATTGAAGAAATGGCCGCGAGCGGAGTGCGCAGCTCGTGAGAGAACACAGCGATGACTTTCTCTCTTGCTCTGGCTGCGAGCTCGAGCGTATCGGCGTGGCTCTTGGACGCCGCCTGAAATTCAGCCCGCGCGCGGATATCGCGAATGTTGCATTGAATCACTTTGTCTGACCCGACAAAGTAAACATTACTGACAAACTCGACTTGGATCTGCTTTCCGGCTTTCGTCCGGAGCGGGTAGTTTTCGTACCGGATGTACTCCTCTGTTCGCAGCTTTTCGAAAGCGGCCTGATTCGCTGCGATGTCTTCGAACAGGCCGATCTCCCAGAGCTGGAGGCCGATTATGCTTTCGAACGGATAGTCCAGCAGATCGAGCAGAAATGGATTTACATCGATGATCTTACCGGTATTCGCGTCGAGAATCAGGATGCCATCCTGGGCGCTTTCGAATAACCGGCGGTAACGCAGCTCCGATACTTCCAGGGCGAGCTCCAGCGAGTTTCCTCTCCCGCTCGCCGGCATTAGGTTCGCTTGGCTTGTCAGCGTGTTTAATGTCATGGGTCGAGACTCGCGGTCATCGAGATGTTGGTTCTAAGCAGGCGCGCGATAGGACAGTTTGTTTTTGCCGCGATCGCCGCATCCATGAAGCGCGCTTGAGACGCGTCCGGAACGTTTGCACGGACGTCGAGTTGCATGTGCGTGACCGTCCAGCCCGCGGCCAAATCTTCCAGAGTGGCAGTCGCGGTGGTTTCGATACGCTCGGGGTGAAAACCGGAAAGACCGAGCTCATTGGACAGGGCCATTGAAAAACATCCGCCTAGCGATGCGGCTATGAGCTCGTCCGGATTGGTTCCGATGCCTTCGGCGAACGATTTTCGGTATGAGTACTGGGTTTTCGACAGGACGCCGCTTTCGGTGGTCAATTTCCCTTCCCCTCCATGAAGGGTGCCTTTCCAAACAGCTGAAGCGTTTCGGTTCATAAATCAGTGTCCAGCATTCCAAACATCTGCCGGCGTGCAGATCGATACGCCTCCGGTCGTTGTCCGGCCAATATCTTCTTGGTAGCACGTAATACTTTTCAAGTATGGCCGTCTGCCTGTGGGTGAGCGGTCTGTCATACTCGGAATTCCTTTTTTTTGCATTAACGTGCCGAGTCGGTATTTAGATGCCTTAGCCCCGATGGAACTTCGTCATCTACGCTACTTCGTCGCCGTGGCGGAGGCGCTTAGCTTCACAAAAGCGGCTGGAAAGCTGCACACCGCACAGCCGTCGCTCACGCGCCAAATCAAAGATTTGGAAGAGGAGCTCGGTGTCCAACTTCTGAACCGGACAAAGCAACAGGTCACGCTGACAGACGAGGGCCGTTCATTTTTCGCTGACGCCAAACGCCTTCTTGCTCTCGCAGCCGAAACGATCGAGTCGGTCCGGCGATTACAGAGCGGCGAGGTTCGCGCGCTCAATGTCGGTTACGTCAGCAATCTCTTTTACGATCTTCTGCCGAAGACTCTCGCTTCCTTCCATCAATCGTTTCCCGCCGTTTCGGTTAATCTCTTCGACCTGTCGTGCGGTGATCAGTTTCGCGCGCTTGAAGATGGCAAGCTCGATCTTGGCTTCGTTGGGTTACATGAGCCAATTGGGCGGCGCGGATTGGAATTCCGGACCATTGCGTCCTACAAAACCGTCGCCGCCTTGCCGAAAGACAATCCGCTGGCGGGCAAAACGACGGTCGAGCTGAAAGCTCTCGCGCCCATGTTTTTCATCGGAATGTCCGAAGCGAGTTATCCCGGGTATCGCGAGTGGCTAACCAAGACGTGTGACCGCGCGGGCTTTACCCCCAAGGTTTTGCAGGATGTTGAACTGGAACGGACAATGATCCACGCCGTAGCCGCAGGATTGGGTGTTGCTCTCGTACCAGAGCAATTAAAAAAACTCGAGCACGAGAATGTTGTGTTCCGGCCAGTCAATCCCACGGTCGGGACGGAAGGCTGTGTCGCATGGAAGAACGAGCATCCATCGGCTGCTCTGAAAGCGTACGTGCAGATCGTCGAGCAACTGGGCCGGAGCATCCGTTGAAGTGCGTTGGCCCTTGATCCCGATGATGCTGCGGCCCGATTGCGGTACTGCCTACGATCGGAGTCCGCCTGGCGCGCGACGGAAATTTCGCAAGGATTGCGCAGTTTACTTCTCGCCTGTCAGCGAGTCGCCTACACTTGACTTGAAAATCAATTGCCAAAACATTTCGGCCTCAAATCAAAGAAAAACAAAACGCCTGGCGACGAGCACTGTCTCGATTCGCCAGGCGCTGAATTGCTAGCTTGGTTCTAAAATTGCCAAGCAAAGCGGGCCGGATTAGTCGCGGTCCCGCGTCACGATTACCTTATCAACTACCATGTCGTCGCCCTCTTTGAGGTAGTGAACGCGAACCTTCGAATCTTTTTTGATTTGCGAAGCTTCGATAACCTTTCCATCTGAAGTCACGTAAGTGACGGTCTTGCCAAACTTGTACCGCACGGGTTGGTCCGCTTCAGTTTTTAGGAATAGGACGTGGCCTGGAGTGAACTCCGTGACGGTGCCCGTACTTTCGGTGGTCGTGGTCGTGGTTTCAGTCGCTCCATTGGTTCCCGTCGCAACGGTGGTGGAGGACGTGGATGTTTGCCCGTAAGCCACTAAACCCATAAGGGCTGTAGCAAACGTGACACTAAGGATTGCTTTAATCATAAGACTAACTTTCTATCTACTAAGTTGCTGCAGTGATCGCAGCTAAAGGCCATCCGGTTCGTACTTCCGACCTAAATCGGCGAAACCAGGTAGGTAAATGGATGCGGCAGGAACTGTGAATACGGCTCCCGTCCCGATCTAGCCAATACTTCGTAAGCTCGGCGTCATACTTTTCAGGTATGGTAGGCGCCTGTGTCCAGTCGATTCGTTTGAACCTCCTTATGCAGCCGTCCGACGTTAATTTAGTTATTTTAATGCTTTGGTCTTCGTCTCGAAGTGATAGGAAGTGTTGAAAACCATCTTTCCGTTCTCCGTAATAATTGAAAACGTGACCCTCCCCCGGTCACCTGATGGCGGTGTTGCCTTCCCAAGCACGATATGAGTTTTGCCGTCTTTGCGCGTGACGGCCTTACCGGTAAAGTCGATCGCTGTTCCCGCCTGGAGCTTCCGAACCGAATCATCGGATGCTGCCAGGACTAAAGTGCCTTTCTCACTCTTAAAAAAATACGGCCTCACCTTGAGTTGATAGTCCCCCACATAATTTCCGTTCCGATGCGTAAGCGGACTGACGATCAAGCTAACTTTCCCCAGGGCGACGGAAGTGGAGCTAGGATCAATAAACAGTCTGCGTGTGACTGCGTCCGATGTCTCTGTCGTCGAATTAGACTTCTCCGCCGCAATGCAACTCGTGACGCCCGGTATCAGAAAAACGAAAATCGCGATCGTCAGTCTCATGATCTGGGAGAGATGCAGCTTGTCGCAAAGGTGAGTCCCGTTAGAGCACCGACTTGGACTATGAGCCGAGCGGTTTTCACGTCTAACGAGGTCAAGACCAGTTGCGGCTCCTCCCCTTTCTCGCTGGACGTCCACTGACAACTTAACGCATTCATCACGTCTGCGGCCTCTCCCATACCGACATTCCCAAAAGACGCACGGCCATCCGTTCCCGATTGCCGAGGCGTGGCCGATGTGGCCTGGCGCGGACGATGGCTTCGCCGCGCGGTAATGGCCTCTGATCCAGTCTTCTCAGCCGCGCCGGGGAACCACCCATCGATAGCCCGTAGCCGCGACATCGTCGGCGACAAATTACCAACGGCTGGTTTAGACCTATCTACCGAATACTTTTTTCACTTCACCGACTTTCCGTTCCACTTTGCCGGCGACCTTTTCTGCCGTGCCACGGTCCCGTAAATCCGGATTTCCAATCGCTTTACCCGCCTCTTCTTTGACCTTGCCCGCAACTTCTTTTGCCGTGCCCTTTACTTTATCTGTTGTGCTTGAGTTCATAATATTGATTCGCCGTGTTTGTCGCCTACGGTTGGGTCTTTTCCGGCTGTTGTGTAAAGCGGAAAATAGTTTAGTGGTGGCAGCTGCTTGCTCAATGGAACCAGTGATTACGGCGATGCCTCAGCGAGGTCATACACTTCCGCAAGGGCGACGCCGGTACTGCCATTCTTGCCCGCTACAATCGCAGTGTAATTGCCGGGCGGCAGGTCCGTGACAATCGCCGATTCCAGGTCATTGGTTGGCGCAAGTCCCGTCGCCTGAATCTCTGCTTGCTGAAAGTCTTTCCAGTTGTCATCGAACGCGAGGAGCGTGCCATTACTGTCGTGCAGCGCGAGCGTCGGATCGGCCAGGACGTTGGCAACGCCCAGGCGCGCGAGCGAAGGCCCGATGGCTCGGATGATCACTCTTTCGCTGGCAGTTCCGTTACCGAGGATAAAGCCGGCAATCATGACCTCCTCGCCGGTCTGGACAAAGCCGCGGGTGCTGATGTTAGCCAGCCTCGAATCGGCGTCCGTGGCCAAGTCATACATTTCGGCTAGCCCGACGCCCGTTGTCCCATTCTTGCCGCGCAAAATCGCAGTGTAATTGCCGGGCGCCAGAGTTGCCACAATCGCCGATTCCAGGTCGTTGGTTGGCGCAAGTCCCGTCGCCTGAATCACTGCTTGCTGAGTGTCTTTCCAATTATCGTTCCTGGCGATGATTGCCCCGGTGTGATTGTGCAGTTCCAGGGTGGGATCGGCGAGGAAGTTTCGGATGCCGTGGCTCCGCAAGGAAGGCCCGATTCCACGCACGATTACTTTTTTAGCAGCATTGCCAGTGATGATAAAGCCGCTAATGGCGACGCTGTCGCCCGTCTGGACATCGGCTCGCGTGGATATGTTTAGCAGTTGCGCACGAGTCAATCCTGGGCTGATCACGCTGTTTGTATCAAGGGTTACAGCCCCTACTACTGCCAAAAGTCGGCCAGCCACAGAAGTGGTGCTGACCGCAGTGATAGAAGCATCAGCGAGGATGTTGCCGATGAAACTACTGCCACTGCCAAGGGTCGCGGAGGTCCCTACTTGAAAATAGATATTCCGTGGGTCGGCACCATTGATTAGGACAACCGAGGAGCTGCTGGGAGTAATCAGGGTGGTGCCAATTTGAATGACGAAGCGTGCGTTGGGATCATTCTGAGCATCGAATGTCAGGGCGCCACTTGACCATGTTGCCGCAACGTTATAACGATAAACGCCCGGCGTAAGCGTTTTGCCGCCGAGGTCTTGCCCGGTCAGGTTATTGGCGGGCGGAGAAGCCAGGCCGGCAAAGGCGGTGTAGGCGGTGGCCAAGTCAGCATGAGCCTGCATCGCCGTAGCGTCATTGGCGTGGAGTGAGCCGTTGGTGACGGCGCCTGGCGGGAAGCCGGTGATGGCCGAACCAGGGCTGACTCCGACGTTGCCGGAAATGTGACTGGCGCCGGTATTGGTCACGGTCGAAGCGCCCAGGACGGCGAAGCTCTCGGCTGATCCGAGGGATTGTGCCTTAGCTTGAGCTGTGAAAGTCGCCAGCGCGGCGAAGGCGAGGAAAAGTCCCGGGACGAGCCCAAAACGAAATGATTTAGTTCGATTATTCATGGTAAGATGCGGTATGGCACCATTCTATCGTATTTCGAAGGCAGCTTGGTCGTCTCTACAAAACTGCTAAATAGGGAAAAGCAATGCTCGGCCGCTTTTGCGCTCCAAGCCGCAAAGCTTGTGCGAAAATCCGCGCGGTTCTCGGCATAGTGAATCGCCTGATTTTCTGGCGCGAACACAGGTTCGACGCCTGGCGCTTCGAAGACTTTCCAACCCCAACCGTGCGGTTTGATGTCGATGACTCTATCGTCGAACGGTTCGTCCAGTACGCAGGTTTGTTATTGCGGCCAAACGGCAGGCTCCCCGGCTGCCATAGATTATTGGCGCTGTGCAGACCCAGTGTTGCGTAAAGAAGAGTGTTGATACTGCCGGGGGCGAAAACGGAGTCGCTCAGAGCCGTCTGCCTTGAATCAGGTTAATAACGAGCACAACGACGGCAATCACGAGCAGAAGATGGATCAGACCGCCGCCAACGTGGCCGATAAAGCCCAGAAGCCAAAGCACCACTAGGATGACAATTATAGTCCAGAGCATAGATATTTCTTTCGGTTGCGTTAAACTTTCGTCGGCCTATTTATCTACCGTTTTAATCATTTGCCAAGATTTTTCAGACACTCAGCCGTGATTCACCCGCGTTCGGGCCGACAAAGCTGCCCGTCGGCACCAAGGTCGTTTCCATTGTCCACACCACAGGCAATGTCCGCGGCCCGGCGGCTGAATAAATTCCGAACCGATACGCCGGCCGCGTTGAAGCGTCGGTCTGGGTCGTTGTAACCAATCTCCTTAATCGCTTCACGCGACTATCAACTATCACGCGGCTTTCTTAGCCAGCTTCGCCTGCAAAAACTTCAAGACCGCCACTTCGCTGACGCGGAGATCGACTGCCTCGCTCTCAAGCGCTTCGTCGGTTTTGCGTTTCAAACCTTCTATCATATCTCCGTCGAGATAACTTTCGAGTACAACAGGATCAATGTAACACTTTTGACAAATTGCCGGAGTGTTTCCAAGTATTTTTGCGACCGCGCCGATTGCATTTTTGATGTTTGCTTTGGCTTGTTTCTTTGTTTCAAACGCACCCGCGGCATTCAGGGCAATCGCAGCCAGAACCGTTCCCGCCCAAGTCCGAAAATCTTTGGCCGTGAAATCTTCCCCCGCGATCTCGCGGAGGTAATCATTCACGTCCTGCGAAGTAATGTCTCGCGCTTCGCCGTCATCATCCAGATATTGAAACAGATTCTGTCCCGGCAAATCTTGCACTTTGGCAACGATTTTTGCGATCCGTCGATCTTGTATGTCGACGTCATGTTTGATTCCACTTTTTCCTTGAAAACGAAAACGCAATTTCGAACCGTTTACATCCACGTGCCTGTCCTTCATCGTCGTTAGGCCAAACGATTTGTTGTCGCGCGCGTACTCTTCATTGCCGACGCGAATAAATGTCCGTTGCAACAGCTGAACAACGGCGGCGAGCACTTTGTTTTGTCGCAGGCCGGGCAAAGCAAGATCTGCTTCCACGCGTTTGCGAATCTTGGGCAAGGCCTCGCCAAAAAGCACCATCCGGTCATACTTGTCTTCGTCACGCGCGGCCCGCCAACGCTCATGATACCGATACTGCTTGCGGCCGCGCGCATCGCGCCCCGTTGCCTGAATATGTCCGTTGGCTGACGGACAAATCCACACATCCGTGTAAGCGGGCGGAATCGCGAGACGCTTTATTCGCACTAACCGTTGCTCGTCGCGAATCGGTTCGCCCTCGGCGTCGAAATACTCGAAGTCGTCGCTCTTGGCTTTGCGCGTGTACCCGGGCTGATCGTCGCTTACGTAGCGTAATCCCGCCTCCTCCGCCACTTCGACCGCATCTGTGACGATTTTTGGATCGGCAATCTTCTTTTTCTCTTGTCGAGTCATCCTGAACGGCGTGAAGGATTTTTTGTGTTCGGGCGTATTCGAAAGTATCGGAGCCTGCCTCAGGAGAAATCTCTCCCGAGCCAACTCAAACTACACCCCGAAAAAAGAAGCAAAACATATACCCTGCGATGAACGGATCTATCTCCGCAGGAAAGCGAACGCGAAGTTGAGGCGACTTTCGGGGAATTTGAATTTGTAACTTCGGGACTTGTGAAAGTGCGCGGGTAAAAGTAGAAATCACCGCATGGGTTTAATTATTCTTATCGTTGTAATTCTGCTGCTAGTCGGGGCTTTCCCGACAGGCGGTTATGGATTCGGCTACCGGTCGCACGGCATAATCGTAACCATTCTCGTAATCCTTTTGATTCTGTATTTGCTCGGTCGTCTGTAAAGTGCGCTCTGTAGTGGATCGGCCGCTCCGCTCCGGCCGCAAGGCCTGTGCGAAAACCCGCGCGGTTCTCGGCATCGTGAATCGCCTGATTTTCTGGCGCGAACACAGGTTCGACGCCTGGCGCTTCGAAGACTTTTCAACCCCAACCGTGCGGTTTGATGTCGATGACTGTATCGTCGAGCAGTTCGTCGAGTACGCCGGTTCGTTATTGCGGCCAAACGGCAGTTGATCATAAAAATTAATCTCGAACCGGAGTATTCCACATGGCTGAGAGCATTCTATTCAGTGGTTGGCTCGCGACCTTAATGTTGATCGTCTCAGTCTCGCTGGCAGGTTATTGGGTGGTAGGGCATCGGAGGTCGAAGCGAAACGGAAATTCACCGTTGCCGAAGCTTTCGAAACCTGGACAGCAGGATCGGAAGGCGAAGAATCGCGGAGCAGGAAAGTGAAAGCTGAAGCCGATGATGCCGAGGATCCACAAAGGCTGAAGTTTAGATAATTTGACCGCGCGCCGATAGAAGACCGGGTTTAAATGAATCGACCCTGTTGCTTTGTCTGCCGGTGCCCGGCCTTAGAGCTTAATGTTTATCTTGATGCTCCTCAGACTCCTCTGAAGGTTCTGAAGCATTTCATGAGTACGATTTGTAGCCTCATCAATTCCACGTCGAAACTCCGTTGTGTCGATGATCGTGTCGCAAAAGGGACATTTCTGACTCTCAGCCTTGAGCCATTTGACCGTCTCCTTGATCTGCTTGCCACATTTAGGGCAGGTAATTTCCAGCGGTAAATTGTCGAAAAACATAGTCTTGTTCACACAATGAACAAAACTTCTTGATCGGGCAAGTCTCGTTCTGCAAAGGCCGCTACGAAACATAGCATCTTCTATCCGCCTGAGATATTCGCGACCGGGCCCGTTCCTCAACGTGCACAAGATTAGGGTCGATTCTGACAATAAGCGGTGAGCGCGATGCACCGAGATGGCTTTAACTAAATTCAGAAAGGTAAAAATATGAATACATTAATAACATGGAATCAGCTTAGAGAGATGGAAGACGCGGCCCAAAATCGCTTTAACCGTTTCTTGGGCGGATTTCCGAACAGAATAGGCAATGGCGAGACCCATAGCCTGACGGTCGCAGATTGGTCACCGGAGGTTGATATCAGCGAGGATGATCGCGGGTATCTCCTCAAAGCTGACCTGCCTGAAATGAAGAAGGATGACGTTAGGGTAACAGTGGAAGATGGCATCCTCTGCGTTTTCGGAGAACGCAAAAGCGAGAAGGAAGATCATAAAAGAAAATTCCATCGCCTCGAGCGATCCTTTGGTAATTTCCGACGCAGCTTCACGCTGCCTGACGATGCCGATAGCACGAAAGTGACGGCGGAGTTCCGCGACGGAGTGCTGAAAGTGCACCTCCCGACAACGACGAAAGCAAGATCAAAAGCTCTCGAAGTTAAAGTGCAATAATGCGCTAACACTGACGGCGAGCGTGCGGAAGGTTCCGTGCGTTCGCCTCACCAGCGTAAGGCGGGCTAAGTTATACCGAGCGTCGCAGCTTCGGAAGCGATTTGCGGAATTGCGTGGGAGAGCGGCCGACGATTCGCTTAAACGCGCGATTGAAGTTCGTCATGGATTGAAATCCGCAGGCGAAGGCAGCTTCGCTAATTCGCGAGTTGGGATTCAGTAAAAGCGTCTTCGATTTCTCCACTCGAACTCTCGAGAGGTAGTCGATGAAATTTATCCCGGTCGCTTTCTTGAACATTTTGCAAAAGTAATGCCTGCTGATGTTAGCGGCGTGGGCTACCCGCCCGAGCGACAGCGGCTCCGCCTGATGCTTCTCGATGAATTGCCGCGCTCGGGCCATGTTCGCGGACTCGTGCTTTTCGCGCCGTACGACCAGTTGATTCGACAGGATCGAAAGGTGTTGCGCAAAAATACTCAGGAGCCGCAACATCGCTCGATACCGGTCCGGCGATAAAACGCACGACCGAAAGTAAGCCCGCTCAAGTTGCTTCCAATTCGCCTTGTAGCCCCACGCACGGAGCTGCCGGGTAATGGTCGCGAAGTGTTTCTTAGTCGGGTTTTTGAGCATCACTTCGCCGGTCTCGAGAAAACCAAGAATGTGGTCACCTATATACACCGGCACTGCACTTTCGGAGAGTCCGGCAAACCAGGTAACGGTTCGCGTTGTCGAATCCGGTTCTCGAGATGCGTCGGTTTGGGCCCTTAAGCACGCGGCGCGAGCCTTATTGAAACGAGCCAGGATTGAAGCAAATGAGCTGCGATCCTCTTTTCCATGGTGCGCCGGCGACCACGAATCGTGCCCTCGGATATTAAGCGGCAAACCCATGGCTTCGCTGAAAGCGCGTTCGTAATCTTTGAAAATCTGCGAGCGCGAAAGATATCGCACGACCTCCTGATCAGAGGATCGAGACGCGCTTCGTTTGCTCGTTATGCCCTTTCGAAGCCGCGCCGACCGCCTCCTGTTTACTCTACCATGCTTGCGCATCACACCATGGCCGCATTCTAAAGTGTGAACCGGCTCAGAGCCAGTTGTCCTGATGAAACCGCGGCACCTGGGGTCTGTTGTAGAAAGTCTGCCGTCGAAGATCAGGCACCTGATTCTTGCGCACAGCGCGCCAACGCCGGAAAAGCGCAGTGCGGCGTTTTGAAATTTTATGTTGCGCCAGGTAAAGCGCGCTGCTTTGCGTGAGTGTTAGTTCCATAATTGGATCTCGTATTCATATTGGGCGGTTAGTCGCGCGGGCCGCACTTGGCCGGCTCGAGTTCTTTGCGCCAGCTCCTTGGAATGAAATCTGACACAAATAAGATTCTAACGCCCTTTGTTGGTGCAGAGGGAAGGGCCGCACCTGCGGTCGATTGACGCTGCAAAAGATTGCCAATCAACCTACGGCCACAAACGCCGATCACCTAATGATATTAGAGCCGATTCGTTTCGACTGTCGTTTCCATCTATATTCTCGCGTTTCCAATCAGAAGCCGATCGAACCATTGCCGGCCACCGCACGTTGACATTTCCGCGACTAGATTACGATGACGCCGGCTTACGCTTACGAAACCACTGATGGCGCCAAACCGGTACGGCGCTTTCGAGGTTAACCAAAGCATTCACGACGAGCCGACCCACGTTGATCCCGAAACCGGCGAAGCAGTGCGGCGGGTGATATCCGGTGGCTACGGCGTAGTCATACGCAGCGGATCGACCAGTCCCTGCTCGGCTCGTGCGACTCAGCCAATCGTTGCGGGCTCGGAAGTGTAGCGAACAGGGTCCTGACGGAAGAATCGCGCCAGTTCGGCGTACAGTTCGGGATGTTTGGCGCGGAGAGCGCGGGGACGTTCAAAGAACGCCTCGGTAATTACGGCAAAGAACTCCGCGGGATCTTTTGCGCCGTAGG
>Ga0210406_10004505_pt1 | contig 14903 bp, 14 predicted proteins | sample IncBWC30MmetaG_FD_155454 | JGI IMG/M metagenome (GOLD analysis project Ga0210406, IMG submission 155454) | Forest soil microbial communities from Barre Woods Harvard Forest LTER site, Petersham, Massachusetts, United States - Inc-BW-C-30-M | ecosystem: Environmental > Terrestrial > Soil >... | reverse complement strand
GAACGGAGCCGCTCCGGGGTTGATGGGGCACCAGTCAATTTCGTAGGAATCGTCGAATTTGTGTGCGTTTCGAATGTAAAAGCCAGACGCGAACGTGTTGGGGCGCGAACCGATGTGAAAACTCTTGGCAACGGTGAGGGTGCCCTCAAGGTTGAGCTGGGCGGCTTTTCCGTGGGCTGAATCCTGAATTTGGTTCAGCTGCAGTGTGGTGAGATCGTAGGCCTCACTAAAGCACGCGGGCGAGAATACCGGCAGGTTGGGGTCTTTGGTCGCGGAGTTGAGGTACTGGCAATTGCTTTGCGCCAAGTTGGACACGAACAGTGTATGCGATTCGCCTCCGCCGATGGGGTTCAACATGCGTGCACGCCCGACGGCGAACTGCCAATTGAAAAGAGTCGTACCAAAGACGTGATTGCCTCCGAGTGACAGGCTGCCTACCTGAAAGTCAGGATCCCGTCTCTCTGTAGTAAAGGGAGTGGAACCATCGGAGTTGGGCCCGTTGTTGGGAATATTCGGACCAGGGATTGGAGAAACGCCCACCCCTGGGGCGATATCGTTGGTATTAACGATGTACTCGTAGCGATCCCCATAGTCTTTGAAGTCGGAGTACAGGGCATGGAAGTAAAGGTTGGAGTTCTCCGAAAGTCTGTAATCCAGGCTGCCGCCGACGCCGTAGCGCTTGCGGTCGTACAAGTACTGGCGGAAGGCCACGTTGGTAAAGTCTGGTATGAACGGAGTGCTGCCCGGCTGCTGAATTAATCCCGGGACCGGCTCGATATCGTCGATGCCACGTCCGTTGTAATCGTAGGAGCCGCTTACCATCGCGCCCAAGCGCTTGGCAGCACCGAAGCGCTCTCCGGCCGTGCCTCCGAACTCATACACACTGCGGGTATTGGCAATCGGCGTTAAGCCGCCGAGTCCATAGACCGAAAGGGTCGGCTGGTCGCCAGCCTTCTTGGTCACCAGGTTTACCGATCCGCCGATGGCGTCGCCATTCATGTTGGGCTGCAGGGTCTTGTTGATCTGAACCGATTCGATCAGGTCCGCCGGAATCACGTCCAGCTTCACCTGGCGCACGCCGCCTTCGGGCGACGGGACTTCAATGCCGTCGATCGTTAGGTTGGCGAGGCGTGGTTCTGTGCCGCGAATTTGAACGTATTTGCCCTCGCCTTCATCGCGCTCCAGAGTCACGCCGGGTAAGCGGCCAACCGCGTCAGCGACGTTCGCGTTGGGAAGGCTGGTGATCACTTCAGAGGGCAGAACATTGAGAATGTTGTCCGCGACTCTTTCTTCGTTGATCGACTCGGCCTCACCATGCGCGCGTTCGGCCGTCACGATGATGTTTTCCGTTTCCGAGGCAACATTCATGATTACGTTTACGCGAGATGTCTTGCCGACCAATACGGTGACGGTCGCCGTCGATGGACTAAAGCCCACATAATTCACCGTGAGGGTATGCGCTCCAGGAAGAACGTTGACGATTGTGAATTGCCCTTGGTTGTCGGAAGTGACCGTGATCTGGTTCGTATCGATCGCCACCGTCGCTCCCGGCAAGATGGCCTGGCCTGTATCCACTACAGAACCCTGAATGGTCCCATTCGGGCCAGCCGCCGCGGCAACAGTCTTTGAATCGAGGGTGAGAGAGAAGAAAACGATCAAGAGCACTGAAACGCAAATGAAAGTACGCATGTTAGACCTCGCGACCCGACTGTTTTGGCTTACCCAAGCTCAGAGCGTCTGTGCGATCCCACCCATCTCGAGTGGATCGCGAAATTGCACCGGAGTGTTGATTGCGTTACGGGAAGGTTATGAAGCGGGCGTTACAGACTTGTTACTAAGACATTAAACAGATGTTAATAGATTTCCTCTCGACGGCAGCAATATTACTGATTTTCTTAAGGTTATCTTCATTTTTGATTCATATTATTCCAAGGTCCTCCACAACGAAGTTTTCCGCCCGATTATAATTAAGTAACTAAAACGTCGCTGTTACGGAAACGCGAAGGCGAATATGGCGCTACCGACTCATGCTGAAGAACTGGGTCATGCCGCGCTGGGATACGTACCCGCTCGACGATATTAAGGCAGTAGCCGTCGAGGAATGGCTTGGGAAACTACAGCGCACAGTGGGCGACGAAAAGATTGATCTTGCGCCCGGGTCCAAGAAGAAGATCCGCGACGTGATGCATGTTCTTTTTAAGCACGCCATCCGATACGAGTGGATAGATCGGCAGTCCGCCAGCGCGGAGAGCGGCGGTTGGTCCCAGAATTGATCGAAGTCTCCGACTTGTCGCGTCTGATCTTTGAGGTGCTAAGTCTCAGGGAAAGAGTGATGATCTTTCTGGGATTCGGGACAGGATTACGCCGCGGAGAGTTGGGCGGGATAACGTGGGAGGACATCGACTTCGAGACCGGGCAACTCCATCCGAGGCGCTCCATCGTGCGACAGCACGTCGGTAAAACCAAAACGGAAGCCTCGAGAAACATAATTCCGGTCGACGAGCATCTTCTCGCTGATCTGCGGGCTTGGCGTAGGGAAACCCCATACGCCGACGGCAAAGACTTTAATAGTCGGACGAGTCGGCAAAAACCGTTAAAATCGTCGCATTTTGACACCAAACTTGACACCAAATTGGGCCCAGGGGCTGATAGTGGCGGATCACGCCCTCTTCGCTTTTCGGGTGGTCGTACCCAAGAGTAATATATTCGACCGTGAAGATAGGTGACAGCCGGTAGCGGTTGAGGGGTTGAGGCGGCGCAAGTGAGGGGATGAGGGTCAGATTGCAAGCCGCGTTCAATCGGGAAGGTTCTTTCCCCTCCCACTCTTTCAAGCTCTCCGTTTAGCACGAGAATTTACATGATGGTGACATCTGGCAGCGTGTTATTTCTTATAATTCCGCCGCTAATGTTGGAGCCTTCTAAATGAAACTAGGTGCTACGACGCTTGCTTTATCTGTCTTGGTGGCGAGCACGGGGTGCGGCAACAGCAGTCCTCGTATGCTCCAGTCCGTCATCGCGAGCCCGGCAATCGCCGATGCACAAAACTTCACTAATGGACAAGTACAGTTCACGCCAACGGGGATCTTTGATAAAGCACCAACTCGTGTTACGCCTCTTCCTGCATGTTCCGCGATCAGGTCAGCCGATTCTTGTATCACAGCGTGGTCAACGTCACCTCTTGACACAATCGCCACGATTGATCAAACCGGGGTCGCGCATTGTTTGCCGGGAGAGTCCGGAACTGTGACAATTGGGGTGGCGGTCGTAGGCGATGGCCCAGTCACGGGTGTTGCGAAACTGACTTGCCCATAGTGACTACACGAAAATTGGAGCCAAACCAGGAGTCTGTTACACACGTTATGTGCCCTTCGGAAACGCGAACCACCACTCCCACGCGTCACTGTGCGCCCTAAGACTCATCGCAGCCACATCCTGCAAAAATTGAACCTGCATAATTCTGCGGAGATTGCGTTTGGCAGCCCCGGGCTTTTACTTCTCCAGTAAGCGTGCGCCGCCGAAAGCTCCGGGCGTATGACGAGCTACTCTTACCTAACCCAGTAAGGTAAGAGTTGCCGACCACCGCTAAAAGACAGAAACCCGTATTACTTGCTGAAATTGGCTGCAAAACGGTCTCGGGCGTGCTGCACGTGACCAAGCGAAGCATCTAGCCCAATTGCGCAGTACGGCTCATTTGAGAACGCACACCGCGCCGTCATCCCGTAGAATCCGCGCGGCATCCAACAGACAACGTAATTTCGCTTCGGTGTTTCAGTCTCCCTTGACGCGCGTATATCGATTGATCCAGTTCACTTCCCAAGTCTTTCCACCGTCTTCGGAAAACGCTTGTTCGGATTGAGCCGTGTCTGTGGTAATTGCCCAGATGGAAAACCGCACCAGCACAGATTTGCCGTTGATGGGCTCGTAGTCGTAGAAGTCGCAGCGCCCGTTCTTGAATACGCCGACTCCAGGGATGTTCCCGAGCATGCCCACGTTTGGGGTTGCGAAATTGATGTTCCATTCACGCGTATTAGGGTTGTACCAGCGCAGCGCCAGGAGTTCGATCGTGCCGGACGAGCCGGTAGCTTTAAATTCCGCAATATTGGCGCGGCCATTCCAGATCCTCTTGACGACGGTGGTGCCGTCCAAATCCACCCAGGTTGTCGATCCGGTCAACGGATGCAAGAGACGGGATGTGTGCGTTTTCCACGTTCCGAAATCAAAGTCGAACTCATGGCCATCTGGAGCAGTGCTCGTCGTCTCGGAACCGGCGGCTATGTCGGATGCCGGTTCCTGCTGTTCACGGGTTTTATTGGCAGTGAAGCTGAGCGCCCAGGTTTTGCCTCCGTCATTGGAATACGATTCTTCGTAGGTATGCGAATCGGGCGTGATGTTGGACCAAACCGCGCGTACCAGAATCGATTTGTCATGAAAAGTATCCTGGCTAAAGAGCTCGCCACGACCGTCTTTGAACGATCCAATGAGCGGCGAGCCCAAGCTCGCCATTCTGCTATTGATGAAGGACTGGCTCCACTGGTGGGACCCCGGATTGTAGAGAAACAGCGACAGACCCTCCCAGTGACCCTTGGGCCCGTCGGCCTCGATCTCCTCCAGTAGTGCGCGGCCACCCCAAATCTTGCGCGAAGTGACGATTCCATTAAGCTCCACGGAGTCGGAGGAGCCTGATAGTGGATCAAGAATGCGCCGAATGTGGGTATGCCAGACGCCGATACCGAAATCGAAATTGTGCTGGCCATCTCGGGCGACGTTGGCTTGCGGTGATCCTGCGTCGGCAGCCGGTATCGGCAGTGAAAATGCGCGCTCTGATTGCGAGCCTAACGCACACAGCACGAGAGAAAAGGCAGCGAGCTTGAGCAGGTTTATCCGCAAGCTTTTGTCACCGGGGCTGAAACGTCGCTTAACCACGGAACCTCGCGCGGTGTGTGTCAACGGGAGAAGGTGAGCAGCGCGTGTTTTGGTCTCTCTCATAGACGCAGTGTAAGCTTACTTCCGGGGGAAAATCCCAAGGATGGCACAGAGATTTTCAAACAAAAATCAAAGCTCTCTCGATACCGCCTACCGATTCGGTGAATTTGAGCTTCACCCTGGAGATCGACTACTGAAGAGAGCTGGCATTTCGGTCCCGCTCCAACCCAAGAGCTTTGACGCTCTTCTGTTTCTGGTTGCGAGAGCGGAACATCTGGTTTCGAAACAGGAACTAATCAATCGACTCTGGCCGGACGTGCATGTAAGTGAAGCGAATCTCACCAACGCGATCGTCAGTTTAAGAAAGATCGTTGGTCGCGATGCGATTCGCACCGTTTCGAAACATGGGTATCGATTTGAGCTGCCGGTCGAGGGTGAACCCGGCGTGGAACGCGCGACTTATGAACGATTCGTTCGGGCCAAGGAGTTAACGGTTCAACGGTCTCTGGACTCAATGTTACTGGCTCGGGATTTATACTGGACTTGCCTGGCAGAAGACCCAAACTTTGCACCAGCTTGGGCGTGGCTCGGCAGATGTTGCTGGTTCCTGGCTAAATTCAGCGGCAACTCTATGGCGAATCCGGAGTTGGCAGAGGCAGCATTTCAGCGAGCATTCGCCCTCGACCCGGGTCTCGCTTGCGCTCACCAATTCTATACACTGGTGCAGGCAGATACCGGTCGCGCCCATGAGGCGATGTGTCGGCTCCTTGAACGGTTAGAACACTATCCCGGCGAACCGGAATCCTACACGGGCCTTGTCCAGGTGTTTCGTTTCCGCGGATTGCTGGAGCAGTCGATTGAAGCGCACAAACGGGCAGTCGAGTTAGATCCGACAATCGTCACAAGCATAGCTCATACCTTGTTTCTCTGTGGAGAGTACGAGTCTGCGATAGAAGCCTATGGTGGACGTGCTTCCTATTATCTGGACGCGGCATCCTGGGCAGCCTTGGGCGATCGGAAGCGCGCCATTACTCTCCTGCGAGATCGGCTGGACAAGATGGCTTTATCGAGGTTGATGACGGCTCTCATGGGCTCTCTATTGGCCCTTCTCGAAGGACGAACCGCTGAGGCGGTCCGCATAATGAACCAGACAGATACGACTGGTGACCCCGAGATCCTGGTCTATTTCGCACGGCACTATGCGGAGCTCGGGAAGGCAAATTCTGCCATCAAGGCGTTGCAAGTAGCAGCTCAATCCGGTTTCGTTTGCGCGCCGAATACTCTGAAGTCAGATGGGTGGCTCAGCAGATTGCGCAAACATTCGGAGTTCAGCTCCCTGCTGAATGCCGCGCTAAGGCCTGTTCAAGAAGCGCAATTATCCTTGCGCGGTTTGCGCTGCGATCTCGGTGTCGCCCAGCGGTAGCAAAACGTGGCATACCTGCGTCCGCCCCAACAGCTTGCTCAAGCCGTTGCTGACAACCAACATGTTTATCACCTTCGCCTACGCCGCGTGGGATGGCGGTCCCGATTTTGCATTCTCATCTGCAGGGCACGTTCCGCTTTTGCACTATCGAGCGTCGATTGGAGGGATTGAACAGCGTGCAGTTTCAAACCTGCCGCTGGGAATTCTGCTAACTCAAGATTTTTCGTCAAGCAGCCTACCCTTCGAGCGTGGTGATATGCTCGCGATCGTGAGTGATGGCTTCACCGGGACGTTCGACTCTAAAGGTCGTGACTTTGGGGTGACAGGTATAGAAGAGATCCTCCAGAATGCGCGAGGCAAGGAACTCAGGGAGATCTCAACGGAACTCAGAGCGAGTGTTTGCGAGTGTGGAGAGCAGAGAGACGACCAGACAATACTTCTGGTTCGTCGCGTTGCTTGATGCTGTTGCAATATGCAAATTATGCCATTTATATCCCAAACGACGAATCGCCCTTTCGCCAGAATTCTGGCAGAGTCATAGCTAGACTTTCCTGCTCCACGAATTGCGCGAACCACCACCAAATGCGCCTAATGGGAGACCTACGGTATTGCAGTTACGGTATTAGGCGTGTTCTTCAGATCAGAACCAAACTGCATTTCCGGTTTGAGCGAAACACACGACTCGTTCTCGCTCATCGATCGCATCTCGGTTGGCGTGGATCGCATGCAGCGCAACTTTGAACCGATGCGAAGGCAGGTGGAGACCTGTCAGGGAGGCGTTGGTGCTGACCCTTATTTCGCCGGTGGAGCGGGGCCAACCATGCGGATGGTGACCGGCCCGTCTTTGTCGTCGACGACCTTGTAATCACTGGGAACCGTGAACAATGACGGATCCGGCTCGGAACTGTTGACGTTGGTGAATTGCGTCTCCAATTCTCCGGCCCAAGGATCGTCGTGCTTCGTCATCACGGTCGCTTTCAGATCGGGGGAGTACCAGCGCTCAGAGGTGACGACAATCGGCTTGTCGTTTCCCATTTTTCCGCTGGGAATGGTGGTGCTTATGCGTGTGCCGGTAGCGTGGATGCCGTTGATCGTCTGATCGCCAAGATTTTCGGTGGCGGGAGCGGGTTCGTTCGAATTCTGCCCTGCTTTTTTGTACATCATGTTTATGTTGGTCGAAAAACCTGGTCCCTCGGCGCCACCCGCACTGCGCATAATGAACACTTGTCTGCCTTTTGGCAAACCTCTGTCGGGAGCGCTCCCGGGCGGCGGAGGAGTCATCTTATGAGCAACTTTGTTTTCGCTGTCGAGCATGTAGTGCACACCTGCGACCGGATCGAGAATCGTGATCAACTTAGGAGCCGAGGCCTCTGGACCGGCTCCGAGAAGGTTCAGGCTGGCTTCGCGGCGAGTTCGGCCTTCGCTATCACGGCAGATATTTGAATTCTCGGTGGTATGAATGCGGTTGCCGTCGGCGAAGGACTGTGTGTGCTCGGTGGTAACGGCAGCGCAGAACGGCGCGCCTTTGACGGGAGTAACGTCCATGTTGTCGTCCAGGTGCATGCCGAGCATGGCGGCTTTAGCGGGAGGCATCGTGGCAGATGCCGCGACTGCGCCGGATTCCTGCGGTCCCTGCGCGACCAGAGTCGCGCTCAGCGCGAGGCTTGCGATTGAGACCAGAGCGGTAAGCTTCAGGCACTTCATAATTATTTCTTTTCCTCCTGCAAAATAGAAAGTTTTCACTGCACGACGCGAATGCCGCGAGCGATCCCGTCTGAGCCAACCAGTACGTCAGCATAAATCGCGCCGTCGGATGACGCTGCAGCCGGCTCGAATGCAGCTGCCGAAGATGGCAATTGCACGCGGATCAGTTGCATTGCTCCTCCGCAACTGAGCGCGTCACAGTACATCAAGCTGCGAAAATCTTCGGAAGCCGGACTCTTCGTGGCCGCCGGTTGCGGAGCCCGTCGTGCTTGTCGAGCGGAATGTAGTCGCGTTTTCGGCGAGGAAGCAGCGTTTGTCCAAGGAACCCTGTTCGCGCTTTTTTCCGAGGTCCCCGGCTGCGCCATTGGCCGCTGCGCCGACTCCATCGTTAAGTTCGAAGTCTCCAGTCTCCGCGCGGGATGATGAAGAAGAACGGCCGCAAGAGCCACCATTGCCGCTGCCGCCGCGGTCCAGCAGACTACCCATCTGCGTGTCCTCGACCTCACAAGTGGCGGATTGCCAATGATCCGTCGCCGGTAATTCGCGAGAACAACGGCCTCAAGCGCAGCAGAAGGTTCCGGGGCTGACTCGCAAACGAGACGCAGCCCAGTTCCGAGTTCGTGGCGCGCTTCTACGAAGCGGGCGCATTCGGTACAGTGGGCGAGATGCTCGGCCTCGCGGGGAAACTCGGCATCCATGCGCAACGGATCCTCAAAATACAGGCGAAGTTCGTGGCAGGTCATATGAGGCATCCCTCCGGGCCAGCCGTTCTAATCTCCGGTTGCGGGCTGCGGAGAGGCCGTAATTTTTTCGCTAAAAGAGCATGGGCTCGACTCAGGCGAGACCGGATTGTTCCCACCGCGCAACGCAGGCGGGAAGCGGCTTCGGCATACGAAAGCTCGCAGAGATCGCAGAGCACGACAACCTGGCGATAGTGATCGGGGAGCGAAGCCACCGCGGTCTGCACGCGCTCGGCGAGTTCAGTGCGGATCATCTGCGCGGGCAGCGCATCCGATTCGGAAATGAGTCGGGCAGACGATGTCGCGGGGGAGGTGTCTTCTGGGAGCGCCTCGTAGGGCCACTCCCTGTGCTCGATTCTTCGCACAAAATTGCGAGCGATGCCAAAAGCAAAGGCGGCGAGAGCACCGCGATCCTGCTGATAGTTGTGCGATTCTTTCAACAGGGTGACAAAAACCTCCTGCGTGACTTCCTCCGCGTTCGCCTGCGAGCTGGTCATATAGAACGCATAGCGAAAAATCCCGGCCTTCAGCCTTCCATACAGTAGCAAGAAGGCTTGTTCTTCTCCAGCTACCGCGAGTCGCAATAATTCAGCGTCGGAACGTGTCGAGAACTCGGGGGGGATGTCCATGTCTCTTCAGTTCGATGCAGTGACCTTCATATTGTCTTCGTTGCGGACGGGAGAATAGTTCCAGAAAGTTTGTGGAAAAATGAGCCAGAGGGCGCAGACGCGAGAAACGCCAGGTCGCTCCGCCTCATGCTCTCGGCAGCTTTGCGGGCCGGAATCATCGATCTTCGCGTTCCCAACCGGGAGCTTTCGGACTGCAAGAAGCCATCCTTGATTGGCATCGACTGTTTGATGTGCCGGCATGCAAAGACTTAAACCCTTGGCGAGCCACGGAACGCCCTACCGTTTTCAACACTGCAGCGTCGCAACATCCCAATCTGCCCGAAGGCTGGACCGACATTCGGGTTAATGATGAAACTCTGAATGCCAACTTCGTGAAGATTGCGATCAATGTTGTCCGACGAGCGGGCAGCGACGAGAACGTTCTTTCCCAGATGTTGCAGCAATGGTTCGGTGACGACGCCGGAAAGCCAGGAACGCGGCACCAGGTAACCCTGCAGGCTGAGCGTGACGAATGGTCGCTCCGACCTGTGGGAGCCAACGCGGTGGGAGCTGTTCCGTACCATCGGTATCGGCGGGCAGATATCGCACCCCTCTATGGATTGCCTTATTCCGAGCGCTTTTGGGGGCAGGGTTTCGTACGTCAAGGGCAGCATATCTTCTTGTTCGTAACGCTCGACAAGAAAGACCACGTCGAAGCGTTCCAGTACAAAGGCCACTTCCTGTCGCCTGCCGAGTTCGAGTGGCAGAGCCAGAACCGCCCTACCCAAGAAGGCCGCGACGGACAGACTATCCGAAACCACAATGAGCAGGGCGTCACTATCCAGCTGTTCATACGAGCAAAAGCGAAGACCCCTGACGGAAGAGGCGAGTCGTTCCTCTATTGTGGTCCAGTCAACTTTGTATCTTGGACCGGGGAGAAACCGATCACTGTGGTTTGGTCCTTAGCAAAACCCTTGCCGGAGCCGCTTTGGGGCGAGTTTGGTCTAGCCAGCGAAGTAGACAAATCGCAATAGTTCCGGAAGTAAATCCACTTGAATGAAAAGTCGGCTGCGTGCAGAAGTGCGTTGTTGCGGGCAAGGTCCACACGCCGCCGCAGCTTGAGGGCGGGTGGAGATGCTCGCTGAGCGGACATTCGTGCCTCTATTACGGGAATGGAGCGACCAAATTCAAATTTCGGTATCTAATCAAGGCGTCAGGTCGGCCCAGGCAATTGTACTGATCCCTTTGTCCGGTGCCCGAAACGAGATCAAGAATGGCCAAACCAATATTGCTGAGCGTGGATGACGATTCTGATGTTTTGCGGGCGATCGAGCGCGATTTGCGCTCGCAGTACGGCGCTGAATATCGGGTGATCGGAAGCGATTCGCCCGAAGGGGCGCTCGATCTGCTGAAGCAGTTGAAGGTGCGCAATGACAGCGTTGCCTTGCTGCTGGCCGACCAGCGCATGCCGCGCATGGACGGTGTGGAATTTCTGCAACAGGCGATGGGAATCTTTCCTGCGGCGAAGCGGGCTTTGCTCACGGCTTATGCGGATACGAACGCCGCGATTAGCGCTATCAATCAGGCCAGCCTCAACTATTTTTTTCTGAAGCCCTGGGATCCACCCTCCGAGCACCTGTATCCGCAATTGGATGACTTGCTCGATGACTGGCAGGCTTCCTTCCGTCCGACATTTCAGGGGATCCGTGTGTTGGGAACGCGCTGGTCGCCGAAATGCTATGAGTTGCGGGATTTCTTGGCGCGCAACCGCGTCCCTTATGAGTGGACTGACGTGGAGCTTTCCGCCAATGATCCGGAGACCAAGCGCTTGCTGGAAGCTCTGGGACCGGAAGCGGCGAATCTTCCAGTAGTGCTTTTTCCCGACGGGACGAAGCTGCTTGAGGGCATACCAGCAGACGTGGCGCAGAAGGTCGGGCTGCGCACGCGCGCGCAAACCGACTTTTATGATCTGGCGATCGTCGGTGGGGGACCGGCCGGTCTGGCCGCTGCCGTTTATGGAGCATCCGAAGGCCTGCACACTGTGATGATCGAACGGGAAGCGCCTGGCGGACAGGCCGGTATGAGTTCCCGGATCGAGAATTATCTGGGCTTTCCCTCTGGCCTTAGTGGGGGCGATTTGGCGCGGCGTGCGGTGGTTCAAGCCCAGCGTTTCGGAGTGGAAATTCTGTCGCCGCAGGAAGCGGTCGGCGTTCGAACGGAAGGGCCTTACCGAATCATCAAGCTGGCGGATGGAAATGAAATATCTTGTCATGCGCTGATGGTTGCGAGCGGCGTGCAGTGGCGGCGACTGGAGGCTCCGGGCATCGACAGGTTGCAGGGTGCGGGAATTTACTATGGTGGAGGCGCTACTGAGGCTCTTTCTTGCAAGGGTGAGACCGTCTATGTCGTGGGCGGCGCGAACTCGGCGGGCCAGGCGGCCATGAACTTCGCGAAGTACGCCGAGCGCGTGATTATTCTGGTGCGCGGCGAATCGCTGGCCAGCACCATGTCGCGATACCTGATCGAGCAGATTCAAGAGACGAAGAACATTCAGCTCTGGGCAAATGCCAGCGTGGCAGAGGCGCATGGCCAAACACGACTGGAAGAGATCTCAGTGCTTTGTTCCGATACCAATAAGATTGAACGCGTGCCGGCGGTTTCGATGTTTATTTTCATCGGAGCATCGCCGCGGACGGATTGGTTGGCGGACGTTGTTGAGCGCGACGAGCGCGGCTTTCTGCTAACCGGTCCCGACCTTATCCGTGACGGCCAGCGCCCCAAGGGCTGGGCGCTAGACCGTGATCCGTTCTTGCTGGAAACGAATGTTCCCGGTATTTTTTCCGTGGGCGATGTGCGCCACGGCTCTATCAAGCGAGTGGCTTCCGGAGTCGGGGAAGGTTCGGTGGCAGTGCAGTTCATCCATCAATATCTAAGCAAGGTGTAAATGGTCGATAAAACTGAATTACGTCGCGTCACTGAATTCGCCGATTTGCCGGATGATCAACTGGATTGGTTTCTCAGTCAGTCGCAAGAGATGCATCTTAAAGCGGGTGAAATGTACTCGCGCCAGGGCGACCCAGCCGACGCGATGTTTGTGATTCTTGAGGGGCACCTGCAAGGGCGGGGGGAACTCAATGGCGAAACCGTCGTCTTTGACCTGGAGCCGGGCGACGTTACCGGGGTCTTGCCATTTTCCAGAATGAAGCAGTTTCCCGTTGGCCAGCGTGCCGAGACCGACAGCCGTGCTCTGCGATTTCCCGCCTCATTATTTCCGGATCTTATACAGAGAATGCCGGAGCTGACCAAGCGTCTCGTGGGGCTTATGTCCGACCGCATCCGTGAAGTCACCCGCCTTGAACAACAGCGAGATCGCCTGGCTTCTCTCGGAAAGCTGTCGGCCGGCCTGGCGCACGAACTCAACAATCCTGCGTCCGCCGCCAAACGCGCTGCCAGCCAACTGCGCGAGATGATCAAGAAAATAAAGAGCGCGAGTCTCGAACTGGGAAGGCGCGATCTTACTCAGGCGCAAAAAACGGAGATCGAAAAACTGGAAGCTTTGTTTACGCAAGAAGATGTGGTTCCACCTGATGCGCTCACGATCAGCGACCTGGAGGACCAGATCGATTCTCTGCTGCGCAGTCACGGGCAGAACGATCTCTGGCAATTGGCCGCTGACTTGGCGCGGCGGAATATTAATCCGGAAATTTTGGAATCATTGTTCGCGAACTTGGATGCAGACGCCGCCAGAGCCGCCTTGGTGAGAATTGCAGCTTCCGTGGAGATAGCTGTTCTATTGCGCGAAATCGAGAGCAGCACGTCGCGAATATCGGACCTGGTGGGTGCGATCAAGGAATACACCTATATGGACCAGGCCAAGGTGCAGAATGTCGATGTCGTAAAGAGCCTGGAAACTACGCTTACGATTTTGAATCACAAACTGAAACAAGGAGTGGCAGTGCAGCGCGATTACCAGCGCGTTCCGCTACTAGTAAATTCGTTTGGCAGCGAACTAAACCAGGTCTGGACCAACATTATCGATAACGCGATTGACGCCATGCACGGAAAAGGCGAACTTCGGGTCCGAACTTACCGCGATGAGGGCTGTGTGGTAGTTGAGATTGGAGATAACGGTCCAGGAATCTCTCCCCAGGTTCAGCCTCACATCTTTGAACCTTTTTTCACGACCAAAGGAGTTGGAGAAGGCACGGGCCTCGGACTCGACACCGTCCAGCGCATTGTGAAGAAACATCGGGGCAATATTCAGGTTAATTCCAAGCCCGGCGACACGCGTTTTCAGGTCTGGCTGCCATTGGCGGATGCCACGCGCTAATATGGCTTCGGAAATCGTATGATTTGTCCGGGGCTGATTCGTTTGTGAGACGATGAAGTCCAACCGTTGGTCAGTTGGCGCGAGGAGTTGATGGATGTTTGAAACTATTCTGTGCGAAGTAACCGAATACGATGCGAGCGTTCTTGAGCCGCTGATTGGGCTCGCCGTCGAAATTTCCCGCGAGGAAAGCGCGAATGCCCGCAATACCGGCGGCCTGTGATGTGCGAAGCTCTCTGATATGGGCAGGAGGCATGCCAGCTTGACTCGTAATTACGGCGCACGAGATCTGACGGGATCAAATCACTCCGATGTCTGTGTAAGCTGAGAAAGAAACAGACACGTCGACGCCAACGTTGCGCGGGCCGGGCAAAATCATAGCACGATCTCAAAACGCTCTTTCATTTCCTCGGATCGCGCCCATTGGTCGCCGGGCAGCAATATAACAAACCGCGAGAAGACTTTGACAAACGCGGTTTTCATCGCACCATCAGTCAGCTGCGCTGCCTGCGTCGCCGCGAGCAAGGGGCGCAGATCGGCAAGGAAGCCGGGGTTGTTCAGCTTCGCGAACATCCGCTGTTCCGCCTCGGCGCGGGAGATTCTCATCTCCGATCTTTGAAGGTATCGCCCGAAATACTCGACCACGCGCACTGCGTTCAGGCCCTCGAATACGTCGAGGCTGTGAGCAAGGTCGAACAGATCGCGTCCTTTGTTGCGCCGAAGCAGCGCGCGCAACTTGGTTGCCAGCATTTCCTCGCGGGAGAAGGTTGGTATTTCCGCATTGCCAGCGAACCACGGATTGTCCACGCGGAAGGAAATGGCTTGCGGCGCACCGTAGGCTTCTATCTCCCACGTGTTGATCTCGACTTTCAGACGTAGCTGGGCAGCCGCGTCCTCCGCTTGCGCCCGGAACCTAAGTTTCGGCGCAACCTGGCTTTGTTCGAAATTGCCACGCCCGAGCCACGGCTCCAGCCTTTCCCGAACTCGGTCGAGTATCGGACCGATTGGTCCAGCGGTCGTTCTGACCAGATCGATATCTTCCGAGTACCGGACGGGAGCGGGGAAATGCAGGGAACCGTCTCGAGCCTGCCGGCGAGCGTCTCTGAGGATTGTTGTAGCAAGTCGGGTGAAGCGCTGCCGAGAATGAGGAATCGTGCGGGAATCGGTGAACGATCGGC
>Ga0210406_10004503_pt1 | contig 14908 bp, 11 predicted proteins | sample IncBWC30MmetaG_FD_155454 | JGI IMG/M metagenome (GOLD analysis project Ga0210406, IMG submission 155454) | Forest soil microbial communities from Barre Woods Harvard Forest LTER site, Petersham, Massachusetts, United States - Inc-BW-C-30-M | ecosystem: Environmental > Terrestrial > Soil >... | reverse complement strand
GCGCTCGCTGAGGAGGCGGCGCCAGCGAACACGCTCGTCGACCTTCAACGCCAATTCGGCGCCTGCATGGCCGGGAAGGCGCCCGGCCCGGCCGGCTCGCGGCTGACGATCATGCTGATGATGAAGCGTGACGGCTCGATCTTCGGCAAGCCGCGCCTCACCTTCTCCCATCTCGAGGGCGACAAGGAGTCGCGACAAGCCTTCGTCGACGACGTCGAGCGCGCAGTCGAGGCATGCCTGCCATTTCGGATCACGCCGTCGCTCGGCGGCGCGATCGCCGGGCGTCCGTTTGTCATCAGTCTCGGCCGGCCAAAGGCTGAGCAAAGGATCTAAGGCCTCTGATCGGCGCCGGCGGAGGCAATTCTAATCTAACGCCTTATTTAGCCGGTCTCATTGGAACTCGGCACGATCAAGTCGCGTTTACCTGCCGAGATCTTTCAAGGGAGGTTTTCATGTCCTCATTGGGTAGCGGCCCAAGGGCCGCCGATACACCAGCGGAAAGCCGCACGCACGACCAACCCGAGCCGGGGTCTACAACGCCTGATCGCAACGATCGCATCCGTGAGATTGCCTATTTCCTGTGGCTCGATGAGGGATGTCCCGAAGGCGAGGAGGAGCGCCATTGGACCACCGCCGAAGCCCTCCTCGAGTCAGAACCTGAGCAACGCAAGCGCAACGAAGGCGAGCCTCCTGGCGAGCCGGTGGTCGATTCCTCAACCGCCCGAAGCGTTCGAAGAGCGAGAGCGATTTAGCCGATCCTTCGGCGCCACCGGTCCATGCAGAAAGGAATTTGGATGGTTTCGCCGATGATCTTTTTCTGTTCCTCCTCAACCTTTGAGACGCGACGCAGCAAAGCGTGTAAAGCGAGCATCGCTGACCATCTGGTGGGCTTGGTCTCGGACCGGGAATAGCTTTGCTTTTGAGGACCGGGTATTGGAACGTGCTGGCCACCCACCCATGAAGCGGGTGTCTGCGCCTCGGCCGCGCCCAGCGCGCGGCGGCGACAACCTCGCTGCCCACCACTACCAGGCCATTATCGAGTCTTCTGACGACGCCATCCTATCGAAGAATCTCGACGGCCTGATCCTCAGCTGGAACCGCGGCGCGGAGCGGCTTTTCGGCTTTACCTCCGAAGAGGCTGTCGGCAGGCCGGTGACGATCATCATACCGGTCGACCGTCTGGATGAAGAGCCCTCGATCCTCGAGAAGATTCACCGCGGCGAGCGAATCGAGCACTTCGAGACTGTGCGGCAGCGCAAGGACGGGAGCTTCGTCGACATTTCGCTGACCATCTCGCCGATCCGGAACTCGCACGGGAAGATTGTCGGCGCGTCAAAAATCGCGCGCGACATAACCGAGTTCAAGAAAGCGCGGGAACGGCAGCGCTTGCTGCTGAGGGAAATGAGTCACCGGGTTAAGAACCTTTTCGCTCTTTCGGGCAGCATCGTGGGCTTGAGCGCCCGGTCGGCGAAATCCCCGCACGAGCTCGCGGAATCGACGCGCGCACGGCTTTCCGCGCTGGCGCGAGCCCACGCTCTCACTTTCTCGGTCGGCTTTGGTGATGCCGCGCACCAGCCGACGACGCTCCAGTCGCTCATCCGCACCATTGTTGCTCCGTTTGACGAACCCGAACATCCGCGCATCGCGATCTCGGGAGTCGACGCTGGCGTTTCCGGCCCCGCGGTCACGAGCCTCGCTCTGCTGCTGCATGAATTCGCGACCAACGCGGCCAAATACGGCGCCCTTTCCGCCGACACGGGATCGGTAAAGGTCGTCTTTGCAGAAGAGGGCGACTTGATCGTGGTCCAGTGGACCGAACGTGGCGGTCCGCTCGTCGCCGCGCCGATTGGCGAGCTGGGATTTGGCGACGTGCTGTCGCGGATCGCGGTTTCTGACCAGCTTGGCGGGGAAATCGTCCGCGACTGGCGGCCTGAGGGACTTGCGATCCGCCTCTCTGTTCCTCGATCACGGCTCCAGACTTAGGCCAGCGCCCCTCCGCCAAACAAAAGCCCCGACGCAATCGCCGGGGCCGTTAATCGCGGCGCTTATTGCCAGCCCTGGTTTGAATACCAGGAGTCGATCTGCTTGCGGGTTTCATCCCTGGCGATTCCATATCGCTCCTGAATGATCCCTCGAGCTTTTCCCGACTGCCGTCGATTTGAGTGAGGTCGTCGTCGGTCAGTTTTCCCCATTGCTGCTTCGCGGCGCCCTTCATTTGCTTCCAATTTCCCTCTACCCGATTCCAGTCCATTGCGTCCTCCTTCGTCGAATGCAAGAACGACTTGCCCGTCCATTCTGTTCCAGAAGCAATAGCTGACGGGACTGGCGCGGGTGCGCGCAGCGACATAGATTGGCGGCAGAGACCAAACCTCCGGGAGACGCCGCTTGCCGCATAGCCGATCCGATGCCGCACTCCGATAGGCCGGTTTCGCCCGTTGTCGAATCCAAATCCACAACCGAGGCTGCAGATCCCATTCTGCATGCCCTTCGTCACCGGGTGCGTCAGCAGGAAATCCTTGCCGAGCTTGGCGTCGGCGCACTGCAGGGACCGGGGTTCGATCAGCTCCTTGAAGATACGGCGCGCCTAACGGCGGAAGGCCTTCGCACTGAATTTTGTAAGGTGCTCGAATACATTCCGACTGAAAACCGCCTTCTCGTTCGGGCCGGCGTTGGTTGGGAGCCGGGTGTCGTCGGCGTCGTCAGCATCGGCGCGGATCTCGCTTCCCCGGCCGGATTCGCATTGAAAACCGGCAGGCCAGTGATCTCCAATCATCTCGAAGACGAGGAGCGCTTCAGAACGCCCGAGATTCTGGTCAGGCACGGCATTCACCGCGCCATGAACGTTATCCTGCAAGGGGATGGCCAGCCGTTCGGCGTGCTGGAGGTCGACAGCCGATCGGAGGATGAGTTCGTCGAGCACGATCTCGCGTTCCTCCAGGGCGCCGCCAATATCTTAGGGATGGCGATCGAGCGTGAGCGGCATGAGCGCAGTCTGAAGGCGGCGCTGGAGCGCCAGCAATTCCTCGTCAAGGAGATGAATCATCGGGTCAAGAATAGCCTTGCCCTGGTCGTCGGCATGCTGCGCCTTCAGGCGCGCGAAAATATCGAGCCGGAATTCGCGCAGCGACTGGAAGACGCAACGCTCCGCGTCGGCGCCATAGCGAGGGTGCACGAGCAATTGTATCAATCGGCGGACGTCGAGCGTTTCGATGTGGGACGATACATCGAAGCCATCTGCAAAGACCTTGGCGCCAGCTTCGGGCAATGCGAAATTCACGTTCAAGCGCAGGCAGGCATTATAATTTCCACCGATCGTGCGATTTCATCTGCGCTGATCGTCAATGAACTCGTGTCGAACGCCGCAAAGCACGCCTATCAAGGCCACGGCGGCGCTGGCAGCGTGTGGGTCAATGTCGCAACCACAGGCGTCGACAGCTTTTTTATCGCCATTCGCGACGAAGGCGATGGACTTCCGGAAGGCTTCCAATTTGGCAAGGGAAAGGGGCTAGGCGCCCGTATGGTGCGCGCGCTCACCGAGCAATTGAACGCGTCGTTGGAAGTCGTCGCGCACCATCCAGGCGTCGAGTTCGTCGTTACCGCGCCGCTCGCGCCATAGACGCTCGAGGTCATTGTTCGGAATCGTCGTCGAGACGGTCAAGCAACTGCAGAAGCCGATCGGGAATGGGCTCGACAACCACGGCGTCATACATCGCTTTCAACTGATCGGCGATATATTGATCCACCTTCGCGTCCTCTGCGGGGAGCGGTGACGCGCTGCGCGAGGCAGCCTTTTTCGCCCTTTTTCGCGGTCTTCCCGAACTTTTGTCCGGCACTGACGAACCTCCGATATAAGTTTAGGAAGCGGGCGGAATCAATCGGCTCCCGCTCGGTCCGACGCGACTTCGGCCGAGCACTCCGAATGGTGCGGATCGCCAATTCCGGTTTTCACCACATCCTTCAGCGGGGCGATCAAACGCCATATCACGCCGTCGGCTTCGAAACTCAGTATCGAAGAGGCATTGAGACCTGCGGCGGTGAGACGCTCGATAACGACTCTGCCGAACCCGAAGGTTGTCGCCGGTTTCACGAGAGGGCGGCCGCGCTCATGCCATGTCATTTCAAGCGTCGGCTCGGCCTCGCTGTTGTTGATCCGCCAGAGGAGAGAGACTTCGCCGCCAGCTTTCGAGAAGGCACCGTGCTTCAGAGCATTATCGCATAGCTCGCGCAAGGCAAGGCCCAGTGTTTGAGTTGCATTGGGATTGAGCAGGACCTGTGGCCCTCCGCTGACCAGGTTCTTTTCCCGGCAACGAGCTGTTTGCGCCTGCACCAGGAACTCGAGCGGCACGCCGCGCCAATTCCGATCGGTCAGTAAATCCTGACTGGCGGCCAGTCCGAGCAACCGTTCCGAAAATCTTTCCTGAAACTCCTGGACCGTTTTCGCGTTCGCCACGCCAGAACGCGCGATCGCTTGCGCGACGGCGAGCAGATTGCGTGAACGATGATTGACCTCCGCCATGAGGTCCCGGATATTCGCCTCGCGATGCTTTTGATCGTCGATGTCGGTGGTCGTGCCGTACCACCTCACGACGGCCCCTTGTGCATCAAGGAGCGGCGAGGCGCGGCTGAGATGCCACGCGTATCCTTTGCCAACCGCAAACAGGCGGTGCTCCATTTCGTAGGGGACCGCGGCCTCCCTGGCGCGAAGCCACGCTTCCGCCGTCCCGCGCCGATCATCGGGATGGATGATCCCTTCCCAATCTGTCTCGCCGATCGCTCCGTACTTCTCGCGGAGCGCATTGGTGTACTCGATGCGGCCATCGGGTCCCGCCGTCCACACCAGCTGCGGCAAACTGTCGGCCAGAAGGCGGAAATGCTCTTCGCGGCTTCGCAGTTCCTGCTCGGTTTGGCGATGTTGCTCTGTTCGCAACGCCAACAGCTCGGAAGTCCTGGCCAAGGCGTCGGAGAGGCTGTCAAACTCACGAACGCCAGTCGGCGTCGTGGCGATGGGCGCGCCGGTTAGAACATTCTTCGTCTTCGATTCCAGGTCTCGCACCCTTCGTGTGAGCGCACGGCCATTCAGAAACGACAAGAGCAGGCTGCCAAGGATCGCAAGCGACGCCAGGAGCGACGTGAGAAGAAATGCGCCAGGACCGATTCCGAGCCCGCGTGCGTCGGCCGCAACGCCAACGGTCCACCCCCCCTCCACCGGCGCGTAGGCTGAGACCACCTTTTGTCCGCCAATCGAATTGTGAGTCACCGTGGATTCAGGCAGGTTTCGCGTCGCATCGCGAAACTCCGCGCTCGCTAACGTCCCTGGACGCCCAGGTCCGACCGGCATCCGCGCGACAAAGGCGCCGTTGCGATCGACGATTCCTGACAGCGAGTTTGCCGGGAAGTTCTGACGTTGCATGAGATCGCGAAATGTCTTCAAGGAAAGAAGCATCGCGATTTCATAAACAGGCTTCCCGTCAACAAACACAGGGGTTTCGATTGAAGCGCTCGCTTCAGGCAAAGCAGGGTCAGCGTTGACGTCCGAAAGAAAGGGCGAGCCCGATTCGAACGCCCGTCGAACGAGCGGCGCACGATTGCGCAGCAGCGGCGAATCCGAAGGCTCCGGCGGAAGGCTGAGCACAGGATCGCCGTCCGCGGTCGACACAATCAACTTCACGCCAGGCGCTTCGGCAAGCGTATCCCGGGCTTGATCCGCGAAGCCCGTCAAATCCCCATGTTGAAGGAGTTTCGAATGTGCCAGCGCCGCGGACAGAAGGAAATACGCGTTGATTTCGCGCCCAACGGTGTCAGCGAAAGCGTAAGCGTCGCCGATTAACTGGTCTCGCTCCGCTTCGCGTTCGTCATGAGTAATCCACGCAACCATGATCACCGCAAAGACGACGAGGGGCAAAACGATGACAAGCGTCGACACGCCCAACCGCCAGCTCAAAGAGCGGGACTTGGCCATAGCGTCGGTCCTGTCAGCCAAACCCTTCCGAAGGGTAAACGCCTCCCCTCTCGGGAGGCCTCCCCGCAACGCTAGCTGTCCAGCTGGTATCCGTACCCCTCGTCGTTCTCGCCGCCTGCGGAGCCCACTGGCCGTCGCCATCGCGATCACAACCTGTGACGGCCGTGGCCTCATGCGCCGTCGAAGCGACCCCGCACCGCGCGAGCTCGTCGAGCGGAAAGTGCAGCGGCGATTGCCCCAATGCCGATGACGATCCTCCCTTGGTCATCCAAGACATGGATCTGTTTTCCTCGCTTGCTTTCGAGCTCAGCCATACGGAAAACCCGACCCCAGACGGTTTCCAGGTCGGCTGCCAGATGCCGCTCCCGCGACAGCCGCGACCCATCTCCGCCGATCAGGCAGAATTCGTAATACGGCACAGCGTTTCCTCGTGCAGTTGCCCTCTTCACGCGAAACGTCCGGCGAGGACTAAGGTTCCTTCCGAGCAAACATTATTTGGCGCTTGGGTCGAACGGCCCCGGGAGCCGGGTAATGCGCCTCGCGACCCTTCGGGGGCAGTCAGCCAGCCGTCGCTTTCGCCACAGTTTTCTGCGACTTCCGATCGAAGAACAAGGCTTGGCTAATGACCGCTTTGACCGAATCCGCGCTGAAGGGCTTGGTGATCAGGAATGCCGGCTCTGGCGCCTGGCCGGTGAGAAAGCGCTCCGGAAAGGCGGTTATGAAAATGACCGGGACTTCCTGAGTTCCCAAAATCTCGTTAACCGCATCGAGCCCCGAGCTGCCATCGGCAAGTTGAATGTCGGCCAGAATGAGGCCGGGCCGGCGCTTGAGCGCCGCGCGGACCGCCTCTGTATGAGTCCGAGCGATCGTCGCGACGTCGTGTCCCAGCTGCTCGACGAGCGTTTGTATGTCGAGGGCAATGAGCGGTTCATCCTCGATGATCAACACCGACGTCCGAATTTGTTCGGAAATTTCACGTCCCGCGCGCTCAATAAGCGCAGCCGCCTTAGCCTCCGAGCAATCGATGATTTGCGCGATCTCAGTCGGGCTGAACGACTCGACAGCGCTCAACAGGAAAGCCATGCGCGGTTCAAGGGAAATGGCGGCGAGATTTCTGTTTGCGCCGCTTTCGGCCCCGAAAGCCGGAGGATCCACATGGTTGTTGAGGGGCACATTGCGCCAACCGCGCAAGAACAATTTGTAAAGAGCGACTTTGGGATCGAGTTCCGCGTCGAAACAATCGGGGTCCGCCAAAATCGCCTCGAGCGTGGCCGCGACATAAGCGTCGCCCGCCGCCTGCGTTCCGCACAGCGCGCGCGCAAACCGACGCAAGAAGGGGATGTGCGGCGCAATGGAGTCCGAGATCGACATGTCGTTCCTCCTGGGGTGAGAAGTTCAAATGGCGCTGAGGATTAGTTCACAGGCAATCGCGCCAATTGCAAGCCCTGTCACTTTCTGTGGTGAAGCATGGGCCGCGACGAGCGCCTGGGGAAATTGTCGATCCTGAGCACTGAGCTCTGCCGCGCGCAGATTACGAATCCAAATTGACGTTACGAGCGCCTACAAACCCGCCGAACCGGATTTTGTTCCCAAGGCCCGGAACAGAAATCCAGGCCACGAAGCCAAGGCTAGGCGAACTCGGCCCACACAAGCGGGTCGGGATCGGCGCGTGCGCCCACCGGTGGCCAAAGGTATCGACCATCTTTGACTTTCCCTGGGTCGACAGGCCAGCGCTGTCGCGCCTGGGAAGACTATGGAACCGCTCCCGCCGGTACTCGTTTACGTTGGGGTTCGAACGGGTTCTGGCCGGCGGGAGTGAGAGACGGCGTGTTGAAATGGACGCACGGCCCGTCTTTCGAGGAAGGCGGGATACGCTTTCGTCTCTGGGCGCCGAAGGAAGCGCAGATCGGGCTGGTGATCGAGGGTTACGATCCCATCGCGATGACGCCTAACGGGGATGGATTCTTCGAAGTCTTCGTGAACGGCTTGTCTGCGGGCGCACGCTACATGTTTGCGCTCTCAAGCGGACAACGCGTTCCCGATCCGGCATCTCGTTTTCAGCCTGACGACGTCAACGGCCCGAGCGAGGCGATCGACCCGCGCGCCTACCGCTGGCGCGAGTCCTGGAGAGGCCGCGAATGGCGCGACATCGTTCTTTACGAACTCCATCTCGGCGCTTTTTCACCTGAGGGCACATTTGCGGGAGCGGCTCTGAAGTTGGACCATCTCGCGGACCTCGGCGTGACGGCCGTCGAGATCATGCCGGTCAGCGACTTCAAGGGCCGCTGGAACTGGGGCTATGACGGAGCCTTTCCTTACGCTCCGGACGCAAGCTACGGACGACCTGAAGACTTCAAGGCCTTCGTCGAGGCGGCGCACAAGCGTGGGATCTCAGTGCTGCTTGACGTCGTTTATAACCACTTCGGCCCTGAAGGGAATTTCCTCTCGCTCTACGCGCCCGATTTCTTCACCAGCCGGCACAAAACGCCCTGGGGCGATGCAATCCAACTTGATGGGCCGAACTCACGGCCGGTGCGCGACTTCTTCATCGAGAACGCCGAATATTGGCTTGAGGAGTTTCATCTGGACGGGCTTCGCTTCGACGCCGTCCACGCGATCAAGGATGATTCGCGGCCCGATCTGCTCGACGAACTCGCCACCCGCATTCGCAAGCGATTCTCGCGGCCCATCCATCTCATCCTGGAAAACGAGGACAATGTTCCAAGCCGCCTGACGCGCCACGGCGACAAGGCCGATCTCTACACCGCGCAGTGGAACGACGACATCCATCACGTGCTGCACGTCGCCGCCACCCATGAGAATAGCGGCTACTACGCCGCCTATGCCTCAACGAAGCTCTTAGGAAGAGCCATAGCCGAAGGCTTCGCCTACCAGGGCGAGATGATGCCTTATCGAAATGCGCCCCGCGGGGGCCCGAGCGCCGGACTGCCGCCGGACGCTTTCGTGTCCTTCATCCAAAATCACGACCAGATCGGCAATCGCGCATTTGGCGAACGGCTGAACGTGTTGGCTTCCCCGGAGGTCATCCGCGCGCTTGCGAGCGTCTACCTGCTCGCGCCGCAGATACCGATGCTGTTCATGGGCGAGGAATGGGGCGCGACGTCGCCCTTCCCTTTTTTCTGCGACTTCAGTGGAGAGCTGGCGGAGGCCGTGAGAAAAGGACGGCGCGAGGAATTCTCACGCTTTCCCGAGTTTGCCGATCCGGAACGGGTAGCGAAGATTCCCGATCCTTACGCGGATTCGACTTTCGTCGCATCCAAGCTCGATTGGAGTCGGATCGACGCGACGCATCTCGCCCATTATCGCGATCTCTTGACGATCCGTCGCGAGTTTGTGCAGCCGTTGCTGCCCTCCATTCGACATGGTGGCGAGGCGCTCGTGGTGGGTGAGCAGGCTCTGCGCGTCATCTGGCAGGCCGGTGAGCGGCGGCTTGTCCTCGACGCCAATCTCTCGACCAGCTCCGTCGCGTTTCCCAAGAGCGACGTCCGTCAATTTTGGCTTTGCGGCGAGGCCGGCGCTTCCTTCGCGCCTTGGACGGTGCGCTGGGGATTTGACCCTGAATGAACGCTCCCCGCGCGACCTATCGTCTGCAGCTGCACGCCGGCTTTGGTTTCCGTGACGCGGCGGCCATCGCGCCTTACCTCGCGCAACTCGGCGTCAGTCACGTCTACCTCTCTCCGATCTTCAAGGCGCGCCCAGGCAGCGTGCACGGCTATGACGTCACCGATCATAACCAATTGAATCCGGAACTCGGGACGGAAAATGATTTCACGTCGATGATCGACGCCTTCCGCGATCACGGGCTTGGGCGAATCCTGGACATTGTGCCCAATCACGTGGGCGTCTGGGGCGCCGACAATCCGCTGTGGCTCGACGTGCTGGAGTGGGGTCCCTATTCCCAATATGCCGGCTGGTTCGACATCGACTGGTCGGCTCAAGACGGCAAGCTGCTCGCGCCTGTGCTTGGCGCGCAATATGGCGAAGAGCTGCGATCGGGAAAACTCAAGCTCCATTTCGAAGAGGATGGAAGTTTCGCCGTCTGGGCCTATGACTCTCACAAGCTTCCGATCGACCCGCTTACCTTCCCGCTCATCCTCGGGCATCAGCACCCGGCGCTGGACCGGATGGCCGACCTTTTTCTCGACTTGCCCCAATGGCGCCCCCAGCTGGCGGAAAGGGCGCGCACGCTGAAGAGCGAGCTCGTTGCGCTCGCCGACAAAGATGAAGGCGCCCGCACGGCGATTGAAGCCCGGGTTGAGGAGTTCAACAGTGACTGGCGCGAGCTTGATCGGCTCATCCGCGACCAGTTCTGGCGCGTCGCCTTTTTTCGCGTGGCTGAGGACGAGATCAACTACCGCCGCTTCTTCAACATCAATGATCTTGCCGGTTTGCGCATCGAGGCGGGTCCGGTCTTCGACCACGTCCATGCCCGCATCTTCCGCATGCTCGAAAGCGGCGAAATCGATGGCCTCAGGATCGATCATATTGACGGGCTGTTCGATCCCAAGGCCTATCTCGAGGCGCTGCGTGCCGGCGCGAAGCGGCCGTTTTATCTGGTCGTCGAGAAGATCCTGGCGCCCCACGAGTCGTTGCGGGCCGACTGGCCCGTCGAGGGCACGACCGGGTACGACTACACCAACCTCGCGCTTGGGGTGCTCGTGGATCCTGGGAGCGAGGCCGCCTTCACGCAGGCCTATTATGAGCTCGCCGGCGAAGACCAGGATTTCGCCGCCGTTGCGCGCGACGGCAAGCTCAGGATCATGGAAAATGAAATGGCGAGCGAGCTCAATGCGCTCGGTCGCCGCGCCGCGCAACTGGCCGGCGAGAGTCCGATGACGGCGGATTTGACGCGCGCGCTGCTCCAGCGTGCGATCAGACAGGTCGTCGCGAACTTTCCGGTCTACCGGACCTATCTCGACTTTGCCGGGATGCCGGCCGACGCTGACCGCCGCGACATCGCCTGGGCAATGACGCGCGCCCGGCGTTCCGATCCGGACGTTCATCCCTCCGCCTTCGATTTCCTGCAGAACACGCTGATGGCGGAAACGGAACAACCGCCCACGCAGGAGCTCAGCCACACGGCGGCGCTGCGCTTCGCAATGAAAGTGCAGCAGTTCTCGGGTCCTGTGATGGCCAAAGGCGTCGAGGACACCGCCTTCTATCGCTACAATCGGTTCGTCGCGCTCAATGAAGTCGGTGGGGCGCCCGAGCGGTTTGGCCTCGCCCCTGCCCTCTTTCACAAGGCGAACGTCGCGCGCGCCCAGAACTGGCCGCACGCCATGTTGGCGACCGCGACGCACGACACCAAGCGCGGCGAAGACAATCGAGCGAGGCTCGCCGTTCTCTCCGAAATGCCGGAGGAATGGCGCCGGCAGGTCGAGACCTGGACCCGCATCTTGCGAGCGAGACGCGGCGACGTGGAGCGCACCGCCGCGCCCGACCGCGACGACGTCTACATGCTTTACCAGATGTTCGTGGGCTCCTGGCCGATCGACATGCTCGACGCCCCGAGCGAGGCGCAACGAGAAGCCTATGGCGCGCGCATCCACGCGGCTCTCGAGAAATCCTTGCGCGAGGCGAAACGGCAATCGAGCTGGGCCGCGCCCGACGCGGACTATGAGCAGGCGACGCAGACATTCGCGAAGGAAGCGCTGCGGTCTGAGACGTTCCTTTCCAATTTCCTGCCCTTCACGCGGCGGGTGGCGCGCCTTGGGATCGAGAACAGCCTCATTCAAACCGTCGGCAAGCTCACGGCGCCCGGCGTGCCCGACATCTATCAAGGCTGCGAGCTGTGGGACCTCAATCTTGTCGACCCCGACAATCGACGCCCCGTCGATTTCGCTATTCGTGAGGCGGCGATCGCGGACCTTGCCCCTCGTCTCGAAGCTCCAGACCAGCGTCCCGCGCTCTTTCAGACGCTGATGGACGAATGGCCGGACGGCCGGGCAAAGCTGGCGACCACCGCCCTGCTTCTCGCCCTTCGGCGTGAGGAACCGGAACTCTTCGCCGTCAGCGATTATCAACCGCTCGTCATCGAGGGCGATCGCTCGGATTGGGCCTTTGGCTATGTGCGGACTTCAGGAGACCGGAAGCTCGCGGTCGTGATGGCGCGCTACCCCGCCCATCGAGAGGCGGAGCCCAAATGGAGCGCAGTGGTGCGATTGCCCGAGGGCCGCTGGTTCGACCTGTTCCGCGGCCAGGATGCGACGGTTGACGCCCCTTTTCATCAGTGGTTGAACCCGCTGCCGTTTGCGGTCTTATTGGCCAGGTAAGACAGGCCCGCGCCTCACTTCGCCGGCTGGCCATCCGTCTTCTCAGGCACACGCTCGAACAGAAGCATGGAGCGCGCGGTCACTTCGTAGACCGCGCCGATGTCGAGTTGGCTTGCCTCCAGCTTCGGGTCCGTCGTGTCGAAGAGCCGTTTCCAGCCCTGCGCCTCGTAGCAGGGCGGCAAGGTGAACTCGACGGTCTCGTGGTGCGCGTTGAACACCATGAGCAGCGTTACGTCAGACCCTCGCCGCTTGATTCCCGTCGCTTGCCCACGCCCGTCCAAAAGCATGCCGAAGCAGCGCATCCCATTGTCCCAGGCCTCGTCCGACATCTCCGAGCCATTGGCGTCGATCCAGGACACGTCTTTCACTTCGAGGTCCGAGTTCATCTCGCCGGTCAGGAAGCGCAAGCGCCGGAGCACCGGGTAGAGATGAAAGGCCGACGTCAAGCGCCGGAAGAAGTTCACCAGCGACAGACGCTCCTCGTCCATCTCCCAATGGACCCAACTCGTCTCGTTGTCCTGGCAATACGCATTGTTATTGCCGTTCTGCGTGCGACCGAATTCGTCCCCCGCACAGATCATAGGGGTGCCCTGCGATAAAATGAGCGTCGCTAGGAGGTTGCGAAGCTGGCGCCATCGCAACGTTTGGATGGCCTTATCTTTGGTCGGCCCCTCCGCGCCGCAGTTCCATGAGCGGTTGTCCGAGTGTCCGTCGCGATTGTCCTCGCCGTTCGCCTCGTTGTGCTTGTCGTTGTAGGAAACGAGGTCGTTGAGCGTGAAACCATCGTGGGCGACGATGAAGTTGACGCTCGCCCAGGGTTTTCGGCCGCGAAAGTTGAACTTGTCCGGTGAAGCGCAAAGACGGGGGGCCAAGGCCTTCGCAGTCGCGTGGCCCCGCCAGAAGTCCCGCACGTCATCGCGAAACCGGTCGTTCCATTCCGCCCAGCCAGGGGGGAAACCTCCCACTTGATATCCGCCCGGGCCAAGGTCCCACGGCTCGGCGATCAGTTTGACGTCCGCGAGCACCGGATCCTGGCCTACGACCTTCAAGAATCCGCTCTCAGTATTGAAACCGTCAGGCTCCCGCGCAAGGATCGTCCCCAGATCGAAACGGAAGCCGTCGACCCGCGTTTCGGTCACCCAATAACGCAAACTGTCCGCGACCATCTGGATGACACGCGGGTGGCTGAGGTTGAGCGTGTTCCCGGTGCCGGTATCGTTAATGTAAAATCGCGGCTGATCTGGCATCAGCCGATAGTAAGACTTATTGTCGATCCCTTTGAAGGAAAGCGTCGGGCCGCGCTCGTTGCCTTCCGCGGTGTGATTGTAGACGACATCAAGGATCACCTCGAGTCCGCCGTCGTGCAGCCGCGCGATCATTTCCTTGAATTCGCGCAACGAGTTGGGCACGTCGGAAGCGTAACGCGGGTCCGGCGCGAAAAAGCCGATTGAGCTGTAGCCCCAGTAGTTCTTGAGGCCTTTCTCGAGCAGGTAATTGTCGTCGATAAACGTATGAACCGGCATCAGCTCGACGGTCGTGACGCCGAGCGACTTGATGTAGTCGACAACGGGCTTGGAACCGAGCCCTGCGTAAAAGCCTCTGAGCTTCTTGTCGACTTCCGGGTGCAGCTTGGTGAAGCCTTTGACGTGCGTCTCGTAGACGATCGTGCCTTCCCACGGGACGCTTCGCCGCCGATATTCGCCATGCCAATCGAAGTTCGGATCCACGATGACGGATTTCGGCACGAAGGGCGCGCTATCGCGTTTGTCGAAGCTGAGGTCGTCTCCCTTTGCGCCGATCGTGTATCCGAACACCGCGGGGTTCCATGTCAGCTTTCCCGAGTGGGCTCGTGCGTAAGGGTCAAGCAGCAGCTTGTTGGGATTGAAGCGATGGCCAGCCTCGGGCTCATAGGGTCCGTGTACGCGAAACCCGTAGAGTGTCGCCGGCCCGACCTCCGTTACGTGGCCGTGGAACACCTCATCGGTTCGCTCGGGAAGTTCGAAGCGGCCAATTTCGCGGCGCCCGTCTGTGTCGAAGAAGCAGACCTCGACCCGCGTCGCATTCGCTGAAAAGACAGCAAAGTTTGCGCCCTTCTCATTGGCCGTGGCGCCAAGAGGGTACGGCTTGCCTTCGCTGATTTCCATTTCTCATCCCCCTTGCGGCGTTCATGGGCCGCTTATTCCCGCAGACCATAAACTCCCAGAAGGACCTCGGGTTCCTTTTGCGCAAGCCTGGCTGCCTATTTCGAATGCAGCCTCCACGGAACCAAGTATCAACCTTTGCGTTGTGAGCAGCGGGAAACACCCAGAGTCGGAGAGATAGAGGAGATAAAATTGGAGCGCGTTTCTGGGGAAGATTCTTACGAACGAGCAAGCGAGGCCATCGTTCCGGTTGGCGACCCAGCCCACGTCTCCTCGCAATTCGAGTTTGGAGCAGACGACAAGCACAATTGGCAAGGGCGAAGCGACGAGCGCGTTAAGCTCGCAGTCATGACGACGCTGCATTGGGATCTCGCCGTTCCACGCGACCGGGTGCAGGTGAGCGTCCACCGTGGATGGGCGACGCTGACGGGTCGGGTCACGCGCGAATACGAGAAAGAACGCGCCGAAGCAGATGCGCGCATGACGGCAGGCGTCGCTGGGATGGTGAATCGCCT
>Ga0210406_10004501_pt1 | contig 14912 bp, 14 predicted proteins | sample IncBWC30MmetaG_FD_155454 | JGI IMG/M metagenome (GOLD analysis project Ga0210406, IMG submission 155454) | Forest soil microbial communities from Barre Woods Harvard Forest LTER site, Petersham, Massachusetts, United States - Inc-BW-C-30-M | ecosystem: Environmental > Terrestrial > Soil >... | reverse complement strand
ACTCCCGTGGGATTCGTGCCCACGCGCAATGCACTCACGCTTGATGGTTTGCGAATTTCGCCGGAAGCCATCGAAGAGCTCCTGCGCGTGAATCCCGAAGACTGGGAAGACGACCTTGCCGACAGCAAGCAATTCTTCGATAAGTTCGGGACGCGCCTGCCTCAGGAACTCCGCGAAGAACACGACAAACTCTCGCGCCGCCTAAGCACCGAAGGTGCCTCACTGGCGCACTCCGGCTAACAGCGCCTTCCGCTCCCTCAAATCAAAGTATGGATTGGACGTCCGCGTCGATCGATACGTGGGTGGCTGGGAAACCATTTATGGAGAACGGAGCGCTGGCATCCTGTGAGAAATGTAGGAAGCGGGAAATGTGATAGTCCTCTTCGTAACCGGAGAACAGGCGCTCCGTTTCCGCTTGGTCGAGAGCAAAGGAAGAAAGCGCCACGGGAATGCCGAAGCTGCCGGCAATGGAGAGGTAGCGATCGACCAATTCGCGCAGCGGCATTATCGGTTCACGGCGAGTTGCTTCGGAAGGCATGGCGTCATTGCTTCGGCAGATTTTCTGAAGAGAGTGTACACCCAAAAAACTGCGCCTTATGGGTACTGAAAATGCTCATGTCGTTTGGCTCGGCTCAGGGGATTGGATAAGATGGTTGCCTTAATTCAGATTGCTGGGAGGAAAGCACATGGCGATAGCAGTTGGACAAGCGGCACCCGATTTCGCGCTGCAGAATCAAGACAAAAAGGAAGTGAAGCTTTCCGATTTCGCGGGGAAGAAAAACGTGGTGCTGGTGTGGTATCCGCTGGATTGGAGCCCGACCTGCACGAACGAGCACGCCTGCTTCGTCAATGACATGAGGTCGTTCGATCAGCTCGACGCGGAAGTTCTTGGCGTCAGCGTGGATAGCACCTGGTCGCACAAAGCGTACGCCGACAAGATGGGCATCAAGTATTCACTGCTCGCGGATTTTCATCCCAAGGGAGCCATGAGCGAAAAATACGGTGTGTACATGGCTGACAAGGGGATTACGGGACGCGCCATCGCCATTGTGAACAAACAAGGCAAAGTGGCGTGGTTCAAGAATTACGACATCCCCGTCGTGCCAGACCTGAAGGAAGTAGCTTCCGCCCTGAGTCAAGTAAAGGCGGCGACGGCTTAGCCATCCAGTTTAGTAGGGGCGCAGCCCGGCTGCGCCCTGCTTGCCAGAGACTAACAAGCTGCAGTTCTATCGCGCGCTGAAGTCGTTGCGGACCACGGCGCCATTTTTCATCACAAATTTGACCGATTCCAGCGCGCGAACGTCTGACAGCGGATCGCCGCTTACGGCAACAATATCGGCGAAGTGATCTGGCTCAATCGCGCCCGCTTTCGCTGACCATCCGATCAAGTCAGCGGCGCGAATGGTTGCCGCTTGAATGGCATCGAGCGGTTTCATGCCCCACTCCACCATTTTGGCGAATTGCCTGGCATTGTCGCCGTGCGGGTATACGCCGGAGTCGGTCCCGAAAGCGATTTTCGCGCCGGATTGAAATGCATGACGGAAATTCTCACGCTGCAAGCGCCCGATTTTCTTTTCTTTCTCGATCGACTCGGGCAGCATCCCTGCCTTCGCGCCCTCCTGCAAAATGAAATCGTCGTTGTAGATGTCGAACACCAGGTACGCGCCGTGCTGCTTGGCAAGCGCAATCCCTTCATCATCGATCAAACTGCTGTGCTCGATCGAATCGATGCCGGCGCGAATAGCATCTTTTATCGACTGTGTGCCGTGTGCGTGCGCCGCGACCTTGCGTCCCAGCTTATGGGCTTCCTCGGCGATCGCTTGCAATTCCTCCAGCGTGTATTGCGGCGTCCCTGGTTGGTCGCCTTTGCTCAACACACCACCCGATGCGCATACCTTAATTAAATCTGCGCCATATTTCACCGTCTCGCGGACCTTAGCGCGTGCCGCCCACGGGCTGTCCGCCACACCTTCCGCCTTGAAGTGAAATTCGAATGGCAGAAGATTGTTGTCGCAGTGACCGCCGGTGATTCCCAATGGCGGACCAGAGACCAGCATGTGCGGCCCCTCGATATCGCCCGCGTCGATGCCATCTCGCAGCGCGACGTCCGTATAGCCGCTCGCACCAACGTTGCGCACGGTCGTGAACCCTGCGCGCAGCGTGAGCCGCGCATTCTTGGCGCCAATGAGGGCCTCGCGCGGCACGGAAATGCCGAGACCTTGATATCCACTGCTCATCGGATCTCCGGTAAGATGCGTGTGCACATCGATCAATCCTGGCAAACACGTTGCGCTCGAAAGATCGATTGCGGCAGCTCCGCCGGGAACTGCGGTAGAAGCCGCCGGACCCACCGCGCTAATCGTGCCGTTCGCGTCGAAGACGACAAGCTGATCCGTCAGCATCCGGCCCGACCGCACATCCAGCAGTTTCCCGCAGCGCACGGCGCCAGGCGCAGCAAAGGCTAGCGGTGCTCCAACAGCGGCGATCACAAAGGAAAGTATCAGCAGAATCCTGCGCATCAGGCCTCCCAATATCGTTCCGTCCTACGCAAAGCCTTGCAGCATACATCCAGACGCACGACTTTGGAAAATGACTCTATTTCGGTAGAACGGGTAGATTGCGTTCGCGTCAATGGCAATGATCTGGTCCAAGAGCCCAAACGGCGGCGCCGGCGGAAGACCGAAACAAGCACGGCGCGCTGGGACTCTTGCTGCATACCACATCATTCTTTGCATGCGTTTTGCCGCGCTTCGCACCGCGGTATATAGTGAGAATGGGTTTCTGCCGCACGAAAAACGCGGCGTGCTCACTCGCTTTCAAGAAAACCGCAAAGGCACCGCAACGGATGGCCGTAGACGTCAGCAAGCATCTGGATCGCGCCAAGCGATTCCTAGAGAAGAACCGCGTCGAGGATGCGATTGCGGCTTATAAAGCCGTGCTCGATGAGGCGCCCCAGCACCAGGAAGCGACGCAAGCATTAGGGGATCTCTACGCGCGGGCGGATAAGCCGGAGCGCGCCTCGGAATACTACGGATTACTGTTCGACATGCTCGTGGAGCCGCGGGACGAGAGCAAAGCGCTGGCGATTTACAACCGGTTTCTGCGTGGGGCCGCTTCCTCGCAACCTCCCGAGCGCATCGCGCGCTACGCGTTCCTGCAACAAAAGCAAAATCGCAATGACGAAGCCATGGAGCAGTATTCCAAGGCTGCGGACTTGTTCGCGGAGGCGGGCCGGCAGGAGGATGCGTTATTTTGCCTCGAGCGCACCGCGCAACTCGATCCGGAGAATTTAAATCGACAGCTCCGAGTGGCGGAAACGGCGGAGCGGATCGGCAAGAATGCGTTAGCGGCGAAAGCTTTTCTTCGCGCGGGACAATTGGCTACAGCCGGAAGCACGCCGGAGGAAGCGCTGCGCCTGTTTGGGCGCGCTCACAAGCTGGCGCCGCAGGAACGCAGCGTCGCGCTGCTCTACGCCGAGGCAAACTTGCGAGCGGGTGATGCAAAGCAAGCAGCCGCACTGCTGGAGCCGTTTGCCGCGGCGGACAGCGACGCTACTTTTTGGGAGACGTTCGCGGACGCTTTAATACGTGGCGGCAAGCTGGACCGCGCGCGCGAGATTTTGGAGCGCCTGTTAAAAGAAAAAAATCAGGGATTACCGCGTCTTTTTGATCTGGTCGATGCTTATGGCCAAATGGGACAGGACCCCAAGGCCGTGGAAATCCTGCAACTACTCAAGAATCGGATGTATGCGGATCGCAAGCAGAATGATTTTATCGTGCAACTGGAAAGCGTCGGAGGGAGGCACCCGAAGTCGCAAGCCATCCTGGAGTTCTGCGGAGCGCTTTACAATGAGGCGAATCGCGAGACTCAGTACTTTGAAATTTTGATTAAGCTGTTCGATGTGTATCTGGATGCGGGAGACGTTCAGAAAGCATCGGACGCGCTAGAAAAGCTCCTCGACATTGATCCCTACGATAACCGGAACCAGGCACGCCTTGAGAAATTACAGGGTCGCGTCGACGACTCAACCCTGACACGGCTTGGCGCCCGGCTGACCAAATCCGGAAGTTCTGCTCCTCCCCGCCCCGTGCATGCGCAATCGTCGACCGCCGACAGCGTCAGTACTGCGCAGACCGCTGGCGGAGACGGGCGGCACTTGCAAGCACTAGAAGACCTGATCGTCCAGACAGAAATTTTCTTGCAGTATTCGCTACAGAATAAAGCGCTGGAGCGCTTGCAAAAAATTGCTGCCACGTTTCCTGGCGAAGAGGAGCGCAACACCCGGCTGCGTAATCTGTATCAGACCGCAAATTGGTGGCCGGCTGGTTCTGCGCGCCCAAAATCAGAGCCGGTGGTCACGGTCAGGCCTGTGGAGCCGGCCCCGGAATCGCTAGGCGCCGGCATCACACAGAAAACCGGTGTCTACACTGCGGAAACTCTGCGCGACTTGGCGAAAATTTCCGAAATCAATCAGAAGATTTTTCGGCAACAGACGCCGCGCGCCATGCTGAATACAGCGGTCAACGAGGTAGGCGCTTACCTTCATTGCTCACGGGCCTTGGCGGTGTTCGGCGCGCAGGGCCGCCCGCCGGAAATGGCGGCGGAATTCTGCGCTGGAGGCATGCGCGCCACACCTGGCTCCCAACTAGTTCTATTGCTTGCGCAGATGGAAAAGTCACAGCCGGACGAATTGGGCGGGCTCACGCTAACGGCCAGCGACGGCTCCATACTGAAAGAGATGGGCATCAGCACCGCTCTCGGAGTGATACTCAGCGATAAAGAGACGCAAAGTCCCGCGGGAATGCTGATCGTGGGGCACGCCGATGCGCACAAGTGGAAGCCTAACGAAGCCTACTTCCTACAAGCCATCGGCGATCAGATGCTAATGAGCGTCAGCCACACGCGCCTACGCTCTCTCGTGCGGCGCATGGGCGTTTCTGATGAGCGCACGGGCCTGCTCAGCCGCAGCTCCTATCAGAGTTGCTTGCTCACGGAGGCGGATCGCTCGCGCACGCAGGGTACGCCACTTTCGTTGGCCATCTTACAGATTGACCGGGGCGCGGAGATTCTTCGCCAGCAAGGGGAGTCGCCGGTCGAGCGTTTCCTGGAGCAGTTGGCGCGATCACTGCAACCTATCGTGCGCCAGAACGATGTCGCGGTAAAATATACCTCGTGGTCCTTGGCGTTCATCCTACCGGACACCAGCCTGGCCGGCGCGCAGCATCTGGCCGATAAGCTGCGTCGTGCGGCGTCTGGGCTGAGGCCGCCATGGGATTCCACGCAAGTCACGCTGAGCGCGGGAATCGTCGAAGCGGTGGCAAAGGCGGACTACGAGAGCGAGGACATTGTTACGGACTTGATCAATCGCGCCGAGACCAGTGTGGAAGAGGCGCGCAAACGGGGCGGCGATACGGTTGTGGCGCTGGAAAGCCCCAAGCACTAGCTGGAAATAAGAGAGGAAAATTATGTTTCCGACCGATGTAGTGATTGTTGCCGGAGCACGCACGCCCATGGCGCGCTACACCGGCTCGTTTTCAGATGTTTCCGCGATCGATCTGGCGGCACATGCCTCCAAGGAAGCGATTCGCCGCTCCGGAGCCGACCCTGCCGGGATCGATCACGCGATTTTTGGGAATGTGATGCAGACGAGCGCGGATGCGCTTTACGGGGCGCGGCACGTGGGACTGAAAGCTGGATTAAAGACGGAAACCCCTGCCGTGACCGTGAATCGGTTGTGCGGCTCCGGTATTGAAGCCATTGCTCAGGCGGCGCAGAGGCTGCTGCTCGGCGAAGCGAACATGGTTCTTGCCGGTGGAACGGAGAACATGACGCAAGCGCCATTCGTGATTCGCGGTGCGCGCGGCGGTCTGAAGCTTGGCGGGGGCGCGCTAGAAGACTCGCTGATGGCCGGCCTGACCGATTCTTACTGCGGATTGCCTATGGCACTGACTGCCGAAAAGCTGGCCGAACAACATGGCATTACGCGCAAAGATGCAGACGCCTATGCTTTGCGGAGCCAGCAAGCAGCGGATGCGGCGTACAAAGCGTGCCGCATTCGAGAGGAACTCATTCCCGTGGACGTGAAGCAAGGCAAAAAGACCATCGTGGTCAGCGAAGATGATCATCGCCGGCCGGAAACCACTATGGAAATTCTCGAGAAATTGCCGCCGTCCTTCAAGAAGGACGGAATTGTCACGGCGGGGAATGCTAGCGGTATTGTCGATGGCGCGGCGGCTGTGGTCGTAACACGGGACAAAACCGCGAAAGAACAAGGGCTGAAGCCCGTCGGCCGAATTGTTTCCTGGGCGGTAGCCGGCGTCGACCCCAGCATCATGGGGATCGGGCCCGTGCCGTCGTCGCAAAAAGCGCTGAAGCTTGCGGGATTATCGCTCGAACAGATGGACCGCGTGGAAGTCAACGAGGCCTTCGCCGCGCAATATCTTGCCGTCGAAAAAGTTCTGGGATTGAACCGCGACAAAACCAACGTAAACGGCGGCGCGATTGCGCTTGGTCATCCGCTGGGCGCTTCCGGAACGCGGCTGGTGATCACGATTCTCAACGAGCTTCGCCGCAACAATTTGCGCTACGGGCTTGCGACCGCCTGCATCGGCGGCGGACAGGGCATCGCCATGATCGTCGAGGCGCTATACAACTAGTTCGCCGCGTTTCTGCTACACTTTTCCACGCATAGTGATTTCCTGCGGGTGTTTTGCCGCTCTTTGGCGACTGACCGCGGTGTTCCCTACAGAGGATCAGGATGGCGATTCAAAAAGTTGGCGTCGTCGGGTGTGGCTTGATGGGTTCGGGAATTGCGCAAGTCTCGGCGCAATCTGGCTTTCCCACGGTCGTGCGCGAAGTCAGTCCCGAAATTGTCGACAAAGGCCTGAAGAGCATCGAGAAAAATCTGGCGCGCCTGGTGGAAAAAGGCAGTCTAAGCGAAACGCAGAAGACCGAGATTCGCGGCCGGCTGAAGGGCACGACCTCGATAGAGGATTTGAAAGATTGCGATGTAATTGTGGAAGCTATCATCGAGCAGCTTCCGGCGAAGCGCGAGCTTTTCAGCTCGCTGGACGCCATTTGCCCGGCTTCTACGATTTTTGCCAGCAACACCTCTTCGCTCACCATTACAGAAATTGCCACGGCCACCAAGCGGCCGCAGCGCTTTGTGGGTCTTCACTTTTTCAATCCCGTTCCGGTGATGAAGCTCGTCGAAGTGGTAAAGACAATCGCTACCGATCCGGCGGTGTATGAGGAAATGGTGGCATTCGGCGCAAAACTGGGCAAAACGCCCGTGCGCGCGCAAGACAGCACCGGCTTCATCGTCAATCGCCTACTCGTTCCGTATCTGCTCGATGCCATTCGCGCGCTTGAGGAAGGTGTTGGCTCCATCGAAGACATCGATAATTCCATGAAGCTGGGTTGCGGGCATCCTATGGGGCCGCTTACGCTCCTTGATTTCGTTGGCCTCGACACGACTTATTACATCGCGAACATCATGTTTGACGAATTCCGGGAGCGGCGCTTTGCTTCGCCGCCGCTGCTCAAGCGCATGGTCCTGGCCGGATGGAATGGCCGCAAAGCCGGGCGCGGCTTTTACGACTACTCGGACCCGCATAGGCCGAAAGCGATGAAATTTTGAGATTGTGACCCGATAATGGCTTACGAAAACATTCTGTTTGAGAAGAAAGACAGTATCGCGTATATCACCTTCAATCGCCCTAAGGTGCTGAACGCACTGAATCGCAGGACGGTCGAAGAGTTGCGTGACGCGTTAATCGATGCGCGTGACGATTCTTCTGTCCGAGTGCTGATTCTTACCGGCGCGGGGGAAAAATCCTTTGTGGCCGGTGCGGATATCAGTGAACTTGCGCAGCGCACTGCGGTCGATGGCAAGGAATTTTCGCTGTTCGGGCAAAGCGTGTTCCATTTGCTCGAAACTCTCGGAAAACCCTCGATCTGCGCTATCAACGGTTTTGCGCTCGGCGGCGGTTGCGAGCTGGCACTTTCTTGCACGATTCGGCTTGCTAGCAAAACCGCCAGACTCGGCCAGCCGGAAGTAAAACTCGGCATCATTCCGGGATACGGCGGTTCGCAACGGCTTGCGCGGCTGTGCGGCAAAGGCGTGGCGCACGAGCTCTGCCTCACCGGGGAAATGATTACAGCAGACGAAGCGCAGCGCATCGGCTTGGTCAATCACACTTACGAGGCCGCCGAACTTCTGCCCGCTGCGGAAGGCATCGCGAAGAAAATCATCGCCAATGCGCCGCTTGCGGTGAAGTACACAATGGAAGCGATCGAGCGCGGCGTCGAGATGCCCCAGGAGGAGGGCCTGTTCCTGGAGGCGACTCTGTTCGGACTTTCCTGCGCAACGGAAGACATGCGCGAAGGCACAAAAGCCTTCCTCGAGAAAAGGAAAGCGGATTTCAAAGGTAGATAGCCAAGTCACGATGGCCGAAAAACTCCAGCCCAGATCAAGCAACGGCGAACTGACCGCTTCCGGTTTGCGCTTTGGAATTGTTGTGAGCCGCTTCAACAGCTTCATTACCGACCGTCTGCTCGGCGCCGCCGTCGATGCTCTGGATCGCGCTGGAGCCGCTGACGAGGACGTGGACGTGGTTCGTGTCCCGGGTGCGTTTGAGCTGCCGCTGGCCGCGAAAAAACTGGCCGCCACGGCTCGCTACGATGCTCTCGTCGCGATTGGCTGCATTCTGCGCGGCGAAACCGCGCATTACGACTACGTTTGCTCCGAAACCGCGCGCGGATTGCAGCTCGCGCAAATGGACACCGGTCTTCCCATCATTTTTTGCGTGTTGACCTGCGACACTCTCGAGCAAGCCATCGATCGCGCCGGGCTAAAGGGCGGGAACAAGGGCTTTGAAGCTGGCTTGGCCGCCATAGAAATGGCCCGGCTCTCGCGAAAGCTCAGGGGCGCCACGCCCGGAACCCCGCCGTCAAAAAATCCTTCTTCCTCTCGAAAGACGCGGCGCAAGTAGCATGTCTCTCCGCACAAAATCCCGCGAGTTTGCCATGCAGATGCTCTTCCAATGGGACATGAGCCATCAGGAGCCCGCCAAACTGGAAGCAAAATTCTGGCGTGCTGCTAAAGCCGCCGACACCACCCGCGAGTTTGCCAATCGCTTGTTCGAAGGCGCCGCAAAAGAAGTCATCGTTCTGGACGAAATTATCGTGAAGCACGCGGAAAACTGGCGATTCGAGCGCCTCGCCGCTATTGATCGCGCTATTCTGCGCCTCGCTATGCACGAGCTTCGTTCGTCCGACACGCCGCCCAAAGTCGTCCTGAACGAGGCCGTGGACCTCGCTAAAAAGTTTTCCGGCGAAGACTCCGGCGCGTTCGTAAACGGCATACTCGATACCTTCCGTAAAACCCTGAGTCCGAAGTAGCGGTTTAATCTCATTGCCATTTGCTACTGCACAAACCCCACGTTCGGGGTGGGCCCGCCTTCGGGCATTTCCTTGATGGTGCCGAATTGCGCTTCGTAGCGCGCGATGTTTTCGCCGAGTGCGCGGAAGATGCGTTTGGCATGGCCGGGGCTGACGATCATGCTTTTGAGGAGCTTGCCCTGTTGGCCATTGGGGAAAATGTAGATGAAGTTCAGCGTAAACTCTTCGAGATTGTGATGGATCATCACAAGATTGCTGTACTCGCCCTGTAGCTCCTTTTCGTCCGCTTTGATCTGAACCTGACCCTGCACCGGCCGCTGTTCTTCCATCGTCTAAGCCTCTCTGTTTAGTCGCTGCATTGCGCGCCTGTTCAAGGTATCACAGCGGCGAAACTCGCGCCGCACCTCGGCCATGCAGAGGGACGCGGGATTTGTTGTACGCCAGGAAATAGTTGGTCGAGTTCCATTGACAATCGCTGATATTAATTATAGTTTATGAGTGGTATTTAACGCGGTTAACTCCGTCTATGACCCCTTCGGCGCCGACTGAAATTGAAAATGGGGCTCCCGCCGCACCCTCCTCCTCCGAGGCCGCGGCAAGTTATTCCGCGGGGACCTTCCGGCCCCGTGTAGACACACTTCCCTCCTTGCCCGAGGCGCATCGCAGTGTGCCGTTCAGCTCTGGTGCCTCCTGGTTCCGAAAAGTTTTGGCGTTTGCCGGTCCCGGCTATCTCGTCGCGGTGGGTTACATGGACCCCGGCAACTGGGCGACAGATATTCAGGGCGGCTCGAAATTTGGGTACACGCTGCTGAGCGTCATCGTGCTGAGCAGCTTGATGGCGATGTTCCTGCAAGCGCTCTCGGCAAAGCTGGGTATCGCCACCGGGCGGGATTTGGCGCAGGCCTGCCGCGATCACTATTCGCGGCGCACATCGATGGTGTTGTGGGTCTTGTGCGAAATCGCCATTGCGGCCTGCGACTTGGCCGAAGTTCTGGGCTCGGCGGTGGCGTTAAAGCTGTTATTTGGTTTGCCGTTGCTAGCCGGCGTGCTCATCACCGCGCTGGACGTCTTGATTGTGCTGGCGCTGCAGGGGCGTGGCTTTCGCTTAATTGAAGTTTTTGTGGTGACGCTGATCGCCACGATTGCTGCTTGCTTTGCTTACGAACTCTTCTTCGCCCAGCCGCTGTGGCGTGAGGCCGCGCAGGGACTCCTTCCGCGCGCAGAAATTCTCCGCAATCGGGAGATGCTGTACATAGCGATTGGCATTCTCGGGGCCACCGTGATGCCGCACAATCTTTACCTGCACTCCAGCATTGTACAGACGCGAGCGTTCGGCGTATCTGTTGGCGATCGTCGCGAAGCGCTGCGCTACGCGGTATTCGATTCCACATTGGCGCTGGGGTTCGCGCTTTTTGTGAACGCGGCGATTCTCATCCTGGGCGCGGCTGCATTTCACACGCACGGGCTTCACAACGTGGCGGAAATCTCCGACGCATACAAATTGCTTAGCCCCGTGCTGGGCGTTAGCGTTGCGAGCACGGTATTTGCGTGTGCGTTGCTTGCTTCGGGGCAAAACTCGACCCTGACTGGCACACTTGCCGGGCAAATCGTGATGGAAGGTTTTCTGAATATTCGCCTAAAACCCTGGCTACGCCGGCTCATCACACGGTCGCTTGCAATCACTCCGGCTGCTCTGGTGATAGGGTTTGCGGGCGAGGGCAAAGTTACGTCGCTGATCATTCTGAGCCAGGTGATTTTGAGTTTTCAATTGCCGTTCGCGATCATTCCACTCATTCAGTTCACCGGAGACCGGGCGAAGATGGGCTCGCTCGCGAACTCTCGGCTGACCCAGGGAATCGCGTGGTTAGTAGCCGTGCTGATAATTTTCTTCAACGGCGAACTCCTCTGGTTCATTCTGCGCAGCTAGCGCTCTTACTATTCCCGTTTCAAACTTTTGCCTACATGCGGTTCGTGTGCGAAGCTTTTCTGGCTCAAATGCAGACCCAACGGAAACGAAGCCATGCGCTGCCGAAAGCGATGTTCCTGCTCATTCTGGCAGTCGTTGCCGTAGCGATTGTCTATTCCGCTGTAAACAAGGCACCTTGGTCGTGGCCCGTTCCCGACGAAGCGAAGCAGCTAAAGAATCCTTTGCAGTCAACGGCTCCCGCGCTGAAATCGGCACGCGAGGTGTATTCGGAAAAATGCGCGCATTGCCACGGCGATTCCGGCAAAGGCGACGGCCAAGACGCCGGCAAGTACGATCCCGCGCCTACGGATTTCACGGACGCGAAACGAATGAACGAAGCTACGGACGGCGAGCTATTTTATAAAATCAGCGAGGGCAAGAAGCCCATGCCTGTTTTCAAGAATAAGCTGAGCGAAGACCAGCGGTGGGAACTGGTGTTGTTCATTCGCTCGCTCGCGAGGCCAACGACAACCAATCACCTTCCTTGAGTTCCATCTGATCGGATTTGCTACCGTGCCTCTTCGCGTCGGTGGTTGCTCGGGTCGTGCAGGGTTTCGCTGTGCACTGAGGCCGGATCAGCGAGGAACTTGGCAACGGTTGGACCGACGGAGATGCACTCGAGGCTGATGTGACCGCAAGGGGAGTCCAGCGTGATCACCGGCGCGCCGATCGCGGCTGCGAACTGTTGGGCGGGAATCGGATTCACCATATGGTCTTGGGGCGAGACAATCACGAGCAGTTTCGCTCGCACTTTTTTTGCAGCTTCCGCTAAGGTCAACTCGAGCTCCCCGGGAATGTCCAACGAATTAATCGCTTGGCGCTGGCGGATTTGATCGGCCGCCATGCCACCGTCCTCCATCGCATGCTTCTTCAGTTCTGCAAGGTAAGTGTCGAAGTCCTTTGGGCCGGTGTGCGCTACCCGATAGGCGGGAGATGTGAGATTCATCTGACCGATCTCCTCGGAAACGGCAAAGCCGCGGGTAAGCGGGCCCGTAGGGTTGCCGTGGTGCCAAGCGGGATCAAGCTCAAGGGCATCGATTTGCGACGTCCACAGCAATTTGTCATAAGAAGTGGATTGTGGCGACCCGGCCATGGGAATAGCTAGATCCATGAACTCTGGGTAAGTGATCGTCCATTCGAATGTTTGCATTCCACCCATGGAGATGCCCATTACCGCGTGCAAGCGGGAAATGTGGAGCACTTCGGTAAGGAGGCGATGCTCAGCTTCCACCATGTCTCGAATCGTGAAGCTGGGAAATTGCATGACGGGCTGATGCTTGCTGTTCGATGGCGAGGTCGAGACACCGTTGCCGATGGCATCCACCAGAACGACGAAATAGCTTGAGGTGTCGACGACCTTGCCGGGCCCGAGAAACTGCAGAAGATCTTGCGACTTGCCGCCCAACCACGTGGGCCAGAGAATGGCGTTCGATTTCTGGGCATTGAGCTTGCCCAGCGTGCGGTAGCCGAGACGGAAATCCTGAATGACCGTGCCACCTTGCAATTTCAAGTCGCCGAGTTCAGCGAATTGCTGCGCGCCTTCCGCCGGTGCCGCCGTTTCGGCTCTTGCGCGGAGTGTTGCATGCGTCAGGAGTACAAGCAAAACGCAAGTCACGAATGGGGAATGGTTCTTCATGCCGCGCATTGTACGCCGAACCTCCACGCGCCGTAGATTTTCCAGTCTTCACGATGATGTAGAGGCGCGGCCCCCTGCAGCCCGCCGGCACTGCTGCGCCCCGGCCGTTCGCGTCAAACAGCCCTTGAACGATGTGAAGGTGCTGAGAGGACTTGGGAGAGTGGCTGGGACCCATGGGCGCTTTTTCGCTTGACAGCCATTCTGTATGTATATATCGTTCGGTAAATAATGATGTGTACTAAACAATATAACTAAACTGATGGTGCCTTGGATATCAGCGCTTCAGCTTGCGCTCCTCGAGGTCGTTTACGCTTCTCTATCGCAAATTCTTAGCCACGGTAGCGGCATCTTTGCTGGTTGTGGCGCCATCGCGGCCTAAGGTAATTCCATTGGGTACAATCACGCATGCGGAGCGCGCGTATCTGGGTGAAGTCGAAGCCTCGGTGGGGAGCACAATTTTTGACGGCGATCGGCTGTCAACCGACATTGCCGGTGTCTTGCGCATCAGCAGTAACGCACTCACGCTGCAGCTCGACGCACGTTCCTCCGTCATACTCCACCGTGCCGCTGCTCCGGAAGCCAACGTTCATGTCGAACTCGGCTCCGGCAACATAATCTTCTCCGCGGGGCAGGCCAGCAACATTGCCGTTTTAACCGATGGTGCCCTGATTCGCCCGGCCAGCCACACCTCCACAATGGCCCACATCCGCGTTACGAGCCCAAAAGAGCTTCGCATCTACGCGCAACGAGGAGCATTGGATTTTTCCTATCATGGGCAGAGCGCGGTGATACCAGAAGGCTCGGCCTACCGCGTGCTCCTTGACCCATCGGAAAGGGGAAACGATGCGGCTTCAACATCAGACAAGGCCGGCAAAAAAATAGGAAAAATTCCCATCAAGTTTATCTTGGTAGGAATCGGGATCGCCGCTGGGGTCGCGATTCCCTTGCTGGTGCAGAATTCCGAGAGTCCAGACCGGCCGGGACCTCTCGTTTTGCGCAAGGCGCCGTGATTTCAGTCGGCTGGCCTGTTGGTGAACTTTTTTAATTCCGAAAGCGTTCCTTGCGCGGCGCCAGACCCGAGCACTTTGGCCGCCAACCCTGCTCCCTCCCTGAAATCGCGCGTCACGCCCGCTGCCACCAACGCCGCTGCGGCGTTGATCACCACGATATCCCTTCGCGGTCCCAATTCCCCGGCAAAGATACTCTCCAGGACTGCGGCATTCTCCGGCGGCGAGCCGCCACGGATGGCGTCCGCCGGTGCGTGTTGCACACCAAAATCTTCAGGTTGCACGCTGTAGCGCCTGATCTCCCCTTCGCGCACTTCGGCGACCAGCGTTTCGCCGGCCAAAGAAATTTCGTCGAGCCCACCGGCGCCGTGAACGACAAATGCGCGATTGACGCCAAGTTCCGCAAGCGTTGCGGCCATCACATCCAACACGTCCGCTGAAAACACTCCAAGCACCTGCGCTTCCGCTCCGGCCGGATTCGTGAGCGGCCCCAGCAAATTAAAAACCGTCCGCGCCACGATCTCTTTGCGGGCCGGCATTGCATGACGGGTGGCGGCATGCGCCGCTGGCGCGAAAAGAAAGCCGATGCCCACCTCGCGAATCGCCAATCCCACCCGCGCACACGGCAGATCGATGCGCACGCCTAGCGCTTCCAATACATCGGCCGATCCGCTGCGTGAACTGACTGCGCGATTGCCATGCTTTGCCACGTGCGCGCCGGCGGCCGCCGCCACGATCGCCGCCGCGGTCGAAATATTGAATGAGCCGAAGCCGCCGCCTCCAGTGCCGCATGTGTCGACGAGGCATTCTGGTCTCGTTTCGCCATCCTCAAAGATCCGCGCCGCGTGGCGCCGCATGACCATCGCAAAGCCTGCAAGTTCCGCAACCAGAATCGGCCTCT
>Ga0210406_10004500_pt1 | contig 14912 bp, 15 predicted proteins | sample IncBWC30MmetaG_FD_155454 | JGI IMG/M metagenome (GOLD analysis project Ga0210406, IMG submission 155454) | Forest soil microbial communities from Barre Woods Harvard Forest LTER site, Petersham, Massachusetts, United States - Inc-BW-C-30-M | ecosystem: Environmental > Terrestrial > Soil >... | reverse complement strand
GTCTCCGCCGCTGTGTCCGCCGTCTTGGTGGTGATCCGCGCCGCTGCCAGTCGCGCCGGTTCCCGTCGTACCGGTACCCGCACCGCTTCCAGTTCCGGTCCCTGTACCTGTACCTGTACCTGTACCTGTCCCGCTTCCGGAGCCCGTCCCGCTTCCGGAGCCCGTCCCGGTGCCGCTGCCAGTGCCTGCCCCACTGCCTGTGCCGGCGCCAGCTCCGCCACCACTACCGGCGCCACTGCCAGTAGCCGCCCCTCCGCCGGAAGTCGTTGTCCCCGACGTCGAGGTGGCGGTCGTCGCCGTGCCGCCGGTGCCGTTGGCGATGTTGGGATTCGCGGTCACGGGAATGGTACCCTGGGCGAGGCCGTTGACCGAGGTCGCCGTTGCCACGGTCGTCGCCGTGCCTACATAGGTGCCGCCGCCAATCGGGATATTGTTGCCGCTTACGTCTTGCGCGTCGGCGCTAAAGCCCTGACCGGCAGCGGTGATCATTGCTTGGTCTGCCGCAAGCGCGGGACCGGTATCGCCGTTCAGGATACCCGTCAGCCCCTTGACCGCCGCGGCAGTATCAGCTTCCAGCGTGCCATTATTGAGTTCGTTGTCGAACCGGCCCTGGAAGATCTGGCCCTGCGCCGCATCGAAGTTTGCGCCGAACTGCTGGTAGTCTTGAATCTGGGTGATCAGCGCTTGGCTCGCCTGCTCCTGGCCAGTCGCGATCGCCACCAAATGCGCATTGATGGTGTTCGCTTCGGAGAGGAACGCGGACCAGAAATTGGTCTGCGCTTGATTGTCCTGGAATTTCGTGACGGTATCCGTCAGGGCGCCGGGCATTTCAGCGAAGCCGCCCGCATGCCCCGCCGCGCCGTTGCCGCCCGCCGCCGTGTTCAGGTTGGCGTCATTCTGAATGATATCAATAATGTCGAGCAGGTTGTCCGCCGTGCCGCGCAGCCCGACGGCGCTGCCGGTCGTCTCCGCGGCATCATATTTGTTGAGCTGCAGGTTGATCTGGTTCAGCACCGTCTGGAGGTGAATCGTGGTCAAGGCCGCAGCATTGGCTGTTTCGCCATTCTCGATCTGCGCAAGCATCGTCGCATTGCCCAGAATGTTGGTAAGACCCTGCTGAACCGCGGTGAAGTCGTTGGTGATCTCGGTTATATTCGCGGCATTGATACCGCCCGCCGCGGCATCAGTCGCTGCGTTGAAGACCTCACCGACTGCCTTCAGGCTGCTGCCCGCAGTCGCCGCGGCAAGTGCTGCCGGGTCATCGGCGCCCGCCGGAACGTTTTGGAATGCAACGTCGTTCGCGCCCGTGTTGGACATGAACGTCACGTTGTTGAGTGCGGCTGCGATATGCGGGTCGTTGTTGATTTCTTGCAGGATCTCATTCTGCACGGCGTGAAGCGTCTGGTCCGCGGCCGACAGCGTCGCCGCGTTGGTGGTCTGCGCCGCGGCGGTCAACAGTGTGCCGAGCTGGCTCTGAACATTGGTCAAAACCGCGGTGTCGGTGGTGTTCAGAGTGAAAGCCTGTCCTCCGAGCGTCACGTTGCCAGGAGTGGCGAGCATCGCGGCGATATCGTTCTCAACCGCATGGAGATCGGTCGTGTAGCTGCCGAGGAAAGGGTTCTGGTTGCCGCTGCCTGACAGATTGAACAGACCCTCAGAGATACGAACCGCATCGTTGAAAACGACGCCGGTCTGCACCAGATCCGTTGACTGATTGAGCGCATCAGCACGCACGATCAAATTCGACGTGCCGTTGGCCAGCGCCGTCGGATTGAAAAGGTTGTTAGTTGTGTTCGCCATTGACGATCTCCCAATGCAAATCGCGCTTCCTGCTTCGGCGCTCTCTTCAGGGCAGCGAGATTGCTTAGAACGTTGGGCCCCCCACCGATACTCATCGACCTAGGGAGATGTGATCACGCGCCGCCTAAGCGACCGCGAACTAATCGGCCCAGTTGGGCCAAAAGAAGTGCGGCGATGTCCGCGAATATGTTGATGTCCAGATGAAATGAGGCTGTTGCCTTTCCGCTCATAGCAAGCGTGAAATCTGCCCGTGACCGTGAATAACGTCCGGCAAGTCATTGGCAATTCATGCCTACCGGAACGCGGGAACTCTTTGCGTCATGCTAGACGCGCGGCATCATCACGCGGGATCATCATGTTTTTGCTGGCTTGCTTACACCGACCTTACACCGACCTTACACCGACCTTACGGCCCGCGCACGAAAAGGCCTCGGCATGTCCATCGCTAGACTCGCCCGGCGATCGGGATCAGCGCGCCGGTCACCGCGCTTGCGGCGTCGCTGGCCAGAAACAGGATCACTTCGGCGAGCTCCTGCGGCCGGACCCATTTCGAGAAATCCGCTTTCGGCATGCTGGCGCGATTGGCTTCGGTGTCGATGATCGAGGGCAGCACCGCGTTGACCGTGATCTTGCCTTTCCATTCGGCCGCGAGCGCCTCGGTGAGACGATGCACGCCCGCTTTCGAGGCGGCATAGGCGCCCATGCCGGCGCCCGCCTGCAGCGCGCCCATGGCGCCGATATTGATGATCCGCCCGGCGCCCGATGCTGCAAGATGCGCCAGCGCCGCGCGGGAGGCGTTGAGCGCGGTCAGCACGTTCATCGCATACATCCTTTGCCAGGTCTTTTCCTCGCCGTCTTCGATTGTCTCGAAGGCAAAGCCGCCGGCAATGTTGACAAGGGCATCGAGCCTCCCGAAATGCGTTGCCGCCGCATCGATCGCCTTCTTGGCTCCCGCGGGATCGGACAGATCGACGCCGCCGAGCTCGAGACGATCCGCCGCTGCCGGCGCTTGCGATGGCGCATGGTCCACGCCCGCGACCTTTGCGCCGCGCGCGATCGCGGCCTCGGCCACGACCTTGCCGAGCGCGCCCAGCGCGCCGGTGACGAGAACGACTTTTCCCTTCATTGCCTCAATCTCCGCGTCAGGATTGCCAGCGCATCCTATTGCCAATGCGGTCTACCGCAAGGTGGACCGCAATCTCGATGCCGTGTAGCGGGGCGGCCGGCCTGCTTGGCTCGGCCAGGCCGTGGCGGCTGCGCCGGCGGCATAGCGCGCGATTTTGCTAAAATTGGCTTGAGTTCTGTAAGCCAATCGCAGTGCCGGCCCTCTATCCTTGGGTCCCTCGGATTTCACCGGGTTGGAGCTCCACCATGAGACACCTGCCTGACCATGGCTTGCCGCTCGTTCAGCTCAAGGAGCAGCGGCGTGATCTGGTCGTCGCCTTGCAAAATCGCAACGGCCCGATCAGCGGTTGGGAGTTGATGCAGATTGCCGCGGTTCAGCAGGCGATCTCCGCTTGCGAGGAGGTGATCGCCGATCTCGATGCGGAAGCGGAGATGGAAGCCGCGGCCTGATTTGCCGCGGCACGCGGCTCAGGATTGTAGATACCGCTCCCGCAGCGAGGTTCGCTCGCCGACCCCAAGGGCCAGTCCATCTCTGAGATAGCTATCGAGATCGCCATAGTCGGTGCGGATGGCGTCGAAGCCGGCGGCGAGGAAGGAGGCTTCGACCGATCCGATGGCCTGCCGGACGTTTTCGGGCAAGTCGGTGCTTGCGGAGGGATCGCGCCGGTAAAAGCGATTGGTGAGCAGGTAATCGTCCGCGATGAACTCATCAGGCACGCCGAGCGCGTGCAGCACCAGCGCGCAGGCAAAGCCGGTGCGGTCCTTGCCGGCCGTGCAGTGGATCACCAGCGGGGCATGATCGTCCAGGAGATGTGCAAACAGCGCACGGAAACTATGCGTGTTGAGGCGGACATAGTTGCGGTAGGATTCCCGCATGATCTCCAGCGCGTCGTCCGCCGACAGCGATCCCGCGGCCAAGCGCGCGCGCAGCGCCGCGACCACCGTGGGCTCGATCGGCAGCGAATGAACGGTGATATCCTCGATGCCGCACATCGCGGCAGCGCGCTCGTCAAGCCCGCGAAAATCGAATGCGCTGCGCACGCCCAAGCCGCGCACGACGTCGATGTCGGCCGCGGTGAGATGACCGAGGTGATTGGAGCGGAAGATCCGCCGCCAGCGCACAATGCGGCCGTCCGCTGTCGGATAACCGCCGAGGTCGCGGAAATTGCTGGCGCCTTCGAGATTGAGGTGGCGGGCCGGAGGATCAGACATCGCCCGTTAGCTTAAGCCAATGTGTACGGCGGAGAAATGACGTTGATGGAATGAGGCGCGATACTTTCGCGCTGGCATCGCGCAATCAAAAATCCACAGCCGCATTAAAAAGGGCCGAAACGATTTTCGTTTCGACCCTTTTTCGGTCCGTAGGACCGCTTCTGTGGCGCGACGTTTTCGCTTTCGGATCAGACATCAGCGCTCCCACGCCGGCTTGGCTTCGTCGATCGCCTCCTGATGATACCAGCTGCTGCTGCAGATGGTTTCATAGACGGGCGCTGACGCGCGCTCGCTTGCGGGCTTGGTCTCGCCGTAGCGGAGACCGCCGAGCGCCGCACGGCCCCCGGACGGGAATTGATAGATCTTCGCAGACCCGTGATTCAGATTTGTGCTCATTGCAACTCTCCTTGAGGGCTGATTCTGCGCCCGACTCGTTCTCCTGTCGTTACCAGTCTCGATATCGTTCGTGCTCCCGCCAATGCAATGTGATGAAAAGAAAATCATCATTTGTCTAAATCATGGGCATTGCGGGTTTTGCTCTCTGCAAGGCACGCGATTGCTGACTAATGCTTAAGCCAGTCCTAAGGTTGCGCGTACAGCGAGGCGAACGGTGCGAAAGTTGCCGGCGACTGGCGCGCATTTAATCGAAAACAAAGGACGTGCTGCGATTGCCGCAGAATCAAGCGGTTCTCACCTCTTGACGATGATGCACGTCACGCAGGAGCCGCTCCCAAGCGCGCGCCTATGCCGCACCCTGTTACGGGGCAGGCGGCACGATCCTGGAAAGTAGTACGGATTGCCGCAATGCAACGGCTGGCACGTTAAATGCTTCATGACAGCCGGCCGATCGTGGCCGGGTAGGTGCGGGACGACCAATTTTCCGGTCTCCCACATTGGAATTATTAAACAGAGAGGCTCAATGACGAAGTACAAGCTCGAGTATATATGGCTCGATGGCTATACGCCGGTGCCGAACCTGCGCGGCAAAACGCAGATCAAGGAATTTTCCTCCTTCCCGACGTTGGAACAGCTTCCGCTGTGGGGCTTCGACGGCTCCTCCACCATGCAAGCCGAAGGCCACAGCTCCGATTGCGTGCTGAAGCCCGTCGCCGTCTATCCCGACGGCGCGCGCACCAACGGCGTGCTCGTGATGTGCGAAGTCATGATGCCCGATGGCAAGACGCCTCACGTCTCCAACAAGCGTGCGACCATTCTCGACGACGCCGACGCGTGGTTCGGCTTCGAGCAGGAATATTTCTTTTACAAGGACGGCCGTCCGCTCGGCTTCCCATCCACCGGCTATCCGGCGCCGCAGGGCCCGTACTATACCGGCGTCGGCTACAAGAACGTCGGCGACGTCGCCCGCAAGATGGTGGAAGAGCACCTCGACCTCTGCATCCATGCCGGCATCAACCACGAGGGCATCAACGCGGAGGTCGCGAAGGGCCAGTGGGAATTCCAGATCTTCGGCAAGGGCTCCAAGACCGCCGCCGACCAGATGTGGATGGCCCGCTATTTGATGCTGCGCCTGACCGAGAAGTATGGCGTCGACATCGAGTTCCACTGCAAGCCGCTCGGCGATACCGACTGGAACGGCTCGGGCATGCACTGCAACTTCTCGACCAAGCACATGCGCGAAGTCGGCGGCAAGGACTATTTCGAGAAGCTGATGGACGCGTTCAAGGCCGCCCGTGCCGATCACATCGCGGTCTATGGTCCGGACAACCACATGCGCCTGACCGGCAAGCACGAGACGGCTTCGATCGACACCTTCTCCTATGGTCTGGCCGACCGCGGCGCTTCGATCCGTGTGCCGCACTCGTTCGTCAACAACGACTACAAGGGCTATCTGGAAGATCGCCGCCCGAACTCGCAAGGCGACCCCTACCAGATCGCTTCGCAGGTCCTGAAAACGATCGCGACGGTTCCGACCGGCGCCAAAGCTGCCGCGTAAACGAGCCTGAAGCCCGGGGCCACCGGGGGCTGCAACATGATCCGCCGAGCCTTGATCCGCCGAGCCTTGCCGCTCCGGCGGATCATTGCGTTCTGGCATGCAATTGAAACCGTTTCCCGCCCACCGTGAACCGGCTAGAAAGTATGGGCACCACGATGCCGGGGACAGGCTTTGTTCGGGGGCTTCTATACCATCAGATTCCAGCTCAACGACGCTGTCGGGCGCAGCGTGATGTATGCGCAGGCCGGCAAGCTGCTCGGCGGCAATTCCGCGTTCGCCCATATCGGCACCTATGAAGAGCTTGGCGGCGGCGAGATCGCGGTCGAGGTCAGGACCGTGCGCCACAATTTCGATCCGCACTATGTGGCGCTGGCTGGCCGGGACGATGCGACCTTGATCGCGCGTGGCCGCGCCGACGGCAAGCTCTATCGATTCGAAGGCGGGCTGAAGGAATTGCCCGGCGCAGTGTTCAAATCGGTGATGACACCGGTCGACGAGCAGACCATCCCGATTGCGGGCGCGGTCGGCAGGGGCGGCATCGTCAACGGGCTTTATTCCATCCAGCTTCGCATGCTCGATGGGGTCGAGGGCGGGCTAACCGGCGTGATGCTGCTGCACGACGGCCGCATCCTCGGCGGCGACGCCTTCTTCTATTATCTCGGCACCTACACCTCGGAAAAAGGCCGCTGGAAGGGACAGATCCTCAACCAGGAACACACGCCGGCCAAGGACAATCTGCTGTTCGGCGGCCGCGAGGTCGGCATCGGGTTTTCCGGCACCTGCGACCAGGAGGGCGCGCGACTGGAAGCGATCGCGCTCGCCGGAAAACGCAGCCTGCGTTTGACGGCGGAACTCAAGCTGATGCGGCGGGCCTAGCGGGAGAGGTTAGCGATGGAGAATGTCATTCGCGTGCTCTCGACGCTTGCGCTGAAGGGCGCCATGCATCGGCTGGCCGGACAATATCAGGGGCTTGCGGCAACGCGGATCGATGCCGACTTCGCTCCGACGCTCGGCCTCCTGGAACGGCTGCGAGAGGGCGAGGAGGCTGACATCGTCATCCTGACACGCGAAGGGTTGCGGGAGCTCCTCGCCGAAGGCGTCGTGGCAGCGGGCAGCAACGTCGACCTCGCGCGGTCCTATGTCGGCATCGCCGTGAAAACCGGCAGCGCGCATCCCGATATTGCGAGCGATGTGTCGTTGCGCAAAACGCTCTTGGCCGCGCGATCGGTCGCCTATTCCCGGATCGGCGCCAGCGGCATTTTCTTCGCCGGGCTGATCGAGCGGCTTGGCATCGCGCCCCAGATCAACGCCAAGGCCACCATCACGTCCGGCTTCACCGCCGAACGGCTGATCACCGGCGAGGCCGATCTCGCCGTGCAGCAGCTCAGCGAGCTGAAGCAGGTGGCGGGGATCGAGATCGTCGGGCCGATTCCTTACGAGCTGCAGACGCCCGCGATCTTCTCGGCCGGACGGATGGCGTCATCAAAGCAGCCCGACCGGGCCGATGCGCTGCTGAGATTTTTGGCGTCTCCTGAAGCCGCCCCGACGCTGCGCGAGTCCGGGCTCGAGCCTTGAATTTGTCTCCGCGACGACGCAACCTCATCTCATGATCCTCTGGCTTCCTCGTGTTGTGTTGGCGGCGATCGTCGCCGCCGCCATGCCGGCGTCGGCGCGGGCGCAATCGGCCGATCTCGTGCTGTGCGACCGCCTGGCCGCCGACCCCTCCGACCCGGACAAGCCGGCCGACGTCAAGGGCGTCGCCGACGTCGCGCCGTCGGACGTCGCGACCGCGATCAGGTTCTGCAAGCAGGCGGCCGCCGGCTCGCGACGTGCGATGTATGAGCTCGGCCGCGCCTATGCCGCCAATCGCCAGGCGGCGGAGGCGCTCGCCGCCTGGCGCAAGGCGGCCGACCGGGGCTCGACCTCGGCGATGGTCGAGCTCGGCGTGCTCTATGGCACCGGCTCCGGCGTTGCCAAGGACGAGGCGCAGGCCCGCAAATTGTTCGAGCGCGCCGCCGAGGCCGGCAATCCGCGCGGCATCAGCAATCTGGCGGCGCTCGGCGGTGGTGGCGCGGCGGCCGACCCGGCCAGATCGCGGGAGCTGCTGGAAAAAGCCGCCGAGACCAATGCGGAAGCGCAATATCAGCTCGGCATGATGATGGCGGACGGGACCGGCGGCGAAAAGGACGACGTCCGCGCGCGGGCGCTGTTTGAGAAGGCGGCCGCGCAAAATCATCCCGGCGCGCTCGAGCGAATGGGGGCCTTCGCGATCGAGGGGCGCGGCGGTCCGAAGGACAAGGATGCGGCCAAGTCCTATTACGAGCGCGCCGCGGCGCTCGGCGACGAGAGCGCCAAGGCGGCGCTGAAGCGGATGGAGTGCCCGTTCACGATCAAGGACAAGCGCGGCAATTTCGTTACCAACCTCTGTTTCTAATCATTGACCGCCGCGGCGACGGCCGTCGAGTGGGGAGTCGGCGCCGACATCCAATGATCCCTGTGTGGACGCAATCGGCGCCGCCTTGATCGAGCGCAATATCGGACGCGACCGGCCGGCTTAAACGAGTGTGATCATCGAAAGATCCCCCATCATCGGAAGAAAGCGCAGAACATGACCACGAAACGGCATGGATGGATCACCGCCCTGTTGCTGATGTCGGCATTGGCGCCGTCGGCGATCGCCCAATCGCAGGAAGAACAATATGTTCCCAAGCTCGGCGACATCATGAATGCGGCGCAGACACGGCACATCAAGCTGTGGTACGCCGGCAAGGCCGCGAACTGGGAGCTCGCCGCTTTCGAGCTTCGCCAGCTCAAGGCGGGTTTGGTCGAGGCCGCGCTGCTCTATTCCGGCATTCCCGTCACCAATGTGACGACGCTCCAAGCGCCGCTGCAGTCGATCGCCGACGCGATCGCAGCCAAGGACGGCCAGCGCTTTGCCAAGGCCTATGGCGAACTGACCGTTGGCTGCAACGCCTGCCACCAGTCGATGGGACGCTCCTTCATCGCCATTCGAACGCCGACCGACCAGCCGTTCGGCGATCAGATTTTTTCGCCCCAGAACAAGAAATGAGGGCAAGAAATGAGTTTGTTGGAACATGGGAGTTGCGTTCGCCGTTGATAACAAAAGGAGACCGCAGCCATGATCCGCAAACTCCAATCCGGCCAATACCGGCTCTATTCCCGCAAGGTCGATCCGAAGACCGGCAAGCGCCGCAATCTCGGCACGTTCAAGTCGCGCGCCGCGGCGGAAAAGCACGAACGCGCCGTGCAATATTTCAAGCGGCACTAGAGCGTTTTCGAGCGAAGTGGATACCGGTTCGCGTGAAGAAAACGCGTCAAAACAAGAAACTAGAGCCTCCGTTCCGATTCAATCGGAACGGAAAAGGCACTAGTCCGCCGCATCGGCGCGGTCGCAGCTCAACGAGGCACTTCCAACGCCGCTCGGGATGGACTAAGAGCGACCGCTCATCTCGCTCCCGCAAAACCATCCCATGATCCGCCTCGATAACGTCAGCAAGCAAGTCGGCCATCAGATCCTCTTCATCGAAGCTTCCGCGGCCCTGCAACGGGGCGAAAAAATCGGCCTGGTCGGTCCGAACGGCGCCGGGAAGACCACGCTGTTTCGCATGATCGCGGCGCAGGAGCAGCCCGACGAGGGCCAGGTCGCGGTCGATCGCGGCATATCGATCGGCTATTTCAGTCAGGATGTCGGCGAGATGGCGGGCCGCAGCGCTGTGGCGGAAGTCATGGATGGCGCCGGCCCCGTCAGCGCCGTTGCGTCGGAGCTGAAGGAGTTGGAGGCCGCGATGGCCGATCCGGCGCGTGCCGACGATATGGACGACATCATCGCACGCTATGGCGAGGTGCAGGTGCGGTTCGAGGAGCTCGATGGCTACGCGCTGGAGGGGCGGGCGCGCGAGGCCCTGGCGGGGCTGGGTTTCAGCCACGAGATGATGGATGGCGATGTCGGCGCGCTGTCGGGCGGCTGGAAGACGCGGGTGGCGCTGGCGCGTATCCTCTTGATGCGGCCCGACGTCATGCTGCTGGACGAGCCGAGCAATCATCTCGATCTCGAAAGCCTGATCTGGCTGGAGCAGTTCCTGAAAGCCTATGAGGGCGCATTGCTGATGACCTCGCACGATCGCGAATTCATCAACCGCATCATCACCAAGGTCGTGGAGATCGATGGCGGCGCGCTGACCTCGTATTCCGGCGACTATGAATTCTACGAGCAGCAGCGCGCGCTGAGCGACAAGCAGCAGCAGGCGCAGTTCGAGCGTCAGCAGGCGATGCTTGCCAAGGAGATCAAGTTCATCGAGCGCTTCAAGGCGCGCGCCTCGCATGCCGCGCAGGTGCAGAGCCGGGTCAAGAAGCTCGACAAGATCGAGCGCGTCGAGCCACCGCGGCGGCGCCAGACCGTCGCCTTCGAGTTCCAGCCGGCGCCGCGTTCCGGCGAGGACGTCGTCAGCCTGAAGAAGGTCCATAAGGGCTATGGCAGCAAGACGATTTATCAGGGGCTGGATTTCATGATTCGCCGCAGGGAGCGCTGGTGCGTGATGGGCGTCAACGGCGCCGGCAAGTCGACGCTGCTCAAATTGATCGCCGGCTCTGCCGAGCCGGACGACGGCACGGTGTCGGTCGGCGGCAGCGTCAAGATGGGTTATTTCGCGCAGCATGCGATGGATCTGCTCGACGGCGAACGCACCGTGTTCCAGTCGCTGGAGGACGCGTTTCCGCAGGCCGGGCAGGGCTCGTTGCGCGCGCTTGCCGGCTGCTTCGGTTTTTCCGGCGACGATGTCGAGAAGAAGTGCCGGGTGCTGTCGGGCGGCGAGAAAGCGCGGCTCGTGATGGCGAAGATGCTTTATGATCCCCCGAACTTCCTGGTGCTGGATGAACCGACCAACCACCTCGATCTCGCGACCAAGGAGATGCTGATCGCGGCGCTGTCGGAATTCGAGGGCACGATGCTGTTCGTCTCCCATGACCGGCATTTTCTCGCCGCATTGTCCAACCGCGTGTTGGAGCTGACGCCGGAAGGCACCCATCAATATGGCGGCGGCTATACCGAATATGTCGCCCGCACCGGGCAGGAGGCGCCCGGCCTGCGGAGCTGATTTCCGATAGATGGACTTCCGGCGCGTTGCGTAGCGTCAAGGCCGAAAGCAATGCAGGGGCGCATGGCACGGCGTGTCGTGCTCCGCTTGAACCGGCCGATGCTGCCCGTTAGGCTTTGTTTGAGCATGATTTTCTCGGAAAACCGGTTTCCACCTATCGGGTCGTTGCCCGAGGGCGTGCTTTTCCGAATCATGCTCCAAAAACGGGAGCGACACAGCCATGAAGCAGATCAGGATCGGCGACATCACCATCGACGCGGTGATCGAGCGCGAAGGGCCGTGGCGCCGGCCGCAGGATTTCTTTCCGGCCTATGACGACGCGGTGTTCAAGCATCATTTGCCGAACATGGAGCCTGAAGTGTTCGACAGCGCGCTCGGCATGATGGTCATCACCTATCAAACCTTCGTTGTTCGCACGCCGCGCTACACGATCCTGGTCGATACCTGCACCGGCGAGGACAAGGGCCACCCGCCGCCGTTCGATTTCCCGGGCAAGGAGCGCTGGCGCAACGAGCTGTTTGCGCTCGGCATCAGCTACGAGCAGATCGACTACGTGTTCTGCACCCACCTGCATATCGACCATACCGGGTGGAATACGACGTTGCGCGACGGACGCTGGGTGCCGACATTTCCCAATGCGAAATACATCTTCCACAAGAAGGAATACGCGGCCTGGGAAGCCGAGCACAAGAAGGGCGCCAATCCGCCGGGCACCGTGTTCCGCGACAATTGCCTGCCAATCGTCGAAGCCGGCCAGGCGCTGCTGGTCGATGACGACTATGCGCTCGACGACACCATCACGCTGACGCCGACGCCCGGTCATTCGCCCTGTCACTGCTGCGTCAACATCCTCTCAAAAGGCAAGCGCGCCGTCGTCGCGGGCGATCTCATGCATCACGTCATCCAATGCCGCGAGGTCGATTGGTCGGCGAAGCCCGATTGGGACCCGAAGCAGTCGGCACAGTCGCGGCGGAAATTCTTCGCCTCGGTTGCCGATACCGACACGCTGATCCTGCCGATCCATTTCCCGACGCCGACCGTCGGCCTGATCAAGGCAGACGGCGATCGTTTCGACTACCGGTTCAAGCGGGAATAGAGCACGTCATGCGGCCGGCTCGACGGCCGCGCACTGCAGGACAATGCGGGCGCGCAAGCTGCGCCGTCGTCGCCCGCGCGCTGATTTCTCAGTCCCGGGCAAAGCTGCTATGGTCCCCTCCAAGCTCAACGCAGCGGAGGAACGCCATGGACGCCGTGACACCGAAGGGCCACGAGACCGCCGACACGCACTCCCACCTTGTCCGCCCGCAGGACATGGAGTGGCAGAAAACGCGTTTTCCCGGCTGTGAGGCCAAGACGCTGCTGTTCGATCGCACGACCGGGTTGATGACGGCCTTGATGCGGTTTCAGCCGGGCGCGGTGCTGCCCGACCATGAGCACGTCAATATCGAGCAGACCTATGTGCTGGAGGGAAGCCTGGTTGACATGGAAGGTCCCGCCAAAGGCACCGAATGCAGGAGCGGCGAGTATGTCTGGCGCGAGGCGGGCAGCCGCCATGCCGCCTGGTGTCCTGATGGTGCGCTGCTGCTTGCGATCTTCCAGGTGCCCAACAAGTTCTTCGAGGCGGACGGCCGTGTCGTCGATGCGGCGGGGCAGGATTGGGACGAGACTTGGGGACACACGCGCGAGGGACACACGCGCAAGAGCTGAAACCGCTTCGCACATGCAAAAGGCGGCCACGTGGCCGCCTTTTGAGTTGGCGCGGGGGCAGGGCGCCTATCCGCCGCTTTCGCACTTCTTCATGAAGCTGGTCTTGGCGGCGCCGGCCAGTTTCTTGCCATCCGAGCCGACGGCTTTGGCTGCGCAGGCATCCGCCATGCACTTCTTCATGAACGACGTTTTCGCGGCACCCGCGAGCGGCTTGCCGTCCTTGCCGACGGCCTGCGTATCGCAGGAATCCTGCGCGAAGGCCGATCCGGCGGCAAAGGTGGCGATGATGGCAGCCAGGAATATCCGCTTCATGTGAGCTTTCTCCCTAAACAAAGTTGCGGTTTGCACTGGAGCTTGGAATCTTGACGAGATCAAGCTCGGACGCGCGGATTTCGTTGCGTTAGTACCAACTTATCCAGCACGTTCGCAGTTGCGATTATCACCAGCGCGATGAATGCAGGATGAAGATGAAAACGTCATCGCGCTGCTCACTCTTTGTTTGAGCATGATCTGTGCGCAAACGTTCCGCGTTTGTTAGCTGGCTAAGGGAAAGCCGGTGTCCACCCCGCAACAAGTGCGGGGCAGGCCCTGGCAACAAGTGCGGGGCAGGCCCCGCAACAAGACGGGGTGGGCTTTTTTCCGGATCATGCTAGCAACGCCTTGAAATCGGCGCGGGCGCGTTGCGCCTCGGCGCGCGCGGCGTCGGAGGCTTCGCCAAGGCCGAAATAGCCGTGGATCAGGCCTTCCCCCGCATGATACTTGACCGGCACGTCGGCGGCCTTGAGCGCCGCCGCATAGGCTGCGCCTTCATCGCGCAAGGGATCGAACCAGGCGGTACAGACGACCGCCGGCGCAAGTCGCGCATGATCCTTTGCCCGCAGCGGCGAGACGCGCCAGTCCGCGCCATGGCCTTTGTCCGCAAGATAATGGCCACAGAACCATTCCATCACCGCACGCGACAGGAAATAGCCTTCGGCGTTCTCGTTGCGCGACGGAAAGCGCGCGTTCTCTTTCTCGTCGGCATAGTTTCCGACCACGTCCGTCACCGGATAGACCAGGAGCTGCGCGGCAAGCTTGATCCCCGCATCGCGGCAAGCGATCGCAACGGTGGCCGCCAGATTGCCGCCTGCGCTGTCGCCGGCGACGCCCAAACGGCTTGCGTCGCCACCGAATTGCGCGATGCGACGAGCGACATCCCGCACCGCGGCAAAAGCATCCTCGAAGGCGCCGGGAAAGCGCACCTCAGGCGGCCGCCGGTAGTCGACGGAAATGACCACGGCGCCGGTTTCGATCGCAAGCCAGCGTGCCTGCCGGTCATGGGTCTCGAGGTCGCCCGCAACCCAGCCGCCGCCATGGAAAAAGACCACGGTCGGCGATTGTCCAGAACCGACGCGATAGAGGCGCGCGGCAAGCGGACCGGAGGCCCCTTCGACCTGGATATCTTCCGTGCTCGCGACCGCGGGTGGAGGCACGCCGGCGCGGGACGCCGCGAGCGCGCGCAATGCGTCGCGGGCGCTTTGCGGCGTCATGATCTTGGGATCGCGCAACGGAAGCAGCGGGATGATCTCCGCGATCACGGGATCAAGCGGCTTTGTCATGTGGTCATGTCCTCAAAGCACCGGAGCGGGCAACATAGGTTGCTCCTGCTGCGCGGGCAACCAAACCGTCCGGACGCGGCAGCGGACCATCAAATTTGTCGGTGTCTGGGATAGTGTCGCGAGTGTAATCGTGCCCCGGCCCGATCGCTTCTATCTGCCAAGCCTGCAGGTGCTCGCCTATGCGCGGCGGACTCCGAGCGTGAAGATCTTCCGCCAGGCCATTGCGATCGACGAGTGCAGGCGGATGTTTCGGCTCGGTCCATGGAAGCGAGCCTAGCTAGCTCCGACCGCCTGCCGAACGGCGATGGTGAACGCCATGTGAGGTTTGCTGGGTCGCGGCCTGCGGAAGGGCAGGACAAACATTGCCCAAGGCCGGCGCAAGACCGAGCGCGATCAGGAACG
>Ga0210406_10004499_pt1 | contig 14913 bp, 16 predicted proteins | sample IncBWC30MmetaG_FD_155454 | JGI IMG/M metagenome (GOLD analysis project Ga0210406, IMG submission 155454) | Forest soil microbial communities from Barre Woods Harvard Forest LTER site, Petersham, Massachusetts, United States - Inc-BW-C-30-M | ecosystem: Environmental > Terrestrial > Soil >... | reverse complement strand
TTAACTTATATTTGTTATTTTTAGAAATCATTTCCTGGCTGATTTTTAAATTTTTTAAGTACTTTTTTATTAATAAAATCTACAACTTATGCGTCTTAAATTTCTGATAGGCTTTTCTATTCTTTATTATTTGTTCAGCTCCTTTTCCTATTCCCAGACTAGATTAAATAACGAGTTTCCTGTATGAGAAAATACAAAATCAAATAAGTGAAAGATCTATTTAAACCTATAGTTTCAATTCATAAACTTCATTCTAAATTTGTGAAGCTTAAGAATAACATTCTCTATACACCAGTAAAACAACTTATTGAGTACTGCTAATAAACCTTCCTGCGTTAGTAATTCGCATAAAATAGATTCCTGAAACCACATGTGGTATGTCTATCATCAGGCAATCCTTATTTTGTATTGCTGAATAAACTTTTTTACCATGCTCATCAAAAATATTAACTTATCATTTATCAAAGCACACTCGCTAGAGCTTAATTCATTGGATGCTCGCCAGTGGGAATATAAGCCCGCAAAGACTAAAAGTGATCATGAGCTAAACTTATATTCCCAATAGTTCCTTTAATTTGCTGTAATTACTCCGGCTAATGGAAACTTTTTTGCCATTCTTTAAAATAGCGGCATAATTATTTTTCTCTGCCAATTCGATTTTTGTAAGGTGGTTCAGGTTGATGATGAAGGAGCGGTGAGTGCGAAAAAAAACAGCGTTGTCCAATACCTGCTCATAATAATTCATCGTCTTCTTTTTTATATAACAATCTTCTTTCGTATAAATTTTTACATAATCGTCATAAGCTTCCAGGTAGAAGATATCGGATACCGGAATGATTCGTATGTCGTTCCCTTTTTTTACAACGATCCTGTTTTTCTCCTCAGGTTGGTGTTGAGTGTCGTTTTCTATAAAAAGCCGGAGATTATTTTCAGGTAGTTTGGTTGACACTGTTTTGGAGAACCACTTTTTTATTGCGGCATCAAAACGTTCCTGACTGAAAGGTTTAAGCAGATAATCGATTGCATTATTTTCAAAAGCTTTTATTGCGTATTCGTCAAAAGCAGTTGTAAAAATAACGGATTGTATATCGGTTATCAACTCCAGCATTTCGAAGCCGTTTATTTTTGGCATTTGGATATCAAGAAAAATAAGGTGGGGGTTGTGTTCGGTGATTTTTTTCACGCCTTCAAAACCATCGTTGCATTCGGCCACAATTTCAATATCTTTGTATGGTTTAAGGTATTCCACAATAATGTTTCGCGCCAGTGGTTCGTCATCGACGATAATTATTTTTTTCATGAATGTTGCGGTATTTTTAAGGTCGTAATAAATGTTTCCCCGTCTTTTTGGGTAGTGAGCAGATCTGTCCTGGCGTATAATAAATGTAATCTTCGCGCTATTGAACTAAGGCCAAAACCCAATCCTTTGTTGGCGTTTTGCGTTTGCGGATCAAAAGGGTTTTTAATTTCAATAAAAAGATAAGTGCCTTGTATTTGTGTAGTGACACTTATTGTAATTTTTTCAGAAATATCGTACAGCCCAAATTTTATCGCATTTTCTACAATGGGTTGCAGCAACAGAGAAGGAAGCGTACAACGGCTGCTCTCTTCATCGGATTGAATATCGATCGTTAAGCGGTGCCCGAACCGGACCTTTTCTATTTCAAGGTATAATTTTAAATGATCTACTTCTTCTGAAAGGGTTACCGATTGCTGTTCGTTTTTTAAAGTGCCTCTTAAAAAATCGGATAGCTGGTGGATCATTTTCCGGGCTTCCTCTGGTTTTGCAATGATCAGAGCACTGATGGAGTTTAAGCTGTTAAATAGAAAATGCGGTTGTAACTGTTGTCTGAGTTTTGTGAGTTCAGCTTCCTTCATTAATTTTTCAAAATCATTTTGTCTTTTGTCGTCTTCCTGTTGTTCCGATAACCTGTTCCACATCCAGCTGAGCAGTGTCATGTAAGCGATTGTGATCAATGAATAGATAAACCTGACGGGAATGGATTTTTGAACAAAATCCAGGTACTCTTGATCGGTAGAAAAGAGCTGAAATAAAATCCATTTCAGCAGAACGCAGAAAAGAACGGCAATAGTGATGCCCCAGATAAAACGATAAAGCCGGTTGACTTTCCCTGGTTGATAAAAGCGATAGATTATGAGCGTAATAAATACCACCAGGCCTAAAAGGATATTGGAGATCAGTGCATCTGCAATGGCTATCCCCCAGTCCAGTTCAAGGCGGTGCAGTACAAAAGTTTGTACGGCTGACCAAAATAACCACCAGAGTATATAGGCTCCTATTAATTTGGGAAAAAAATATGTAGTTCGGGTATCCAATTTCTATGCAAAGGATAAGAAAAATGTTTGAATAACCATAGATTTTTGCTTTGCAGAATTAATATAGGAGTGAGGGTCTTCGCTTTCGTAAGTATTAGAATAAAGCTGCTCTCCGTCTTCTGCCTTGTCCAAAGAATACAGTTCGGTAACGTCGATAAATTCCCAGCTCACCTGTTTGTCGTTTTTGTTTAGAAAATGTCCTTCTTCTTCTTTGCCTTTTAACCGGGCTTTGAAGAAAGCATCTTCTAAGTTTTGTGCTTCGATCATCCTTGTTTGTTCGTCAAACTGAGAAATGTTTTTCCCGTTGTCTATGTTGATGTTAAAAATCAATTTTGCTATGTAATGATTCATGTCTTGATTATTTGAGTTAATAATTCTTGATTTCTATTCCGCCAAAATAATTGGTACCTCTAAGCAGTAGTATTTTAGGGGTCTCTCCGTTTACAGCACTTTGCATCCTTCTGTTGTCTTCAACACTTGAAAATCCGGCCACCAATTCTGATTTCACTTCCCAATTTGCCGGAACAATCAGTTCAAGCCCTCCAAACATTTGGTCAATTTCAAGGATCACCTGGCCTTCAAAATCGGCCTGACTTAAATTTAATTCCACTCCTCCGAAATGAGATTTCAGTTTGCCTCCTTTAAATGTTTTGGATACAATGCTTTTTTTAAGCGAACCCATATAAACATAAGCGCTAATGAAATCATCGTTACTATTTTCGGTTTCAGGGTAATAGGGATGATGCCCCGACCATTTTTTATTGTATTGACACTGTCTCTTCCATTTATTCCAATGGTCGTGATGTTTATGGCGTGGCTTAAAAATAATAAATAGTCCGGCAATGATAATCAGTACCGGGAAAAATAAGGAAGTAATATTTACTTCGGGGTAGAAGTCTGCGGCGATGAAGGCGCCTCCTGTAATCATAAGCGTAAGACCCCATGCACTTTTGAACCTGTTTTTAAGAATGGTAAAAAGACCCAAAACAATTAAGAGCATTTTCCAGCTAAATAACCAGAAAGGAATTTCCATGCCTAGTTCTTTTAAAAGGAAAAGGACACCGATGGATACCACTAATAAACCACCTATTATTTTTCCTCTTTTATGCTCGTTGTCAGTCTTTTTTGTAAGATCATTTTTTTGCTCGTCTTTGTTTTCCATAATGTTTTATAATTAATGACAATGCAAAAGTAAGTGTCTGTTGTTAAGCCGCAATTCAAATTAGGTTAGTGAAGGCCAAAAATAGGCGAGTGGTAATTAAGGGCAGGTGGATGGTATTTCAAATTTGGCAAGTCGCATTAAACCTGTGAGATCTTTACTTACAATCTCAAAATTAACCGAAAACCGACTAGAATTAATGTTCTGATCGGTTCTTAGTTTTTAACTCACCAATTATGAAAACGAACCACATCTTTTCAGTATTATTTTGGACAAACAAGTCTAAGATAAAAAGCGGAGCAGCTCTAGTCTATGTGGAAAAAGAGTATTTGAAAAAGAACTATAAAAATCAGAATGAAAGGAAATAACCGTTACTAACAAAGTATATAAGTAACAGCGGTTTGAGCGTAAATTCAAATCGCTATTTCGTTTTAATTAGATTATTTTCAACAAAAAAAGATGGGGCTTATAAAAGGTTGGAGCTCTAATTTGACGAATTGGAAAATTATTTAATACTTTAGTGAAGTGAAAATAATAAAAAATATAAATGGAGCAGTAACCATTTCAAAAACGGGAGTAATCGAAAATCCATAAGAGTAGGAGATTTTAAAAATAAAAATATCATGGAATTAAAAATTAATATTGCTGCCATTCTGGTTGCTGTCGTCGTCAATTTTATACTTGGATTTATTTGGTACACTCCTTTATTTGGAAAAATATGGGGAAAAGAAATGGGTTACGACCCTAATATGAAACCCGATAGTAAAGTACTGGCTAAGGGAATGGCTTTTATGATTATAGGAAATATTCTTTTTGCATGGGTGTTTGCGCATAATATGGCAGCCTGGACGTTTGTTCCCGGTGTAAAAGAATTGGGACCTTTACCAAATGCCTTAAACGCCGCTATATTTACCTGGATTGGTTTTTATCTGCCCGGACATTTAGGGAGTACTGTATGGGAGAAAAAATCATGGACACTTTTTGCGATAAATGCAGGTTATAATTTAGCCTCTTTATTGGTAGTAGCTCTGATCCTTGCGTATTGGGCTTAGGAAACAGACAAATGTTATTTCAGGGCTATTTTTGTAACTTGAGCTTCTGTGCCTCTTATAAAAATAAGCTCAATGTCTGATTCGACAAAAAATATAAATGCGCTTATAGACCATCTGTTCCGGCATGAAGCAGGGAAACTGGTTTCTGTCTTAACAAGAATTTTCGGCTCTGAAAATATAGACCTGGCAGAAGATGTGGTACAGGACTCTATGGTAGAAGCTATCCGTGAGTGGAGCTATAAAGGTGTCCCTGAGAATCCTTCCGGATGGTTATTTAAAGTGGCCAAAAATAAAGCGTTGAATATCGTCAACCGGGAAAAATATAAAAGACAATATTCCTCTGATGTGGTTCAGTACCTACAATCGGAATGGACACTCGATCCCGGGCTGGACTATATCTTTTCAGAAGAAGAAATAAAGGATGATCAATTGCGTATGATGTTTACCTGTTGTCATCCATCCATTACCCAAGACTCACAGATCGCTCTTATTCTTAAAACATTGTGTGGTTTCAGCATTCCCGAAATTGCCAGAGCATTCTTAACTACGGACGATACTATTAACAAAAGACTGGTAAGAGCCAGACAAAAAATCCGGGAAGCAAAAATTCCTTTTGAAGTTCCCAAGGGTCAGGATTTGGCTCGACAGTTAGAGACTGTACTTGGAACCATATACCTGCTTTTCAATGAAGGATACAGTGCCTCTACCGGAAACGACCTGATTCGTTATGAGCTTTGCGAGGAAGCCATCCGGCTAAATGAAATTATGGCAGATAATGAATCCGTTCAAAGTAAATCGGATGTATTTGCCCTCCTGTCTTTAATGTATTTAAATGCTGCAAGATTTAAATCAAGACTCGATGGTAATGGTAATATTATCCAGATGTCCGACCAGGACCGTTCACTTTGGGATCAGATTCTGATTCAGAAAGGTTTTATTTGTCTGGGCAAGCTGACTGCTTCTAACCGTATTTCTTTCTACCATATACTCGCTATGATCTCCGCTTACCATTGCTCTGCCTCCGATTTTGAATCGACCGATTGGAAAGGCATCCTTTCCCTTTACGATAACCTGATCCAGATGGATGATTCACCGCTTGTATTGCTTAATCGTGCCGTGGTGGTATCAAAAGTGGAAGGTGCTGAAAATGCCGTGCTGGAATTAGAAAAAATAAAAAACATTCCCGTCATTCAGTCCTACCATTTGTTCTATTCTACCCTGGCCGAGTTTCATATCCAGCTTAAAAATTATTCTCAGGCAGCTATATATCTCAAAAAGGCTATTAATCTGTCCCCGATTGGAGTAGAAAAAGAATTATTAAATAAAAAGCTTGAATTGTGTAATCAGCATCTGAAATAAATTTTCGTATTCATGTCCCTTTTTTGGGATCTCATTTGTCTTGCAGGCATTACATCATAATTTCAACTTAAATAAAGATACAATGCAGGAATTTATGTTATTTGTTCGCACTGAAGGAGATCCATGGGCAAAAATGTCTGCGGAAGATATGCAAAGTCATGTCAAAAAAGGCATGGAATATATCGGAGGACTTATGAAATCGGGGAAGCTTAAAAGTGCTCAACCTCTTGCCATGGAAAGCAAAACCATCTCAGGAGAAAAAGGTTTTCTGAAAGATGGCCCTTATAATGAAACCAAAGAGATTATTGCAGGATACTTTCATCTGATCGCAAAAGACTTTGATGAGGCTGTAGAAATTGCCAAAGCCAATCCCATTTTTGAGGATGGCCTTGGGGCAAAGATTGAAATCCGCCCCATGAAAACAGTGAGCGGAATCAATAATTAAAAGCTTTTTAAGAGGTACTGATTATTTTTTAATAAATTTTAAACTCAAATGTCCCTTTCATCGGGACATTTTTGTCTTAAGCGTATAAATCATTATTCACTTAAAAAAATTAAAACGATGAAAGAATTTATGTTATTGATCCGCACACAGGGTGACCATCTTGCTGACTTATCACCCGAAAAACAGCAGGAGCATGTTCAAAAGGTGATGAACTATATGGGAGGCCTTATGAAAAGTGGTAAGCTGAAAAGTGCGCAGCCACTTGACATGGAAGGAACGATTATTTCAGGTGCTAAAGGTAAACTCAAAGATGGCCCGTATAATGAGACTAAGGAAGTAATTGCCGGTTATTTCCTTGTTCAGGCGAAAGACCTGGCTGAAGCCATCCAGATCGCCAAAGACAATCCTGTGTTCGAAGACGGAACCAATGCAAGAATTGAAGTGCGTCCTATCAAAGTGATGGAAGGCATTAATGGATAAATGAATTCAATGCGGGAACAGAGCGAAGGAGCGAATTTACTCTCGCTCTGTTTCTTTATCCAGAATTTGTATCATTAAAATCTAAATAAAAATAGTATGGCTAATATATTTCACACTCCATTTAAAAAGATTAGGGAGAAGAACGATCTGCTTTCTAAAAGTATTTTTATGCTGGAAGCTTGTCTGAGAATATATTTCCAGGGTTGAAAAGAAGGAGCAGATGGTATAAACTAAAAAGTCAGCTAAGGTAATATGGGGAGGTTATTGGCATGTGAAGAAGAATTATCGAACCCAAAGCCCCATTCTTTAAATTTGAGGCTTTTTATTGAATGTGCAGCACACCTATGCAGAAGTTCGAACCAATTTGTAGAAGATTTAAAGAGAATTAAAGATAATAATATTACTACCGGTGTTTATATAGTAAAAGTAGCACTTTTAGACAATCAGATAGTTTCGAAAAAGGTCTATATTTCTGGTTACTAGTGTATAGACAATTTAATTATGCAACATAGTGTTTTGATAATTTTCGATCAGCATCTTGTCTTGTGATGAGAAATTCTTTATCTCAGTTATTGTTTGGGAGCATCCTACAAAAAAACAAATCTTCGTTGTCTTGAAATATTTAAAATTATAAACGGAGAAATTCTATCTAGAGCATGAACTCACATGATACATGGGAGTAAATACTCATTTCTAAGTATTGATAACAGCTTATTAATTATAGAACTTTACACAGTAGTGCATTCTCCGACAGAGAAGATCTCTTTATGAAATATTTCCTGAGAAGGAATTACGCTACTGGTTTTCTAAAATAAATAATCACATAAATATGTTATCTGCTTTATTACATTATAAGAGATTTTTCTTTTTACTTTTTACACTATTCTCTTTTACACTTTTTTTTTCCAACTCATTCTCTCAGAATTATCCTTTTGTGAAGGAGTATGGCGGGCATACTTTGCCAACGCCATTGCATCAGTTTGAATTCGATGTTACTGGGGTAGCTGTGGATGCCGGCGGTTTTGTATATGTGTCAGATGGCTCCCCATGCATTACTAAATTCAATTCAGCGGGTACTTTTATAAAAAGATGGGCTGGTGATTTCGTAAATTCTATTGGTACTCTTAATACACCAGAACGTATTGCTTTGGACCCGTCAGGAAATTTATTTGTAGTGAGCAGGGGCGACCACAGAGTTGTTAAATATACTAACAATGGAGCTGTCCTGCTCGAATGGGGTGGACTGGGAACTGCTGACGGAAAATTTAATAATCCTTATGGAGTCGCTGTGGATGCTGCCGGAAATGTCTATGTAACTGATGGGAATAACAACCGGATTCAGAAGTTTGACAATAATGGAAATTTTTAGGCAAGTTTGGAACCGCCGGTAGTGGCAGTGGCCAGTTTAATGTTCCGGCTGCCATTACGGTGGATGCATCAGGAAATATTTTTATCGCGGAGGAGGGAAATAACAGAATTCAGAAATTTGACAACCTCTTTGCTTATAAAGGCCAATGGGGTTCGTCTGGAACCGCTAACGGACAAATGAAAAGTCCATCGGGGATAACTTGCGATGCTTCAGGTAATATTTATGTGGCAGATAATGCAAATCAGAGAATTCAGGAATTTACCAATGCCGGGGTATTTATTTCTACATGGGGAGTGGCTGGTGGCAATCCAATCTCTCTGGCATTGGATGCTTCTGCAAATGTGTATGTGGTGCAATACCAGAGAGTGCAGAAGTTTACCAATTCAGGTACTTTTCTTCAAAGATTTGGCAATGATGGCACTGCTGATGGTCAATTAAATCAGTCATTTGCAGCAGCCATGAGTTCTAATGGCTCTGTATATGTCACAGATCGTGGTAATAACAGGATCATGGTTTACAATCCGGATGGAACGTATCAGGCTAAATGGGGAACTCTTGGAACAGGAAATGGACAGTTTACCAACCTTTTGTCAGTTTCTATTGATTCCGTTGACAATGTTTATGTGGGAGATGAGACAAGGATACAAAAGTTTACCACCTCTGGTACATTCATTACATCCTTTAATGCGGTGGCCAATCATATTGCATTTGACGCGGCAGGAAATATTTATACTGCCGGCTTATTAAACAATAAAATTGTGAAATACTCGCCGACTGGAACGATACTTTTATCACTGGGTTCCTACGGTGGGGGAACTGGGCCGGGACAATTTAATTCGCCAATGAGTATTGATCTGGATTCCTATGGTAACATCTATGTGGTAGAATTAGGAAATACCAGGGTTCAGAAATTAACGCCGGCCGGCACATACATCACGAGCTGGGGAACTACCGGCCCAATAAACGAACAGTTGATTGGCCCTTACGGAATGATCGTCGATGATGATAATTGTGTGCTAGTAGCCGATCCGGGATCTTCTAACATTAAGAAGTATTCTTCCACAGGAACATTCCTCACAAGCTTTGGAAACAGGGGATATGATCAAGGATCATTTATAAATCCTCAGTCCATAAACAAAGCTTTAAATAACAAAATTCTAATTGCTGATCCGAATAAAACGAATGTACAACTGTTTGACAGAATCAAATCAAACCAAACCATTACCTTCAATACACTTACAACAAAAACATATGGTGCTTCTGCTTTTACACTCGGTGGCAGCTCCGACTCCGGATTGCCCTTAACTTACACGAGCAGCGATCCGACGATTGCTTCGGTCAGCGGCAATTCAGTGACAATACTTAAAGTGGGAACGGTGACGATCACGGCATCACAGCCTGGCAACTATATGTATAATCCAGCCGCCATAAATGTTTCACAAACGCTGACCATAGGAAAAGCTCCGCTGTCTGTTACAGCGGATGATAAAACGAGAAACACATGTTCGGCAAATCCTTCATTAACGTATTCAATATCGGGTTTTGTAAATTCGGAAACAGCATCAGTACTTAGTGGTCTTCCAACTTTAAGTACCACTGCCAATGGCTCTTCTTCCGCTGGACCTTATCTCATTCAGATTTTACCGGGAACTATAACTTCAGGAAATTATAGTTTCAATTTTATCAATGGAACTCTTCAGATAGTACAATCGGATGTGACTATTACCAATTCATTACCCTCTTCTTTATGTACGGGATATTCCTTTGATGTAATCTATTCTTTATGCGGCTCTGTCAATGCAGGGAATGTATTTAAGGTTCAGCTATCCGATATTTCCGGAACCTTTGGAAGTCCTCTGGAAATAGGTAATCTAAACTCGTTGAGCTCAGGCACGATAAATTGCACACTGCCCGCGGTATTGACTGAAAGTGTTTCGTATAAAGCAAGAATCATTTCTACAAATCCTTCTGCAATCTATGCTGAATATGCTTTGCCTATCAGCATACTACTTTCACCGGCCATTAATACTTTTGCAGGAAGCACCGTTTTGTGCGGCAATGCTCAGAATAAAGCTTTCTCGGTATCATCCGCTGAAAGCCTGACCTATTTGTGGACTTTACCATCAACAGTGACGGTTTCCGGCGCTTTAAACCAGAATTCGATTTCCCTCAACTTCAATTCCATCAATAGCTCCGAAATGATCAAGGTAAAGGGCCTGAAGTCTAATGGCTGTTATAGCAATGAAATCAGCTCGTCGATCACAATTCAGGCATTCCCGGCGGCTCCTATATTTACAGGGCCTTCGGCTGTTTGTGAATATGATCAGAATAAAATTTTCTCCATTCCTGCCACGGCAGGTTCCAGTTATGTCTGGACAAATCCGGCAGCAAGCACTGTTAATGGAGCAGGCAATGCCTCTCAAATCACCCTGAGCTTTACAAACTATACAACCGGTGGTGCATTAACAGTTCAGGAAATAAATTCTTTTGGATGTGTTGGGGCCCTGGGAAGCTTAAATATTGCGGCGAATCTGAAACCAGCTTTAACTTCCATTACCGGTAATGCTACTCCCTGTGGTAATGCGATAGGAGAAGCTTACAGCATTAATACCATTGCAGGGGTAACTTATACCTGGACACCCACAGTGGGCGGAATAATAGCTGCCGGTCAGGGTACATCTTCCGTAACAACAAATCTGATGAGCGGGACCAATCTCTCCGGAACACTCTCAGTTCAGGCTACGAACAATGCAACTGGCTGCATAAACTCTGACAGCAAAACTTTAACATATAAAGCTTTCCCTTCTTTTACGGGAGCTAATTCAATTGTCGGACCTTTGGTAGCATGTTCCATTTCACAGCAACTTAGTTTCTATCCCGCTCCAAACGACGGTAATACTCTATTGTGGACAATCCCTTCCTATGCCCATTTCGTAAATGCGGGAGATGCTACCTATGCCTTTCCAAACATAGTGCTGGATCAGTATAAAACGTTGCCTGTTACCCTCACCATTTTTCGAACCTCTACAGGATGTTCTACCAGCAGAACTGTTATCGTGGACACAGCGAATTTTAATCCGGTAATTGTGGGTCCTGACTATGTATGCGACGTGCCCAGTCCGACATATCTCACCAATAGCTACTCGGTCGTGAACATTCCTGGTGCTACCTATCTCTGGAGCAAAGGCGCAAATCAGGCCAATGCTACCACGTCTTTAAATCAATCATCAGTAAGTTTTCAGTTTCAGTTTGCCAACGGATCCCCAATAAGTCTGACCATGACTTATAAAGGCTGCCAGAAGACGGTAACTCAAAGTGTTTCACGCAAAGGTGGTACTTATCCATATCTTTCAATAAGCGGACCTGAGTTCGTGTGTAACAATGCTGCAAACAGTTTAGTAAGCATTCCTGTTACTTTTTCTTTAAATAATAAAAAGAGCGGCTATATCTACAAATGGTCTAACCAGTATGCTCCGGTTTTTACAGGAAATGCTTTTACCATGAACGTTAAACCTGTAGTTGACTTCCAGACGGCTTCTTCTATAATAGTCACAGAGGTTGACCCTGCGGATGGTTGCTATGTATCTAAGACTGATAAAACAATCAAAGGGTATAAAGGAACTCCATTCCCTTACGGAAACACCTCTTTTTGTGCAGATACCAGCAGCCAGGTTATAAGTGTGATAAATCCGAATCCTTTGTCTTCATACCAATGGGATGTATCGTCCGGTGTGAATATTATTTCAGGGACCAATACTTCGAACATCAAAGTAAAGTTTGATGCAGGAACAAGCGTCGCGTACTATGGAGTTCTTGAAACCAATGAAATAGGTTGTATAAGTAACAAAGGGGTTTTTGCTGCGTCAAGCCAGTCGGGCAGGTATTCATCGTCCGATGCGGAAATCTCCTGTGCCTCTTCCGATTTTATTTTTCCTGTTCAGGCACCCTATCTGCCATCGAACCTGAACAAAATTGAATTTTGCTTTTCTTACAACACGCAATATTTTTCACTTAATACGACGATGCCCTACACTCTTGTGAATTTGGCGGGCAGCACCGTGGCTCCATTGACAGTAAATGTTACGGAAACAACTCCCGGACAAATTATCTTTACAGCTCAGTCAGCCACCGGCACGACCTTAAAAGGAAATGACTATCTGTTTAACATGAACCTGATTCCAAATTTTACAAATTTTGTCCCCGGTACCGTTACAAACATCAGTTCTTGTTTTATCAGAGAAACCCAAACGAATGGAACGATTTCAAACTGCTATTCTATAAACGCACAGATTAAGTCAAGAGCGGTGAATACTTCTTTACACGGCACGCTGGTAAGAACAAGGAGTGGGTTAGATATTCCTTTAGGTTATGATTCCTTTACGCCATCTAAGTATTTACCTACTGTCATAGCAGGGAGCTCTTCATCCGCATGTACAGGGCTTACTTCTGCCTTTTACCCGGATATCAATGGAAAATTCACGTATGATCCAGGCGCAGGAAGTTTTCTGTATTTAAACAGAGGTATACCAGCTTCAACCAATGTGGCGACGTACATAAACTCTATGGATGTTTACCACTTAAACTTATTACTGCAAGGATATGGAGGTTTGATAGCAAGTGGCCTTGAAATGTTTGATTTACTGGCTGCTGATGTCAATCAGGATTCGAAGTTGGATAATGCAGATGTGAATGGCATCACAGTCCGCTCGTTTGGAGGGTCCTTTAATCAGGTCAATGGTTTAAACAGAGATTGGATATTTGTCAGAAATTCGGATCTCTCTCTACCTGCCTTTAATAAGAAGGTATATGCTCCTGATCTACCATCAGGACAGATTAAATACGACCCGGCTACGTCCCTGCCTGTTATACCAACATGTCAATCGATTATAACAAAAACTAATTCCAGCTGTACAGACATTCCGGACGAAATATATCATGGTGTTTTACTGGGTGATCTTGACTTTGGCAGCAGCTCTGGCTATTTCCTGAATCAGCCGAATACAAGTATGAGAATGGCAGCAGGTAATACTCTGGAGACAGCCTCCATAAAAGTAGACCTTAGTTCTTCGACGGTCTTGTCCAATGGAAACCTGCAGGTGCCGATTATGGTATTTGCTTCCGACACCGGACTAACGTTTGACTTGCAGCTTGATTATGACCAGAGCAAGATCAGCATCGTGGACATCACGGCTGGTTCGGCCATGATAGATTCCATTCTTGATTTTTCGTGGATAATTTTTCAGAACAGTGAGCTGAGACTTATGGGATATATTACCGACAGCATTCGTCTCTTATCTAATTATCCTCTGCTCTACGCCGAAGTAAATCTGAATGGAAATCCACTTTCAACCAGTTTATTTGGAACATCAAAGCTGGCTTTGATTAATGGTTTACCCGCAGAAGGTATAATACTTAATGCTACTATTGCTACAAGCGTAAATAAGGGAAATATTCTTGAAAGCGTGGCACTGCATCCCAATCCGTCGTCAGGACTTGTAACTGTTTCGGGAATATCAGCAAACTATGATTATTCAATTAAGAATTCTTTGGGGACGGAAGTGAGGAGAGAAGAGAATTTATCTGTAGATCAGATTGACTTCAAGGAATTGGCAGATGGGGTCTACTACCTGACTATATCTTCATCAGGACTTTATAAGACATTTAAAATCGTTAAACTAAATTAAAGGGAAAGATGCACCTGTAAATGTGGGTACATCCTGGAGGGGGAAGTTCAAACCTGAAAAGGCAATTCAACTTTTCAGTTTAATTGATTATTTGATCAGAGCAATTGAGGCAAAGTAAAAAAAGATAAATCGAAAGCAATTCGATTTATCCCCGTGGTGCACACTACCGACCAATTTTCGAACTCTTTTTTTAACGAATTACTGATTCTATCAAATTTAAGAAGATATCTGTTGGAGTAACAGAACATGTTGTTGAGTGTTTACAAAAAATATATTCCTTTTAACATTGAAAATGAAAGTCCTATTTTTTGGGAAGAAATAAATAGTGGTAGTCATCTCACAATCTATCATCTTCAATATTGAAAAATACTGCATCATTTTTTCATGTAACTTTCATTTCTAGTGTCCCCAAAGATTTTTCAGGGCTTTTGATCCTCTGCAAATTCAAATAAGAACAGTCTCCCTCCTCTTCTTCTGCTTATTATAAGAATCTCTCTTAATTAGTCTTGATTTTTTAAATGAATAATGCTAAAAGCTTCTTATTATGGAAAATAAAATTGTTTGTGATGAGTTCTCTTCCACAACCATTTCACACTTCTCACTAATATTATAAGGTCTTAGCAATTCAAACTCTTTAAGAGTCAAAACCTTAAAACTAAAGAAGGTAATCAAACAGCAAGTTTTAACAAGCTTAAGAACTGTTTCTCGAGTAGATATTAGCTTCAAGATCAGACCTGTCTGTGGTTGATTTCATATTAAGGTTTTGATTAATAATTTTTGAATGATTCCATACTCTTAACGCATAATTTTTTCAGATAAAATTTATTGTGTATAATTGACATTAAATGTGTATATTTGACATTACTAGTTATGCGGGTGTTAGTTTTGCCCGTTATTCAAATAATTAATATTGGTAACATGTTTTTCAAAATAGAAGATATAGGAGGAGTAACACAGATCAGAATTTTTAATAATCGAAATGGAGAATATCTATGTGTAATTCCTGAGATAGGTGGTATGTTAAATGG
>Ga0210406_10004497_pt1 | contig 14918 bp, 11 predicted proteins | sample IncBWC30MmetaG_FD_155454 | JGI IMG/M metagenome (GOLD analysis project Ga0210406, IMG submission 155454) | Forest soil microbial communities from Barre Woods Harvard Forest LTER site, Petersham, Massachusetts, United States - Inc-BW-C-30-M | ecosystem: Environmental > Terrestrial > Soil >... | reverse complement strand
CCGCGATCCGGCCACGCCTTCAGGAACGAAGTGCGCGAGCACCTTGCGCATGTCGCCCTCGAACTTTGTCTCGAACTGTTCCAGTCCTTCGTAGCTATTAGTGCCGACGACGAAATGGCCGTCTTCCTGAGTCAGCCGCGTGAAGAAGCTCTCCAGCGCGTCGTATTGGGCAAGGATTCGTTCCCGTTCCTCCTTCGGCCTCGCCGGGATAATGGGATCACCTATCCGTTTGTAGATCATGACCTCCGGTGCGTTGCTTCGGCGAAATCCCTCCAGCGCATCTAATAATTCGTATTCGGTGCCCGAAGCGTATTCGCCTCCACCAGGTTTGGGGTGCAGCCCCGGATGCAACCGACTGCCTAGCCGCGCCCAAAGAAGACAAACAAAAAGATCGAATTTGGAGGGAGGCTCGATCTGCGTCTGAAAATCAGTGTGAGCCCGCATCGGCTCGTGCTCCCAAAAATAAGGAGCGATCTCGAGCAGACCGCTGAACTCGATTTGCAGCCGCTCAAAGATTTCCCGCACCTTTTCTCGCTCCGCCCCGACATCGCCGGGCGACGAGATAAAAATGCGAATTCTTTTCATCTAACAGGAAATGAAGAGTTTTAGCCAAAACTGTGATCGCAGACAATCTTCAAAGGCTGCTTCTCCCAGCTTCGACCGGCCGTCTTGGTCATTATGAGATCATCGAGGCGGGTTCGACTTGTCAGGTTCAGGTAAAGATAAGCCCTAAATGACCCCGTAGGCTCCGCGGAACTTGTGTATTATATTGATTAGCCTAACGACATCTCAAAACTGAAGTTACGGCTATTTGTTAGGGCGATTCCATGTACCAACGTGCCGTTTGCGCCTTGTCTGGCCAGGGGAAAAGGGTAGAATTGTCGGGCTGTCTAGAGATGTCATAGCGTATGGCGCATGAGGTTTTTATCTCGCACTCGTCGAGCGATAAACCGGTAGCCGACGCTGTCTGTGCGGCCCTCGAACGAGTCAGGATTCGCTGCTGGATCGCACCCCGCGATGTTCAGCCGGGTCGCTCCTTCGCCGGAGAAATCACGCGCGCGATTCAGCACAGCAAAGTTTTGGTCTTAATTTTTTCGACCCACTCCAACCAATCCGAGCAGGTGCTGCGCGAAGTTCAGCTGGCGGCTAATTCGCATCTGCACATCGTTCAGTTTCGAATTGAGAATGTGCTGCCCAATGAAGACTTGGAGTACTATTTGAGCGCGCCGCACTGGCTGGATGCTTTGAGCCCGCCTCTGGAGAAAAATCTCCAGCGCTTGGGAATGTCAGTTAAAGCGCTGCTTCAAATGTCCGACGAGGACGCAAGCAAACGTGGGTCCGCGGTGGATTCTGGAAGTGAAACGAGAGAATTGGATGAGCATCCGACGGCGCCAACTGCTGCTGACTCGACTAAGGAGGCGCCATTGAAGCCGTTCCCTGCACGGTTTGCTTCGCTGGTTGGCTGGGCTGGATCTAATTCGGACGCGATTTGGCAAGCGCACAAACGGCCCGTGATTATTGGTGCTGGAGCTCTCCTGCTAGTCCTAGCCATTGTCTTCGCCGTGATGTCTCATCGCTCCACGAATTCGTCCGTAGAGAAGGATTATAACGAAGCGTTTAAGCTCGCGGCAGGACTTAATTCGACAAAAATTGACACCGCTAAGGCAGCTGAAATGATGCAACGAGTTGCGGAAAAGAGTTTTCCGGAAGCAGAGGCGCACCTGGCTTTCTGGTTAACTAATGGCAATGGCGGATTAGTTAAGGACAATGTTAAAGCAGAGCAATGGGCAAAGAGAGCGCTCGCTCATGGACTAGCGAACAAAGCACCAAACAGCGCCGCGGCTCAGACCGAACTTGCAGTCCTTTACGTGGTCGGTTTGGGCGTTCTAAAGGACGAGGTCAAAGCAGCTGAACTTCTTCAGAGACCGGCCGAGCAGGGGTATCCGAGAGCGCAGACTGCTCTCGCGCTGATGTATCAAAATGGCCAGGGGGTGCCGAAGAATCCGGGGAAGGCGGCCGACCTTTTCCAGAAAGCGGCCAATCAAGGGTACGCGGATGCACAGAATGATCTCGCCGGCCTCTACGCAAATGGCGAGGGTGTGACCAAGAATTTGAGTAAAGCAGCCCAGTTTTACAAGAGCGCGGCCGATCAAGGCAGTGCTTCCGCGCAAAATCATCTTGGCTGGATGTATCAAAATGGCCAGGGGGTTACGAAGGACATAGGAAAAGCAGCTGAGCTTTATCAAAAGGCCGCTGGTCAAGGCCAGTCAGCCGCTCAGACGAACCTTGGATTGCTGCGGCAGTACGGCCAAGGGGTTCCAAAGGATCTGGGGAAGGCGGCCGAACTTTATCAACAGGCGGCGAACCAGGGAAATTCTGCCGCGCAGAATAATCTTGGATACCTCTATCAGGTCGGGCAAGGGGTTCCGAAAGATTTGGCTAAGGCGGCGGACCTTTATCAAAAGGCGGTGAACCAGGGAAACATTACCGCGACGAATAACCTCGGCTGGATGTACCAGAACGGGCAAGGCGTTCCGAAAGACCCAAGCAAAGCGGCGGAGCTGTACCAAAAAGGGGCCAACGCCGGGTACGTAGATGCTGAGTCTAATCTTGGATTTCTCTACTATAACGGTCAGGGGGTAACCCGGGACCTAGCCAAAGCGGCTGAGTTATTGCAAAAAGCTGCTGACGCAGGAAATGTCAGCGCGGAGATTCAGATTGCCTCGATGTATTATAAGGGAGAGGGCGTAACCAAGGATTGGGGTAGAGCTGCAGCTCTTTGCAGAAAGGCCGCTGACACGGGAAGTGTCAGCGCGCAAACTAAGTTGGGTTTGCTGTATCAAAATGGCCAGGGTGTAACGAAGGATCTGGTAAAGGCAGTGGAACTATACCAGAAAGCCGCCGATAAAGGTTACTCAGATGCAGAAGTGAACCTTGCGTTACTCTATGAAAACGGCGATGGCGTAACAAAAGATGTCGGGAAAGCAACCGAACTTTATCGCAAGGCGGCTGCGCAGCACAATCAGACAGCAATCGATAGTCTGAAACGGCTGTCTACGTCGGCAACAGCACAGCCAAATCCAATACCGAACTCAAACGCAACCACGGCACCACGGTCAAATTCAACACCAACGCCCAAATAAGTGATCAAATCGAAAAAAGTTAATCGTTGTCTACGTTTAGTCGCAGTTCTAAGCGCTTTGGTAGTCCTTCCGCCTGCGTTCGGGGACAAAGCCCTGATTCTTGAGAATCCAGACGACGCCGTCCAGGCACGTGTTGATTTGATTCAACGCGCGCGACAGGCGATCGACGCGCAGTATTACGTTGTCGGGAATGACTACTTTACCCTCGCAGGACTGGCGCTTCTTCGCGATGCCGCACGGCGAGGGTGTCAAGTTCGAGTAATTATCGACGGGCGTTCGAACATGTTGAGCAAGGACGTCCATGCGGAGCTGCAGCGCGAGCACGTTCTAGTCAGGCTCTACCATCCAGTCACTCTCGGAACCCTGAATAAGGTGTTGCATCGAATGCACGATAAAGGTCTGAATGTTGATCATAAATATATGATCCGAGGTGGGCGAAACGCAGAAGGTGACTACTTCGGTTACTGGAAACACAACTTTGTCGACCGAGATGTCTACATTGAGGGTCATGCTGTTAATGATTCATGCGTCTACTTCGATCAACTGTGGAACAGCAAAGAAGTAGCTCCTGTCGCGACGGTGCAGGACCCGAAAGCTACGCATGCCGATCAAGGACGGAAGATCCTCGATGATGCGAAGGATAAACTCCGAGGCGGTAAGTTCCCTCGGATGAACAGTGGGGTGCGGGAGCAAGAGAGGTCCGACCAACTGAGTTTCTGCACGATCCCGTAGGAAAGAAAAACATCGAGTTCGGAATAGCTCAGGCCTTGCGGTTAAAGCTACTTAAGGCTCGCCATTCCGTGCTGGTCGAGACGCCGTATCTGGTTCCAACCAAGGAACTCGTTACGGACCTGCAGGCGTTGCGAAAGCGCGGTGTTTCGAGGATCGAAATGATAACTAATTCCAGTGCGAGCAACGATGACTTACTCGTTTCTATCGGTTACGAGGCGGCTAAGAACAAGCTGCTACAGATGGGGGTGGATCTGTGGGAATACCGGGGCCCGAATACTATCCATGCGAAGTCTGCGGTGCTCGACGATCAACTGGCATTAATTGGATCGTTTAACATGGACCCGCGATCTCAACACCTGAATACAGAAACAGCGGTCGCGATTCGGGACCCCGAGACAGCGCATCAGTTACGCGAAAATATTTATGTGCATCGGAAAAATTGCGATCACATAACTCCCGACCATCTGACGGGGACGAATCTGGCAAAGCCTTCGTTTGCGCAGCGAGCAAAGCGTTCTTTTCTAAGACTGTTGTTGCCCGTGTTACACAACCAGCTGTGAACTCTTCGTATGCTACTCACGATTCTCTGTTGTCGCCGACCTGGATTGTAGGCTTCACTGGGCATCGTCATCTTCAAGATCCCGAGAAGATGAAAAAGGTAATCGGCGCGGTGTTGGACTCATTGCGGGCCGAGATTCCGGGTCAACTGGTTGGTTATTCCTCCGCCGCGATCGGAGCAGACACCCTTTTTGCCGAAAGATGGCTCGAATCGGGCTCACCATGGATGGCCTTGCTTCCGCGGGCAGCGGATGATTTCAAGAACGATTTTACCCAAGCAGATTGGTCCAAAACATCTGCTCTGCTGCAACGCGCCGTCCGGGTACAAAGCCTTACCGGAATAAAGGAGGCGGAGCGCGATCTTGCCTATCTGGAATGCGGCATCTTAGTCGTTGAGGAAGCCGACGTCGTGATTGCAGTGTGGAATGGAAAGCCCTCCCGTGGCGTCGGAGGCACTGCCGACATCGTGGCGAATACGCGCAATTTGAATAAGCCGCTGGTTCTAATAGATCCTGATTCTTTCACGATCCAGCGGGAGCGTTTTTCGCGAGAGCTCTTCTCGGATCCGGAAATGGATTATCTAAATCGGATTGCAAGTCGCGTTGGGACTCTTGGTGACCAAAAAATCGATCCGGAGGCGCGCGTCCGGCGCTTTTTTCAAAAAGTCGATGCTAAAGCGGCAAGGATTGCTCCTCGGTTTCGTCTTTGGGTAGCGGCATCCGTTATTATGAATGCTCTGGCCGCAATTTTGGTAGCCGCGACAATTGGGTTTGAAGTCGACTCTCTTGTCTTGAACGCACTCATTTTCGTTTTAACGGCGGCCGCAGTGATGGCGGTTGCCCTGATCAAGAGAAAGGCTGCGCACCAAAAGTGGATTCGTTGTCGAGTCGCGTCCGAAATCTGCCGGTCAGCACTGGCTACTTGGAAGCTGGCTGACGTGGCTGAGCCGGCCTGGTTTAATCAGCTTCCTGGTTTTCTACGATTAGTGAAGACGATTCGATTGTTGCAGCTGACCGATAAGACACGGGAGGTCACCAACATCGCAGAGTGGAGACAAAGGTACCTGACCACTAGGGTCGATGAACAGATTCATTATTTTCGCCGACGCCGACGGGAGCTTAGCTTTGGATTGTCCGCTCTGACCTTTGCCTTTTGGACACTCTCTGCCTTAGCAATTGGTCGTTTTGTTCTTATGGGCTCTGCTTTCGGAATCGGGCCAATATTGCCGGTGGCGCCATCTAACTTTTTGGCTTGGCATGCGGTCCACTCCTTCTTGCCGATTGCGCTACCCTTAGCCGCTGGTTGTACGCTTTCCCTGATTTCCATCTTTGATATTAATCGCCAACTGGCGCGGGCGAAGGCGATGGAGTCACTATTGAGCGAAGCGAGAACGCGTATCGAAAAGTGTGAGAGCCTGCCAAGCTTGCGTCGCGCCGTGGAAAATACTGAAAACGCTTTCGCCAGCGAAGTATTTGAATGGTTTACGGTCTTTCGTTATCCGAGATTTAATTAAACAGTTGTCATGAAGCGACTCCTTGCACTCGACGGCGGAGGCATAAGAGGCGTTTTTGCGCTGGAGGTTCTGGCGCAAATCGAGGCACGGTTAAGAGAGAAAGCTGGAAATCCGCACCTGCTGCTCGCCGATCATTTTGACTACCTAGCCGGGACGAGTACCGGCGCCATCATCGCGACCTGCCTAGCCTGGGGGATGAGCGTCGCAGAAGTGCGAGATCTTTACGTAGGAAAGGCCGTAGAAATGTTTCAGGTCGCCCCGGTCTATCGGCGATTCTGGAATAAGTTCGAAGCCGAAGGAATTACCCAAATGTTCAAAGTCTTGTTTTCGGAAGACGGCGAAGGTAAAACGCCCGCTCTGCTGGGGACAAAAAAAATTCGCACCTTGTTAACTCTGGTGATGCGAAATCATTCGACCGGTTCGCCTTGGCCAGTTTCCAATAATCCGGCGGCGAAATTTAACGATCCAAATTCGCCCGAATGTAATTTGAAGCTGCCAGTTTGGCAGCTGGTTCGGGCAAGTACCGCGGCACCGGTTTATTTCCCGCCAGAAACAATCGAAATCGCAGGTAAAAAACACGTTTTTGTCGACGGTGGGATCACTCCTTATAACAATCCCGCTCTTCTTCTCTTCTATATGGCGACTCTCCCGGCTTACAAACTGGAATGGGAGACGGGCGTCGACAAAATGGTCCTAGTTTCTATCGGCACCGGACGAATCCCAGGCGGGATCGGCTCACGTCGAGGCAACCAATTAAATATGCTTTATCATGCGCAGACAATCCCGATCGCGTTGATGGACGCGATCAGTCTGCAACAGGATATGGTTTGCCGGACGATTGGACTTTGCAAAGCTGGCGAACAGATTGACTCCGAAATTGGCAACTTGCGTGATATGTCTCCGACAGAGGTTGCACGGCGAAAATTTACCTACTTACGATACGATCATCTCTACAATCCGGAGGAAATTGAGGCCGCGCGTGGCTATGGCAGGGGAGGGCTCACCCTCGACAACATTTCACTAATTCCTTTTCTCCAACGGGTGGGCGCTACCTACGCTGAGAAGCACGTCCGCGCTGAGGACTTAACCTAGCGTTACTCGTCGATTATCGCTCTGCGATCTTTGGCCAATAACCGATCAGGAATAGCGGACTGACAAATTCTAACTCTGCCTCGGGCCCCTTGCAGTTACTCACTGCCTCCCAAGTCCGCGATGACCTCAGCGGTCACGTCCGGAATCCTCCTGCTCGCCAAGGCAATGGGAACACCGTTCGTGCTTTGTCCCGAAACGTCAAAAATAACGTCCAATTGATGATTACGTCCAACAGCGACGACATCAGACACGATTCTGTCGACGATCGGTCGACGCTTGTCGGCCACCTGTGATTGGAGCTCCTTGTCTTTGGCAGCTTGTGCGGCTGCATCCGGATGATCTCCAAGTTCCGCCTTTACTTTATCTTTTGCCGCCTTGATTTCTGCTTCGGCCTGCTTTGTTTCCGGCGAAGCTTTAAAAGCCCGGTTCATATCGATCATCCCGAAACGCAAGCTTTCGGAGGAGACGAATTTGGATCTTGCGGTCGATTCAAGAGCGGCGGTGCCGTTGTTGAGGCCTGATATGACTTCATTAGTCAGATTTGGAAGCGCTTGCGCATTTAGCACCCAGGGCACCCCGTTTACGCTGTTCCCGCTGATGTCGAGAACCATGCATTCCTGACCTTTTACATATTGCTGATTAATGAAATCCTCGATTTCTTTCACGATGCGTGCACGCATCGTGAGTGCTTGATCTTGCAGTTGCTTCTCGCGTGTGGTTCTAAAGTCGTTGATCTCACGCTCCATATTTCTGATGTTGGCGATCTTGTCATCGCGCTCTTTGACTTTTTGTGCCTTGGCGTTCGCGCTCGAGGCCGACGCTTGGAGCTGCCTGTTCAGGTTATTGATTTCGTCGAGCGCTTTCTTGTAGGCGGCGGCACGGACATCGTATTCGCTCTTTGCGGCATTTTTCGCCTCGTTAATCTTCGATTCGGCGCTCTTGGTCTTGTTGAATTGCTTAAAAACCTCGTTCATATCGACCGCGGCCGCGGCAAAACCGTGTGTGACAAGAAATGTCCTCGATGTGGTCCCGTTCAGCGCTGCAATCACCCGTTCGCTCATATCTGCGTTAGCCGGCACAAACATAAGAACTGGAACTCCGTTTAAGCTCGGACCGCTGCGATCGAGAATGAAATCATTTCCGGAGCGATCCAGTTCATTAATTTTTGCGGTGATTTCGCGGACAATCTCCGACCGCAACCCCAAAGCCTGATCTTGCAGTTCCTTCTCGCGTGTTTTGCGAAAGTCGTTGATTTCACGCTCCATGTTCTTGATGTTGGTGATCTTGTCATCGCGCGCTCTGGCTATTTGTGCTTTGACGTTCGCGCTCAAGGCCGAATATTCGAGCTGCTTGTTCAGGTTATTGATCTCGTCGAGCGCTTTCTTGTAGGCGTCAGCGCGGACATCATATTCCTTCTTTGCCGCATTTTTCGCTTCGTTGATCTTCGCTTCTGCCTCTTTTGTTTTCCGATATTCTTTGAAGATCCGATTCATATCGACAAAGGCAAAGGAGGGATTACGACCTAGTTCGCCGGCGCGGCCACCTGCAGCTAAACTTGCCGCGGCTGAAGGGGTCGGCCTGGCAGAACTTGTGACCGAGGCGCTCTCTCCGGCGATTGGTGACGGCATTGGAGTGGTTGCAACACTCGGATTGGTCGCGGTAGTGGCGTGTCGAAGTCGCGGGAGCAAGGCAAAGAGCAGCACGCCTGCGATAATAATAAGAAGCCCGATTGCTCCTACCGCAATCCACTGCCTGGTTTTGGGCGGTAATACTTTGGTGGGTTCCGGCGAACCGGTAGCCGGAGCAAGAACTGGTTGAGACAGCGTCGCTTGAGTTGGTTTCGCGGCGACCGCCTCTGGTGGGGACATGTCAAGGAGCGCTTTGACTGAGATTCCCAATCGATCGAGATGACTTTCCAGAGGCGGCGTCAGCGCATCGAGCCAGTGCGGAGCGCTCAGATAATACTCCAGATCATCGCTAGGAATTACATCCTGGATGCGAAATTGAACGATGTGCAGATGCGAATTTGCTGCCAGCTGGACCTCGCGCAGAACTTGTTCCGATTGATTAGAATGCCTCGAGAAAATCAGCACCATCACTTTGCTGTGCTGGATCGCGCGGGTTATCTCACCGGCAAAGGAGCGTCCCGGTTGGACATCGCGGGGAGCGATCCAACAGCGGATCGAGGCGCGCTCGAGTGCCGCGCAAACCGCGTCTGCTACCGGCTTGTCTTGGGAAGAGTAAGAGATGAAAACACTGTGCGCCATATAATCTAACGCCCGCGTGTTTATATCTTCTCTTAATAGGAGAGGCAATCGCCAACCAGACCCTTGGCTGAAGTTCGGCGCAGTCGGACTTCGGTGTTAAAAAGGTCGCGAGCTTCGCCCGGCTCTTAGTGGCTCGAGCGCAGAATGCGTCGCACTTCTGCAATACCCTCCGGATGGACCTGGGCGGCATGGCCCGACGGAATGACGATTTCTGACGCTGCGCCATCTAAGTGGGAGCTCCAGTAAGCAACCATACCGTCATTGCTATTAGGAGCATCGCCTCGTCCCCGATCCCCTTCGATTGTGTGGAACGGGATTTGAGGTGCAACTGGGAGTTTGTCCAACGCAAGGACGATCGAGTCGTTTGCAGTGAGCGTTTCAACACAGTTCGGAATTCGGTTAAAATGCTCAGCAGCTGGATCGGCATTTACAAGAGCGCGGATCTCTCTGAACGACCGGGGTTGCTTGATCAAGCGCGCAAGCATCCGTCTCCACCAGTGAGAAGCTACCGTGGTTCCGCGGTGCGGGGTGGTAATAAAGATGGCGCGTTCTACATCCGGCCGATGGTTAAAGATCAACGACTGTTTCAGCAACTCGGCTGCGCTACCCGTAAGCTGCATTTCAGCGGGAGATTTACCGAAGAGATCGCGCCAGATTCTATCGCCGGCATCAGTTACCAAGAGTCGGACAACGAGGCCGCCCAAACTGTGGCCGACAAGGATAGCCCGCTTACTGTTAGGGAACACTTTCTTAACGTCATCGAGCTCATTTCGGAGTTGAACTGCGGAATACGGAAACGGATAACCGGTCGGGTACCAAAACACCCAAAACTGATATCGTCGACGGATTTCGGGGTCTGCAACAAGGTTATTAATCATCGGCGTCCAATAGAGTGGACCGCTTGCTAAGCCATGAACAAAAATCACTGGGGTGCGTTTAGGATCAAACGGTTGCAGACGTATCAGTTGGGCCCGCGCTCTGTATTTGTCGGGGAGCACAAACGCGGCAGCTCCAATTCGATTCGGCCGCTCCCGCATCATTCCCAACGCTAGCGGCGCGCTGAAATCGGCGGCGAGGGGATAGGTATGTCCATTAATCGAGATTTGCTCCTTCGAAAGTCGGTCATGGAACTCGACTTCGGCGTGTTGACCCTGAAACCGTATCGTGGCCGTTTCCGCTGCATAGATATGTTCTGGATCGAATCGAGCGTGCTGCCCCGCAGGCGCGCTCCGCGCAACGGCCACAACCGGTGCGCCAATTCCTTCCACGATTGAGCGACTGGTGAAGAGCCTACTACCAACTTTGATCGTATCGGCTGGTAAAAGTAGCTCATGGGAAGGATTGGGTTCGCTTGCTGACGCTAGCGGACCTTTTAGAAGGAATGGGCCATCCGGGCCCGGAACATTTACCGGACTACTCCAAAGCTTTATCCCGCTGCGTTGCAGATTTTCAACGCCGCGAGCGACGGCAAAATTATATACTTCACGTGCCTGCGATTGTCCCGGATGCACATTCAACTCGTCGAGCGCAATTCGAGCAGCGGCCAGATCATTACCCAGAGCTTTCAGCGGCTGTTGCGCCGCAAACCTTTTTGCTTCGGACAACCGTTTCGCAGCGATCTGCAGAGCGTCCGGCAGCGTATTATAGTGCGGTATCGCTGCGGCCGGCGGCTGGTTTGATGCCAGCGGTGTGCAGCCAAAAACGAAAGCGGAAAAGGATAATGTGAAAAAAAATGTATACGCTCGCATTGCCTTTTTGCTAACAATTACAAATCCGTACCCGCCAAAATGAAAACAATTATTGCTGGTCTGGTTGTCTGCACGCTGTCAAGCCTCGTTATCGGCTGTCATTCGCTCAGTAAAGTTAGCGGAGACCGCAGCCCAAGCGCGAAGATTTATGTTCTCCGCCGGCTCGCGGTAACCGGTTCAGGCCGTATCACTGTGATGGATAACGGGAAGCAGGTTGGGACTATCGACCGAGGAGGAAGTGTAACCTGGGAACGGCCTCCGGGCACAGCCGTCGTTACTGTTTCTCACGGCGACAGCCAAGCGAAGGAAAGTGTGACGGTTGAGGCAAACCAAGTTTACTATCTGGAAGTGAGCGCGACTCACGCGACGGCCGGACACCCGAAGGTGGTCGAACTCCACATCCTGTCGAGCACTCAAGGCCAGCACCTGCTTAATGTTCTTCAGCACGAATTTGGCGGATAGCGTCGGCACTGTTTACATCAGCCGGGAAAATATCACCTTCGATCCGTAGCGATCGGGCGCGATCCGAACCATAGTTGTCAAGCCGCGGATATCGCTGAGGTGGCAAGAGGAAGGTTTTAGCCTACGGTGCCGCAGGGCCGTTCCAGCCCAACTTTTTCGGACATTGGACCTGCCGAAATAACTCAATTATTTGGTGAACCTACACCCGTCCCCTTTTACGGAATTAACCTGTCTGGTTGCGCTAAATGTAGCTAGTCTTGCGTCATGTCGGAACTTAGTTTCCGGAACCTGATTAAGGTATTCGTCCGCTCCCGCTCGCTGCGCTTCACCGCCGACGCGCTGCGACGATCTCCGGCCACATCTTTGACCCACTTGCGTTGGGCAGGTCAGGATATTTTCTATCGATCAGGTACTCGAGACCCTTTTGTTATCTATCAGATTCTGCTCAAGCGCGGCACAAAAGCAGAGTATTACGTGCCTCCGGCCCTCAAACCGAAAGTTATTGTCGATATCGGGAGTAACATCGGGGCGTCTATTATTTATTTTCATCGCCAGTTCCACGAAGCCAGGATTTTCGGTTTCGAACCTCACCCCGGCACGTTTCAGATTCTGGAAAAAAATGTTGCGCGTCTGCCCGGTGTGAGAGTTTTTAATTATGGCCTGGGCGCTACTAACGAACGCATTGTTGTCTCCGCCGATAAGGTACACTTTGCCCAATTTCGCACGCGCGGACAATTCAAGGACAAAGGATATCCTATCAGTCCAATAGAATGCGAGGTTCGGCGGTTAGACGACATCCTGCGCGAAGTAGGAGTTGCGCAGGTGGATCTGATTAAGACTGACTGCGAGGGAGCCGAGGCCGAGGTGTTTTCCACCTTGCCCGACGAAATTCTGAACCGCTGCCAATGGGTTGTTGGCGAATTGCACGATCACACGGCTTTCGACGTCCTGGCGCGCCTGGCACCGCATTTTCATTTAGACGTGAAAAAGAAGATGTTCCGGCCGCGGTTTCGTTTTCACGCATGCAACGTCAGCAACGCCCAAAAGCTGTCTGACTCCGACCTCGATGCCTTGCAGCGTTGACGCAATCACGGTTGCGCCATGATCCTGCGCAATCGATAAACCAAAATGCGCTGGCGGTTCTATTTGCATTTCGGACTCTGGTTCACGCTTTTCGCCGTCCTTATCTGGATCAGCGCGCCAATCGTCGGCTCTGCCATCGTGGAAAATCGAATCGGGGCCGCCGAAACGAATCGGTCAATCGATTCTTATCTTCGCGGGCTGACCGGGATTGAAAACGGCTCAGAAAAGCTGCCCGACGCGTTTCGGCATTTGGGCAAAGAGGGGCGGCTCATCGTTTTTGTGCTCAATGAGAACGCCCAGAGCGAATTTCTCGGAATGATGATCGGTTATATCTCGTGGCCGCGCGAAGTTCAGATAATCAAAGTTTCCGGCCCAACAGTTGATAAAGAGCTCGCCGATATCAAACCTAGCACCGTCGCCGGCGTCGTTTTCTGTTCGGTGAGTCCACCGGCATGGTTGGGACATCGCGTGCGACTCGGTTCCAGCATTGTTCTCGTTCCGGTAACTGAAGCTGCGCCATGATCGCCGTCGGATTAGTTGCGGCTCTCGTCACCATCTTTCTCGCCGGTTTTGGGATCGCGATCTGGATCTTCGCGCGCGCGGATCGAATCAATCTCATTGAATGCGCCTGTCTGGCCTGGCTGTTCGGGTGTGGGACCATTTCTTTGCTGCTGTGGTTTTGCGGAATGTTTTGTTCGGGACTGTTCTTGCAGGCGATTGTTACCGTTGCGTGTTTGCTTTTCGCAGTCCTCGGTTGGCGCGCCAAACGAAACGCGAACGCAAGATTTGATCTGCCGAAGCCCGCTAACATCACGGAATGGATCCTTGCCAGTCTCATTGCGATTGAGATCGCGGTCCTGATTTTCACTTCCTTTAAACACACGCTTGGTTGGGACGGCCTCCTTAACTGGGAATTGAAGGCGCGTTACGCATTTCTAAACGATGGAACAATTCCGGCTGCATATTACTCCAGCGACGGTCGCGCATTCAGTCATCCTGAATATCCATTGGGAATCCCGTTCACCGAACTTTGGTTGTACTTGTGGATGGGAGAACCGAATCAATTCTGGGTAAAAATTATCTTCCCATTGTTTTATGCCGCCTGCGCGCCGCTTCTTGCGCTGCTGGTTTCGCGCTTGTCCGGCAAACGCTGGATCGGTTTGTTGAGCGCAGCACTTTTGCCGTTTGTGCCATCGATCAGCGCTAGCCCAGGCGGGGTCGTTGTTGGATACGTCGATGTTCCGCTGGGCGTCTTTTATTTGGCGGCCCTCGGCTATTTGCTCTTGTGGTTCAAGGCGAGTGATTCTCGCTTCCTGGTCGTGTTTGCTGCGTGTAGCGCGTTACTTCCATGGATCAAATCCGAAGGAATCATCTTGTGGCTGGTAATCGTTTTGCTCGGCTTTGTTCTGGGTCTTGCGAAACGGCGACTCGGGCAATTCGTGCTATCGCTCGCGCCGGGAGCGATTCTGATTCTTGCCTGGCGAATTTATCTCCGCCTGGTCCATCTTTCTCCGCATTCGGACTTTGTGAGGCCGAGTTTTGGCGCGTTGCGCGATAACATCGGCAGACTCGGCGACATCTTCGGTATTCTTTTCGCCGAATTGAGCGAAGCGGTTCACTGGAGCATTTTTTGGTTACTCGCGGCGGTTGCGTTGATTTATCTGTTTGCGTCGCGCAAACTCGAAAGGATCGCGCTCGCGAGCGCGGTCATCATCCCGATTCTTTTGTATTCGGTGATTTACGTTTTCAGCACCTGGTCGAGTTACAGTGCACATATGACCTCTTCAATCCCGCGCTTGCTGTTGCACGTGATGCCAGTCGGTTGGCTTGCGATTGGATTGGCTTTGAGTCAGGCGAAGCGCGAAACTCAAACGCTCTGAATTTTTTCGAAGTCAGTCCACCGGAACGTAGCCCGGAAGCAGTTCGCGCCATGTTCGGCAGCATTGCGCGCCGTTACGATCTCGCCAATCACGTGTTGAGTTGCGGTTGCGACTTTCTCTGGCGCAAACGCGCCGCCGAGATTGTCGCCGGCTGGAATCCGAAAAGTGTTGTCGATCTCGCGGCGGGCACGGGTGATTTGACGCTGGCTGTGGAGAAGGCCGTGCCGGGTGCCGAAATCGTCGCGGCCGATTTCTCCGAAGAAATGCTCGCGATCGCGAAAGCAAAAGGCGTTGGAAAAGTCGTCACGGCGGATGCGCTCGCACTTCCATTCGAAGATCGCGCTTTCGATTGCCTGACGATCGCGTTCGGATTGCGCAACATCAAAGATTGGAGCGCAGCGTTGCGAGAGATGGCGCGCGTGCTCAACGACAATGGCCAT
>Ga0210406_10004496_pt1 | contig 14918 bp, 16 predicted proteins | sample IncBWC30MmetaG_FD_155454 | JGI IMG/M metagenome (GOLD analysis project Ga0210406, IMG submission 155454) | Forest soil microbial communities from Barre Woods Harvard Forest LTER site, Petersham, Massachusetts, United States - Inc-BW-C-30-M | ecosystem: Environmental > Terrestrial > Soil >... | reverse complement strand
GTTATCCGGGTTATCCAACCGGACCTTATTCCGTAGCTCCTAGTCCTCAAGTAGCTCCACCCTATATAATCGGAGAAATACTAGTCACTGTAATAAGTACAGGAACCAATGCAAATATAGCAATTTGCTCAACAAATACAAGTAACACAACCACCAATTTATTAGATATATTTGGTCCAGCAAATAATCATTTTATTTGGGGTTATGGTACAATGAATACAGAAGTAGATAATTATCTTAGTGTGTCTCATACCATACAAGTTAACCATTATGATTCATCTGGCGGTCCTGGTAGTGGAGAAGCCAACACGTGGTATGGAGCTTATTTTTGGGATAATAGATCGGGTGGCACATCAAATGTTTATGTTGGTTTAATAGAATATCTTTCATAATGTTTAGTGTAATTTGTCCCACAATGTGGCGTTCTCATGCTCTAGATATTATGATAGGAAGACAAAAAATACTAGATAATCCGCTAATAGGTGAATTACTATTAATAAACAACGATCCATCTAAAACTAGAGTTCTAAAACACCCAAAAATTAGAACTATATACAGCGGTCCTAATATTTTTGTAAATCCGGCGTGGACGTATGGTGTTAGTCAATCGAAATTTGATAAGATTTGTTTTTTAAGTGATGATACAATTTTTCATACAAATATCTTTGAACAAATAAATGAATACATAATACCGGATAATGGTATATTTGGAATAGGTCCAAATTGTTATATTGGAGAAATGGGGTCAATTTTAGATAAAAAAATCGAATTAACAGTTGCATTAGAACCCAATATTAAGTATCCTCGTGATTATGGTATGTTGATGTTTTTTCATAAAAAAGCATTTTGTCCTATACCAATAACTCTTAAGATATTCGTTGGTGATCTTTGGATTTATGCATATAATGCTATGAAACGTAAGGTACCTAACTATTATATAAATAATTTTGATTTTATAACAAAAGCAAGTACAACATCTAGATCACCAGAATTTACCCAACAAAATTTAATTGAAAGTCAAATTGTTGAAGGAATTTTTTCTGATGCATTTGGTCCAGGTATTTTTAACCTAAAATAAGGAATTAATTATGTCACTAGTAGCAGTAAAATATATTGGAAATGAAGGTCCAACCGGAATCAATCAGATTGAAGAATGGTATCTTCCTACTGATGCATTCAAAACTCAATTCTTCGATGAAGCCGGTCGTAGATTATATCTTGTAGGAACTCGTCAACAGATTCTTACAGAAGATGCAAAACTAGACAAGAATCCTGTAGTAGAATATAAGGGTCATGTGTTCAAGTATAATGGTCCAGTACAGCCTAAGAAGAATCAACCTATGAGAACTACCACTGTTACTGCGAATGCATTTTCAATGTTACCTCCAAAGACTGGCACAGCAGGAAACGTAGCTTAACATAATTCTTAATAGGTTAAGTTAACATAATATGTCATTATCATTGACACCTAATAATACCAATCTTGCGCAGGCATCTAAGTTTGCGTTAGCATTTGATCGTCTACCGTTTGTTACATATTTTTGTACGAAGGCAAACATTCCTGGTATCAATTCTGGTAATGCAACTCAACAAAATCCGTTCATAGATCGTCCTGTTCCTGGGGATAAGATGATCTATGAACCTCTTACTATTACATTCTTAATAGATGAACCATTATATGCCTGGACTACTATTCAGGATTGGATCAAGGGAATAACATTTCCTGAGAATTTCGATCAATATAAGAATCTAACATTACAGCAGAAACTACAGCAGGTAGGAAGTACGCCACAATATTCAGATGCTACTCTTACTATCCTTACTAATAAGAATAATCCTATCGTAGAAGTTCGATTTATTGATGTATTCCCTATCAGTGTTTCTAGTATAGAATTTGATACATCACTTCCTGCAACCAATATTCTTACCGGTACTGCATCATTCATGTTTACAAACTATGATATAAATCGCATGTAATCACTTTACAATAGTACTATATTGTGGTAGAATAGGGATTCTATAATTAATGTATATGGTGATCTAAAAATGTTAGCTCCTATTTCTCTTGCGAATCTTATTATATCATGGGAAGAAGACGCAAAACCAAACAAGACTGATCCAGAAAACGATCTACTCAAGCTTCCTAATCTTCATTCAAAATATGCTTCTCAGCTTGTTATTCATTCTCAGGCATTACGAAAGGCAAGAGCAAGAAAGGCAGAAATGCTCAGATTGAAGACGGATTACTATCAGGGTAATCTTAATAATAAGAAAGATATCGATACTACCGGATGGGAACCATTTCCATACAAGCTTAAGAGTAAGAGTGATCTAGATACGCATCTTTCTGCCGATAAAGACCTTGCAAAAATAGAAGAAGAAATTGGTGTCCATGAGGATGCAATGAACTTCTGTCAATTAGTATGTTATCAGGTTCATGATCGTTCTATTTCTATAAAAGCATATCTTGATTATGCAAAGTATAAGTTAGGCACATAAAGTGACAGATATATTCGTTGAATATGTCAGTGAGGTATATGTAAAAGTCCTATGTGAAGATCACATCATGGAAGAATTATCTCAATTCTTTACATTCTATTCTCCTGGCTATCAATGGAGTCCTGCTTATAAAGCAAAGAAATGGGATGGTAAGATACGTCTTTATCATAAGATCACACGTCAACTCTATGCCGGTCTTATACGTTACTTAATAACATTCGCAACCGAACGCAACTATACAATCAACGTAGAGCCACGTATAGGGCTCCTGAACGCCTTTTCAATAGAAGAGACTACCGAGCTAGTCAAGAGACTAGATGTCTGGTCACAGGGCAAGCCATTGACTCCTAGAGACTATCAGCTAGTAGGGATTGCCAAGGCGATCCGTTACAAGCGCATGCTCATGCTTTCTCCTACTGCATCTGGTAAGAGTTATATGATCTATGTGATAATGCGCCATCTATTAGAAAAAGAATGTAAGAAGGGTTTAATAATAGTTCCTACTACTTCTCTAGTAGAACAGATGAAATCTGACTTTGATGATTATGCACATGACACATGGGATGTATCAGGAAATGTCCATCGTATATATTCTGGTTATGAGAGACATAATGATAAACCTCTCACAATATCCACATGGCAATCTCTGAATGAAATCAAAGATAATAGTTTCTTTACTAAATTTGATTTTGTATTTGGCGATGAGGCACATGGATTCAAGGCAGAATCCTTGAAGAAAATGATGTGTAAGATGGTGAATGCTAAGTATCGTATAGGAACTACCGGAACACTAGATTCATGGAAGGTTCATAAATTGGTCATTGAGGGACTATTTGGTCCAAATTCTAAACTAACAACAACAAAGAGAATGATAGATGAAAAACAAGCGGCTGAACTTTCGATCAAATGTCTTATACTTAAACATCCAAAAGAAATATGTCATATCGTTAGCAAATGGTCCATCGAAGCCTACCAGAAAGAAATATCATATCTGATAGGATCAGAACCACGCAATAAATTCGTAGGTAATCTTGCTGTATCTTTAAAAGGCAATTCTTTACTTTTATTTCAGCGAGTAGAAGCTCATGGAGAGAAACTATTTCAATTAATAAATTCAAAGGTTGCAAAAAATAGAAAAGTATTCTATATTCATGGTGCAACAGAAACAGAAGAACGCGAGGCTGTTCGTGAAATTGTAGAAAAGGAAACCGATGCTATTATTGTGGCATCCTATGGAGTCTTTTCTACTGGTGTCAATATACGTAACCTACATAATATTATATTCGCATCTCCTTCGAAATCAAAGGTACGAGTACTACAGTCAATAGGAAGAGGACTCAGACTAAGCGAATCCAAATCCACAATGACATTATACGATATAGCAGACGATCTTAGAATTGATGATTTTATTAATTTTACACTCAAGCATTTTGCTGCTCGTGTAAAAATATACAAATCAGAAGAATTTAAAATATCTAATTATTCAATAGAATTAAAATAGGAGAATCGTATGACAGAAGAAGCAGTAGTAAAAAGTAATAAGGTTTGTTTCATTCGTCTATTGACAGGAGATGATCTAATTGCAGAAGTACTCAAAACTTCTCCTAGAAAAATCACTATCAAAAATCCTATGTTGATTCTCAATAATATTGAACTAGAAGAGAATCGTCAGACATTAGTTCTCTATCCATGGATTCCACAAGGAATTGCCATAGGCAACACTGCCGATCTAAAGACAGAGAATCTGATTCTTGTTAATGAGATAGAACCAGAGATTAAAGATTATTATGACGGGATCGTAGAAATTGCATTTGCTACAAAACCAGTAGTCACAAGTTCTACGGCACAGAAGCTTTCTGAACTAGAACAGAATAAAGGTAGCAATGTTGTTAGTTTCCGCCCTACGGTTCTTAAAGAATAATAAGGTATCTAAAAGTATCTTCCGTAGATCCACATCAAAGCCTACACACCTATGTTAATGGTTTTTATAGTAAAAGTCAAGTAGATTTAAGCAAATAGTTACGCTGCAATGCAGCAATATGAAAGAGGAATTATATTATGGCGAAAGCATCGCATTATGTCAACAATGGAGATTTGTTAAAGGCAATTATCCAATATAAGAAAGATGTAAAAGAGGCAAAGAGAGAAGGAAAACCAAAACCGGTAATTCCTGATTATGTAGGAAAGTGTCTTCTTTTGATTGCAGAAAATCTTGCTCATAAACCTAACTTCAATGGATTTACATGGAAGGAGGATATGATAGGTGATGGTATAGAAAACTGTATTATGTATTTTGATAATTTTGATCCAAAGAAATCAAAGAATCCATTTGCATATTTTACTCAGATTATCTATTATGCATTTCTTAGACGTATTCTTAAGGAAAAGAAGCAATTATATGCCAAGTATAAGGCGACGGAACATCATGGAGTCTTGGGAGATATGGAACAGCATGAGAACGATGATGGTACTACGGCACAGTTTGAATTATATGAGAATATATCGGATTTCATAGGTAGATTCGAAGAGGCAAAGGAACGTAAGAAGAAGGACAAGAAAGTCAAGTTGGATATCTTCTTGGAAGATCAACCACCTACACTTGACGTATGATCTATTAACCTGTATAATAGATCGATGAAAATAATAGTAAGAAAACATGCAATGTCCTTGAATAAGGACCGATATTATACTGGAAAACCATGTAAGTATGCTCATCTAGCAGAGAGGTATGTAAGGGGTTCTCATTGTGTAGAATGTGCTAAAGAAAGAACTAATACTATTATTTTAAAAATTGGTAGGAAAGCGTGGAATCAAAAAACAAAAGATTATGTAATTAAAAATCCAGATAAAGTAAGAAATACTAAACTCAAAACTTTATTTGGTATTACTGTAGAACAATATAATGAAATGTTTGAGCAACAAAATGGTGTATGTGCTATTTGCAAACAATCGTGTATAACATATAGAATGTTAGCTGTTGACCATTGTCATATAACCGGACATGTTAGAGGTTTACTATGTTCAAGATGTAATATAGGTCTTGGACAATTTTGTGATAATATTGATTATCTTAATTCGGCTATAGAGTATTTGAAGAAGTGAAAGAATACTTGCGCATTGCCGTGACTGGTGGTAGAAACCATGAGAATTCTCAGTTGGTTTTCGATGTGTTATATAATGTAAAGCATAGTATAGAAACTGTGGGTGCCAAAATATTTTTAATTGTTGGTGGTGCTAGAGGTGCCGATGAACAAGCAGAAGCATGGGGCGTCTATAATAATGTGGCAATGAAAGTATTCCATGCCGATTGGGATCGCTACGGTAATTCTGCTGGTCCTGCAAGAAACAGACAAATGCTAATGTCAGGTATTGATAGACTTTGTGCTTTTCCTGGTGGAAGAGGAACTTCTGATATGATGAAGATTTGCAAGAATACCGGTGTTTGGGTTGTGGAGTATAAAGTTTGAAAATTGCCTTAATCACTGACACGCATTTCGGCGGAAGAAATGATTCCCCCGCTTTTAATGAGTTTTTCTTTAAATTCTGGGAAGGTGTTTTCTTTCCATATATTGAAAATCATAATATCGATCATATTATTCATTTGGGTGATGTAGTAGATCGTCGTAAGTTTATTAATTTTCAGACTCTACATTCTCTAAGAACAAGATTCATAGAGCGCATTCCACATAATACATATGTGGATGTAATCGTGGGAAACCATGATGTACCTTATCGTAATACAAATGAAGTAAATGCTATTAGAGAACTATTTTCTAATCATTCTCATTTGAATGTAATATCCGAATGTCAGACATTGCAACGTGGCGGGATAGATATTGCATTTATTCCATGGATCAATGCAAGTAACTATGAGTCAACAAAGTCTTTTATCGCTAATACTCCTGCTACCGTGGCTATGGGTCATCTTGAAATTGCGGGCTTCGAAATGGACCGAGGAAACATCTGCACAACTGGAATGGCACGAGAGAATTTCTCGAAATTTGAAACAGTATATACAGGTCATTTTCATCATCGTTCTTCTGACGGTCATATTTCCTATCTAGGAAACACCTATGAAATGACATGGGCAGATTATGGAGATAAGCGCGGCTTTCATATATTTGATACAAAAACTCTTGATATAGAATTCATAGAGAATCCATATAAGATGTTTCACAAAGTTGTTTATGATGATAGTATAGAAACTCTTGAGTCTGTGATGGAGAAAGATTTTTCTCCATATAATGGTGTGATCGTAAAGACTATCGTTGCCTGCAAGAATAATCCTGTATTGTTTGATCGTTTCATGGATGGTTTATATAAGTCTCAACCATTGGATATTACTATCGTAGAAGATTTCACTGACTATAATGAACTGATAGAAGGTGATATTATTAATCAGGCAGATTCTACTACAGATATTTTAGATAAGTTTGTAGATTCCACAGAATTAGGATTAGATAAAATTAAGATGAAAAATATTCTGCATGAGATATATAATGAAGCAATCTCCCAAGAGAACAGATGATATACTTTCGTAAGATTAGATTTAAGAATTTTCTCTCTACCGGTAATATTTGGACTAATGTTTTATTAGATAAGACTCCAAATACTTTGATCGTGGGTGTCAATGGTGCCGGTAAATCTACATTGTTAGATGCCCTCACGTTTGCTCTATTTGGAAAGTCATTTAGAGGTATTAATAAACCAGAACTAGTAAACTCTATCAATGAGAAAGAATGCCTGGTAGAATTAGATTTCCGTATAGGAAATAAAGAATATAAGATAGAACGTGGTATTAAACCCGCTGTGTTCAATATCTATATTGATGGTGAGATACAGAAGCAGGATGCACGTGCTACAGACTATCAGGCATATCTAGAAACCAATATCCTTAAGTTTAACTATCGAGCATTCACTCAGATTGTAATTCTAGGAAGTAGTTCTTTCATTCCATTCATGCAGCTAGAGGCGGCGGATCGTCGTGGTGTCATAGAAGACCTATTGGATATCCGAATCTTCTCTTCTATGAATACTATCGTGAAGAGTAAGCTTAATCAAATTAAGAATGATATCCATGATACTAAAATTAAGCTAGATTCAACTCTATCGAAAATTGAACTACAAAAGAAGTATGTTGAAGAAGCCAGGAAGAATTCTGGAGAGCAGATAGAGAAGAAAACTATCGAATATAAGACCAATGAGACTTACGTTAATACATTGGTTCTGAATGCTTCTTTGGTCCAGAAACATATAGACGGTTTGATGACTAAAGTATCAGATGAAAAAATACTTAAGGAAAAGATCACAACTCTCCATTCATTAGAATCTAAAATAGAACAAAAATTAAAAGTTGCTGCAAAGCATTATAATTTTTATACAGATCATGATAATTGTCCAACATGTATGCAGGATATTGATGCAAATTTTAAGAAATTTGCAATAGAAGGTGCCAATACAGAAATACGAGAGTTTAAGGATGGTCTAGATAAGATTGCCAAACAAACCAATAAGATATACGAGACACTTTCTGATATAGAAGCAATACAGAAAAAGATACATTCACATCAATCGGAATTGACTCGTATTAATGCTTCTGTGGTTCAGATTCAACAATATATGTCTAAACTACAAAATGAAATTAACGAATTGGCAAATAAGAAAGTGTTATCTAATGATATGCTTAAAGTATCAGAAGACCTTGTAAAAGACTTAGAATCATTATCTGAGATTCGTAAGAAGATTGTCGATGATCGAAAGTATCTTGATGTCGCTTTCACACTTCTTAAAGATAATGGTATTAAGACTAAGATTATCAGACAATATCTGCCGGTAATCAATAAGCTAATCAATAAATACTTGGCAGCGATGGACTTCTTTGTGAACTTTGAGATTGATGAAGAATTCAACGAGACTATCAAATCTCGTCATAGAGATACATTTTCATATCAGAACTTTTCTGAGGGTGAGAAGATGCGTATTGATCTTGCATTATTGTTCACATGGCGTTCTATTGCTAAGATGAAGAATAGTATGGATACTAATCTGCTTATTCTTGATGAGGTGTTTGATAGTTCCCTAGATAATACAGGAACAGAAGAATTTATGAAGCTACTTCAGAGTCTAGGAAGTGAAGCTAATGTATTTGTAATTAGTCATAAGGGTGACATTTTGGTTGACAAATTTAGGTCTGTAATCAGATTTGAGAAGGTCAATAATTTTTCTCGAATTTCAACTTAGGAGTCGAAATGTCCAATGTAACCGATTTTCAGAGCGATACGGATGTTGAAATTTGGTGGAAGACGACAAAGCAATTATTTGGAAAGGATGTAACAAGTAAAATTGTAGGGACTGGTGTTAAGCAACTAGGATATGAATATATTAAGGAAATCATTGCCTATGTTGGTGATGATGAAGTATCCAAATGGGTATTTGATAAGTTACCAGCAGAATCAGAAGATTTTGATAAGGTAGACACAGATTATGATAAGGAAAGAGACGTTGTGAATAGAAGAGGATTAGATTATGGGAAAGCTGCTTAAGTATGTAAATGGTGAGATGTATAGTTATGAGATTTATCCTCTTGTAGATAAATTTGATCCTATACTAACTCAGAAGACAGAAGAGTTTAGATTTGTAGATACTTTTCAGCCGCGCACGCCTGTTCTGGCACGTGAATTAGCAGTATCATTGATTGAGACTATGAAGGCACGTAATGGTATTGGGCTTGCTGCTAATCAATGTGGTATTCCTTTGCGAGTATTCGTCATGGGTTCAGAGGGTGTCGGCTATGCCTTTTTTAATCCCGAGATTCTAGAAACTACTGGCGAGACAGGATTTGAAGAAGGTTGTCTTACGTTTCCTGGTTTGTTTCTACCTATTAGGCGTCCTGAATCTGTTAAGATAAAATATCAGGATATGAATGGAGAATTTAAGGAACAGACTTTTTCTGGTCTATCGGCGCGCATCATACTCCATGAATACGATCATATGGAAGGTATCGTTTATACATCAAAAGTTCCTAAAATGATTCTTGAACGTCAGAAGAAGAAAGTCTATAAGAACATTAAGATTCTTAATAGACAAAAAATAGAACAAGAGAAACAAGAAATTATTCGTAAGGCAATGGAAAAAGTAGCACTAGACGCAAGAAAGAAAATGACACCAGATAGTAATGTTGCTGATCCTGGTCAATTTCTTAAATTTACTGCAAATACAATCATTTAGCGTAAGTCATTAATTTTATTAGGATTATTCTAATTGCTATATTTTTTGATTAGCGTATAATACTCGCTATGTCAACAAATCTTACAGAGAGCAAATCTCTGCTTGCTAAGCTCTTAGCAGCGGAAAACATTACTGTCCTACATTTGCCTGTTAAGACTGCATCCTTTAATGTGAAGACACGTATTCTTACGTGCCCTATTTGGCAGGATATGACAGGCGATCTTTATGACCTTTTGATGGGACATGAAATAGGTCATGCTCTTTACACTCCTAGTGAAAAATGGGAATCTGTAGCAAAAGAGAAGGGCGCTAAATTTCAAGGTTTTCTTAATGTTTGTGAAGACGCTCGCATAGAAAAATTAGTAAAGCGTCGTTTTCCGGGTATTCGTAAACCATTCATTGCAGGTTATAAGACTTTATTGAACCGAGATTTCTTTGGTGTGAAGAAATTTGGTAATGATTTTTCGCCCCTTAATTTACTTGATCGTATTAATCTCGCATTTAAATGCGGTTCTAGTGTTGCCATTAGATTTAATGATGAAGAACGTGTACTAGTCAAAGAACTAGAAAATGTCGAAACATGGGAAGAGGTAGTAAAAATAACCCAAAAAATTTGGGATTATGTAAAAGAAAAAGAAGAAGACAAGATTAATAATCAGCAAGATATGCAGAATTTTATATCTGGCAAGCCAAAGAAATCTAAAGAAAAATCTGAAAAATCTGAAAAGACTGATAAAACCCAATCTAAAAAGAGTGAGAAAAATGAAAAAACTGATGAAGATGATAATGACGAATCGGACAGTTCAGATGGTTCTGATGACTCTGATAATACTTCTGATGACAATGACAATACCGATGATTCCTCTGATTCTAATGGGGATAGCAGCGACGTTGATAGTGATGATGGCGACGATTCCGGTGATTCTGATGATAGTGGAAGCGATAGCGATTCTGATGATTCTGACGATAGGAACGGTGGTAATTCTGGTGGAGAAGATGAAGAAGGCGAAGACCTTGAAGATCAGAACAATTCTCAAGTAGGTCGTGAAGGTTCCTACGATGTAGGAATGCCTGATCCTGAATCTCTCACGGATCGATCTTTTCGAGAAAATGAAGAACAGTTAATTGATAAGGTAGCGCGACCCTATATTTTTCTTGATATCCCGGAATGTGACCTCAAGAAGACTATAATCCCCAATGCAACTATTGTAGATTTTTTTGAAGCTGCTATGCGTAAATCTATGCGCGATTCACTTTCAAAAGTTGATTATGATCTAGTTTCAAAGGAAATCCTTGCAAATTTTCATAAGCAAAATATTAAGTATATTTCTTTGCTTGTAAAAGAATTTGAAATGCGTAAGAATGCGCATCAATATTCGCGTCAGCTTGAGTCAAAGACTGGTGAACTTGATATGCGTAAGATTTCGCAATATAAGTTTAATAATAACATTTTTCGTAAGATGGTTCATACGCCGAAAGGCAAAGACCATGGTATGATTATGTTTGTAGATATGTCTATCTCCATGGTAGATGTAATTCGCAATACTATGGAACAGGCTATTGTTCTCGCAATGTTTTGTAAGAAGGTTGGTATACCTTTTGAAGTGTATGGTTTTTCTGATTCTTCTGTAACGTACATGAATGATACAAAATATACTCAGCAAAAATTTACAGCAAAGACACCTACTGCATTTTTGCCTAATAGTAAGACTTTTCATCTTAAGTCTCTAATTAATTCTGACTTATCACCACGTAATTTTAATCGTGCGGCAGCGATGATGATTGTTTTTGCAATGACACAAGATAGTAATTCTATTACACCTAATGAAAAGCTTTTGCTCAATGATTATCGTATGGGTATGCACAATGGTAATATGAATCTTAGTGGAACACCGTTTATTGAGACTGTGATTGCTTCTAGATCGATTATTAAGGCATTTAAGGAAAAGACTCGTGCTGAGATTATTAATGTAATCTATCTTACCGATGGTGAAGGTGGTATGAGTATTAAATATCCGGATATGTATAGGCATATGGATTTGGATAATAGTAATAAGTACAATATTGGCTTTGTTGATCCTATTACTAAGGTTCGTGTGATGGTCGAAAATGGTCCTGGCAATCAGGTACAAGCAGCATTGACTCGTCTTATTCGTCTTACTACCGAATGTCTTCATATTGGTTTCTTTGTTGGTGAAAAGCGTACCTTGCAAGGTTATGCAAAGAAAGAAAATCTCTCTAATGAGAAAATGGCACAGATAGATGAATCTATCGATAAGAATGGATTTTTCAAGATTGTAAAACTTGGATATGATTCATATTATTATGTTGAGACTGCTTCTGGGTCTATTAAAGACATATCATTTAAGGATTTTAGTAAAGCAGAAACTAATGCGCAGATTAGTGAGGCATTCGCAGCAATTCAAAGAAAGAAGGCTTCTAAGCGTGCGATGGTAACAAGCTTTGCATCTGAAATTGCAGTCTAATCAAGTACTTAATGTAAGTCATTGATACTATTAAGTATATTATACTATACTTCTAAACGAAATGCTGTATAATGTCAGGTATGAATAAAGTGAAGATTAAAGGTATAGAACTGACTTCTGAGCAAGCCGAGTTCTGTAATGGTATTGCTGAATTTTATCAAATTTCGGTAGTTTCTAAACGTCAGATTAATGAATACGTGAAAGCAAATAAGCTTCCGTATCCTAAATTCATTTTTACCAAAAAATTCGAAGAGGGATTTGGTAAATACCGCGTCGCGGCAGATGAAGATACAGTTTCTCAAAAGGATGATACATTGGCAACCGTAACCCCTATTTCTGAGGCAGTACAAAAAGTACTTGCTTCGAATATTGAAGGTAGTCTTATTCCTGAAAAAGACCCGCTATATGTTCCATTCGGTTTTTATAATAAACTAAAGAAGATCATAGAATCGAAGATTTTTTATCCTGTCTATATTACTGGTCTTTCTGGCAATGGTAAGACATTGATGGTAGAACAGGTTTGTGCCAATATTGGGCGTGAATATATCCGTGTGAATATTACAAAAGATACGGATGAATTTGATCTAATTGGTTCTAGTGATTTGGTGGATGGTAATACGGTCCCGCGTGAGGGTCCGGTTATCACCGCAATGCGTAGGGGTGCAATTCTATTGCTTGATGAAACTGACCTTGGCACTGAACGTCTCCTTTGCTTACAACCCATTCTAGAGGGCAAGCCATACTTCAATAAGAGAACGGGCGAAGTTGTTCATCCGGTTGAGGGTTTTAATATTATGGCGACTGCTAACACTAAAGGAAAGGGTAGCGAAGACGGTCGTTTTATTGGAACTAATACATTGAATGAAGCGTTCCTTGAGCGTTTTGCAATTACTGTCGAACAGGAATATCCGGATGCAAAAGCAGAACGTAATATTCTTGCACGATTGTTTAATAGTTTGTCTATTGATGATGCTCCGTTTATCGATATTCTGATTGATTGGGCTGGAAACATTCGTAAGCTTTTTGCAGATGGTGGAATTGATGAAATCATTTCTACTCGTCGTCTTACACATATTACTAAGGCATATTCGATTTTTGAAGATCGTCAGATTGCCGTAGAATTGTGTTTGAATCGTTTTGATACAGAAACAAAACGTAGTTTTCTTGATTTGTACAATAAATTCGATGATGGGATAAATGTTGCTGCAACGGTATCATCTACATCTCAATCTCCTGATGATTTTGCTACCATTCTTAAGAATGCATCGGCAAAGACAAAGGCAACTACTACGCCTGTAGCCGGTGGTCCTCCCTCAATTAATGCGGTTGCTCCATCTTCATCAAATAATTCTACTTTTAATATTCCTGCGGCAGTAAAGCCTGATTCGAACCGTTTTGCCACAAAGGCAAAAGTTCCGTCACCAGCGCAATTGCCAAAATTTGCAAGTCCTAAAACTTTGTTCGAAGTCTCTACAAAGTATAATACTATCGTTTCTGTGACATATGATGAAGTTACAAGTGATTATGTTGTATCGAGTCATGGCAAGGAAAGCCGCATTAGTAATAATGCTATTAGCTCATTTGCTGAAAAAAATGAAGGTCAATTTCTTGATCTTCTGGTAGGTGCTAATAAGGCAAAGGCTGACCATAATTCGGGGATTAATCAGGATTATCGTCCAATAGTTTGATTTACTTGACAATTAAAGAACAGTACTGTATACTGGTATCTCAAGTGGGAAGTGCTGCATCCCAAAGATGATTTGAATAGCAGTGTTTAATTTGAGGTTTTTAAATGAGTAAGTTGTCTGTAAGATCAAAGTTGTTGAACTATTTTTTCAACCCAGTATACAACACGTTGACTGTCGCGCAAGCACAGGCACGTTTCGGTATTGTGAATGTGTCTGCTCGTATTAACGAGTTGCGTCAGGATGGTTTCTCCATCTATACGAATACTAAGACTCTAGAAGATGGTCGTAAGATCAGCTTTTATCGTCTAGGTACTCCTAGCGAGCGTTTCCTACGCAATCTGAATGCCGGTCGCACAGCTATCGCTGTGAAGTCGCTTTCTAAGCGTGCGGCATAATCTTACTATAAAGTAAGAAATAAGAGGGAAGAGGGAATAAAATTCCTCTTCCCTTTTGTGCTTCTATCCTATGAGGATGACTATATAAAACGACCCTTCCCTATATTAGATTGAATGAGGATTATAAAATGCAATTGGAAATTTCTGTAGAAGAATTAAGAAAACGCAAACTTTTTGTGGCGACCCCAATGTATGGGGGTAGCTGTAACGGAATGTATATGAAGTCCTGCCTTGACCTTCAAGGTATTTGCGCTCAATACGGTATTGAATGCCGTTTCTCATTCATCTTTAATGAATCTCTAATAACTCGTGCAAGAAATTATCTTTGCGATGAGTTTTTGCGTTCTCCGATGACGCATCTTTTGTTTCTTGATGCAGATATCCATTTCGATCCTCGTGACGTTATTGCAATGCTTGCATTGGATAAGGAAGTCATAGGTGCACCATATCCTAAGAAATCTATTAAATGGGGTTCTGTTATTGAGGCATTAAAGCGCAAGCCAGATATTACTCCAGCAGAATTAGAGAAAGTTACTGGTGATTATGTATTCAATGCAGTTGCTGGAACTGGTCAGTTTGCAGTGGGTGAGCCACTAGAAGTAATGGAACTAGGAACTGGTTTC
>Ga0210406_10004494_pt1 | contig 14921 bp, 12 predicted proteins | sample IncBWC30MmetaG_FD_155454 | JGI IMG/M metagenome (GOLD analysis project Ga0210406, IMG submission 155454) | Forest soil microbial communities from Barre Woods Harvard Forest LTER site, Petersham, Massachusetts, United States - Inc-BW-C-30-M | ecosystem: Environmental > Terrestrial > Soil >... | reverse complement strand
ATCCCATCTCGCAGCTCGCGTTCACGCTCGCCAATGGTTTCACCTACGTCGAGTCGTATCTTGCCCGCGGCATGCACATCGATGACTTCGCGCCGAACTTGTCGTTCTTCTTTTCCAATGGGATGGATCCGGAGTACTCGGTGATCGGCCGGGTCGCGCGCCGTATCTGGGCCGTGGCGATGAAGAACAAATACGGTGCGAGCGAGCGCAGCCAGAAGCTCAAGTACCACGTGCAGACGTCCGGCAGGTCCTTGCATGCCCAAGAGATGGCCTTCAACGACATTCGTACCACGCTGCAGGCGCTCTGCGCCATCTACGACAATTGCAACAGCCTGCACACCAACGCCTATGACGAGGCGATCACCACGCCCACCGAAGAGAGCGTGCGCCGCGCCATGGCGATTCAGCTGATCATCAATCGTGAATGGGGCCTGGCCAAAAACGAGAATCCCAATCAGGGCAGCTTCATCATCGACGAGCTGACCGACCTGGTCGAGGAGGCGGTGCTCAAGGAGTTCGATGCCATCGCCAACCGCGGCGGCGTGCTCGGGGCCATGGAAACCGGCTATCAGCGCGGCAAGATTCAAGAAGAGTCGCTGTTTTACGAACGGCAGAAACACGACGGCACGTATCCCATCATCGGCGTCAACACCTTCCGCAACCCGGCCGGCGGGGCCGCTCCGGAGACGGTCGAGCTGGCGCGCTCCACCGATGCGGAGAAGCAGTCCCAGCTCAAACGGCTGAAGTCGTTCCACGAACGCAATGCCGAGCAGGCTCCGAGGCTGCTCGAGCGCCTGCGGCGCGCGGTCATTGCCAACGACAATACGTTTGAGGTGCTGATGGACGCAGTGAGGGGCTGTTCGCTCGGCGAGATCACCCACACCCTGTACGATGTCGGCGGGCGCTACCGCCGCAACATGTAATCAACGCCGGGGAAGCTGACATGCACGAATATCAGGCGCCGCTGACCGACATGAAGTTCGTGCTGCGCGAGCTGGTGGATCTCGAGCTGCTGGCGCAGCTGCCCGGCTTCGGCGACATGACATTGGATGTGGCCGATGCCGTGCTGGACGAGGCCGCGAAATTCGCGGGCGGGGTGCTCTCGCCGCTCAACCGCAGCGGCGATCTGGAAGGCGTGCGCTGGCAGGAGGGCGAGGTGCTGACCGCGGCCGGCTGGAAACAGGCCTACACGCGATTTGCCGCCGACGGCTGGGGTGCGCTGTCCTGTCCCGCGGATTTCGGCGGGCAAAATTTGCCCCGGGCCCTGTCGGCGCTGATCGAGGAGATGTGGAACGGCGCCAACATGGCCTTTGCGCTCTGCCCGATGCTGACGCGCGGGGCGATCGATGCCATCGAGCTGCGCGGGACGGAGGCGCAGAGGGACACGTATCTCCCGAAGATGGTCAGCGGAGAGTGGACGGGGACCATGAACCTCACCGAGCCGCAGGCCGGCTCCGACCTGTCGGCTGTGCGGACTCGAGCCGTGCCGAACGGCGACGGCCGCTACCGCCTCACCGGCCAGAAAATCTTCATCACCTACGGCGAACACGACCTGACCGGAAACATCATCCACATGGTGTTGGCGCGCGTCGCCGGTGCGCCGGAAGGCGTCAAGGGCACTTCGCTGTTCTTGGTTCCAAAGTTCCTGGTCAATGCCGATGGTTCTCTGGGGGAGCGCAATGATGTTCACTGCGTTTCCGTCGAACACAAGCTTGGAATCCACGCCAGCCCCACCTGCGTGCTCTCCTACGGCCAGAACGGCGGCGCCATCGCAGAACTCGTCGGCGAGGAGAACCGCGGCCTGGAATACATGTTCATCATGATGAACGCCGCCCGGTATTCGGTGGGCCTGGAAGGCATAGGTCTTTCCGAACGCGCCTACCAGACGGCACTCGCCTATGCGCGCGAGCGAATCCAGAGCACCGAGGCCGGCGTGCGCGGCGGTCCTCGCGTTCCCATCGTGCGCCACCCCGACGTGCGCCGCATGCTGCTGCTCATGAAGTCGCAGACCGAGGCCATGCGCGCGCTCAGCATAGTGGTGGCGGTTTCCCTGGACGCCGCCCGCCTGCATCCGCGGGCCGAGGAGCGTGAACGCCATCAGGCCGTGGCCGATCTGATGATTCCCGTGATCAAGGGCTGGTGCACTGAGAATTCGGTCGACATCGCCTCGTTAGGGGTACAGGTGCACGGCGGCGTCGGATTCGTGGAGGAGACCGGTGCAGCGCAGTTCGTGCGGGATGCGCGCATCACGCCGATCTACGAGGGCACCACCGGCATTCAGGCCAACGATCTGATCGGGCGCAAGCTCGCGCGCGACGGCGGCCGCGCGGCGCAGTTGGTGATCACCCAAATGCGGGCGCTGGCGGGGGACCTCGCCGCTGCGCCTAAATTGACGGAGGCCGCGGCGGCATTTTCCGCCGCCATCGACGCGCTGGAGCGGGCGATTCGGTACGTGGTGGAGAACTACGCCACCGACATCCGCGGCGTCTCGGTCGGCGCCGTGCCCATGCTCAAACTGTTCGGCATCGCGGCCGGCGGCTGGCAGCTGCTGCGTTCGGCATTGATCTCGCAGCAGCGGCTCGCCGCGCCCCAGGCGAACGGCGCCGATGCCGGCTTCTACGAAGCAAAAATCGCGACGGCGCGGTTTTACGCGGATCACGTGCTGTCGCAGGCGCCGGGGCTGTCGCACAGCATCGTGCATGGCGCGGCGGGGGCGTTGGCGGAGGGCGTGCTTTAATCGTGGACACCCGGTATCCGAGCCGCATCGTTTGTCTGACCGAAGAGCCCACCGAGGTTCTTTACGCGCTTGGGCAGGAGGACCGGATCGTGGGCATCTCCGGCTTCACCGTGCGTCCGGCGCGGGCGCGCCGCGAAAAGCCTCGGGTCTCGGCGTTCACCAGCGCCAAGGTCGACCGCATTCTCAGCCTTAGGCCGGATTTGGTGGTTGGCTTCTCGGATATCCAAGCCGACATAGCGCGGTCGCTGATCAAGAGCGGGATCGAAGTGTGGATCAGCAATCATCGGTCGGTCGATGGGATCTTGAGCTACGTGCGCCGCCTCGGAGCGTTGGTCGGCGCGGCGGCCGAAGCAGAACGCTATGCACTCGAACTCGAAACGCATATTCAGCGGGTGCGGCAGGCGGCTGCGCTCTTGCCCCGGCGTCCGCGCGTGTACTTCGAAGAATGGGACGAGCCGCTCATCACCGGCATTCGATGGGTCAGCGAGCTGATCGGCATCGCCGGCGGCGACGACGTGTTTCCCGAGCGCGCGCTTTGCGCCTTGGCCAAGGATCGCATTCTCGGCGATGCGGGTGAGGTCGTACGTCGCGCCCCGGACATCATTCTCGGCTCCTGGTGCGGCAAGCGTTTCCGGCCGAATCAAGTGACGGCCCGAGTTGGCTGGCATGCGGTGCCTGCGGTGCGCGACGGCGAACTGCATGAGATCAAATCGCCTCTGATTCTGCAGCCGGGTCCGGCGGCGCTGACAGACGGGCTCGACGCAATACACGGGGTAGTTCGCGAATGGTCAGCTCGGCAGGCCTCCGCCGCGCTGCGGCGGGTCGGCGCATGACCGAAGCGGCGGCGCCTTCGCCGTGCGTCGACATCTGCCGACTGGACGCGCAGGGGTTATGCGTGGGTTGCCGCCGCACCATAGACGAGATCACCGAATGGCCGCGCGCCAGCGAGACGCGGCGGCGGGAGATTCTGCGCGAACTGGAACGGCGGACTCCGGCAGCCTCGGCCCGGGATCCCGCGCTTACTGATCTAGATTGACAAGGTCGAAGGTTAGTCCGGAGTGGGCCGTCAGCCGCTGGATCAGCCGGTCGCCGAAGATCGTGGCAGGCGTCCAGAAGCCGCCGAGCCTGGCGACCTTGCCGACGTCGAACGCGAGGCACGCGGCGGCCTGGCCAAGCATCTTGCCGGTCGAGCCGTAGCCTGGGTCGCGGTCGCCCGTGACCTTGGTGCGTATCTGCCGTCGGTCCGCCGTCGTACCGAGGAAGCGCAGGTCGAAGAAACCCGTCCGCTGCGCCTCGGGGCTGGGGCCCTCGCCAGGCTTGGGCAGCACGAACCGCTCGAGCGCCGCGCGCGCCGGACGGACGGCAGCCGCGAGCGTGAAGCCGGAGAGGCCCGCGGCCGTGGCGATAGCAGCGAACCGACCCGGGAGGCCGCGGCCCACGAGCACCGCCTCGTCGTAGGTGAAGTCGGCGCCATATGCCTGTTCCGACAGCGCGTTCGTGCGCTGAACGATGCGCGTGTTGATGCCGCTCATCACGAACGGCGCAACCCAGGCGCCGAAGTCGACATCGAATACCGCCGATCTGACGCTGGGTTGCCGCACCTTTGGCGCGCTCCCGGCCGGACACAGCGAATAGGGGTCACCGAGCTCCTTGCGAATCGCCGGGTCCGCGGCAGCCTCCTTGACGACGTTCAGCAGGCTGGCGACGGTGCCGCCCGAGAACTCGCCGCGCATCACCTTGACGCGCATCTTGACCCGCGTGCACGGCGCGCCGAACTGCTTCATCGCCTGGCGCTGCAGGAAGTGCACGCCCAAGTCCGACGGGATGGAGTCGAATCCGCAACAATGCACGAGGCGCGCGCCGGACTTTCGCGCCGTCGCCTCGTAGCGCTGCACCATGCGGCGGATCCACTGCACTTCGCCGCTGAGATCGCAGTAGTCTGTCCCGGATTCTGCACAGGCCTTGACCAGCGGCTCGCCATAGAGTGCGTACGGACCCACGGTGGATACGACGACGCGCGTCGACGCGCAGAGGTCGCGCAGCGAGCCCTCGTCAGCGGCGTCGGCAACGACGAGCGGCAGCGTCCCGGCCGTTGCCCCCAGGGAAGTACGCAGCTCCTCGAGTTTCGCCTTCGAGCGCCCAGCCGCCGCCCACTTCATCTTGCCTTGCGCGCCGAACTCTTCCCACAGATAGCGACAGAGGATTTTGCCCACGAAGCTCGTGGCGCCGAAAGCGACTAGGTCGTGGGACGGAGTGCTCATGGTCGAGCCATTCTGCACTAAGGTCCCCGGAGCTAATATCCCTCCCGGCGCTAATATCCCTGATGTCGCATAAAAAAAGCCCCGGTGGTTGCTCGAAAGCAGCCACCGAGGCAGACAGACCCGGCATGGGGATGACAAACCGGGCCATTCCCGCTCAGGGAGAAGAGCGGGGAGCGTCTTTCACGCTCACAAATACAGATAGGTGACGCGGCCTGAAAGTTCCAGTCCAGGCATAGCAGTTTCACATTTCAATTGAAATAAAGACCAATCCCGAACGACCTACTTTTTTTCTTGCCACGTGCCGCGAATCTTCTCCACCCATTCCTTGTAGCTGCGCCAAGTATTGAAATTATCGGTGATCGCTGCGTGACGGCCATGGATCCTCTCCGCATTCTTCGGTGCGGTTGCTGCCGGTTTCACTGCGCCGGTTTCGGGGCGTGCCGTACGATGGAGCGCCTTTGTAAGTCGAGCCGGAGTCTTGCTGTCGCTCATCTCGTGCCTCGCTGACGTACGTGACACCAGAAGTCGCGCACGCTCTCGAGAGGAACAGTGCCACAGGCAGACAGTCAACGGAGACAAGCACGTGTGAGCATTGCGATGGGTACCTCACAGCGCGTTGCGGTATGTTAAATGGCGGACTCCCGGACGGCGGCCGCCTCGATCGAAGGGTCTCAGAATGAGCGCGGCAGGCCCAGGCCCTCCGCAATCATGTTGCGTGCCATCTCATTGCTGACCGGTCCGATGCGGAGCAGCCGTGCGTCCCGCCAGTAACGCTGCATATCGGTTTCCGCCGAGTAGCCCATCCCGCCCAGTATGGATATCCCCATATCTGCCGCCTGGCAGGCATATTCGGACGCCAGAGTCTTCGTCATTGCCGCTTCCATCGCGCACGGCCTTTCCAGGGATTGCAGCCAAGCCGTATGGTGGAGCATCAATTCGGTCTGTTTTTGCCACATGGCCATGTCGGCAACGTAATGTTGAAGCACCTGGAATTCGGCGATGAGTTTGCCAAAGGCACGGCGCTGCTTCATGTAGGCGATCGAATCCTCGAGCACTCCGTCGATCATTCCCAGGCACATCGCCGACTCTATGATGCGTTCGCTGTTGAGCGTCTTCGTCACCTCCTTCCATGCCTTGCCCTGTTCACCCAACAGCAAGTCTTCCGGCACGAAGACATTGTCGAGATGGATGGAGCAGGAGTTGAGCGCTCTCATGCCCAGCTTGTCGAGCGGCGTAATGGTGACGCCTGGGGACTCCCGGGGCAGAAAGAACAAAGATACGCCTTGAGTTCGTTTGCCCGGATTCTTGTCGCTGCGGGCGAGCAGCAGCAGGTAATCGGCCGTATCCGCGGTCGTGCTCCAGATTTTCTCTCCGTTGATGACCCAGCCGCCGGCTACTTTCTCGGCGCTGGTTCTCATGCCGCCGAGTAGATCCGTGCCGCCGCCCGGCTCCGTGAAACTGATGGCTGTTTTCAACCGCCCCTGCGCCATCTTCGGCAGAAACTGCCGTTTCTGCTGCTCGGAGCCGTGCAGGCTGATCGCGCTGGCTCCCGAAAAAGCGGTGATGCCCCAGATCCAGCCCAGACCCGCCGCAGTGCGAGCGAATTCGCGCATGAAAATGGATTGAACTAGGATGTTGCCGCCGAGGCCGCCGAATTCTTCCGCAATGCCGATACCGTGGTAGCCGCCGTCGGTGAGCTTGTCCCAGAGCTCCTGCGGGTACTCGTGTTCCCTGCGCTCGAGGGCGCGGCACCAGTGCTTCGGACACTCGCGTTCAACCCACTTGTGCACCGAATCGCGAAACATTCCGGCCTCTTGATCGAGTTCAAAATCCATTGCCATTCCTCACCCCGTGCTGACGGTCAGGCGCCTAGCCAGCGCCGGCTTATCGATCTTGGTCGCACTCATGGGCCACTCGGTGACGAAGTAGACGCGGCGTGGAATCTTGAAGCTCGCAAGCTTTCCGTTGCAGAAACTCACGACCTCCTCCTCGGTCGCCTCTCTGTCCGGCCGCAGCTCGACAAATGCCACCGGCACTTCTTCCAGTCGCCGGTCAGGCGCGCCCACCACCGCGCAGCCCTTGACCGCCGGGTGCATGCCGACGACCGTTTCGATTTCGAGGGCGCCCACATTCTCGCCGCCGACCTTGAGAACATCCTTGAGGCGCCCATGGAACATCAATGAGCCGCCGCTATCGAGGCTGCCGCGATCTCCTGTGTGCAGCCAACCCTCACGCAGCGCACTCGCCGTCTTTTCCGGGTCCTTGTAGTAGCCGCTGCACAGGGTCGGACCGCGCAGCAGCACCTCGCCGATGACGCCTGGGGCGACCTCAAGACCGTCCTCGCCGATGACCCGAACTTCGACCCCGGGAAGCGGCCGGCCGAGGCGGCTCAAACGGTCCTCACGCTCATCGTCCGGCGAATGCGTACATGCGGAGGCCACGGACTCCGTCAACCCATAGGTGCCGATCTGCACGGCCCGTGGAACGCGAGCTTGCAGCAGTTCGCGGATCCAGGGAGGTTGCAGCGCGAAGTTGCTCACCATCAGCCGGATCGCCGACAGGTCGTGCTCGGAAAAATTCGGATGCTGCAGAAGATCCGCAATGATGGTCTGGAATAACGCAAAGGCGATGGTGGCACGCTCGCTTTCCATCATCGCAAGACCGGGTCCGGCCTCCATCCTTCGCATGGACAGAAACGCTCCGCCCACCGAGGCGATGGCCACCAGGGGCGATATTCCACCCACATGGAACATCGGCAGCGGCGACCAGATCCGGTCAAGAGCGGTCATCTGGTAGCGGCCGGCCAGCAGTCGACCCTGGGTGACGATTGCCGCATGGCTCAACAGGCAGCCTTTGGGGCGCGATGTCGAACCCGATGTGTAGAGGATGAGCGCTGTTTCCTCCGGCCGCACCGACCGCCGGCGTTCCTCGAGCGCTTCGCTCGCGATGCCCGCGGCCGACGCCGACAGGTCGCTGCGATGCAGAAAGCCCAGCGACGGCCCTTGGGTAATGACGATATTCCGCAAGTGCGGCGCTCGTTCGAGAGCTAGCCGCTCCGGTACAGTCGCAGAAGGTAGATCCGGAAATGCCTCGTAAAGCCGTTCGATGAGGCTTGGGCGCTGCTCAACGTCGTTGGTCGTTACCAGGGTCACCATGTCCGCATCGACCAGCATTGCGGCGATTTCGGCGCCGCGATAGCGAGTATTGATCGGAACCGGAACGGCGCCTGCCAGCATTGCACCGAAGAGAACTCTCATGAATTCCGTACCGTTGGGCAACAGAATTCCGATGTGATCGCCCTTCGTGACGCCGAGCGCCATGAAGACTCGCGACCATCCGACTGCACCGTCGGCGAAGCCGCCGTAGGTCACGCGGTCGCCCGGGAGGACAATCGCGTCGGCATCGGAATGAGCTCGGGCGGCCTCGAGGATTAACGCGCCGCAAGTCATTCCGGAGGCAAGTTCGCTCATGACGAGTCGGCACCTCATCCAGGCCGTTGATTCGATAGGCGGGTTTTAGGGCAGGCGCTACTTCTCGCCGTTGATGTAGCGGTCGAGTTCGCGGTGGAAGTGTCGAACTCGCTGCTCTTGATCCGACCACAGGGGGCCGCGGAAGCCGTGTGACTTGGCGCCGCGCTGCACCGCCGATACGAGATCTACATCCTGATCCAACACTTCGCCGAGATTCGGGCGCACGTCGGCCGCGAATCGTTCGATGTTCGGGCGAGTCTCGCCGGTGACATCGATCCCGCTCGGCAGACCCATCCACCCGGGCACGGTGTAGCCCGGGTCGTCCACATATCGGAACATGGTCACGTTGTCATAGTAGAACCGCTCCGGGTCGGTGGCATGCGGCAGGAAGCGCATGATGAACACGCCTTCAGGATGCATGCCGATCTGCACATTGGGGAAGTAGCCCGTCGCCCAGCTATCAGTGAGCTGTCCGTCGCTCAGCTTGTCATAGTAGGCAAGTCCGAAGCGCTTGCCGCGGGCTCGCTTTGCCAGTTGGATGGCGGCGCGGACCTCGCGAGCCGAACCGCTGAATTTCTCGGGATCGATGCCTGCTTCGCGCATCATGAACTGCTGGTAGGGATCGATGGTGTTCTGGTCGCCGACGCGGTGGGACTTGACGCCGATCGGCACGATCATGCGGCTGAAGCCGTTCGGGTACAGGTCGTATTGGCTGAAATCCTCCATGACTCCCTGGGTCTGCGGGTGAATGTGCGGCAGGTGGTAGGTTTCGTAGAAGGCGTCGATCCCGGTTTTCCAGTTCGCGCGCCACTCGCTACGTACATGCCGCACGACATGCATCTTGTCGATTTCATAGTTCTCGATATAGCCCTTGGGCAGGCCGATCCACTCGCGCAGCGGCGGCGCCTTGCCGTCCATGTTGATGAAAATGAGCCCGCCGACGACATCGCAACGCACTTCACGGAGGCCGGGTCGGTGCGCAATCAGCCGCGGGTCGAAGGTCGCCTCGTCGGTGATCTTCTCGAGCGTCCCGTCGCAGCTGTATTGCCAGCCATGAAATGCGCAAGTGAAGCGCGGCACGCTGCCGCGCTCGTTCAGGCAGATGCGGTTGCCGCGATGCGGACATACGTTGTAGAAGGCCTTGATCGAGCCGTCGTTCTGCCGTACCAGCATGAATTCTTCGTGGCCGATGTCGAAGACGCTGTAGTCGCCGGGCTCCGGGACATCGGGCGTCACGCCGGCGAGCAGCCAGACGCGCGGCCACAGCAGCGCCCATTCCTTCTGCATATAGTCGGCCGAGTAGTAGCGCGCCGGGTCCGGCACGTCGAGGCCGTTGTCGATTGCGGGCTGTTTCGCCTCGAGGGAGTCGGCGGGTGCGCGCAGACTCATGGGCCATTCGACCTGATAGTTAACTGACATGTGTCACTCCGTGTTCGGTTGAGGAACGACCGCGCAAGCGGTGCCAGCCAGCGCGGATCTTAGCACCGGCATGCGGAAAAAAAAGCAGGATTGACTGTTTTTTATTGTGCAACGCGGGCCGCCTTGAGACTGGCGCTGATTTCGCGAGGGTTGGGGTTGCGCCGCAGGGTCAAGCCGCCGTTGATCTGCAGCACCTGGCCGGTGAGAAAGCTCTCCTCGGAAGCGAGCCACAACGCGGCATTGGCGATGTCGGCGGCCGTGCCGATGCGCCCCAGTGGATATTCCTTGACGAAAGCCTCCTGCAACCCGGGAAGTCCCATCTCATGGGCCGTCATCGGACTTTCAGTAAGACCGGGCGCGATGGCGTTGACGCGGATGCCCTTGGCGCCGAACTCGTTCGCGAAGCAGCGCACCAGCGCGTCTCCCGCCGATTTGGTGGCGATGTAGGCCGCATGGTTGTAGAGCAGGGCATAGGCCGAGGCGGATGACATCTGTACGATCGATCCGCCGTTCCCGGCCGCCATCTGCGCGACCATCTTCTGCAAGAAGAAGTACACGCCTTTGAACTGTAGCGCGGACAGCTTGTCGAGTTCCTCCTCCTCCACCTCGAGCAGCTTGGTCATCGGCGCCCATCCCGTGCAGTTGACGGCAATGTCGAGCCGTCCGGCGCGATCCACCGCGAACCGCGCGAGTGCCGCCACGTCGGCGCTGCGCGTGACGTCGCAAGTGCAGTAATCGCCGCCCAGCTCCTCGGCGAGGGCGCGGAGCGCCGGCTCGCCGCGTCCGGCGACGACGACGCGCGCGCCCTCGCCGGCGAAGCGGCGGGCGATGACCTGTCCCATGTTGCCTTCGCCGGCGGCGCCCAGCACTACCGCGACTTTACCTTCGATGCGTCCCATGGCGTTTCCCTCTGAAAGTGAATGTTGCACGATGAATGGCTCTGGTCCTCGGGACAGCGTGCACGGCTCAGGTCTTCAGCAGCCGCAGAGGTTCGGAACCGTCCCAGCCTTCGGCGGCGCGCTTCACGAAACGATAGAACTTCAATAGATCGCCTCGAGGTTCGTAGAATTCGATCATGTGACCGAGCTCGCGCGTCGCATCCACCATGGCGAATGCCGTGCCGGTGGCGGTGCATGCTTCGAGCGCCACCGCCGCGCCCGCGGCGCGCGCCGTGTCCAGGGCTTCCTGCAGGTTGGGCACGAAGTGCGCGACATGGTGCACGCCCACGTCATCGCGCGTGTAGAGATCGCGCAGCACCGATGGCGTGTCGTCGTGCTGCGTGATCAGCTCGATCATGACGTCACCGCCTTGGCCATAGGCCGAGGTGTGGTCGAAAACTGCGGGCGCGCCGCGATAGCGGCAGCTCGAGAGGGGAATGTGCGGGAACAGGAAGAACGGCCCCCAGCCGAACTTTCGTGCGTACTCGGCGGCTGCGAGCTCCGGGTTGGGAACGTGATACGCGATTTGCACCGGATTCAAGGGACTGGCGCGCATGGCTCATTCCGACGCGGATCAGCGCTCGTGAGCGGCCATCAGGTCAACCTGCGCAGCGGACGGGTACCGTCCCAGCCCGCCGCGGCCTTGCGGATCATCGCGAAGAAGGCCTCGACGGCCGCTCCGGTTTCGATCAGCTCGATCATGCCCCCGGGATGTCCGTCGGTATCGACGTACGCGAAGCGCATGCCGGCCGCCGTGGCGCCCCACTGCACCGGTTCAATGCCGCGCGCACGCAGCCGTTCGAGATGTGCATCGAGCGAAGCGGTCATGACGCCGAGGTGCTGCAGCCCCTGGCCGTGGAGCGCCGCGAATTCGGTATAGATCGAAGGGGCGGAGTCATGCTGCACGATGAGTTCGATCTGCAGCTCGCCCCATTGCGCTATTGCCACCGACATGTCGAGCGTGAGCGGCGCGCCGCGGAAATAGACCGATCCGAAGGGGATATGCTCCATGACGAAGAAAGGACCCACTCCCACTTTGGCCGACCAGTGGCGCACTGCCGCTTCGAGGTCGTTGACCACGAACGCGTTCTGCACGATGGGACCGAAGTGCGCCGTCATGATGCGCCGGCGCCTCAGGCGAGACCGAGTTCCGCGACCAGCTTTTCCCGGAGGCGGAATTTCTGGATCTTGCTGGAAGACATCGGCCACTCCTCCACGAAGCGCACGACCCTCGGCACTTTGAAACCCGACACTTCGCTCCTGCAGAACGTGACGAGTTCTGCTTCCGTGGCGACAATTCCGGGCTTGAGCTCGACGAACGCGGCGGGGACTTCCACGTATTTCCGATCGGGAATGCCCACGACCTGGGCGAGTCTGACTGCCGGATGACGGCCCAGCAGCGCCTCGATCTCTGCGGCCGCCACGTTCTCGCCGCCGACCTTGAGCATGTCCTTGTAGCGGCCGTGGAACATGATGGTGCCATGCTCGTCGAGCGAGCCGATATCCCCGGTATGAAACCAACCGTCGCGGTCGATTGCCTGCGCCGTCTTTTCGGGATCCTTGTGATATCCCTCGAGCAGGCTGTACCCGCGCACCAGCACTTCGCCGCGCTGGCCGACCGCCACATCCGCGCTCGTATCCGGCGCCACGATTCGAACTTCCAATCCGGGCAACGGCCTGCCGAGCCGAGTCGTGCGCAGCGACTCCGGCTCGTCCGGTGCACCGGTACACACCGTACCCGCCGCTTCCGTCATCCCGAAGCTGCCCACCTGCAAAGCCTGCGGCATGGCGCGCATGATGGCCTCGGCGACGGCCGGCGGCTGTACGGCCAAGTTCGAATTCATGAGCTTGATGCGCGAAAGATCGGTGTGCGGAAAGTTGGGGTGATAGATCAATCCCTGCATGAACGTGACGAAGGACGGATAGGTTGCCGTGACTTCGTGGCGCTCGAGCATCTCGAGGGCCACCTTGGGGTCGAAATAGCTCATCGTCAGATAGGTGCCGCCGACTTCGAAAATAGCCAGCATCGGCAGCACCGATGCGATGTGGAACATCGGCAGCGGCGACCAGAGACGATCGTCGTGCGTCAATCGATAGCGATGGCGTCCGAGCGCGATGGAGTTGCGGACTTGCGCCTCGTGAGTGATCAGGCAGCCCTTCGGATTGGCCGTGGTTCCGGACGTATAAAGCATGAGGCCCACGTCGCGGACGCGCACACCGAGGCGGGCCACGTGCACATTGATCTCGGGCACCGTTTCGGCGCCGTGCTCGAAATCGCTCTGGGGCACGAAGCCGGGCGCCGTCGAGCCGCCCATCAATACGATGTTGCGGAGCTTGGGCGCCCCGGCGAGGCGCAGCTGCCGCGGGTCTCGCTGGGCCTCGAGATTCGGGAGAGCGCCATAGAGTCGTTCGACGAAGTTCACTTGCTCGGAGATGGCGTCCGTCGTCACCAGCGTCGCGATGTCGCCGTTTTCGATGACATAGGCTAGTTCGCCGGCGCGATAGCGGGCGTTGATCGGCACGACCACGGCCCCGCATAGCGCAGCCGCAAAGAACAACTCGACGAAGTCGGGGCACGTGTGCATGAGAATGGCAACGTGATCGCGGGGCCTCACGCCGAGCGCCTGAAGGCTGCGGGCGCGATGCAGTGCGCGGTTCGCGAGTTCCTGATATGTGAATTGCGCGTCGGGAAATATGAGAGCCGGGGTATCCGGATAGCGGTCGGCCGCGCTCAGCAGCAAGTCACCCATGGTGGTAACCGTAATTCTGAGACGCGCCAAATCCTCGCCGATGACCGGCGGCGAACCGGCAAGCTCCCGGCCGCGGGTTGCACGCCTCGTCGTGGCGGTTGGTTTGTTATTCTTGCGGTCACGACGCGCTGAGTGAGATGCCTTGTTCGATCCAGCCATGGTCTCCCCTGCTCGACGCAAATGTCGAGCATACATTAGCACGATGAGACGATGAAAAAAACAGTCAGTCCTGTTTCTTTTTTACTCCACCCTGCCTATACTGACGTCCATCGTCCGCGGTGTGACATCCTTCGACCCAGAAAATGACCAATCGCATCCCCCTCGATCCTCCCAAACAATGGGGCCTGACGGATGATGAACTCGCCGCCTGGCCGCTTTCGTTCAGGGACGACGCCCTTGCGGGCAAAGTGTGTGTGGTGTCGGGCGGCGGCAGCGGCATCGGCCGCGCCATCGTCTATGTGCTGGCGCGCTTGGGCGCGGAGATCGTCATTTGCGGGCGCCGCGCGGACAAGCTCGAGGAGACTGCGGCGGGAATCGCCAAGCGCTTCGGCAAGACCGTGACTGCCAAGGCCATGACCATTCGCGAGCCGGAGCAGGTTCAAGCCTTGTTTGCCGAAACCTGGCAGCGCTTCGGGCGGCTGGACCTTCTGGTCAACAGCGCCGGGGGCCAGTTCCCGCAGGCAGCGATCGACTTCAGCGTGAAGGGCTGGAACGCCGTGGTCGATACGAACCTGAACGGCACTTGGTACATGATGCAGAGCGCGGCGCAGCACTGGCGCGACCGACAGGCGGGCGGTTCGATCGTCAACATAGTGGCCGTGGTCAACCGGGGTATGCCGCAGGTGGCCCATACCGCCGCCGCACGAGCCGGCGTCATCTATCTCAGCAAGACGCTCTCGGTCGAGTGGGCGCCCCTCGGAATTCGCATCAATTGCGTGGCGCCGGGATCGATTGCGACTGACGGTTTGAATGTCTACCCGCGCGAAGCCGCCGAGGGGTTCGTCCTGTCCAATCCGATGAAGCGCCTCGGCGATGTGATGGACATTGCCCAAGCCGTCGTGTACCTGTCTGCGCCGACAGGTAAATTTATCACCGGTGAAGTGCTGACGGTGGACGGCGGACGGCAGAACTGGGGCGAGGATTGGCCCGGCGGTATCCCGGACTACTTCCGGGTCAGCGGCCGCTGAGTATCTGATTTAGGCGGCCAGCAATCCCAGAACGGACACGCTGGCAATATTGCGGTTGGGAATACCACCGAGGTTGTGGGTGAGACCGATGGAGGGTCCCTGTCCGGAACGCCCTCGCAGCTGGCGATCGCCGGCGCGTCCCAATAGCTGCAGGTAAAT
>Ga0210406_10004493_pt1 | contig 14923 bp, 15 predicted proteins | sample IncBWC30MmetaG_FD_155454 | JGI IMG/M metagenome (GOLD analysis project Ga0210406, IMG submission 155454) | Forest soil microbial communities from Barre Woods Harvard Forest LTER site, Petersham, Massachusetts, United States - Inc-BW-C-30-M | ecosystem: Environmental > Terrestrial > Soil >... | reverse complement strand
TGTGATCAGCGAAAACGCCGGCACCGGCGAGCGGCTTGACCTGCTGTGCGGTCACTTTGTGATTGCTCCGCCTCACGATCGTCTGCTGCGCAGCTATCTGCCACCCCTTCTTGTCGTGCACACCGGTGATACCAGCGCCGCGACCGCGCATACGGTAACGGCCGCCCAACTGTCCGGTTTGGTCGGGCTGATGCGCAGCGAGTCGGAGGCCGATCATCTCGGTGGCCGCGCAATGCTGAATGCGCTTTCGACCGCGTTGTTCGCCCTGGTGCTCCGACTGGCGAGCGAAGCGAAAGACGCGCCAATCGGACTTCTCGCGGTCGCCGGCAACCCGCGTCTGGCGCCGGCGCTGGCGGCGATGTTCAACGAGCCAGCGCGCGCGTGGTCACTGCCGGAGCTCGCACGTCTCTGCAACACGTCGCGCGCGACGCTGGCGCGCCAGTTTCAGGAGAAGCTCGGCCGCTCCGCCAGCGATCTCCTGACCGAAATCCGGATGACGCTCGCGTCGAACGAATTGAAAAAGCCTTCCATGTCAACGGGAGCCGTAGCAGACGCGGTGGGCTATCAATCCGAGGCCGCCTTCCAACGCGCGTTCAAGAGCTATATGGGGCTAACACCCGCCCAATGGAGAAAGGGCGGGCAATTTTCGAAAGCCGACAACGGCAGTGACGGCCAGCAGGAGTAACTCCATTCGGTAACTTTACCCTCGGAGGACATCCGATCGCGTAGGAGATGAGCCCTTGAGTCCGCCATGCCCAAGTAGAGACGATAGAGCATATAAACGCGACCAACTGGCATTCGATGTCTGAAATCGACGCCGTAGATTCACTCCCCAAGCGTTACTCAACCAAACCCAGGAGTGTCCAATGTCACGTCGTTCAATTTTCGTCACCGCCGTCGTTCTATCGGTTGCGGTCACCTCAATGAGCCGGATGGCATCCGCAAAGGAGCATCCCAAGCTCCGCCAACCGCACTTCACCGGCGAACAATTTCGCCGGGCCAATGCTGCCGTCGTTGCTGTCCCTGAGGTGCCGTCAACCGTGTACACTGGCGGATGGTCAGCCCCCGCTGGTCGTTGACCCGCGACGATGAGAATAAACGAGAGGCGAAGCGGTCCTAACACGTCCCGCTGAGGGCGAGTTGGGACCGTTCACTACGCAAGACGATGCAAAGCTGAACCCAGCAGCGGCGACCCATTCCGGACAGGAATAATCGTTATTGCAGAGACCACCCTGCCGGGTTCGCGATCCCGCACATAGCGTCTAACCGTTCATCCCAACTTCCTTGTCGGAGGCCTTTCCATGATGTCATCGCACTCGGTCGTAATTGCCGAACCGGTTCGCACCGCCATCGGAACATTCGGCGGCACGTTGAAAGACGTTCCGGCCGTCACGCTTGGGGCGACGGCCATCAGCGGCGCCCTTCAACGGTCTGGACTGCGGCCGGAGGAGATCGGCACGGTCGTCATGGGAAACACAGTACAGGCCGGCAACAAGATGAACCCCGCGCGACAGGCCGCGATCCACGGGGGACTTCCGGTCCAGGTGCCTGCCATGACGGTCAATCGTGTCTGCGGCTCCGGCGCGCAGGCAATCGTCTCCGCAGCGCACGAAATCCTGATGGGTTCGGTGGATGCAGCCATCGCTGGCGGCATGGAGAACATGGACGCAGCCCCGTACTTGGTTGCGCGGAGCCGATGGGGACACCGCATGGGCGATGGGGTCCTTTACGACAGCGTGCTGCGCGACGGGCTCAACGATGCGTTCTCGGATCAACATTCGGGTTGGCACACAGAAGATCTGGTAAAGAAGTTTCAGATCAGTCGCGCGGCGCAAGACGAATGGGCGCTGCGTTCACATAGGCGCTTCTCCGGCGCACAGACCGCCGGAAAATTCGCGCACGAAATCGTGCCCGTTGAGGTTCCTGCAAAGAAGGGACCGAGAGCGTTTCAGGCGGACGAGCACAACCGTCCGGACGCGGCGATCGAGGCGCTGGGTAAGCTGAAGCCGGTCTTCCGCAACGGCGGCACGATCACCGCCGGCAATGCGCCCGGCTTGAACACGGCCGCCGCCGCGATGGTGCTGGCGGGAGAGGATTGGGCCGACAAACGCGGTCTGGCGCCGATTGCCCGGCTCGTGTCGTACGGCATCGCTGCGGTCGAGCCGGGTATGTTCGGCCTCGGGCCGATCCCGGCTGTCAAACAGGCCCTCGCACGCGCCGGCTGGAGCAGTAACGATATCGAGCGTGTTGAAATCAACGAGGCCTTTGCTGCCATAGCCCTTGCGGTTATGCAGGAACTCGGCCTGCCGCCTGACATCGTGAATGTCGAGGGCGGCGCCATTGCGCATGGTCATCCCATCGGTGCTACGGGTGCTGTGCTGACCACCCGGCTTCTCCATTCGATGCGCCGAGATGGTCTCAAGAGAGGTGTCGTCACAATGTGCATCGGCGGCGGCCAGGGGATCGCTCTGGCCCTCGAGATGATCGCTTGAGGATGACCAAAGGAGCCTCCCATGTTCCTTCTCGTGACGAGCGCTTCTGGCATGAACGGCTCGGGTTACGGCAAGCTCTTGGCGTTCGACGCGGACGGCAAGATGCTTGGCCCGTTCAGTGAGGACGCCCGGATCGTCGACCCGCGCGGACTTGGGGTCGACGGTTCGCTGCTCTTCCTCAATAGTGGCTCCGACCGCATTCTGGCGCTCGATGGCAAGGGTCGTGTGGTGCGCGAGACCGGCGCGATACCCGGGCTGAACCCAGGCGGCGGCAATTTCGGACCCGACGGCCGGTATTATGTCGGATTGCGCGCTGCGCGGACCATCATGGCTTTTGCGCCCACCCTCGATGCAGCCGGCGAAGCTGTGCTTCCGAGCGCGGTGGTCCCGTTCCCACGCGGATTCGACTTCGGACAGGACGGCACTCTTTTTCTCGCGTCTGGCATCGGCCCAGGCGGCGAAGGCGACAACACCATTTTGGCGTTCGGTCCGGAATGGACGATCGATCCGTCCTGGAAGGTCCGAGATCCGGCTCTCAGCCCGCTCGACCTCACAGTCGCGCCAAACGGAAACGTGGTCGTGAGCAGCGAACATCCGTTTGGAGCACGCGACGCAGTGACGACCCTCCGCGAATACAGTCGATCCGACGGCCGCCTCGTTCGCGTCCTTGCTCCGGATCGGGGGCTTGGATTCCGCAAGCCGCGAGGCCTACGCTTCGGGTCGGACGGGAAGCTTGTATTGCGTGGCCAGGACGAAGTCGTCGCGTTCGATTTCACGACGGGCAAATCTTTGGGCCCCGCGGTCAGCCTACCGGGACTCAACGGCCAGGCCCTGATTTTCTTTGTATAGGGAGGGAAGCATGGACGCATCGGGAGCGGCGCTGCGGTTCACGCACGAGGAATGGCCGTACGAACCGAAATTCAAGCAAGTCAACGGCTGGCGCATGCACTACGTCGACGAGGGCATCGGCGATCCGGTCGTTCTCCTGCACGGCAATCCGGCTTGGGGATTTCTGTACCGGAAATTTATCAAGCCGCTGACCGCGGCGGGCAGGCGCGTGATCGTTCCGGACATGATCGGCTTCGGGCTATCCGAGAAGCCCGTCCGCGAACAAGCCCACACGCTCGACGGCCACATCGCCAACCTGACAGGCCTCTTGCGACAGCTCGATGTGCGCAACACGACTATCGTCTGTCACGATTGGGGCGGACCTACCGGCCTCGGGTTTGCCCTGTCAAATCCGGACCGCGTCCGCGCGCTGATCATCATGAGCACGTGGGCTTGGCCGCTGCCTCCGGCCGAATTCCATAAGCGGATCTTCCCGTGGCGCATGATGCATGCGCCCCTCGTCGGGCCCTGTCTTCTGGGACGCCACAATGCGCTTGCAGGTCGCGGAATGTATCTTTCCGTGGTCGACCGCAAGAAGTTCAGGGCGGAGGCCCAGAGTGTCTATGAGAACATCCTGCCGGATCCCGCATCGCGTCTACTCACATGGACCTGGCCGCGCTGGATCCCGCTCGACGAAAGCGCACGCGGCCTGGCCCGCTTCGAATGGCTCGAGCGCGAACTGAGGAAGTCGAAACTCCCGACGCTGCTGGTCTGGGGTCGGGAAGACGAGGTCTTCGACCACAAGACGTTCGCGACGCGCTTCAAAGAGCTCTTGCCGCATGCCGAAGGACCCGAGCTGGTGACGGGCCGGCACTTTCTGCAGGAGGACTCCGGCGAGGAGATCGCCGGCAAGATCAACGGTTTCCTGGACCGCATCGAGGGAAGGTAGTCATGACAACGATCCACGTCATCGAAAATCCGACACTCGAAGGCAAGAGGAGAGCGTTTGTGCTCGCCGAAGACCGCGTCGGACATTACCCGGAATTCCGCGAATTCTTCGTCAAGCGGTTTTCTCTGGACGCGAACGCCTTATCACGTCCCGGCTACGTGCTGGCGCCCTCGGGAATGGTCTACGCGCTCGTCTTCATCGGCCGCAGCGGAGAACCGTTTCCCGACGGGATCGAGGTCTACGCCCTGCCCGACGCGTTGGAGCCGTTGAACGATCCGGAGATCGACGCCGATCTTTGGGCGCTGCTCAGGTGGATGATCGCCGGCGTCGGCGGCGCATGGCGGGTGGAGGATCTAGATGCCACGGGTCGGCTATACCAGTTGAGCGTGGCCGCGGGCGCCTGACTCGCGGCCGCTCATTCGGCGGCGAGCGTCCCCAAATCCTTGGCTTCGTGAAGGATGACACCCGACAACGGGTCGAACTGGCCCTCCCAAGGCTTGCGCGCGAGCACCGCGTTGGTGTGCGCGTAACCTGCTTCCCAACGCCGCCGGATTCCGGCCTGGCTGAAATCGATGTCCTTGGTGTGATCATCGTGGTCCAACTGCGGCGCGAGCAATTGGACCACATGCATACGGGTCTGGCAGCCATAGCCCAGCAACTCCCTGACTTCCGGGTTGCTGCGCTCGCTTTCGGGCAGCCGCGACGCGAGCTCGTTGATGACGTGACGCAAACGATGCGTCTGCTGGAGGCGCGCGATCTGGCTCGCAATGCGGCTCGAATATTGGACGTCCTTGTGACGGTTGAGAACATCGGCCATCGTCGTCGGCTCGGGTCCCACCGGATTCCACAAATGGACAGAGAAGATAACCGAGTCTCTTCGCGGATCGTCGTCGAATACCGCCTCGCTGGGCGTATTGGAAAGAATGCCGCCGTCCCAGTAGAGTTCGCCGTCGATGCGCACCGGCGGAAAGGCGGGCGGAAGAGCCCCCGAAGCCATGATATGCCTGACGTCGAGCCTGCCATCGCGGGTGTCGAAATAGCGCATCCGGCTGGTTCGCACATGCGCCGCGCCCACAGTCAGGCGCGGCCTTCCCTGATTGATCAGGTCGAAGTTCACGAGTTCAGCGAGCGTGTGTTCGAGTGGAGCCGTCGAGTAGTAGCCAGCGCGGTTGGCGCCCAGCGGAAAGGCGTCCCCGGCATGGGCAAGCGGGTTCGGTATGAAAAAGCCGGGAATGCCCTGAGTCAGCGTGCTCCACTGCGACCAGCGCCTATCGAGTCCGAGGAACGAGCCCTGAAAGCTCCAGTGCGGCTCGTGCTGTACGCGGCTCCAGAATGCGTGCAGCCGCTCAAGTCGGTGCTGTGGCTCGTTTCCGGCAATAAGACTCGCGTTGATGGCGCCGATCGAGGTCCCGATGATCCAGTCCGGCTCGATCCCGGCCTCCTGCAGCGCCTGATACACACCGGCCTGGTAGGATCCCAGTGCACCGCCTCCCTGCAACACGAGAACGATCTGGCCCGGCAACTCGCCGGGGACGGCGCCCGGGAGAGCTGGCGAATGGTGATTGGGTCGCGGCATTCTAAGTCTCCTTGCGGCCACCGCCGCCTGCCTATCCACGTCCATGGAAAATGCACCGCAGCAGCACCTCAAGATGGGGCGTGGCGACGACGACAACGCTTGCCACGGCGCTGCCCGTCATAGCATAGGCCGTCAGAGCATCGCTGGCCGTTCCGGACAGCGTCTGGGCCGCTTTGAGCACGATGGCTTTCCCGCGAGCCGTCCCACCGGAATTGGCTGTGGCCGTTCGGACCGGCATCGCGGTCTGGTCTTCGAAAGTGTTCATAGCTTCTCTCCCCGACGGGCTCGGACGCGTACAGAGATGGCCAATTCCCGCCCGGCATGGCAGATAGGGCGGAGCAATATCGCTCATTCCTGCGGAGAATGACTAAGATGGATCGTCTGGCTTCGATGGAGACGTTCGTACGGGTCGTCGAGACGGGCTCCTTTTCCGGAGCGGCCCGACAGCTTCGCGTGGGTCAGCCAGCCGTGTCGAAGTCGGTTGCCCAGCTTGAGGATTATCTGGGCGTCAAGCTCTTGACCCGATCGACCCGCGGGCTCACGCCGACCGAAGCGGGCCTCGGCTATCTCGACCGCGCCAGGCGGGCCCTCGAGGAAGCGGCCGAGGCCGAGCTCGCCGCGCGCGGAGCGGGAGCAGGTCTCAAAGGACGATTGCGCGTCTGCGCCGCGGTCACGTTCGCACGGATCCATCTCATTCCGATGTTGCCGCAGTTCATGGCGCAACATCCGGAACTGGATTTCGAGGTGGTCTTGGACGATCGTCAAATCGATCTCGTCCAAGAAGGTATCGATGTCGCCCTCCGGATGGGGAAGATGATGGATTCTACACTGACCGCTCGCCGCGTCGCGAGGTGCAAGCGGCTTGTGCTCGGGACGCCGGCCTATTTCGATCGGGCGGGCACGCCCTCGACGCCGAGCGAACTCAGCAAACACCAGGCAGTCGTTTATCTTCAGGGCGAAGGCAGTGTGTGGTCGTTTCGACGCGAAAGTACGGAATTGGCCGTTAGCGTTCAAAGCCGATTGCGGGTAACCGCTGCGGAAGGCGTGAGAGCCGCCGTGCTCGCCCATGCAGGACTGACCATCGCGTCGGAGTGGATGTTCAGCCCTGAGCTGCGATCGGGAGCCATCCGCTCGATCCTGTCGGAATGGAGTCTCCCGCCACTCGACCTATGGATGGTGCTTCCGACTGGCCGCGCGGCGACCGCCAAGGCGCGCGCCTTCGTCGACTTTTTCGAACGTTCGTTTAACGCTTAAGTCCGAGGAAGATCAGACCTTATTGTCGAAGGTTGGCTGGACGCGAATCGAGTGCCGCGGTCGCCGGGAATGTTTCTCGTCGGTGCGGACGGGGCATGAGGCCGAGATCCCGGTCAACCGCGTCCCCTCGTCGGGTGAGATCTCGGATGTCCCATGCGACCGTTCTCTCCGAGAGAGCGCGCTCTAGCTGACGCGCACCAGGTCAGACAACCTCAAGCGCCCGACGACCGCATGACGAGCGATTGCAGCCATAGACGCATCTCGCGAGCTCATGAGACGAATGAGCACTTCTTCGAGCCTAACCGGCATTCAATGTCTCAAGCACATGAGTAGGGTGACACGCAACGGAGCTGCTCGTTCCGAGCCTCCTACAAGAGGAGTGTCACCATGTCCCGCACATCGATCCTGAATCGCTCAGCACGCGCAGCGGCCGCGGTCGCCGTCTCTTTCGCCTTACTCTCGCCGGCGAACGCAACCTACCGGCAAGATACCGTCACGGTTTTCCCCGATGTGTCGAGCACCGCGGCCGCAGATCGCGCACCGATCGCGTTGACCTCGCGCTTGCCTTGGCTTGCTCCGGTCGGCCATCGGCAACCACACCAAGCAGATGTCCCCCAGCAAGGAGCCGTCTCGGGATGGGAACACCAGCAACAGCAGTTCGACCAGGAACTCGACCGCAAGCTGATCATCTGCAGGGGCTGCTGAACCGCAGCGCCGCGATCATTCCCGGGCGGAATAAGCGCTAGTCCGACGTGCCCGCTACCTCGTATGGCGCTCTCCTTTAGTTTGTGCACGTGAGTTCAACGAAATGGGCGGCGCCGCCGTCCTCCACGCAGACGCCAAAGGAGAACCGTCATGTCGCTTCAGGCCAAGCTCGACGCCTTCAAAGCCGATTTCGAAGCCGGAAGGCCGCCCTACAGTGTTCCTCGCTCGGTCATCGAGACGATGCACCGCGCTACCGCCGAACTAATCGAGTCGGGGGCCGCGCGGCGCGCTAAGAAGGCAGGCGATGTCGCCCCGTCCTTCTCGCTGAAGGATCCGGAAGGTAACGTCATCAACTCGGCCGACCTTCTGAAGCGCGGCCCGGTGGTGCTCAGTTTCTACCGTGGCGTCTGGTGCCCGTACTGTAACATGGAGCTGCAGGCGCTCGAAGCCGCCAAGCCGGAGTTCGACAGGTACGGCGCTTCGCTGGTCGCGATCTCGCCGCAGACCGCCCCCAACAGCCGTAAGTCGGTGCGCCAGAACAAGCTCTCCTTCCCGATCCTGTCGGACGTGAAGGGAAAGATCGGCGCCGCGTTCGGCCTGCGCTTCGACCTGCCCGACTATCTGGTCGAACTTTACAAGCAGCTCAAGAATGATCTGCCGACGTTCAACGACGACCCGAGTTGGACGCTGCCGATGCCGGCCCGTTACGTCATCGGACAGGACGGCGCGATCCTCTATTCCGAAGTGAACCCCGACTACACCCGCCGCCCCGAACCAGAAGACATGATCCCGGTCTTGCAGCGGGCGGCCGCCGTCAAGGCGTGACGGCGCGTGAGGCGGCCGGTGGGGCGTAATGACCATCGGCCGCTGTCCTTCCATTCGAGCACCCCAAAGGAACATTCCCATGTCCAAGCTCTTCACCCCGACCCAGGTCGGCCCCTACAAATTGTCCCATCGCGTCGTGATGGCCCCGCTGACGCGGATGCGCTCGAATCGGGGCGACATTCCGAGCGACTTGATGGTCGAATACTATACGCAGCGCGCATCCAAGGGCGGCCTGATCATCTCCGAAGCGACGCCCGTCTCGACCCGCGGCAACGGTTATGCCGGTGCGCCAGGCATCTACTCCGACACCCAGATCGCAGGATGGCAGCGCGTAACTTACGCGGTCCACGCCAAGGGCGGCCACATCTTCCAGCAATTGTGGCACGTCGGTAGGCAGTCGCATGTCGACTTGCAGCCGAACGGGGACGCGCCGGTCGCGCCCTCCGCCATCGCGGCCGAGGGCTACGCGTACTCCAAGCGTGGCGAAGTCCCGTTCTCGATGCCGCGCGCCCTCGAACTGCACGAGATCCCCGGCATCATCGAAGAGTTTCGGTCGGGCGCCGAGCGGGCGCTGCGGGCAGGCTTCGATGGCGTCGAAATCCATGGCGCGAACGGTTACCTGCCCGACCAGTTCTTGCAGGACGGAACGAACAAGAGGACCGACGAATATGGCGGCCCCATCGAAAACCGCGCCCGTTTCCTGCTGGAGGTGACGCAGGCTGCGATCTCCGTCTGGGGAGCCGATCGCGTCGGCGTACGCATCGCGCCGAGCGGCACCTACGGATCCATGTCGGACAGCGACCCGGCGGCGACGTTCGGCTACGTGACGACGCAGCTCGACCGCTTGGGCATCGCCTATCTCCACGTTGTCGAACCACGCATCAAGGGCACGGAGGAAGTCTCGCATGGCCGGCCGCCGATCGCCGCGCAGCATCTGCGGCCGAAGTTCTCGCGGACTTTGATCGCGGCTGGCGGCTTCACTCCAGCTTCCGCAGAAGCCGTCGTCACCTTCGGCGACGCCGACCTTGTCGCCTTCGGTCGCCACTTCATCTCGAACCCTGATCTGCCGGAGCGGCTGCGGCAGGGCCTTCCGCTCGCCCGCTATGACCGGTCGACCTTCTACGGCGGCGACGCGCGCGGCTATACGGACTACGCGACCGCCGCGGCAGCGGCGGCCGCCTAAGCAGTAATGCATCCCACATCTCTCCGCCCGCGCAATCGGATGGCCACGCCTACCACGCCTGAGCGTGGCACTATGCCGATGGCGATACGTCGCCGGCGAGCTTTCCGCTCGCCGGCGAGTGCGCCTTAAACACCTAGTCGCCGCGTTTCCGCACGCGCCCAGCGGCGCGTTCGACAGAGAACGATCTGCGGAACGGTGTGAATGCAATGCCAAGCACTAGATCGGAGACCGAGACAATACCTCGGATATCGACACGCTCCGCCTGTTCGCAATAGATCGCGATACGGCGCTCATGACCGCTATGTTATCCAAGATCTGCTCTTCCGTGAACGGATAGGACGCTTTGCCTTCGATCGAAAGTGCGAACCGTTCCAGGTTGGCGCGCACGGAATCCCTGCTGGACAGTTTCGCGACCGATGGCGACCCAGTCCGGGACTGCACGGTGAGCGTGCTCGCGCCGGCTTCGTCCGGATGGAACGAGTCGCGGACTTCCGCCCACGCTTCGCTGCCGAACATCGCCAGCCGGGAGTAGAAGGGGGTCGCGAGCACCGTGTTCAGGTAGCCGGTCACCTTGGAGGCAAAGCCGAAATGCACTGATAGCGTGTCCGCGTAGCCCGTGTTCGACATGCGTGTCGCCGGAAATGCAGTCACCGTCTCGATCGGTCCGACCAGATCCAGAAACAGGTCCGTCAGATGGATGCCCGTCGCCGTCATCGCGAGCGGTATTTCGCCCTGAGCGCTCACCCGCCAATTGTCACCGGCGATACCGCGCAGCTTGTCGTGATTGAAGGAAGCTTCGACGTGCATGATGGTCCCGAGGGATCCGTCGACCAGCAATCTGCGCAGCTCTTCCACCGCCGGCTCGAACCGGCGTTCATGCCCGACGCCGAAGCGAACACCGGCCACGCGGCACGCCTCGAGCGACTTCGAAACTTCCCCCACAGAAAGTCCGACAGGCTTTTCGCAGAAGACGTGCTTGCCCGCGCGGGCCACGGCCTCGATCTGCCGGCCGTGTTGGGCATGCGGCGTTGCCAGGATCACGAAATCGATCGAAACGTCCCCGAGGACGCGCGAGAAATCCGTGGTAAAGGCCACATCGAAATTGTCCACATGCGCCCGATGCTCCTCGCGGCTTCCGACCGCATACACGATGCGAACGATATCGGAGCCGATCATCTGCCGCAGGATGTGCTGGCCCCACCATCCAAGTCCGACGATGGCCGCGTTTTTCGGGCGAATTCGCGTCGTCGACGAACTCATCCCCGAAACTCCATCACGTAGAGCCCGCCATTGTAGTCGGTACTGTAAACTATGCCCGCCGCGTCGACGAAAACATCCGCCGACTGGATGACTTTCGGCCGGCCCGGACGGCTATCGACCAGTTTGGCCGGTGCCGGCGGGACCAACGCGCCGACTTCGCGGGGCGCGTAGCGATCGCGGATATCGAAGACTCGAACACCCGCGTTCTGGTACGTCGTGAAGATCAGCTCCGAGCTGACGAAACTGCCCGGCCGGTTCTCATGCAGATTGTGCGGACCAAAATGCCCCGGCTTCGCCCTATAATCCGCATCCGAAGGCGACTTGAAGGTCGAAATGCTCACCGGGTTGGACGGCTCACGGATATCGAAGAGCCAAATGAGCTTCTCCCCATCCTCCTGGTGATCCAGCACGGCCTCGTCGAGCACCACGAGGAGATCGCGGTCGGGCAAAGGCAGACAGTTATGCGTTCCGCCGCCGAACGGCGGCGACCAGTTCTTGTGGGCGACGAGTTTCGGTTGGGCGCGATCCTTGACGTCCAGAATGACCATCCCGGCATCGCGCCAGGCGAGATAGGCGGTGTCTCCGTGCACGATGGGGTGATGCAAGCCCTGCCGACGCGAAGGATCTGCGACCGCGGCCTCGCCAGCGGCGGCGTTCATTCCGGGCAGCCAATACCGACCCGCCTCCCTGGGCCGGGTGGGATCGCTCATGTCGATGGTGATGAAGATGTAGTCGGTGAACCCGTCGATCAGGGCCGAGGCGTAGGCCCAGCGCCCGCCGGCGTACCACATCCGGTGGATGCCGCCGCCTTCAATCGGCATGAAGCCGATCTCTCGCGGCCCTTCGCCACGCGAGATATCGTAGACGGCAAGACCTGCGCGCCAATCGCGCACACGCTTTCCAGCGTCGGTCGTACCGACCTTCCGTCCGAGCTCGCCCTTGTAGTACGCCTTCTCGTCCTGAAACTCGGGAGCGGCGAACATGTCCTTGGCGTTGATGACGAGGAGCAGGTCGTCGTGCGCCTGCAGGTGGATGTTCCAGGTGTTCTGCGCGGCAGGAACGTACTGCACCGGTTTTGGCCGCGCGGGGTCCTTCACGTCGACGACGCTGAACCCCTTCGAGAACATGTGGCCGATGTACGCGAAACCACGGTGAACCATGAGTTGGACGCCGTCGGGACGGCCGCCTTGATCAGTATGTCCGATCAGTCGCATGTTGCGCGCCAACTCGGGCAGCGGAAGATCTTGAATTGCCATGTGACCTACCGAAGCTCCTAGGCTGAACGAAGAAATGCGGACGACGCGGTGTGCTTGAGAATGCCCGGAATGCTATGAAATTCGCGCCAATGCGTATCGTCCGCCCCAGTCTCGGGCGAGGCGTGATTGAGCATGTATTCTCCCAGGAGGCGACCTTGGGTCACGGCCTTCCCGGCGATCGGCAGACGCTCGCGTTCGAAACGAGCAAGGCCTTCGAGCACGTCCGGATGACTCGCGAGCGAATCCGCGAGAACCTCCGCGTCCGTGCCGGCCTTGGCGATACCCATGCCGACGTGAGGCCGAGCCACCGCGGCAGCATCGCCGATCAGCGCGACGCGGCCGTGTACCATCTTATCGACCAGCAGGTCGTAGATCGGCGTGAAGAAGGGTTTGGAGACGCAGAAAAGGATATCGCGCATCGGCGGGGGCAGGAAATGGCGCGCGTCCTCCTTCAGACGCGCGATGACGTCGGCTCGGACTTTCGGCGGCGGAATGGAAATGGCGTGGTAGACGCCCTCCTCGTCCACCAGCATATCGTCCAGATCGGGTTTGGAGACGGCCCGATACCAGACCCAATTCCACCGACGGTGACCAGGCCGTAGATCGTTGTCCGGTCCGGCGATCGGGTAGCCGATGTTCTTGTTGCAGGGCGGCAGGAAGAACGCGAACTTGTCGAAGACCGCCGCGTGCGCTTGCTTCGGAATGACACCCTCGTCGGCAAGGCCGCGCCAGACCACATAACCTGCGTAGATCGGCTGGATCTCCGGAGCGAACATATTCCGCACGACCGAGCGGAAGCCGTCGGCGCCGACGAGAATATCTCCCGTCACGTGTTCGCCGTTCTCGAAGATCGCCGTAACCGAATCGGCGTCCTGCTCGATGGTCTTCAAATTGTAACCGAGATGGTGCGCGCTCTGCGGGATCGTGGCGCGCATGATCTGATGCAGCCGATCCCACGAGGTAACGATCTGCTCGTAGGGCAGCCGCTCGATCACATTGCCCTGCGAATCCAACGCGATGCGTTCCTGGACCGTGACGCCCAAGTCCTTCAATTGGGCGCCGCTTCGCTCGAGCGACTGTATGAGATCGGGATGGGTGACAATCCCGGCACCGCGCCCCCGAAGTTCGACGTCGCTGCGCTCGTAAACGTCGGTCTGCCAGCCGGCCTTCCGCAGAAGTGAGGCCGCGAAGAGACCCGACATGGAGCCGCCGATCACGATCGCGCGGCGCGGAATTGATGAACCGTTCGTCCTTGTCATCGCAAAGCTCCTCTAGTCTTTCCGCATCTTGGAAAAATCGTACAGGCTCATCAAAACGACCCCGAGCAACGGCGGTCCGACCACCACCAGGAGCGAAGCCGTCGACCATCCGACAGTTTCCACCAACTTGCCGAAGAGCCAGCCGGCGAATGGTCCCGGCAGGTAGAAGGCCGCGAGAGCGACGGCCCCCGCATAGCCAATCTGGCTCGGATCCACGCTGCGCTGTACGACCGACATGAATCGCGTGAACAAGAAGCCGCTCATCGTCAGGCCGAAGACCAACGACAGCAGCAGGTGGAGTCTGAACTGCGACACGCCGTCGAACAGGATGTATCCGGCGGTCGCCATCAGCAGCAAGCCGCCGATGATGCTCCTGTTGCTGACCTTGTCGCCCAACCAACCGCCGAAGACACCGAGCATCGCCCCGATGCCGTACATACCGAGCGCCGCTCCGGCATCCACAACCGAGAAGCCGAGCACCGTGTGGGCGTAATTCGCGTACAGCGCCGAATAGGAGAAGAACGAGAACCCGACGAACCCGAAGGACACGGCACTCAGAATGAGATTGCGCGTCCAGATCGATGCGGTCGGCATCTCGGCGTTCCGTGCGAGCGACGGAGTCGGGCCGGCGTCGGTGAATTCCAATGGAATGACCACCGCGGCGACGATGGCCATTGCGATCCCTGCGACTCCGTACGCGTAGAACGACACCGACCAGGAACCGGCCCAGTTCTCGAGCCGCGTGCCGAGGACCGGGCCAAGGAACGCGCCCAAACCGAAGAACGTCTGCATCGCTCCCATGGCTGCTCCGCGCCGTGCGCCGAAATAGGCTCCCATGCAGGCGAAGACGGCTCCTACCTGCAGCGCCTCCCCGACGCCCGTTAGCGCCCGCAGGACCGTCAAGCTGATGAATCCGGTGGCTAACGGAGTCAGCAGAGTGAACAGCGAGTAGCAGACGAGACCGCCCAGCAGCACGTATCTGCGTCCGAACCTGGCCATGAACCAGCCGCTCAAGGCCGCGAAGATCGCCACGTTGACCGTAAAGACTGTGCTCACGAAGCCCGCTTCCGGAAGCGTGAGGCCATAATCCGCCCGGATGCTGCCGAGCAGCGCCGGAAAGACCTGGCGGTCCATCGCATTGAACATGTACGAGACGCCCAGCAGCAGAACCAGCCCCACCGCCTGTCGCATGCTCGATGGCCTCGTATCGGACTCCACTATCGGCGAAGACACGGCTTCGTTCGTCATCATCGTTTCGTTCCTCCGGATCTCTTATGTTTTCGAATTCCTATTGCTCGACTGGCATCTCGAAGTTCAGCAACGCCAGCTTCTTCAG
>Ga0210406_10004492_pt1 | contig 14923 bp, 8 predicted proteins | sample IncBWC30MmetaG_FD_155454 | JGI IMG/M metagenome (GOLD analysis project Ga0210406, IMG submission 155454) | Forest soil microbial communities from Barre Woods Harvard Forest LTER site, Petersham, Massachusetts, United States - Inc-BW-C-30-M | ecosystem: Environmental > Terrestrial > Soil >... | reverse complement strand
GTCCTGCCAGCGGCGATGGCTCGCGACCGCTTCGTTGAGTGCCCACCGACCGACATCATGCATCATTCCGGTTTCCTCGAGGATGGGGATGATCCGGCTTGGCGCGACCAATCCCGTCAGAGGATCATTCCAGCGCAGCAGCGCCTCGGCGCCCGTGACTTGCCCCGTGAGAAGATTCATCTTCGGCTGATAGAAGAGCACGAACTCCTGCCGTTCGAGCGCCTGCCTGAGCTGATTTTCCAACGTGAGCCGGCCCGCGACCGCCACCGTCATATTTTGTGAGTAAGACAGGTACCTTTCCCCGCCGAGCTTCGCCTTCTTGAGCGCCGACTCCGCATTCTTGAACAACGTATCCGCATCGGTTCCATCATTCGGACACACCGCAACGCCCACTCTCGCGGCGATTCGAAACACCGCGTCGTTGAGCTGAAACGGGTGCGACACAAACGCCTGCATGGTTTTCTTGAGCACGCGAATCACATCGCGCATGTGCCTTATGTCGGGCAGAACGACGCCAAAGTGATCGGCGTCCACGCGCGCCAACAGGTTTGCATCGCCCACGGCCTGGGTGAGCCAGGCGGCAACTTGCTTGAGCAGCAAGTCACCCGCCGGCCGGCCGAGGCTGTCGTTGATGTTCTTGAAACGCTCCAGATCGATCAGAAACAAGGCGAGCTTGCGCCGGCCGCTCGCGGCGCCGCGAATATATTGCGCGGTGCGCTCGAGGAACAGCGCTCGGTTCGCAAGCCCGGTGAGAACATCGTAGTAGGCCAGGTAATCCAGCCGCTCCTGCTTCTCGATGTGATCTATGGCATACGCAATATCGCCGGTGAGCTCGGTCAGCAGCTTCATCTCGCCTTCGTGGAAGAACTCGGTTTCGTAGGCATACAAGGCGACCACGCCCACGACGACTTCCCCGATGATCAGCGGAAAAACCGCCATCGAACGGATTCCCGCGGCGAAGTGCTGCTGGTGAAACAAGACGTTGACGTTGCCTTCCAGATTGTTGACAACCACGGGCTTGGCCTCTCTGACCGCTCGCGCCGTCATGGTATTACCGTGAGCTGTGCCTTCCTGCAGCGTGAACCTGTCGCGAATTTCCGCGATGAATTCGTCGCGCATGCCGACCGAGGCCACCGGAACAATTTTTTGCAGCGTATGGTCGACCAGGCCGATCCATATCATGCTGAAGCCACCCTCGTCCGTGGCAATGCGGCAGGCCTCGCTGAACAACTCATCGCGGCCGCGCACCCGCACGATGAGCGTATTGATCCCGCTCAGCATGGCATGCACTCGATTAAGATGGATGATGCGCCTTTCAGCCTCCTTGCGACCAGTGACGTCGCGCAGCATAGTCACGATGGTCCAGCGGCCGTCCGTGCGCTGCGCGTGACGCCTGAGTTCCAGCCAGACATCCGTGCCATCCCTGTGGCGCCGCAGAAATTCCTCGGGTTTGGCGTCGATGCCGCTGTCGATCAGCTCGTCGTAAATTTCCGCAAGTTCCTCCAGCGAGGTCTCGAGGACTTGCGCCGGCGAGGTGGCGAGCAAAAGACCGCGCGTTTGCGACTGCATGCGACAGGCGGCCTCGTTCACATGGATGAAACGCATGGTGGCCCGGTCGACCAGGTAGAGCGAATCGGCGGTGGCGTCCATCGCGGCTGCAAAACGCCGCAGATCGATCTCACCGCGCTTTTGATTGGTGACGTCCACATGCATGACCACCGCGCCGCTGCGCCGGTCACGGGCCAATGGCGTGGTGGTGAGGAGGAACCAGCGCCGTTCGGCAGGCACGGCGCACGGATATTCCATGGAAAAATTCTCGGTCGCGCCGGCCAACACGGATCGAATGCCGGCGGCGGCCCGGCGCGCATCGGCGGAAGCGGGACCACTCTCCTGGTCGCACATATCCAGATAGTTGTTGCCCACGCCATAAGCCGGGCCGTGGAGCGGGTTGCCGGCGGTCAAGCGCCCCCACATGTCATTGATCGACAGGATGCATCCCTCGCCGTCGAGCACGGCAATATGGGCCGGCAGGGCATTCAAGATGGCCGCTTGCTTGGCCGCCTCGGTGGCGCGCATTTGGTCCTGCGCGCGCTGCAACAGGAAGGAATGGCCCTCACGGTCGAAGACCGTGTCGACCTGGCCGGCGGTCAGTTCCTCGAGACGCAGATCGGCCGCACGCAGTGCCCTGATGACCACCGAGATTTCATCCGCATCATCGCCGGGCGGCGGGGATGCGGCGTTCATGCCGCGTCCGCGTTGAGTCCCAGCATTTGCATGACGCGATCCACGTCGGTGAGGCTGCCGACTATTCGTCTCACCGGTCCCGGCTCCAGCTTCACCAGCGTCGGTGTCATGCGGATGCCTTCCGCAAGGGCGCGTTTCGGATCCTTGAACACGTCGATGACTTCGATTTCATGCCGGCCGGCCAGATGCGCCTTGCACAACGCATTCAAGTTGCTCGACGCCTGAACGGAGTTCAGCGTATCGGCGGCAATGAATAACCGGAATTTGTACACGGGGCGACGGCTCATGACTCATTCGTGCTTGGGTGCATCGCCGCCGCGCAATTCGCGCATTCGCTCGCTGCCGCGCTGGGTTACCGCTTTGCGGCTGGCCGTTGTGCTCGCCAGCAACGTCTTTTCGACCTGCTTCGCCACCAATTCGGTCTGAACGGCCGTCATGCGAACCTGCAGTTCGGCCTGCTGCGCATCGAGTGTGACCAGCTTGAGCTTGCCGGCAACCTCGGCGACTTCCTTGGCGACACGCTCGGCGCTTTCCTTCTCCCATCGCATGGTCCCCATCAATACTTCGCCGCCGGCGGTGAAGATATCGGCCAGCGTCACGCCATCATTGCTCAAGATCAGCTCGCGCACTTGATTGGAATGCGCAGTGCCGCGCGACTTGATGATGGACATGCCGCGGTTGCGCTCACCGGCCTGCACCAGGTAGTTGAGATGGATCCAGGTATCCGCCAGGGTCGAGATGTGCAGCGCCGAATCGCCCACCGCCTGGCCTTCATTCTCACGGAGCAAGCTGGTGCACACCAGCGTGATGCGTTCGGACTTTGTCCAATCGATCAGCCGCTCGGCCACGCCGTGAGCCCGCACTTCGCTGACGGAATTCGCCAGTGCGGACACCGGATCGATCACCAAACAGCGGGCCTTGTGCGCCTTCGCAAGCGCCTTGATCCGCACCAGGCACGCTTCTGCGCTGCCCGTAATGGTGCGCGCCGACACCAGTCGCAGCAATCCGCTCTTCACATAGCGCTCCAGTTGGATCCCCACCGAAGTCAGATTGCGAATGACCTCGCTGCCGTCCGAATCGAAACTCACGATCATGGTGCGCTCGCCCCTGCCGCACGCGGCTTCGGCGAATGCGCCGCTCAAGGTGGTCTTGGCCGTGCCCGGAACACCGGTAATCAACACCGCAGCGGCGCGGTAAAAGCCGCCTCCCAACATGGTGTCGAGCCGGTTCACGCCGCTGCTGACGCGCTCCCGCGTCACTTTGGCATCGGCCTGACCGAGTATGCGCGAGATGGCCACATTGAAGCCGGTATCGCCGATGACGAACGGCGATTCGTTTTCATCGAAACTCGAGCCCCGGTATTTCTGCACCCGCAGGTTGCGCTGGGAAATGCCCAAAACGACGCTGTGTGTCAGGATCACCGAACAATCCACCATGAACTGCATGAATCCATAGGGCTGCGGTGAGGTGAATGTCGGTTCACCCGCGCCGGCCTTCAAGGTAAAGATGCAGGTCAGATCGCGGGACATCAGCCAATCATGCAGCCGGTAAACCTCGCGCCTGCGCGCCGCCAGATCGGGAAGCAGCGACAACACCATGTCGAGGGCATCGAACACGATGCGCCGCGCCTTCATCTGTTTGGCTTGATGCGCGAGACCGGCCAGCATGCCGCACAGATCGAAGTCTCCCGATTGCACCTGCTCGGGGTTCGGCTGCGCATCGACGAAGAGCAGTTTTTTCGGCCGCAACTGGTTCAGCCGCCAGCCGAAGCTCTCGGCATTGGCCGCGATACGCCGTGAATTTTCTTCGAATGCAACGAATATTCCGGGTTCGGCAAAGTCGCGCGCACCGTTGACCAGGAATTGCAGCGCGAAAATGGTCTTCCCGCAGCCCGGGCCGCCCGCGAGCAGCGTCGTGCGTCCGCGCGGCAAGCCGCCGCCGGTGATCTCATCGAAGCCCAGGACGCCACTCGGCGACTTTCTCAACGCCACGACGGTTGATGAGCGCGCGAGTTTCATAGGTCCTTTCCCTGGGAGTAAGCGGCAACAGTCCATGGCCGGGGCAGTCAAGGAACGGCGGATGCTCCAATCGACATTGGAGCGTAGGCGCATCGGTCATGGCCGTATGTACGCCAGACCACATAGCCAGGTCACCTCGAAGGGCCCCGTCCTGCGCGCTTTTCGGCATGGACCCAGACGTTTGCGCCAACGTCGCGTGCCCAAGCAAAAAAAGGAATGCCCCTGCCGCGAGCGCGCCAAATCGAACACACACTCTCATGGGGCAGAGGCCGCGTGACTCGTTCGACTCTTGCATACCAACCTTCGCGAACCACTGGTTCAAGAGGTGGGCAGCATACAAGGACATTCCTGACAACCGGTGTCATGATTTAAGCCGGCGCTCAGATTATTTCGCGCGGCAGCGGAGCGCTGCGACGCGACCCGAGCCGGGGTATCAGCATCGGCGTGCGCGCCCGGTAGTCTAGATACGCATTCCCGAATGCGGACACCAGATCCCGCTCCTCGAAGCGAATGGCAATGAGGATGTACGCCGTGGTGGCCAGCGCAAAAATCAGGTGCGCCACCGTCATGATGGGCGCCGCCCAGAAGATCGTCAGCCAGCCGATGTACAGAGGGTGGCGCACCAGCTTATACAGGCTGGGAGTGCGGAACACCGGGGCCCGGTAGGCCTTGTTGGCGAGACGCCGCCACACCTGCTTCAATCCGAACAGATCGAAGTGATCGATCAGGAACGTCGTATAGAGAAGCAACAGCCATCCGAATAGATACAGCCCGATGACCGAGTTGCGCGCGATGCCTTCCGAGGCGCTCCAAACGACGCCGCCGATCGGCTCCCAGAAGACATACAGCGCCGCCAGCGCGAGCGAACTCAGCAGCACGTAGGTGCTGCGCTCGGCGGCCTCCGGTACGATGCGCTTCCACCAGGCCTTGAAGCCCGGCCGCGCCATGCCGCTGTGCTGAACGGCAAATGCGGCCAGCAGGCTCAAGTCCACCGTCAGCGCGTGACCCAAGGTGGATGCCGGGACGCTGTCCAGGCTCGTCGGCGTCAGAAAGCCGCCGATGAAGCCAATGCCGTAGAGAAATACGGCGAAAAAGACCAGGTAGCTCAAGACCCCGTAAGCAAAAATTCCAATGCGTGACATGGCAACTCCAGTTCGACTGTATGAACGTGGCAGAGGATGCCGCGGGATCAGGCCTTGGCGCATGGGGCGGGGTTCCCCATCTTTGGCCACCGATCTCCCTATTTTTTGGCGTGGCTCAAGAGTCCGCGATTGCGGGCCTCGACAACGGCCTTCTGCCGGGTCGTCGCATCGAGGCGGCCCATGATCGCCGAAACGTGATGCTCCGCGGTCTTGACCGAAATGCACAGCCGGGCGGCGATTTCCGGGTTGCTGAGCCCTTCGTTGACCAGATGCAGCACCTGAACCTGACGACGCGTCAGCCCGGCGGGATTGGCGCGAGTCCCCGCAATAGGACCGCGCGGAACCGCACGCGCCCCGCCCGCCCGCATCTGCCGCCGCAAACGCGCCGCCGCCGGCAGCGCGCCCAAGCGATCGAAAATCTCCAGCGCCCGACGCTGAGCGGCGTCGTCGCCGCCGCCCAATGCCAGCGCTTCCTCGTACGGACGCCCCAGCGCCCGCCAGCCCGCGGCGGCCTCCTGCCAACGGCCCTCGCAATGCTCGCGAAACGGCGCAGCAAACGCCGCCGTTCCGGTCATAGGTTCATCCAACAGGTACAGCCACAGCGCCGAATCGTCGACGACCCAGCGCGAGTTTCGCTCTTTGGCCAGCGTGTGCACCTCGCGAAGCAGCGACCGGGCTTCCTTGGCGCTGGATGATTGCACCGATGACTCTTCATCCGCCCCGGCGATGCTCGTCGCCAACCACGCACTCTCGGCCGCGAGCATCGCCACGTACACACTGCGCTGCAGCTCGGCCATGGCGGTGGAGAGGCGGCGCGCCGACTCGAGGGGTGTCTCGGCATCCGGATCGCCGCGCCGCACGCGCAGCCGCGCCAGCGTGATGAGCGCCGGAAAGCGGTACACATCGGCTGCGTATGTCCTGCGGCAGATCTCGAGGGCTTCTTCCTCCGCAGCCGCCCAATCACCCTGGTCGAGCCGGATCATGGAGCGCCAGCCGCGCAGGTATCCCTCCCAATGCGTGAGCTCCAGTGCCGCGGCGTACGCGACCCCGCGGTCGATATAGTCGAGCGCGGCCGGATAATCGCGGCGCCAGTAGTAGCTGCAGGTCAGGTTGCATGACGCGCGCTCCACGTGGTCATGGTACTTGCCGGCGACAGCCAACTCGAAGCTTTGCTCCAACTCCGCGAAGCCGGTGCCGCCGTCATCGACTCTGGCCGAGCCGATGTTGCCCAGAGCGTGAATGATGATTTCCTGTTGCTGCAGCTGGGTCGCCAGCTTGAGTGCGCGTTCGCCCCAGGCGATGGCGCTGCCCATGCGCGAGGCAAGCATGTCGAGCTGCGATTGATGCGAGTAAGCCCAGGCGAGTTCGGGTCCGGGCGGCACGCTTTGCAGTACGGTGATCGCCTCTTCGACAAATCGTTCGGCTTCGGCGCGGCGACCGCACATCCATGCGAATCGCGTCAGGCGGGTGAGGTCCCGTCCCAATCCGAGGGTATCGTTCGCGCGTCGCCTCAGGTCCGCCGCCTCCGTCATGGACACCATGGCGGTGTCGCCCCCGCCCATGAGATAGACCTGTTCGCCGTGCTGCTCCAAGACTTCGACGAGAAGGTTCGCATCGAGGGCGTCGCGATGACGCAGCACGGCCGCATAGTGGGCGGCGGCTTCGCGAGCTGCACCGGCCCGCGCCGCCTCCTCTGCCGCGCGATGTGCGAACTTCAGCAAGGCCGCGACATCTGCCGCCCGTTCCGCATGATGTGCAATTTCGCTCGCGCGCGCATCGGACCGCCGCTTCAACACGTCGACCACCTTCTGGTGCAAGGCCCGCCGCCGCGCCGGCGCAATCGATGCTTCGATCGCGCGGCGCGCAAGCTCATGGCGGAATTGCACGATGCCTCTTTCCAGGGACAGCATGCCCTTCTCGACGCATTCGTCGAGCCCGGCTTCGATCGCGCCTTTTACCAAGTCGGCGACGACGGCGGTCTCCGCACGCCGCGGGAAAATGGATACCGCTTCGAGCACGAGCCGCGCCGAGTCCGGCAGGCGCCACGCCCGCGCCAGCGTCGAATCGCGCACGGCATCGGTGGGCACATCGCCGTCCACCGCCAGCGCCTCGGTCACCAGGAATGCATTGCCCGCGGTCAAGGCAAACAGCTCCTCACCGCGCCGGCCGCGCTGCGCGGCAAGACGGGTGACCGCCGCCAGCGACAGCGGTGCCAGGGTCATGCGTTCGACGTTTCCAGCCGGCGCTTCGCCCAAGAGGTTGCGCACCGGCGAGCGCGCTTCCACTTCCTCGTCGCGATACGTAATCAAGATCAGCGCGCGCACCCGGGCGATGCGCCGTGCGAGAAAACGGATCAGATCCAACGTGGCCGTGTCGGCCCAATGAACATCCTCGATGACGAGCAAGGATGGCTTGCCGCCGTTGGAGAGGAGGCGCAACAATGACTCGAACGAGCGGATGTGATCCGCGCCGAGCTCGAATGATTCGCCGCTGGCGCGCGCGATGTCGCGCAGCGGCAGCAGCACCTCAGGCGTGGATAGGTTTTCGCAGGCACCCCAGTACACGCGCGCACCCTGGGCGTGTTCGGCGACAAATCGCTCCGTCAGCGCCGTTTTGCCGGCGCCCGCCTCGGCGGCGATCGCGATGATCCGTCCCCTGCCCTCGCGCGCCAGTGCGAATGCATCCACCAATCGTCGCAACTGTTCATCGCGCTCGAGCAAGTCGATAGCGGCATCCCCCATTCATTGAAAAATCGGTCAACCTCCATTGTGTACCGCCGAGGTCGCCGGATGCACCTTGCAGCGCCCATTTTGTCAATCAAGCACCAAAGCCCTCGCCCGCATCGGCTTCTGCTACATTCCCGCAGATGAATGACGCATCGGGATCGCAAGACCCCCGCCGCGAGCTGCAAACTCTCCTGGCTTCGCGCCTGGCTCTCATCGTGGTGGAGTCCCGCGAAGAGTCACGAGTGCTGGCGCTGGTCCGGGAAGTCAGCCTCAAGGTACGCCAAGGCCGCGGTTGGGGCGTATTTCAGTGGACGGTCACCGAGGGTCTGCAACGCGTAGACATCGATCTCGGCGGTCCGCAACGCACTCTCGCCGATCCAGAGCAGCTTTTGAAGCATCTGCGGGCCACGCCGATGCCGGGAATCTATGTGCTGCTCGATTTTCATCCCTACCTCAAAGACCCGGTGAACGTGCGGCTGCTGAAGGACATTGCCCAGGGCTACGAGCGCGTGGCGCGCACGGTTGTCTTGATGAGTTATGAGGTGACGCTGCCGGAGGAACTCGAGCATCTCGCAGCCCGCCTTCACCTGGCGCTGCCCACGACCAACGAGCGGCTGATGATCATCACACGCGTCGCCAAGGAGTGGAACGCCACGAATCCGGACAAGCCCCTGCATCTGGATCGCGACGTGCTGGCGAAGCTCGTGGACAATCTCAACGGCCTCACGGCATCCGACGCCGAGCGCCTGGTGCGGCACGCGATTTTCGATCATGGCGCGCTCAGCATGTCGGACATTCCGGAAGTGCTGGCCGCCAAATACGAGCTTCTCAATCGCAGCGGCACATTGTCGTACGAGCCTGCGACCGCCAAGTTCACCGATGTCGGCGGGATGCAGAATCTTCGGCACTGGCTGACCAGCCGCAAGCCGGCCTTCGACGGCTCCGCTCCGGAGCTCGATCCACCGAAAGGCGTGCTGCTGCTCGGCGTACAGGGCTGCGGAAAAAGTTTGGCGGCGCGCGCCGCAGCGGGAATCCTCGGCGTGCCGCTGGTACGGCTGGATTTCGGCGCGCTCTACACCAAGTGGCAGGGCGAGGCCGAGAAAAATCTGCGCGAGTCCCTGCAATCGGCCGAGGGACTCTCGCCGTGCGTGCTGTGGGTTGATGAGATCGAGAAGGCGCTTGCGGAGGGTGATGGCGACAACGGCGTCTCGCGGCGGGTACTCGGAACCTTTCTGACGTGGCTCGCAGAGCAGCGCTCACGCATCTTCGTCGTCGCCACGGCGAATGACATCATGACCTTGCCGCCGGAATTGATCCGCAAGGGTCGGTTCGATGAGATCTTCTTCGTCGACCTCCCCGGCCGCGCCGCGCGCGCGGAAATCATCGCCATTCACGCGCGCAAGCGCGGCCTCGCCTTGGATCCCGCAGAGCTGGCTGCCCTCGCGAGTCGCTGCGAGGGCTTCTCGGGCGCCGAGATTGAGCAGGCCATCGTCGCTGCGCTCTATAGCGCGCATTCGACCAAGCAAGTAGTCAGCGCCGCGTTGGTCGCGCACGAGATGCAGACGACGCGGCCGCTCGCCGTCGTAATGGCCGAAAAAGTCGCTGCCCTGCGCGCCTGGGCGGCCGGCCGAACGGTCTCGGCCGACTGACACCGGCGCAACCAAGCAACCCCCCTTGTCCGCAGCGCGGGCCGGCACAAGGCGTGCGCGCTGCCCCCATATGGGTGACAATAAGCGCTACATCGAAAGAGTATTGGGGGAGTTCCATTGACTCACGCTGCCATCGTCGGCTGGGGCAAATGCCTGCCGCCGTTAATTCTGACCAACCAAGACTTGGCGACCTTCCTGCCGACGGACGATGAGTGGATCACGACGCGGACCGGCATGAAAGAGAGGCGCATCTCCCACGTGCCCGGCATCGAGCTGGCCATTACGGCGGCGCGGCGTGCCGTGGCTTGCGCCGGCATGTCGGGCAAGGACATCGAGCTGGTGATCTACGGCAGCTGCAGCAACGATGAGCTCGTGCCCAATAGTGCCTCAGGCGTGCAGCAGCGCATCGGCGCGACTCAGGCGGCGGCCTTCGACGTCAACACTGCCTGCACCAGCTTCATGTACGGCCTGTCCATCGGGTCATCCATGATCAAGAGCGGCATCGTCAAGAACGCGCTGGTGATCGGTGTGGAGCTCATCTCCCAATACATGGATTGGGACAATCGCAATGTCGCCGTACTGTTCGGCGACGGCGCAGCGGCCATGGTGCTGCGGGAATCGGAGCAACCGAGCGGCGTCATCGCCGAGAAATTGCAGTGCTATGCGGACGCACGGCACATCCTGCGGGTGCGCGGCATGGGCACCATGTACGCCAATCTCGGCGTGCAGTACGGGCAGACCAGTTGGGATTTCGACGGCCAGGAAATCTTTCGCAAGGCCGTGCAAGGCATGAGCGAGGCGAGTCTCGACGTGATGCGCCGTGCCGGCGTCACCATCCAGGACATCGGGCTGGTAGTGCCGCATCAGGCAAACCTGCGCATCATCGACGCCGTCGCCAAACGCGCGGGCGCAAGCGCCGACAAGGTCTTTTTGACGGTGCAGAAGTACGGCAACATGAGCTCGGCGACCGCGCCGGTCGCACTCGTGGAGGCGGTGGAGGAAGGCCGGGTGGCGCCCGGCAGCCTGGTGCTGATGCCGGCGTTTGGCGGTGGCCTGACGTTGTCGGCGCATCTGATTCGCTGGGGCGAACGCATGACGCCATTGCAACCGTGCGACGCAGAGCTGCCGCCCACGACAAAAACCGCGCTCGAGATCGTGAATGAGATCCGCGCGCAGAAGAAACTGGGCGAAGCGGAAGCAAGCCGCTTCAAAACCCTGAGCTTTGCGGAAAATCGGAGCGACTAAGCTCGTGTAAACATACCAAGGGAGCGATACATGACTGACGCAGCAGAGGGTTTGAGCAGACGCGATTTCGTGCAAGGCACTCTGTCGGGTGCGGTCTTGGGTTTGGCCCCGGCTGGGGTGCTTGCGGCCGGCGACAGCGCCGACAAGGCGACGGTACTCGCGCAAATTCCAAAAATGCACGCGGAAAACCTGAAACGACTGCAGGATTGGATTGCGCTGCCCTCCATTGCCGCGGAGAACCGCAACTACCCGCAAGGCGCTGAGTACATGGCGAAGCTGGCCGAGCAGGCAGGATTCAGCGGTGTGAAGCTCATACCCACGTCCGGCAAGCCGGGGGTGTTCGGCCGCATCGATTCGGGCGCCAAAACGACCGTCGCGGTCTATTTCATGTACGACGTCAAACAATTCATTGCGGAGGAGTGGAGTTCACCTCCGCTCGAAGGGCGCCTCGTGCAGAAAGCGGGCTTAGGAACGGTATGCATGGGCCGCGGCGCGGTGAATCAGAAGGGCCCGCAGAACTCCTTCTTGAGCGCACTCATGGCATTCAAGGCGACGGGGAAAAAGTTGCCCGTGAACCTCGTTTTGGTGTGCGAAGGTGAAGAGGAAATCGCCTCGCCGCACTTTGGAGAGATCGTCAACAGCCCCGAGGTTTTCCCGCACATGCAAGGTTGCGTCGGCGTGATGCTGCCGGATGCCAGCCAGGATCTCGACGGCAGCGTGCAAGTGGCTGCAGGCGCGAAAGGCGTGGTGGAGCTTGAATTGGTCTCGAGCGGCGAGCACTGGGGCCGCGGACCGAAGAAAGACATTCATTCGAGCTTGGAAGCGCAGGTGGATTCGCCCTCCTGGCACTTGGTGCAGGCGCTCAATACGCTGGTGGAAAAGGATGGTCACACCCCTGCCGTCGACGGGTTCTTCGAGAAGGTCAAGCCCCTGTCCGAGAGCCAGAGGAAAATGGTTCTGGCCTATGCCGCGGCGGTGCCGGAAGCGACGATAAAAACCGAATTTGGGGTCGATCACTGGATCCACGACCTGAATTGGCAGGACTCGCTGCTGCGTCTGTTCTCGCAGCCCACGATCAACATCGAAGGCCTCGTCGGCGGGTACACCGGACCCGGCGGCAAGACGGTGCTGCCCCATCGGGCCGTCGCCAAAATCGACATGCGCCTGGTACCTGACATGACCGCGGCCGATACGCTGGCCAAACTGAAAGCCCATCTTGCGAAGCACGGATTTGCGGATATCGAAGTCAACATGAGCGGTGGCTACGATCCCACCCAGACCGATCCGGACAGCAAATTCTTCAAGGCTGTGCTCGCGACATTCAGCAAGCTCGGGTCCCCGCCGCTGGTGGTGCCGCGCAACCCCGGATCCTGGCCGGGCTATCGATTCACCGCGCCGCCATTGAGTCTGCCGGCCGGTGATTTCGGCCTCGGCCACGGCACCGGTGCTCACGCGCCGGACGAGTATTATCTCATCGACTCGAAAAATCCCACGACCAAGGGACTGGACGGCGCGGCGGCATCGTTCGTCGAGTTCTTGTACGCGATAGCTTGATGGCATCAGTGCCGGCGGCATTTGCCGCCGGCCCCTCGCGGCGGCATACAATGCCGTCATGAATCATACGAAGCCCAAACTCGAGACGCTCGCGGAAGACGACGTTCACGCCTGCGTGCGCGTACTGCGCGCGATCGAGGCCGACCGATCTCACCTCGCCCACTTGAGCCCCGAGCAGCGGCGCGAACTGCTGATGCTCGCGGGCCTGGTCGCCAAACCTGAGCGCCACGATGTCACGCGGATGGCCAAGGCGTTTCGACGTGCCAAGCGCGAAGTCACCAAGGAGCACGACCGGCGGATCATCGAGCGTGCGGGCCTGCGCATCCAACGCCGCTCAAAAATATATGCCCCGCTCTGGCTCGAGCGGCCGAAACCCGAAGCATTGCACGATCGCCCGGAGTTTCACCAGGAGCGCAATTGCTACGTCTGCAAAAATGCCTTTACCAGGATGCATCGCTACTACGACTCGATGTGCGAGGCGTGCGGCGACTTGAACTATGCCAAGCGCGAGCAGACGGCTGATCTCAGCGGCCACTACGCGCTCATCACCGGCGCTCGCGTCAAGATCGGCTTTCAGGCCTCCCTCAAGCTCCTGCGGGCCGGCGCGCACGTCATCGTTACCACCCGCTTTCCCGTCGATGCCGTCGATCGGTATGCGAGGGAACCGGACTACGCTGACGTTCGCGAGCGCCTGCAAATCTATGGCCTGGATTTGCGGCATACGCCGAGCGTCGAACTGTTCACGCAATTTTTGCTCGAGCGGCTGCCGCGTCTCGACCATATCCTCAATAATGCCTGCCAGACGGTGCGCCGACCGGCGGGTTTCTTCCAGCACCTGCTTGCCCGGGAAGCCGAATCGATCGGCACGCTGCCCGAATCCTGGCAGGCTCCGCTCGCGAATCACGAGCAGTTGCGGCGAGGCATCGAAGGATCAAGGACTCACGGCAATGACAACGTGGTCGCGACGGCGCGGCAACAGGGCGAGGGGCTGTTGCACAGCGCGGCGCTGTCGCAGCGGCGCTATCTTGACGAGGACTATCGAAACGGCGAATCGCTGTTCCCGGCCGACCGCTACGACGAGGATATGCAGCAGGTGGATCTGCGCGAGGTCAACAGCTGGCGCCTGCGCATGCATGAGGTTGAGACGCCCGAGCTTCTCGAGGTGCAGCTCGTGAACGCCATCGCCCCGTTCGTTCTCAACGCCCGCCTCAAGCCGCTCATGCTGCGCACGCCGGAGCGTCACAAGCATGTCGTCAACGTCAGCGCCGTGGAGGGCCAGTTCTATCGCACCACGAAGACCGATAAGCACCCGCACACCAATATGGCGAAGGCGGCACTCAACATGATGACGCGCACCAGCGCAGTGGATTTCGTGAAGGACGGCATCCACATGAATGCCGTCGACACCGGATGGGTGACCGACGAGGACCCCGCGGCGCACGCGGCCCGCAAGTCGAACTTAGGCTTCTCGCCACCTCTTGACATCATTGACGGCGCCGCGCGCATCCTCGATCCGATATTCGCGGGCAGGCTGACTGCCAAGCATGTGTGGGGCCAGTTTCTGAAGGATTACAAGCCCGCGCCCTGGTAGCCGCTGTAAGTTCTCGACGTCATTCGCCTCCAACAGACCGCATTCAGAAAGGATGATCATGAAAAAGCAAAGCCGCCGTTCAACAGCAGCCTTCCTCGCCCGGGGCTTGATCGTCTGCAGCATCGCGGTATCCGGCGCAGCCAGCGGCGACGAGGCTTTGCCGCCACAGAGCGGATTTCTCTTCTGGACGCCGGCACAGCAGCGCATCGGTTACCGCAGCATCGAGAAAATCTTCCCGACGCGGACCGTGAAGAGTGGGCCGAGCGTATTTCCGTTGATCAGCAGCGCGCGGAAATTCGACGTGACCTACCGCTTCGAAGGAGCGGAATGGCACACCGCGAAATTCATGCAGGCCAACAATGTGGCCGGGCTGCTGGTCATCAAACATGGAAAGCTCGTGCTGGAGCGCTACGGGCTCGGTGAGACCCCGCAAGATCGATGGACTTCGTTTTCGGTGGGCAAGTCCGTCACTTCAACCCTCATCGGCGCGGCGATCAAGGACGGATACATCAAGGGACTGGACTCCGGGGTGATCGACTACCTGCCGGCGCTCAAAGGCAGCGCCTACGACGGCGTCACGATCCGACAGCTGCTGACGATGACCAGCGGCGCCAAGTGGAACGAAGACTATTCAGACCCGAAATCCGACGTGAACCAATTCGCTCTTGCCGAGCCTGGGGCCGATGGAGAGAATCCCATCGTCGCCTACATGGCGAAGTTGCCGCGGGAAACGCCGCCCGGCACCAAGTGGGTC
>Ga0210406_10004490_pt1 | contig 14929 bp, 12 predicted proteins | sample IncBWC30MmetaG_FD_155454 | JGI IMG/M metagenome (GOLD analysis project Ga0210406, IMG submission 155454) | Forest soil microbial communities from Barre Woods Harvard Forest LTER site, Petersham, Massachusetts, United States - Inc-BW-C-30-M | ecosystem: Environmental > Terrestrial > Soil >... | reverse complement strand
GCAGGGAGTGCCGCTGAGCCAGCTGGTATGTTCTTCGACCGGGCGATTCTGTATGCGTCCATCGGCTACGAGAATGAACTTAAGGGGCGTTTGCTGGCGGGGCAGGGCGCGGCCAGCGTAGTGAAATCGTAAGGAGACCAGACCGATGTCGTGGGAAGAAGATTACAAGAGCAAGTTGCGAACCGCGGATGAAGCGTTGCGTTGCGTTGAATCGGGGATGAGGGTGTATATCCAGCCGGGGTGCGCGGAGCCGGAGACGCTGGTGGAAGCGCTAATCAAGCGCGCGCCGCATGTGCAGGACGTGGAGATCGTCCACATGATGACCATGGGCGGAGCGCCGTACGTGGCTCCCGAGATGGCGGGGCACTTCCGGCACAACGCGGTGTTCATCGGCAGCAACGTGCGCGAAGCGATCAACGACGGGCGCGCGGACTACACGCCTGTGTATCTGAGCGAGATCGAGGACTTGTTTGAAAGCGGGGCGATGCCGATTGACGTTGCACTGATTGAAGTGTCGCCACCGGATTCGCATGGTTTTTGCAGTTTTGGGATTGGTGTGGATACGACTCTCACCGCTGCAAAGGTTGCGAAGCATGTGATTGCGCAAGTGAACGACGCGATGCCGCGCACCTATGGCGACAGCTTCATTCATGTGACCGATATCAATCTGGTGGTCGAGTCGTCGCGGCCATTGTGCGCGATGAAGCGGCCCGAGATCACCGACATGCACGTGGCGATTGCGCGCAATGTGGCTGGTCTGATCGAAGATGGCTGCGTGCTGCAGACGGGGATCGGTGGAATTCCGGACGCTGTGCTGCCGTTCCTGATGGACCGGAAAGATCTGGGCATCCACAGCGAACTGGTATCCGATGGAGTGATGCCGTTGATCGAAGCGGGAGTGATCACTGGGGCGCGCAAGAACTTCAAGCCGCGCAAAATCATTCTTGGGTTCGCGCTGGGCACGCGGGATCTTTTCGAGTTCATCGATAACAACCCGATCTTCGAGTTTCACCCCACGGCCTATACGAATGATCCGGCGTTGATTGCGCGTAACGACAAGATGGTGGCGATCAATTCCGCTTTGCAGGTCGATCTCACCGGGCAGGTCTGTTCGGATTCTATTGGCAACTACTTTTACAGCGGGATCGGTGGGCAGGTGGATTTTCTGCGCGGATCGTCGCGCTCGAAGGGCGGCAAGCCGATCATTGCGTTGTCATCCACGGCAAAGAAGGGGACGGTCTCGCGCATCATGCCGATGCTTTCACCGGGAGCGGGCGTGGTTACATCGCGCGGGCTGATTCGTTACGTGGTGACGGAATTTGGTGTGGCCTACCTGCACGGGAAGTCGATCCGGGAGCGGGCCAAGGCGTTGATCGAGATCGCGCATCCGAAGTTCCGGGATGGGTTGTACGAGTATTGCGAACAAACCAAGTGGCTGCAACGGCCGCAGGGGCGGGAGTCTGTCATCGCGAGGTGATTCATGGCTGCACAGGCGCGCGGCAAGGTTGTAATCGACAAGGACGAGTGCAAGGGATGCGGGCTGTGCGTAGAGTCATGCCCGCCAAAGTGCCTTGAACTGCTCGAGGCGCTCAACGCGTATGGAGTGCACCCGGCGCATTACTCAGGTAAAGACTGCACGGGCTGCGGGATCTGCTTCTACTGCTGCCCGGAGCCTGGCGCGATCGAGGTGTTTCGCGTGAAGGCCGCGCCAAAGGCGTCTGCAACGCAAGCGGGAGGCGAACATGCGGCAGCTTTGTAAAGGAAACATCGCCATTGTAAAAGGCGCCATTCTCGCGGGATGCCGTTCGTTCTATGGCTATCCCATCACGCCGGCGAGTGAGATCGCAGAAGCCGCGGCGCTGTTTATCCCGCAAGTAGGTGGAACGTTCATCCAGGCAGAGAGTGAAGTCGCGGCGATCAACATGGTATACGGGGCAGCGGCTGCGGGTGCGCGTGTGATGACGGCATCGTCAGGGCCAGGGCTGAGTTTGATGCAAGAAGGAATTTCGTATATCGCTGGCGCGGAGTTGCCGTGCGTGATCGTCGATGTAGTGCGCGGCGGGCCGGGCTTGGGCAACATCGCACCGGAGCAGAGCGATTACTTCGCGATGGTGAAGGGCGGGGGGCACGGCGACTATCACAACCTGGTGCTCGCGCCCGCGTCGGTGCAGGAGATGGCGGATCTGACCGTGCTCGCGTTCGAACTGGCCGACAAGTATCGCAATCCGGTGATCCTGCTGGCCGATGGCTTCATAGGGCAGATGATGGAGCCGGTGGAGTTGGAATATCACGAGGCCGTGATTCCTGAGAAGCCTTGGGCAGTGCAGGGAACTCCGGCGACGCAGAAGAATCTGGCGAGTTCGATCTCCCTCGAGCCCGATCAACTCGAAGCGCACCAGCGCAAGCTGGAGGCAAAGTACCGGCTTGCGTCCGAGGTCGAGGCGCGCTGCGAGTTGTACGACGCTGCCGACGCAGATGTGTTGCTGGTGGGCTACGGGATCACATCACGCGTGCTTCGCTCCGCGGTGGAGGAAGGACGCAAGCAGGGTTTGCATGTCGGGCTGTTCCGTCCGATTTCTTTGTGGCCATTTCCAACAGAGGCCCTGCAAAGGGCGGCGGCGCGGGCGCACAAAGTGTTGGTGGTGGAGTTGAGCAACGGGCAGATGGTGGAGGACGTTCGGCTGGCACTGCAAGGGAAGGTGCCGGTGCATTTCTACGGACGAACCGGTGGGAACGTTCCATCGGTGGAAGAGATTCTGGCAGAGATTTTGGTGCACATGACTTCGCTGGTATAGGAGAGGCAGCCCATGTCGGACGAGACAAAAGCACCGGGCGTAGAAGCGAACTCCAACGGCTATGAAGTGGTTCATGGCAAGTCCGCCGCCTTTTATGACAGGTACGAGCGCAAGGGCGAATTGCAGCACCAGACGCACTATTGCGCGGGCTGTGGTCATGGAGTGGCGCACAAGCTGATTGCCGAGGCGATCGAAGATCTCGGCTTGCAGGACCGCACGATCTTTGTGAGTCCGGTTGGATGTTCGGTCTTCGCTTACTACTACTTCGACACGGGAAATGTACAAGCGGCGCACGGTCGCGCTCCAGCTGTAGCGACTGGGATCAAACGCACGTGTCCTGACAAGATCGTGATTTCTTACCAGGGGGACGGCGACCTGGCGGCCATTGGCACGGCTGAAATTATTCATGCGGCGAACCGCGGCGAGAAGATAGCAGTCTTCTTCGTCAATAACGCGGTCTATGGGATGACAGGTGGTCAGATGGCTCCGACCACGCTGGTTGGGCAGAAGAGTTTGACCTCACCGTGGGGGCGGCGGCCGCAGAACGAAGGCTACCCGCTGCACATGGCAGAATTGATCTCCACGCTGGAGGCTCCTGTGTACGTGGAGAGAGTGGCACTCTCCGACAACAAAAACATCATGAAGGCGCGGCGGGCAGTGCGGAAGGCGCTCGAGATTCAGCGTGATGGAGTTGGATTTTCGTTTGTCGAGATACTGTCGCCTTGCCCAACCATCTGGGGCAAAGATCCGGTCGAGGCGCGTCGGTGGGTGGGCGAAAAACTAGTTCCAACATTCCCTCTCAATGTGTTCCGCGATCGAAAACCGGAAGCGATGGTCAACGATGGTCCTCCGCAGCGACTGGTGTCGGAAGTTCTCGAAATCAGCGCGAAGGATGAGGTGGTGAGCGGAAAGTTGACGAACGCTCATCATCATTTCGCGGAGTTGAATCTCAAAATTGCCGGCTTCGGGGGACAGGGAGTTCTATTGCTCGGGCAGTTGCTCACTGAGATGGGAATGCGCGAGGGCCTGGAAGTGAGTTGGCTGCCCTCGTATGGGCCAGAGATGCGATCGGGCAGCGCGCATTGCCACGTGTGCCTTTCGAAGGAAAGAATTGGGTCGCCGCTGATTTCTCATCCGGATGTGCTGATTGCGATGAACGAAATCTCTCTGCGGAAGTTTGCTGCAGAAGTATCGCCGGGCGGACTTATCCTTTATAACAACGAGCTACTGCCCGAAGACTTTGCGATGCCGCAGGCGCGGGTGGTTTGTATTCCCGCTTCGGCGATGGCTGACAAACTTGGCTCTACGAAAGTCACGAACATAGCAATGATGGGCGCGCTCCTCGAAGAGGCTGAATGCCTCAGCAGCGAAACTGCGATGCGGGTGATTGAGACGAAGATCAAGCGCGTGGACCTGTTGGAGACAAATCGTAAAGCACTAACAACCGGGCGAAATTTTATTGATAATTCGGTGCGAGTCGGAGCCGTGAGCCAGCCGGACGGATTCGCCTACTAGTCGGAAACCCGCAAACCGCGGTCACTCCGCGACCGATGATCTCGCAGCAAATCTCGTTAGCCACGGAGTAGACTAGCGCGGCGCCAGCGATGACAAGCCTTCACTCGCTAGCACAAATGTTATTGATAATTCTATTTAGTTAATTGGACGTTTAGGACTCACTTTCAGCGCAAACTGCGTTTCGCGAATCCTCATATCCTGCACATTCCACCGCGTTTTCTGCTCACCGATTAACTCTTGACACGTCTAACGGGGCAAGTTGTCAGAAGTCGGTATACCGGCCAGACAACATTTTGGGGAACTTGAAGGCAGGCTCAAGCGTATCCAGCATTATGGGCGCGGTGTCGGCATAGTCGGGCCGGTGACGACTGCAGTCTGCGTTGGGAGGATGGCGCGATGGAGATCAGGTCAGTGGAACTCAATGGAAACGGGAACAGGAATATTCCGGGAACCGGGGACACGCATGTAGTGGAAGTCGTGCGCCAGGCGCACGACGAACTCCGGCAGTTGATGCGCCAGAGAGCCGAGATCATGAAGCGCATCGGTACAGTGAAACAGACGATCGTGGGGCTTGCGAATCTATTTGGGGACGAGATTCTAAGCGAAGAACTGCTCGACCTGGTAGACCGGAAGTCCGGCGGACGCCAGCCCGGGTTTACGAAAGCGTGCCGGATGGTGCTGATGGAATCGAAGCGTCCACTAGCAGCCAGGGAAGTATGCGAAGAGATTCAGAGGCGAGTTCCGCCGCTGCTCGCGCGGCACAAGGATCCGCTGGCATCTGTCACCACGGTCTTGAATCGCCTCGTGGAGTATGGTGAGGCGCGTTCTACGATTCGAGATAACGGGCGACGGGCGTGGGAGTGGGTTGCGGATCCTGCCGACAGCACCAGCGAAGAACGCGGTCTAGCCCGCGCGTAACGTTGTCTTTTGTCTTAGGTGCGCCCCCGAATTGTTCGGTCGCGCACCTAGACCTCTTAGCTGACCCCAGGCGGGAGCAGCATGCCCTTTTCAAGATGACGTGTAACGTGCGCGTAGGACGCTGCGTGCGGGTCGTGCGTTACCATGACGACCGTCTTCTTAAAGCTCTCATTCAGCCGCTTCAGAATTTCCAGGATCTCGGTTGCTGAGTGGCTATCAAGGTCGCCGGTCGGTTCGTCGGCGAGCAAGAGAGTTGGGTCGCTCACGATTGCCCTTGCGATGGCCACGCGCTGCTCCTGACCACCAGAGAGCTGCTTCGGTAAGTGGTTCACACGCTCTTCCAATCCCACCAATTTGAGGGCGGTCATCACGTGATCGCGGCGTTGCGCTGCAGACAGTTTGGTGAGCAGCAACGGCATCTCGACGTTCTCGAACGCGGTCAGTACTGGGATCAGATTGAAAGTCTGAAACACGTAGCCGACGTGTTCGTTGCGCCAGTGCGCGGACTGGGAGTCATCAAAGCGAAAGACATTCTGTCCCATGACGAGCAGTTCGCCGGCAGTTGGGCGGTCGATGGCGGCGATCATGTTGAGTAGGGTGGTCTTACCCGAGCCGGACGGACCCATGAGCGCCAGGAATTCACCCTCGGCAATGTCGATGGAAACGTCGTCGAGCGCCTTCACTTCAAATGCATCACGCTTGAAAACCTTGCTGACATTGCGTGCCTGAACAACCTTGGTGCCGGTAACGGCTGGAGTTTGCGTCATCGTGCTCATGTGGTTTGTCCTTTAAGCTTGATCTTGTCGCCGTTTTTCAAAGTCTCAGCGGGTCCGGTGATTACGTTCTCGCCGCCCACCAGGCCATCCACCAGATAGCCGCCGGAGCGCGTGCTGACGATGTGCACTTCGCGCATCACAGCTTTGTCGTTGAACGCGACGAACACGACTTTCTTTCCGTTGCGGTCAACCACTGCTGAAGTTGGAACGATCGCGCCTGACGGAGCCTTCGTGGCCGTCTTGTCTTCGTTGGCCAGGAACTTGACGGTCGCGTTCATGTCGGGGCGCAGCAGCTCGTCGGGATTCTCGATCTGCACCTTGACCTGCACCGTTGCTTTTTGCCGGTTCGCTTCAGGCGAAATCTCGGCGATGGAGCCCGTGTACTTGTGATCCGGGAACGCGTCTACAGTAATGGTCGCTCTCTGCTTCGCCTTGAGCTTGGCGAAATCATCCTGGGCGATGTCGAGTTCCACTTGAATGTCTTGCAGATTCGCTAGAGCGACGACCGAGCCCTGCGGACCGCCTTCAGCGGTGCTCGCAAACTGGGAGGTGACGAGCTCTCCCTTTTCTGCCTTGCGTTCAAGGATGGTGCCGTCCACGGGAGCGCGGATGGTGGTCGCGTCCAATTGCGATTTGGCGTAGGCCATCTGGCCTTCAGCTTGAACAAGCTGGCCGCGGGCGCGAGCGAGTTCTTCGGCGCGCGGGCCAACTTTCATCAGAGTGAAAGCCTGGGTGAGCGAGTTCACGCGCTGCTGGCTGGCTTCGTATTTGCCGGTTGCATCGTCGAGCGCCTGCCTGGAAAGCACACCTTGCGCGACTAGTTGGGTCGTGCGCTCAAGAGTGATCTTGTCGTTGGCTGCGGTGGCGCGGGCCTCATCCAGGTTGTGTTGTGCCTGCTGGATCTCCTCCGGGCGGGAGCCGTTTTCAAGTTGCTCCACGTAAGCGCGGGCGTTAGCGACGGCGCCCTCGGCTTGCTGGTATTGCGCGCGGAATTCCTGGTCCTCCAGGCGCACCAGCACCTGACCCTCTTTGACTTTGTCGCCTTTTTCCACTCCGATCCAAGCGAGGCGGCCGGTCACTTTCGAGTTCACGTTGATCTTGTGATGAGCAACCACGTAGCCGGTGGCGGAGAGGACAACCCCGCCGACGTCTCCACCCTCAGCCGCAGCGCGAACGACGTTCACTTCGGAGACTGGCGGCGCGAGGAATCGATAGGCTAAAGCTGCGACTCCGAGCAGCAGCACGACAGCGATTCCGCCAAGGATGAAGCGCTTCGCCCAGGTCGGCACTTCACCGCCGACATCTCCACGGTTGGATCGGTCAATCCGCAAGTTCTGCAGTTCTTCGTGTTTTGTATCAAGAGGCATGCTTTAAAGCTACCTGTCTCGAATGCTCGGCTACTTAGCTGCGGAGCGCATTCAGAATATTTTGTCGGGCAGCATGCCAGGCGGGGGCCAATCCGCCAAGCACACCCATGATGACCCCAAAGAGGATGGCACAAGTCGCGACCTTCCAAGTGAGTTGCAGACTGAAGACCATTTCGCTGAAGGTCACCTGATTCCCGATACCGGTCGTCATGCCGTTGAAGGGCAGCATCAGCAGGACCCCTAGGATTGCGCCCAGGAGAGAGAGCAAGAGCGACTCCAAAACAAAGGAGGTCAGGATGCTCGGGCGGCTGAAGCCAATGACGCGCAAGGTGGCGATCTCGCGGCCACGGTAGGCGACGGCGGCATACATCGTGTTCATAGCAGCGAAAATGGAGCCGATCGCCATGATGATCGCAACAATGAAGCCGACGAACTTGATTGGGCCGCCTGAATTTGTTTGCTTGGCGAAATATTCGGTTTCGAGCGACCCGTCAAGTTTGAGACGTTGATCGTCGCTGACGCGATTCTTGAGTGCGTCGGCCGCCACTGGATCGGTCGCGCGCAAGTAGGCTGAAGAGTAGCCGCCGGTTCGATCGAAGTCGGGAGCCATCTGGTTGACGTCGCTCCAGATCTCGGAATCGTATGCCGTGCCTCCGGCGTCAAAGACGCCGACTACAGTCCACTTTCCTTTGCCGAAGTCGAGCGTGTCGCCCACGTTCGTCCCCGAAAAGCGAGAGTGAATATTGCGGCCCACGGTTACTTCGCGTTGACCTTGGGAGAACCAGCGGCCTTCGATCAGTTTGACGCTCGGGCGAAGCTCGAGGCCATCGGGCATCATGCCGCGAACTGACACGTTGACTTCGCCCGTGCCGTCTTTGCGCGGCAGAACGATAACCACTACCCATTCGCCCGAAGCCATCGGCTCGCCTTTGCTGTCCTTCGCGATGCCCGGAAGTTCCTTGAGAGTCGGGAAGAGTGAGGCATCGAAGCCGCCCGAGAGTTCGGCTACCGATCCTTTGCGCAGCACCAGGACGTTCAGGGGATCGCCGCTTTTTACAAACGCACGATTGAGGCCGGCCAGCAACGCCATCAGGAATACTGCGGTGGTGACGGTCAGCGCGATGCCGAGCGCCGTCATGATGGTGAGGCCCTTGCGGAGCTTCAGATTGCGGAAGTTGTACTTAATGGGGATGGCCATGAGTTCTCTGCGCTAACCGATGTGGCGCAAACCCTCCACGATGTCGACTCTCGCTGCGTGATAGGCGGGGAAGATCGCGCTTAGAAATCCCACGATTCCTGCGACCGCGACTGCCAGCAAGATGGTGGGCCAGGTCACTGCCATTCCCAGAAAGAAGAATCCCATCCCAGGAACGTGCGCCAGTCCAAAAACGGCCGCTGCAGCCAGCAGGCAACCGAGCAATCCGCCGATCAATGCGACGGTCACGGATTCCCCTACGTAGAGGCCGAGAATCTTGCGACGCGTGAATCCAATCGTCTTAAGGACAGCGACTTCACGAGTGCGCTCGCGGATCGACATTGCCATGGTGTTGGCCGAAACCAGCAGCGTGGCGAACACGACAGCAAAGCAGATGCTGAGGATGAATGCTTTGACATTGCCCAGGCTGCTGATAAAGCTCAGCTGAAACGCCTTCTCGCTCTCGGTCTTCGTGGGGTACGGTGAATTCTTAAAAAGACCATCCACGCCGGAAGCGACTTTGGGGACGTCTTCGGCGGAGTCGGCAAGGATGTTGAAGGTTCCGGTGTTCCCTTTCGCGAAGGCAACCGCCTCTTCGACGTATTTCTGATTGAAGTAGACGGTGATGCTGGGCTGCGGGGCAGTAAACATTCCACGAATCGTGAGTTCCAGATTGACAGGGAAAATCGTTCCCTGCAGGACGATACGGTCGCCGATCTTCCAGCCATACTTCTTGGCGAGTTCGGAGTCCGCCACGACGCCAGCCTGATCGCGCTGCCAGGCTACGAGTTGATCCTCCGGGATCTTGAAATCGGTCATCACCTTGAAGATTTCGTTGGGATCGGTCCCAAACTGAGCGAACCAGTTCTCGGGCTTGGCATCCTTGTAAAGACCACCAAACCACTGGGTGGGAGCAACCGCGACGACGCCGGGAACGGTCCGGATCTTCTCGCGATAGGCTACGGGCAGGGACTCGGTCAAGGAGACGCGATGGCGCGTAATGAGCCGCTGCGAAGACTGTTCGCTACCCTTGTCAAGGTAGAAGCCTTTCCAAACAGTCATCATCATGGTCAGCAGCAGCAGGGAAAACATCAGGCTGAGTACGGTCAGCACGCTGCGCCGCTTGTTGCGGAATGCACTTTTGGTGACGAAGGACGTTAGGGTCACGATGGTACTCCAGTGATAAAACGTCTTGCAGCGGAAGCTTGGGTTCCGGCCCGGTCTGCGGGATGAATCGTGCTGTAAGCGGTCGCCATAAGAATAGACGATGAGGAAGGGCGCGACAACTGCTAGCTAGGGCGGCCCCATCAGGCGTTTGGGTGTTCGTTGGGGCTGGGCTCGGCCCTTCCTCAGTTAAAGATTCTGGAGGAAGGCGTGATGCTGAGCCAGTGGACAATGTCATCGAGGCCGGATGACAAATGTCATCCCAACATGAGACGCATGTAAGATAAGGCAGAATCCTGCAACCGCTCACGATGCAAACCCTATCAGACGCTGGCGTAACGACGATTCGGACTCTTCGTCCAAATGTTTCTCGCGATGAGGCTATTCGGCTATTGAGGCCAAGCGGACCTACAGGATTGTTGAGGAGTGTTTTGTCTGGCCCTCTGAAGTCAGTTGCCGAAGCGTATATCCCGTTTTATCTGTTTCGAGTGACGATTGTGAACCGGGGCCGGACCGAAACGAGTGTGTTGGGGCTCGATGCAGTTCGGGGTTCGTTGGACCCGTATCGATTCGAACATGCTCCGACGGAGAGCGAGACGGTTCGGCTGGATACGCGAAACGGGCTGCCTCCGCAACTGGGTTCACCTGAAGCAGGGGAGTTGCTGGTGGCTAAAGTCCGGCGGCTTCTCTATGGCAAAGGTTTTTTTCGGCTGCACGCGATGGAAATTTCCGCTGAACCGCTGGACGATGAACTTCATATTCCTTACTGGCTTGGGTTTTCGGGTTCTGGAAACAGCGCCCGATTACGAGTACTGGACGGAGTACGCCGTCGCACCGAAGGCGGGAAGGTGCGCAGCATCTTTGAGACTTGGCTGACCAGCGGCGGTGGGTAATCGCTGGCCGGGCCTAGCGAATTCCCGCTTACCTTCGTAACTCGAACTGACTCTCCCAGAGAGTTATTCTCTTAACACCACCCCCCAGGACTCCGAGCGACGTTCCATGTTTGGAACGTGTGCGAGGGCTTCGCCCGCAACGAGGCTAGGGAGAAATGTCTAACAAAATCGGTCGTTTCGAAATTCAAAGCGAACTCGCAAAGTCCGAATCCGGCTGCGTCTACAAGGCTAGCGATCCCGAGTCAGGGCAGGTGCTCGCGCTCAAGACCATTCGCCTCGAAGCCTACGGGGAACATGCCGGTGACATCGAGCAGCGCATTCTGGCAGAAGCCGAAACGACCAAGGACCTGACCAGTCCGAATATCACCCTGGTGTATGGAGCGGGTGAAATCGACGGGCAGTTCTGTGCAGCGATGGAGTATGTGCAGGGCAACAGCATTGCGACCATGCTGGCCCGCAAGGAAGGGTTCTCGATTTGGGACCTGCTCGATATTAGCCGGCAGGTGTGCCAAGGCTTGGATCATGCCCATGAGCACAGTGTTTTCCATCTGAGCCTGGAACCCGCGAAGGTGATGGTGACGTGGGACGGTACTGTCAAGATCCTGAGCTTCGGCATTTCGAGCACAGGCTATGTAAACGCACAAGCTAAAGGCGAGCCGCCGTCTGTCCTTTATTACATGTCTCCCGAGCAGGTGGCGGGTGATTCGTTAGACGGAAGGTCAAACCTGTTCAGTTGGGGAGCCATGCTGTACGAAATGGTGACCGACCAGAAGGCATTTGGGGCCGCAGATGCGGATGCTGTCCGTCAGAAGATTCTGGAGGAGATGCCAGTTCCCCCGGCTCAGCTCAATCCGAAGATCAACGCGATTGCGAGCGGCGTGATCATGAAGGCGTTGGCCAAAGATCCAGCGCAGCGCTATCAGAGTGGCAAGGAGTTAGCGGCCGATCTCGACAAGTGCCGGGAGGCGGCTACGAAAGGGAGCAGCAAGCCGGCGGCTCCGAAGGGTCCAGCCGGTGCTCCGAAAGTGCCCGCACCCGCGGCGGCCGCGAAGTTTGCCGCAGCCGTAGCGAAGGTTGAGCAAGCTGCTGCGCCGACACTACCGGTTGTTCCGCCGGCAAAATTCTCGCCGCAGCCTTCAATTTCTGATGAGTTGGAGACTTCCTGGACCCCGCCGTCCCCGGCTTTGCCGCGACCGCAGAGTGCGGCCAAGAGCAAAGTAGAGGAGGCACCGCAGGCGGCAGCCGCGGCAGCGGGCTGGAATGAGGGCGGTTCAGCGACGCGCGGACCAAGTCTGGATCCGAGCGCTCAATTTATCAATGCTACGGTGCGGGCCTCCGTGCAGGCAATGAGCGTCAATGAAGGCGGCTCGTCAGCCGGAGTCGCTGACGAACCGACGGTCGAGAAGCCGAAGTTAGCAATTGACCCGATGATGGCCGAGAGTTCGCCAACCGCAGCGAAAACCACCAGCTTTTCGGAAATGTCGGAATTGCCTCCGCTAAAAGAGGTGTACATTGCACCTCCGCCGCCGAAGAAGGAAGAGGCTGCGGCCGAGCCTACGCTGCCATCGATCGTCTTTCGTCCGGGCGAACCGGAAAAGCCGAAAGTGGATCCGCGAGAAGTTGCGGAAAAGGCACTTAAAGAGATCAAAGGCATTCCACCTAAGCTGCTGATGTACTCTCTCGGCGGCGCGGTCGCGATCATCCTGGTGGTCGGGGCCGCGATGGCATGGCACAGCTATTCGCAGAATACGGACGAGGAGGGCAGTGTTCCGGCGAAGTCAGCCGCCGCAGCGACGCAGCCTGCTCCAGTTCCAGCTCCCGCACCGCAGGACACTCCGAACCAGGCAGCCGCGCCCGCCGCTCCGGAAGCGCAAAGCGCGACCGAGGATAATTCCCAGGACAGTAGCGCGGCACCCAAGACGGTTGCTAAGAACACGGCAAAGGCTCGTCCGGCGAAAGGTAAGAAAGCGCCTGCGCCAGTCACAGTTGCTGTCGTGGCGGGGCAGCTATCCGTGGATTCCAATCCGGAAGGCGCGCAGATCCAGTTGGATGGTCGCGCAGATCCGGCTTGGGTCACGCCCTTCAACTTGGCGGGTTTGTCTCCCGGGTCGCATACCGTTGTGGTCAGCAAGGCCGGCTACGGGCAGGAGACGCGTACCGTGGATGTGGCAGCAGCCAGTAAGTCGTCACTGAGCTTTCATCTCGCCCAACTCAACGCGGTGATGAGCGTCAACAGCGATCCTCCGGGTGCATCGATCATCGTCGATGGGAAAGATTCGCAAAAAGTGACCCCATCGCAGATTACGCTGGGCAGCGGGACTCATACGATTCTTGTACGCAAGACCGGCTACCTCGACGAAACGACTTCGGCTACGGGACAGCCTGGCCAGAGCTTCCATTTTGCTCCGACGCTGCGTGCCTTGGGCAATACCGACAACATCAAGACCGTGGGCAAGTTGTCGAAGATCTTCCGCAGCAACGTTGCTCTCGCTGGAATGGGTAAGGTGAGCGTGCGAACTATGCCCAAGGGTGCACAGGTGGCTGTCAACCGCCGAATGCTCGAGAAGTCGACGCCGGTAGACTTCGTACTAAATCCGGGCAACTATGTTGTGGATATCACCGAAACGGGTTACAAGCCTCTGCAGAAAATCATCACGGTCGATAAAGATGGCAGCGTTTCAATCGATGAGACACTCCAGCCCGAGCAATAGTTAGCCAGTTCGAAGGTTTGCACGAGGAAGCTCTTCCCTGAGACCGTTAGTGCCCCACTCACCGCCTAGCATGCGGGATCGAGCAGACCTATTCGCACGCGAATCTCTGCCTCCAAGGGTTGTTCCGCTTTCGCACAGCCGTGCCTGTTGCGGTCACGCGAACGAGTGACGAGCATCACATCGCAGGCGCTCGCGGTTCCAGTATTCAAATAACAATGGGTGAGTTTCGGATGGCTGACGATCCTTGCAGCTTTGCCACCGACTTGTGGACCTCTCTTGAGGCGATTAGCACTGTGCGCCGATACGAATCCGGGAGCTTGCTGTTCGAGCAGGGCCAGTCTGCCAGCGGTATCTACATGATTCAAAAGGGGCAGGTCCGGTTGTGGATACCAGAAGGTTCAGGACAGATCGTCATAGCCACGCCTGTGGCTGCGGGCGCGATGCTTGCACTCAGTGAAGCGATTTCTGAGGGAACCCACAAACTATCGGCAATGGCGCTGGTGCAAACCGAGGCCGGCTTTGTACCTAGAGAGATTTTGATGGGTTACTTGCGAGAGCATCACGCAACCTGTCTGCAGGTCGTAAGAACCCTGAGCGAAGATCTTCACGGTCTCTACCACAGTTTTCAGCGGCTCAATGTGGCCAACCCCCGTAGCCGCCGGTGGCAACCCGATAGTGGTACTCAGTAAGGCGCGGCCCTAGAGATCAGAAGCAACTCTGAGATGCCGACTAGTTGGGCAGCTTGAAGTTCACCGTAATCTGGGTCTGAATCTCGACTGGTTCTCCGTTCAAGTAGTACGGCTTGTACTTCCATTGCTTGACGGCATCTTGGGCCGCCCGAGCCAGCATCGCTTCGCCGCTAAGAATCTTGAGGTTCGAGATTGAGCCGTCCTTGCCGATCGTAGCCTGTAATTGCACGGACCCTTCCATGTGCAGTTGCAATGCTTGCGACGGGTAGCGCGGCTGGACTTTCTTCAGCACCAGACCTTCCGATACACCTTGAGAGATCTTCAAAACCTGGTTGGAAGCCTTTGGGACGGCGACCGGTGCGCTTCCGATCGCGGCGAGAGCATGCGGGTCGGCGCTCGACGTCAAGCCGAGGGAGCTTGGCGCAGGCGCGGCGGCATCGCCATCAGACGGGGCGGGCTTGGGCGCGGGCTTTGAGGTTTCAGTGTGGACGACCAGCGCAGATACAGGCGGCGCGGCGGCTGTCGCAGCAGCTGGTTGAGATGGTGCGGGCGCTGCAGCGACTGATGTAGTTGAGTCTTTCGCGATCATCTTCGCGGAAGGCTTTGGAGCCGGAGTTGCGACAACCGGTGGAGCAACGCTCACCGGACTCGACGGAGCGGGTGCACTCGGGGCGGCGGAATCGGATGAACCTGGACCCGTACCCTGGGCAGGCTGTGCCGGCGTGGTTGCAGCGACCTGAACTTGAGGATTGGGAGCCGCCGTTGATGACTTGCCCGACATGTTCTTCCAACCCAGGTAGCCAGCCATACCGGCGAGAATGACGACAATCGCTACAATTACCAACGCCTTCTTGCTGTTGCCTGGTTCTTCCTCATCGACCGCTGGCGCTCCCATCGAGAACGAGG
>Ga0210406_10004489_pt1 | contig 14930 bp, 11 predicted proteins | sample IncBWC30MmetaG_FD_155454 | JGI IMG/M metagenome (GOLD analysis project Ga0210406, IMG submission 155454) | Forest soil microbial communities from Barre Woods Harvard Forest LTER site, Petersham, Massachusetts, United States - Inc-BW-C-30-M | ecosystem: Environmental > Terrestrial > Soil >... | reverse complement strand
TCACCTGGCAGGCGCTGTGGGTCGCCTTGGCGCTACTGTGGATCTCCGGTGGCTGGGGCATAGGCATGGGTTATCACCGCCTGCTCACCCATCGCGGATACGAGACACCGCGCTGGCTCGAATGCATCCTGACCATTTGCGGCACGCTCGCTCTGCAAGGCGGCCCTCTCTTCTGGGTCGCGACCCATCGTCTTCATCACCAAAACGCCGATAAGCACGGCGATCCCCACTCTCCCCGAGACGGCTGGTGGTGGGCGCATACTGGTTGGCTCATGCGAGGCGACCCGATGCGCGATTCCGCACTCGCGCCGTACGTGCCCGACCTTCGGCGCGACCCCTTTCATTGCTGGCTCGAGAAATGGCACGTCGTTCCGCTGCTCGTGCTTTCGGTCGTCCTAGCCGTATGGGGCGCAGTCCAGGAGGGACCGTTGTTAGCCGCCAGTTTGGTGGCTTGGGGCATCTTCCTGCGGACCACAGTGGAACTCCATGGCACTTGGTTGGTCAATTCCGCTGCACACACCTGGGGCAGCCGCCGTTTTGAGACCCGTGATGATTCGACCAACAACTGGTGGGTGGCACTATTCACATTTGGCGAAGGCTGGCACAACAATCACCACGCCGATCCACGCTGCGTTCGTCACGGCCTTGCCTGGTATGAACTCGATGTCAACTGGTTCTGCATCCGTGCCCTTCATGGTATGGGCTTGGCGAAGAAGCTCTGTCTCGGACCAACCGTCCGCTCGGCCGCGGTCAAAACACCCGTGCTGGACCCACCCGAACCTTCGAACCTATGAAGCGGCGAGTCGCCATCCTCTTCAGGCCCTGTGCTGGACGGTCGGAGTGCGGCTCTGACTTTTGGGCCACCACGGCAGTTCATGCAGTAACTCGGTGAGATCCTGGGCGTGCTCCGCCAACTTTCGCTCCAGGAGCAACTTATTCCCTTCGGAGAGACCCTCGATGGATCGGCCCACCCTCCCGACATTGAACCGCGAATCATGGACGTGCGTGTCCAGGATATATTGGAGGCGCCCCTTGTCGCATTTGACGCCAAGGGCCTGAAGGATCCGGAAGAAAAATGCGAACTTGTCCCGCACCATTTCCTCGTATTTGCACCGGATCAACCACTCAGGTTCGCCTGTCTTTCTCCACGCCAAGTGGAAAGAGATGTACCAGGGCAGGCCATATTCGATCAGAAACCGGTGGCGTGCGTCCTTGGAAAGGGCCCGATAATCCTCGATATTATCTATGTATACAGCAGATGTTTCCCAGTGCTCGTTGAGTATATGGTCGTCCAATGAAAGAAGAGTATCCCCTAGATTGCGCCAGAGGTGAACCACCTTTAGCCGATGACGTTCGATCAATGCCAGGTGCGGCGCGTAGGGTTTGATGTGCAGGTGAAGCACGAATCGCGACCCGAGCACCGGTGCTAAGTGCCACTCATGCAGATTCTGTTCCCGGCAACCATAGTAATCAAGAATCCTGTCGGCCAGCTGTGCGTCCAGATAGCGGGCGAGTATCCGCGATACATAGGTTGAACCGCTCTTAATCGAACAAGCCACCAGCAACCCGGCATTCGCATCATCCAATGGTCCGTTGACGGTCATTTGGAGCCTCGCTGGCCCAGCGCCTTGATCAAGGGAAGGGTAAAGCGTTGCACGGTCTTGGAGAGCACCATGCGGACACCTCCCCTGCTGTAGGCATCCTGCACCTGAAGCCAGAGGATTCGGACGCCCTGGCTCAACTCTAACAAAACGAAACCACGCAGATAGGCACGTATCAAATGGCTTGGACGCCTCCGAAGCACGGCACGCGTCTCCCGTATGCATTCATCCCAGGTGCGCGCGACACTTACCACGGAGTACTTATTCCGCACGTCATTTTCGGCGTGTGCGGCGATCCGCCGGCGTTCCTCCGGTCGGTGCGCCAGTAACAAGATCGCGGAGAGCCACGCTTCGCTTGAAGGATCTACCAGTAGACCCGTAACCCCGGCTTCGACGGAGCATTGATAAGGTGGCATATTCGAATACACGCCCGGTATGCGGCACGCACCGTATTCACGATATTTATTATTCGTTTTGGCGCGATTGGCCGGGTGGTCGCGAAGAGGCGCCATTCCGATAGCCCAATTCCGCTCTGCCTGAAACCGGACGAAATCCGCATAAGACGCTGCGTGGCCGAAGAACCGAATCCTCTCGCCTGGCTGGATATCGCGCGGCATCACGCCGCAAAATTCAAACACCGCATTGGGAATGCGATCCAGGACGGGCTGAATGACGGCCCGAATCAGTTCCAGATCGTTCGCCCGTGTCGCGCTTCCCGCAAAGCCGATCCGAACTTCGGATGTCCGTTCCGGAATACATCCCTCAATTAAGCCAAAATCGAAGAAGGCAGGCAGGACACGGACACGACTGCCGAACCGCTGAAGGTAAGTGGCAAGAACTTCTGAGTTGGTCAGAACCTGGTCGGCATGGGAAACCGCAAACTCCAGCGATTGCCGGACATCGGGATCGCGATAGTATTGCCCGACCGCCGAATCGTCCAGCAGTTCCCAGAAGTTGTCATCGATGTAATAGAGGTATGGGTGACGTGCCCTGCGCAACAATTCGATCCAGGGCCGGAGGCCGGGATCGCCGCAGCGAACAAAAAGGGGAATAGTCTCACTATCCAGATGGCGAAATGTCAGGGAAGCCAGATGGACCTTGCGGTAACGGATCCCGAAACGGCCGCAGGCTTTCAGCAGCTGTTCGATGAGCTGAGTGGTGGCGATCTCCCCTTCGATCACCAACAAAATGGATAAATCAGTGTGGTCCAACTTATCTCGTCCTCAGCTGAATGAGACAAGCGGGAATGACTGCGTAGTCCCGCGGGTCAGCGCGCCCCTGACCAATTCATATACCGATACGGGCGTTCCGGTATCACGCACGAAAACTCGGAGCAACCAACCCTTCTCCAAGCCGGTGAGAGTGGCCGGCAGGCGAAATTCCGTCACTCCATCGCGCTGAATGGTTGTCAGTTCGCAGCGAACGTGTACCAGGATTTCGGAGCGGGCGGAGACAATCTCGATCCCGAGCACTCCGGAAGATTCGGGAACCAGCGGCCGTATCGCGAACGAAACGGCTGCCAGGCGATCCAATGCGAATGGAATTACATACTCCCGATAGGGCACCTCAGCCAGGTCGCCTCCGAGCACTATGCAAGCCCGGGCGGTACGGAAGTGGCGATCGCAGTACTCTCGCAAGGGACCGAATTCCTTGGGCAATCCCTGAATTTGTCTGTCACGGCCGATGATAAAACCACCGACACGCGCCACGTGGGTGAACTCAGGGAGGCGAGGTTCAACCGTGATGGCGCTAAGCGATCGTTTCGCGGCGCTCCAGAGTGTTTTCCATCGCTCCGCTTCCTCGACGGCCGCAGCTGCAGCTTCTCCGCTGAGCACTTCTACTTTCTGGCGTTCTAGGCCCAACAGGGCCGCAGTAGTTTCGAGTTCCGCCCGGGTCAGGCCCAATTTGGCCCGCAGCACGTCATTCGATTCCAGATTCATCTTGAGATCTTGATTTTGCCGCACCAGAGAAGAGACCTCCTCGCGCGACGCAGCAGCCACCGCTGACTCCCGGCGAAGTTCCGCCCGGGCAAACTCCAGTTCGCGTTCGATTCTCACCGCCTCATCCCGCAGAATTCGATTGTACGCCGCAGTTTCATGCAGTTCGGTTGTCAGCCTACCTAGAGCTTCGGTCTGAGCGGCGCAGTGTTCGTGAAGGCGGGTAATTTCGCGGATGAGGCTCACTGAGTGAGCCCGCAGTTGGTTTCCTTCGTCGTTGACGCCCGGCAGTTCCTGCCGGAGACCCTCGGAGAGCTGGACTTCTGCCGTGCGGTCTTGGAGTAACATTTCTTGTCCTCTGTGTCTCAGTTGTGTGATGTACTCCGGCTCGTACGGCTGAAACTCGGCTACATAATCGTCGAACGGCCTGCCTCCACCTTCCGCGTCGCCTTTCCAAACGATCAGGTGGTACATGATCTGCTCGCAGACATCCGTCCGTTCCTGGCGCAAGCGCCTCTGTTCGGAGGGCGGCAGGCCCGCATACTTGGGAAAGTAGAAGCATTCCATGCGAACAATACGGATGTCGATTCCAGGCGTCGAGTTATCCGTTTTGGACAGGCCCCATTGATACGCGTGTGGATGATGGTACTCCTCCGAATCGATCGGGGTATACGGGTGGTCCGTCCAGAACCGCGGTGTATGCTCGTTGAAGACGCACTTGTGATACGGATTTGCCCAGTTCAATTTCTGTTCGCTGTAAGGCGCGATGATGCACAGTTGCGTCCCGTGTTTGCAAATCCGATAGATCTCTTTAATGGTGGCAAGCAGCGTTTCAACATGCTCCAGCGAGTGCGATGCCAGGAGCAAATCGACCGAATCATCGCGAAAAGGAAAGGTCCGGTCCATGTCCGCGACGATATCGACCCCGCCAAGGGTGTACCGGTCTACGCCAATGAAACCAGGTTGCTTCTTTGTTCCACAGCCCAAGTCAATGCACAGCATCAGATATTCCGTTTACTCCGCCAGTTTCATGTCGCGATTGATTTCGTGAAGGCGCGATCGCAGGTGTTCCAGTGCCCCGGAGACATCGGGAGTGAGCAACAACGGGCGGTCGTCCTTGATCGCGGGAAGTTCACGGGCAGCAACGTCCGACTGGCCCGTCCGTCGAGCTTGCCCAGCTGCTGCCTGACGATAGAGCCTGAATAGCTCTCTGGAAACGGAGTACCCGGAACATTCCTCGCGAGCCACTTCCCGAGCAAGCTTCGTCTTCTCGAGCCAGTCGTCGGTGCTCAATCTGAGAGCCTCGTTCAGCGCACGGCAGATTGAGGAAACCGTATTGTCGGGCATCAAAATTCCAGTGCGGCGAGAGACGACCTCCGCAATACCGCCGACATTCGGCGCGATCACAAGCCGTCCGGCCGCCATTGCCTCCAGAATCGCCTGGGGCAGCGACTCCCAGTCACTGGCACAGATCACGGCGTCGAGATCGCGCAGCGCCGTTGCGGTGTCTGCAACGAAGCCGTGGAAACTCACAAGATCCGACACGCGGTATCGCTCCGCCATCTCCTTGCAGGCTGCGAGGTAGTCCGGAAAAAAATGCCCGTAGCCGTACAGGCGAAGCCGGATAACGGTATCGCGCTGTTTCCTGAGCAATCCGATGGCTTCGATTGCCTGTAATTGACCCTTCCGAGGCTGCAAAGTTCCGAATAGCCCGATGGTCAGTTCGTCGCCAGCGGCTCGAGAGCCAAGCGTGTTCGCCCCATCGCCTTCCTTGAAATACGCGTCGGGTACGTGGGCCAGAATTCGTTGGGCCGGCGCGTCGAGAACCTCGCTCCAGCGATTGGCGTAGAGCAGGGAATCCGAATGGACTACGTCACAATGAAACACGCCCGCTCGACCTTGGGACTCGGTGGCATAGAGGGAGGCGGCATGCGGGATGCCCAGGCGGCGCGAGGCCTCCCCCACTTCGCGCATCAGGATAACCGAGTGCACGAGCGAGATTTGATTTTGCTTGAGCCAACGCATGATTGCCGCGATCGCCGATTCGTCGAGTTGTCTCGACACATCGATCTCCGTTTCCACTGTCAGAGGCAGATAGGCAATGGGAATTCCCAGATCAGTTGCCCTTTGCTGAACCTCCTCCACCATCGCGCTTACGCAGGAGGGAAGCACCAATAGCGGCTCGAACTGAAACGACTGGGCCAGAACAGCATGGCGCAGAAGGTGATTCTCGGCTCCCCCAAGATAGGGACTGTGACAGAGATAGGCGATTCGGGATTTGCCGCCAGGAGCCCGAGCCAGCAGACGATGCAGATACGCGGCCTCCAGCGCAGCAGCGAGTTTCGGCGCCTGCACTTCAGTGGTGAATTCCCGATCTACACACTCAATGGCTCGCGCGACCATACCTTTACGTTCGGAATACGGCAGGGAAGCCGCCCTCAGAAGCGCCGCGGTCCACGCCTTCACCGTATTTTCACACTTAATGCCGGTGACTCCGTCAATCACGGCGCGGTAAGGCTCGACGTCGGAGTATACACCGACAGCACCCGCCGCAGTAAACTCCAAGAACTTAATGGGGCACTTTGCGCGCTTGGCGCGCTTTCCACCAAACAAGGGAGTGATCATTACATCGAAACCGCGGGAGGTGAGACGGTCCAGGTATTCGTCGTAACTGAATGTGAAGGGTTTGCAGCGATACGGCGACTCTAATTGATCGAGCCCGTCAGGAGTAAAGCCCCAGAACTCAAACTCAACGTTCGTGCCCAACTGCCGGCTGACTTCCACGATGGCCTGCCACAACACCGCGAATTCCTCGCGTCGAGCCGCCCCTCCCGCAAATCCAATCATTACGGGTCCTCTGTCTGTTTCCACGTGATGGCTGAGTCTGGAGGCGGCAGCGGCGAGTCGTTCTCGCCGGATGTTCGTTCCCAAAACGATGTTCCGCGGATTCAGTTCTTCGACCGACTCTCTCATTGCAGCTGAGTACGTGATGACGAGATCTGCGCCACGGATCAAGGATTGAAGCGCCAGGTAGCAAGGCGTACCGGGGGCGAGGTAACAGAATTCCTCGGAGATCTCATGAATGGTGGTTAGGTCATCGTCCATCAGATAGATGACCGGCTTGCCATGTTGCCGGGCGAACTCCGCCAATTGCTCCGCATGCTGGTCGATGGCCCGATACAGCAACAGAATGTCCACGCAACGGATCGTCGCCTCATCTACCTGCGATTGCGGCACAAAGGTGAAGGCGAAATCAGCGGCGAGAAGCTCTGCATAATTGCCGATCATAATATCGACTGTCGTGTCGAAATGAGCCTTGACAGACAGCACGTGAAGAGGCCGAGTCTTAGGAGGGCGCACCGCCGGCCAAATCTGGCGAAATCTCGATTGATAGGGCGCAACCTGCTCGCGCCAAACGGCATCGACCTTGCTCTCGCCCAAGTGTTTCAGGTGATCGAGGCTGTCGATCATGTAAGATTTCAGCGCTTCGGGCCGCAAGCCTGCAGTGCGGTCCAAGCCCATCTGGGACCGGACCACAATCAGATCGGCGGGTACGGTTTTGCCGACGGAGTCTGCCCTTCCAGCCTCAACAATACTCACCGTCTCGTCGAGAGAGAGAAACGCGGCATGACGCCCCCAGCGCAGCCACAAGTCCCAATCGGCAAGCCGGCGCATCACCAGGTGCATGTCATAGCCGCCCAAGCGCTCGAAGACTGTCCGGCGATGAACTACGCTGTTATTCGCGATGTAATTTCCTGCGACAAGCTGGGAGTAGTTAAAAGGCCCTCCCAGCACGATTTCCTTGCCGTCGAGAGTGCACTTGCAAAGGCCATAAGCGATTCCGAAGTTAGGGTTTCTGCGCAGTTCGCCAACCAATGTGGCGAGAGCCGCCTCCGCCCACCGGTCGTCGTCGAACTGATATGCGCAAAACTCACCGCGTGCCATCAGCAGGCCCTCATTGACGCGGAGCGCCCACAGGCCGCAGTTGCCGTCGTGCCTGACGTGAATGACGCGGTCATCTGCTTTGACATATGACGATATGATTTGAGCCGTGCTGTCCGTGGAGCCGTCGTCCATCACGATCAGTTCAAAGCTCTGGAAAGTCTGCGAGAGTACACTCTCGATGGCTCTCTTCAGCAGACCGCTGTCACCGCGGCAGTACGCAGGCAGAATGATGGAAACACTCGGATTCCGGATCAGCCCGGGCGAATGGGAGACCTTTGCCTCCCGCATGAAATACTCGGCACGAATCAACTAAAAACTCTCCTTACCGCTTTGCTCAATTATCGTCGCCAAAACACTACGGCGCCGCCATGCACCGATACCGCGCGGTTATCTCAGCGGTCGGGCCATCAGCGACGAGCTTGCCATGGTCCAGCCAAATCGTCCTTTCACAAAAGGTGCCGAGGAGTTCGGCGTTGTGGGAGCAGAATACCAATATCTTGCCCTGCTCCATGAACTCGAACATTCTCCTTTTTGCCTTTTCAGCGAACCGGATGTCTCCCGCAGCCATCACCTCGTCGAGCAAAAGGATTTCGGGATTGATGCTCGTGGAAACCGCGAATGCCAGTCGGATGAACATGCCGGAGGAATAGGTCCGCACGGGATATGAAAGAAACTCGCCCAATTCCGTGAATTCTGCGATCTCGTGCAGTTTAGCTTCAATCTCAGCCGGAGCCATACCCAGCAGCAGTCCCCTGATACGGATATTGTCCCAGCCGGATTGATTCATTTCAAAACCGGTCGCGAACTCGAACATGGGACAAACGTGGCCGCGCTTTTCCACGTGACCCGCCGTCGGCGGATAGATGCCGGCCAGAACCTTCAGGAGCGTACTCTTCCCGGCTCCGTTGAGACCTATTAGCCCGACTCGCTCGCCGCGATTGATTTCCAGGTTGATGTCGTTCAGAGCCTCGACACGGTAGCTCTGCGGCACTGCCGGTCCTTTGGTAAAGCACCGGGTCAACCAGGACTGCAAACCGTCCTGGCCGCCAATCTGCCCTTCAAAGGTCATCCCCACACCGCGTAAGCGAAGGTAGATATCCGTCATAGCAGAAGCACGATTCGCGAATCCAATGAACTGGCAACCAGACCGGCGAACGCCCAAACCAACAGAATATAGACGGCAGCGAACGCATAGATCTCCGGAGCAGCCAATTCTCCGTGCAGAATGGGGTGGCGGGCGACCTCAAGAATGTAATACAGGGGATTGATCTGATAGATCAGGGCCAGGTGACGATCCTGCAGCAACTTTGCCGGAAACATGACCGGCGTAACAAAAAAAGCCACCTGCAAAAGTCCATTGGCCGCATGTGGCAGGTCACGAAACCGAACTCCAAGATACGCGCACACCGTGATATGGCCCAGTGCAGCCAGCAGCAAAAGAAGCAGACCTGGCACGGCAAGCAGCCAGCCGACAATCGAAAAGCTTCCGAAATACAGCTGAATCGGAATAATAGCTGGAAGAGTGATCAGCATGATAATCGTGCTGGAAACCAACGTCCGCAGGAGATAGATCTGCTTTGGATAGCAGAACTGCTTGATATATCCTTCGGCGTTTACAAATGCCCAGCCGGATTCCGTCAGCGAGCTGACAACCATGGCCCATAAGGTGAAGCCCGTGACCAGATAAGGCAGAAGGATCTTCATTGGCTGGTTGATCATCACGCCGTAAAGAAGCCCTGCCCCAGCCACGAACAAGGACATATTCAGCAGAATCCAGAGCGGACCGATAGCCGAGCGCCGGAACCGGGCCTTGACATCCTGGACGCCCAAAAAGAGCCAAACCCGCCAGACGCGAAGGGCCTGCCAGCTATCGGCTAGAAACCGATTCATCGCCTGCATACATGCTCCCTGCCAGATCCTGATTCAGCGAGCGGACCATGCGTATTAGGCCTTCTGCCTTTGCCTGTTCGCGGAACCCGTTTCGCTCGTAAATTTTGATGGCCCGGTAATTATTCTCCTTCACGTCCAGGTAGAGGTGCTTCAAATTCAACGTTCCCCCACAGAACCGAAGCAACTCGGTACAGGCGAGACCGATGTAGCCCCGGCCCCTGGCTTCCGGTGCGACTACAAATCGCCCGATCTCCCCGCTACTCTCCGCCCAATTGATCCCGTAGACCGACGCCTGTCCCACCGGACTGCCGTGAGCCTCCACCACGAAAACGAAATCGTCGTCGCGGGTCGAGTATCGGGAATGCCAGGCTCGGTGCTGCTCCCCGGTAATGGGCTGAGAATCCTTGAACCAGATCCGGACATCATCCCGATTCCGCCAACTCATGGTCATCTCCAGGTCGGCTTCCGTGATCAGCCGCAACCGGACATCGGCATTTCCAAATGGCTGGATTGACCGCTTCATTTTGCGTAATGAAGAAGGAGATCAGACACCATGTTAACGTCATTGCGCGACAGATTCATGTGGAGAGGGAGAGAGATCACTTCCCTGCTCGCGCGCGCGGCATTCGGACAGGTCCCGGCGGCGTATGAGTACATGCTGTATTCGATGTTATCGCGGTAGTGCACGCCCGGATAGACCTGGTGCTCGTTGAGCGCCAGCATCACGGCGTCCCGGTGATTCACGCGGACTTGAAGGAGATGCGTCGCGGACTCGCAGCCGGGAGCGACCTCCACGACTCGAACAGAGCCGTGCCCGGCCAGTCTGGCGCGATACCATGCGGCAAGCTGGCGCCGATACGAATTGTCCGGATCGAGCCACTTCAACTGGGCCAACCCCATGCTTGCCATGATTGAATTCCCGTGGTACTTGAATCCCACTTCTTCGACTTCATACATCCACTTATAAGCGCCCTGCGACGCAGTCCTGGTGTAAGTATCTTTGTCGATTCCCAGCCAGGTCAGCTTCCGGGCGCGCTCATCGTCTTCCTGATCCTTGAAGCAGATCATTCCGGAATCGGCGGTAGGAAGGTTCTTGACGGCTTGGAAGCTGAACACTACCGCGTCCGGATCGGGACCGACCTGGCGTCCACCCACCCGCGTCCCGGCCATATGCGCGGCGTCCAGGATCAGTTTCAGGCCCCGCTGCCGGCAAAGTTCCACAATCCTGTCGTATTGACCGGTATTGCCGCCGAGGCCGACGAACATGACGGCGCGGGTCTTGGGAGTAATCCTGGCTGAAACGCTGGAAGGGTCCAAACAGAGAAAGTCGTCGACATCCGCGAAGACCGGTCGCAGGCGGGAATGGAGAATGGCATGGTTGGTGGAGACAAAGGTTAATGGAGTGGTGATAACCTCATCGTCATCGGCCCAACCGAACTTGCTCTTCAGGACGTGGAGTGCCAGGTGCAGGCCAACCGTATTCGAGCTGAGGAAATGCGCGTGACTCAGTCCGGCATACTCCTTCCAAGCCTCTTCGAACTCGACGGTTTTGAATCCCGCACCAGTCCAGCCCTTTTCAAGGCATTCGCGAATACCTTTCAAACACTCATCGATTCGAAAACTGGGCACGAACAATTGAATCGACACTAAATTGGCACCTTAAGGAATCGAGGCTCTTCGATCAACTGGGTCATATCGGTCTTGGTAATCCCTCCCTCTTCATCCGGACTCATTGCAGGGAGAGGGAGGAAAGATCAATGGTTTCGAGGCGCCGCGAGAGATTTGGGCTATAGAAATAGTCGACTTCCGCGAGCACGGTTCCCCACTGTGTCCAAAAATCGATTCTTTCGCGCAACGCGGTGCCGGCCTCGCGGGTTCTCCCGCCATCATGCCTGAGGCTGGAACTGGCACTGAGAACCACCTCGAATCCAGCGCTTTGCGCCCTCAAACATAAGTCCACATCGTTATAGTTATTGAAGAAACGAGTATCGAATCCGCCGATCCGCTCGAACACCGTACGACGAATCGCCATGCACGCTCCCGTTACGGCTGAGACATTGCGGGTCAGTTCGAGCCACGGCCAGAATGGGCTGCCCACCTGAAACCGGCCGGAATGGCCAACGCCCTCACCAACACCCGTCACTACGCCGCAGTGCTCGATCGTGCCGTCCGGGTAGTGCAACCGCGCGCCAACAACGCCGACCTCCGGGCGAATAAACGGTGCGCACAAGTCTTCAAGCCAGTGATCGCTGTTGATCACGACGTCGTCGTTCATGAGCACGAGATACCGATTCGAAAAGCGCGCGGCGGCCAGGTTATTCATCAGGGCAAAATTGAAAGGTCCCCGATATTCGGTTACGCTTGCACCGAACTTCCTGGCGATAGCCGCGATCCTCTCGTCTTCCTTAGTCCCCTGGCAGTGCAGAATGACGTGCACTTCGCGGCGGAGTCCACCCTTCACTTGATGCATCGAGTCCAGGAGGCGTGAGAGGAGCTTCGAATTCCGCGTCGGAATGATTACCGCGGCCGAATCCTCGATAGAAAACGCATGAGACAACCGGTAATTGTTCGAGGAGGGTCCGTTGCAAACGACGGCGCTGAACCCGCGCCGCGCGATCGTGTCCTCGAGTGCTTTCAGCCCGGCGAGATGAGAGTATGACTTGGCGCCAGCATTCGCGGCGGTCGAGTCCGGATGCCGCCGCCAATGATAGAGAACGCGGGGGATGTGAACGACTCTGGCGTCCTCATCGGTCAGGCGGAGGACGAAGTCGTAGTCCTGTGCGCCGTCGTAAGCGGTTCGAAACCCGCCGATCCTTCTTGCCCGCTGTGTGTTCACGACGACGAGGTGGCCAAAATACATGCAGGAGAACAGAAGTGCCGGTGACCAGGCAGGCTTAAAAAGCGGTAGATGAGCGGTTCCATGCTCATCCACATAATCCTCGTCGGTATATATGATGTCCGGCTCGTCGTGCGTAATCGCCGCAGCCACATGGGCGAGAGCAGTCGGTTCCAGCGTATCGTCCTGATCGATAAACGCAGTATAAGCGCCCGAACAGGCACTCAGTCCGCGATTGAGTGCAGAGGAGATTCCGCCCCGGTCGGTAAAGAGGCATTGAATGCGCGAATCTTCAGACGCGAGTGGCTGAAGGTAAGTAAGTACTTCACCGCTTGGGTCACCGTCAAGCACGATCAGCAGTTGCCAATCGTCGTGCGTTTGGGTCCGGACCGATCCCACGGCGGCCATCAGCCAGGTGAGGTTCGGCTGGTAAACCGGCATAATTACAGAGACCAGAGGGCTACGGGACCGAACCGCTTCCGCCATGATTCCGGAATCGGCGTAAGGGTCGGTTGCCCGATGTTGCAGGAACCAGCGCCGGTATTTCTCATCCGCAGCAAGATGGCCCATCAGCTTGTGGCAGATCCCTGCCGCAGGCGTCCGCAGGAGCATGTGGCCGAACCGTCGATAAAGCCGGGTGGCCCAGGTCCATAACCTGACTACACGCAGGAAGCTGACCTCAAGCCGTTCGAGTCGCCAATCGACTGACTGCAGGGCATGCAGCAACACGCTGTCCGTACTCAGGCCAGTGGAGTTGATCGCGGTCCAGGGAGCGTCACGGGATCTGCGTAAGCTGACCTCGGCTTCCGAGATCGCCACCGCAAGCGGCCCGCAGCGGGAACTTCTCCACACGCGGTCGTGAGTCAGCGTGAGGCTTGGTGGCTCCCCGATACGGTTGCGGTTGTCTCCTGAGGTCAATCGTCGTCACCAACACACTGAGGTCGCAGAACAGAAGCCAAGCGGAAGGACTCAGTATTACACGACGCCCGGTCTGTTGCAATCCTCACTCCTGTCTAAGGCAAGAGAGCCCGGAGAGAGCGTGTTTCTCGTGAATGAGCCTGCAGGCCGGCCGCGTGCTGCGCGGATTGACTCTTGGCTCCTACTTCACGAAGCGGCGGCGAATCCCAAGACCGATCAAGCCCCCCGCGACCAACACGAACATTCCCGGCTCCGGGTTTGCTGTGAGCGAGACGTTGTCGAAATCAGTCTGAGTGGCGTCAGTCCCAACTAGAGCGTGAGATCCAAGGACAATTGACAGTGTCTGACCAATGATCGGACCTGAAGTCGGTGATGTCCAGGACATACTCCAGTCCTCCCAGGTGTAGGTGCCATCGGGTAGCCGAGTCGGTGCCGCCCCACCCGGGTTAGAGTTGTTCATCGTGATCACGGCAGTGCTGCCCCCGAGCAGTTGAATATCCGGCAGGAATGAACCCGCGCTCCAGCGCTGGCTGACCCACACCGACAACGTGTATGTCGTATCCGGAACTATGCTTGCGGCTAGAGTCTGCGTCAGAGTTCCACCGTTGCTAAAGGCGACCTGGATCCCGTCGGGAATGCTGTCCCAGGCATTGCTTAGAGGGGAAAACGAACCCGAGAACACCCCCGGCGGGTCAAAGACCGTCCAGTTGTTAGGCATGCACGTCGAGGGGAGAGGTAACCCGCATCCTGGGATTTCAAATGAAGGATTGAAAATTCCAATTGGGGACGCCCAACCCTGGCTAACCAACAGAAAAAAAGCGATTAACACTGAATAAGAAATACGTGAATTCATCCAACCCCTCGTTCTTAAAAACTGAATCCGGCATCGAATTCAGTATCAGACTAAACGATACCGGGAACCATATAGTGAGGTCAATAACATATATTCGTCATGGTACTAGTACCAAGTTGCATTATGTTATTGCCGTACTGGAACGGCTACTGGCCTCCAAATCGGCGACATGGGACCGGTGCACGTTCCTTCCTGGCTGAGCTTCTTTTAGTGTTGTACCGTGAGCAGGAGGTTGGGGCTGGTGAGGAGGCCGCGGAGTTCGGCGATGACGGGGTAGTCGCCGTCGGGAAGGGAAGGGACGGTTACGTTGAACTGGTAGAGGCCGGGGGTGACGAGGCCGGCAAAGGTGATGGTGGTGTCTTGACCGGCGATGCGGATGCGGAGGTCTTGCGGGTTGGCAATGGGGAGCGGCGCGGGGACCAGGGCCGTGGCGGAGATGGTGGGCTGCGTCGCGCCGAAGCCGGTTCCGTAGATCTGGATGATCTCGCCGGGCTTGGCTGGGGTGCCGGGGATGCCCTGCTGGGTGAGCGGGGTGCCGGCGAGGGTAGAGCCATCGGCGTGAGTGCCTGCGACATAGGCGGTGGCGCCGCCGCGGAGTTGGAAGAAGGCGGGGGCGGCGGTCTGGAGGAGCACGAGGGCGTTGTCGCTGGTGCCGGCGGGGCTCTTCACCTGCACGGAGACCAGGCCGGTGGTGGTGTCGTCGGGGGCGAGCACGTTGATCTGGGAGGCGCTGACGAAGGCCACGGCAGCGGATTTTCCGTTGATGGTGACGGAGACGTTATCGAGCGCGAGCGGGAGTTTGCCGTTCACGAAATCGGCGCTGGCCCAGGGACGCGTGGTCGCGGAGAGATTGACGCCGAAGAGGGAGACCCACGTGCCGGGCGCGATGGCTGCACCGAGACCAGCGGCATTCACCACACCGTTCGCGGAGATGGCGGGAAGGGTGGGCG
>Ga0210406_10004488_pt1 | contig 14931 bp, 10 predicted proteins | sample IncBWC30MmetaG_FD_155454 | JGI IMG/M metagenome (GOLD analysis project Ga0210406, IMG submission 155454) | Forest soil microbial communities from Barre Woods Harvard Forest LTER site, Petersham, Massachusetts, United States - Inc-BW-C-30-M | ecosystem: Environmental > Terrestrial > Soil >... | reverse complement strand
CACTGCTGAGGAGCAGCGTACCTACCTCAAATGTCGTATCGACAATATCCGGTATGAGAAGCACCGAGAGATTGGCAAACAGTTCTTCCGTGATGAACCTGAAGGTCCTAAGACTATCAAGGAGCTGAAGGAACGTCTGAAGAAGGGTTTGTACACCATCATCGAGCCCAAACACTACAACGAGGACGACGAGGATGAGGAAGAGATCAGCATCTACTGGCGTGATTACTTCTCTTGGCGTACTGCTGATACGCAGTTCGACAAGGAAGGTTACAAGGCTGCGGTAGAAGAACTGGACAAGTTCGTTCAGGACCTCGTCGACCAGATCAGGATCCTTGATCCCAAGGATGGTCTGAAGTTGTTGGAAGACCTGAAGAAGTGGAAGCCATCTAAGTCTAAGAAATAATTGTCTGTCTGATCCTGACCGACAATAAAAGAACCCCGTAGGGATTAAACCTTACGGGGTTTTTTTATGTCTATATTAAATGCTAAGTCTATTGTGATAGGTTTTCGTCTGTCGCAACGTATCCTGTAGCAGCTGTACCTATGCCTATTGCACCTATGCCTTTCAACATATCAGGAGATGTAGGATCAAAGTCCTTAGCAAACCTAGACTTCACAGTACTAGCTCCTTTAGGAAATGTTATATAAACTGTCTTAGGACCTAGAGTTGTAGTTGAATTAGGTTCATCACTGACTCTGTCTACCACCACACCCTTCATATTCTTCTTCTTAGCTTCTTGGATAGCTTTACTATTATGCTCAGTCCAATGTCCTCCTGCAGCGTCATAGTAATGGTAGTCTTTGGTATCAATAACCAAGGGCATTACCTGAGAACCTGAGCCAAAAGCATGTTCAGGAACCTTATAACCTGGATGTTCACTAAGATACCCAGCATACATATCAGCTAACATAGGGCTATTAGAACTATACAGAAGTCCTGCCGCGTTGAAGTCATGTATTGAACTTGCTGCACCTTCTCCTTTATAGACACTCAATCCTCTGAATGCAGGCTCTGTGTATCCTTTCTCTTTAGGTACCTCCATACTCTTTTGAAGATCAGTCATGAACTTCTCACGCATAGTAGCGAACTGACTGTTGTGAGCGTCAACGGCGTTCTGAACAGCTTTCTTAACATTATGGCCAGCGTCTTTAAACATGTCTATGTACTTCTGGTACTTAGCTACATCTTTAGGTGGCTCAGGTGTATCACTTTTAAACCAAGCAGCTTTCTCCCAACCTTTCGGTGGTGCTTGAAAATTCTTCCAGTCAACTACTACTGTACCAGCCTTAGTAGTTCCCATGTATTTTCCTGTTGCTCCCCCTTCTCCGGCTGTAACTAATGTACCTGGAGACAAAGTCTTTGGGTCTACTTTCCAGATATCAGGAAGCTTACCGCCCTTCACAGCACCACTACCTAAGGTAGCTTCCTTACCCACCATACCAGATGGACCACCAACCATAGTCATGCCTAGTTCAGAAACTCTACGTGCTCCCTCTTCTGACATAGGATCTAGCTTACCTTGGAATGCTTCTCCAGGTGCTTGGATGGCATGGTATATTCCCTTCAGAGTATCCTCTATCCAATCATGGTGGGGAACATCCTCGATATTGGGAGGGTTAAGAGTATTACCAGGTTCTACTCGTTTAAAGTAATCCTTTAGCTCATCCATAGTATGGTATTTAAGATTAGAAGGACCGGGAGTAAAGCTCCAGGTATCTCCTTCACCTTTATCCCAGTGTCCACCCTGCTCACCATTCTGTCCATGGTACATACTCTCATCAGAGAATGTCATGTGATTGGGTAGCTTATAGGTGTCAGGATAGTGCTGGCCAGGAGCCATCTCTACCCCCGGATTAGCCTCTTTCCACTTGTTATAGTCATAGTCCGGTACCTGGGTACCTGACTCTGATTTAAACTCACCAGCGGCCTCCGTAGGCCCTCCTAGAGGCATTGTAGAAGACGTGCTCGGTGGTGTAATATAGACCTTAGGCCTAGATTCATCCACAGGCTTAGGTTCAGGCATCTTATACTGATCTACTAATAGATCACCAGCGTCTGCGTAGTATTCTCCTGAGCTAGAACCAATGGGCATTATTCTTTTTCCCGTCTACCTCTTTGTAGAGTATCTGCAGTTTCTTGTAGAGATTTATCATGAGCAGATATAATAGACTGCATCATAGGTTGAGTAATAGCACGCATAGCAGGGTCAGCGTTATGAAGTATACCCAATACATAGGCGCTAGTATTACCTCCGTCTTTCTCTTGTATCTTACCTAACTGGTTAAGAGCACCGTTGACACGGTTGATTACAATATTGATTTGCTTGATACGTCCTTGATCATCTATAGGCATATCTCTGGTAACAGGTATATTTAAGAACCTACCTGTACTATTCTCGGTAGACCAATGAATGTCATACTTACCAATCATAGGCTTACCACCACCTAGGGCAGTACTAGCTCTCTCAAGGGTATGTAAATCTTCCCTGAATATAGTTGGGAATTCATGCTCTGCTGTAGCTCTCATATTGTCCCAGGCAACCATACCCTGACCACCTGTCTTACGTAGCTTATCCATACCGTCGATTATAGTATCAGAGAATAGCTTATCATAGGCATAGTACTTACCAGGTACATACCCTTTCTTAGGATCAAAGTAATCCATCTTGAACTCATCCATCAAGTCTGCATTCTTAGGATCAAAGGCAGCCCTGGCTACATTAAGTTTAACTTCATCAGGAGCTTTAGGATCAGCTATGATCTCAGGTATCCTGAGAAATGCATCGACTAGCTTCTCAGGCTTGACACCTGCATTAACAGCTTTAGCCTTGGCATTCTGTACTGCATCTTTAAGAGTATAAGGATTGAGAGGATCAAGCTGAGTACTAGTCAAACCTAGACCTTCTTGATAGACAGGTATTAGATCCTTATCTAGGTTCTTAAGTAGACCAGCCTTATACATAGCATCACCCCACTGAGGAGCTATCTTAGCCATGCCGGCAATGATCTGCATCTGTGTTCCTATCTTAGGATGGACAAGTAAACCATTCTGAGTAGTATCAATTATAGCAGCAGACTGACGTGCAGTTGTATGAGCAAATCCTAGCTTCTCATCTGAGATAAACTTAATGTATTCATCCAAAGGTTGTAGTTGAGTTCTAATGTGTTGATCTACAGCAGCAGCACCTATTAGACCTGTAGTTGTATTACCATTAGAGTCAGGTTCATTAGCCTTACGATAGGCATTGGCAATGGTTTGAGTTCTTAAGGCAGTTAGACCCATAAGACCTTGTTCTAGTTTAACAGGATCTACCTTAACACCTTCCTTATTAGCTCTAACAATAGCGTCTTGTAGACCTTGGGCAGTCTCAGTACCACCAGCTATGTGAGTTATATCTAGAGCAGATTGTACATCTGAAGCCAAACTCTTAGCAAAGCTTTGATTAGTTTTAGTTACGACATCAGCTAGTTGACCTTGATTATTAGCTCTGTCAGCCATCTCCTGGCTACGTTGCCAGTCTGCAGCAGAATACTTAGCTATATAACCATAGACAGTAGCAGGAGTAACCTTACCTGCATCCCATAGGGCACCTAGGACAGCAGCGTTGGGTATACCATTCTTACCTATACCACCTACACCACCTGTTATAGCAGCGTGAACCATGGCAGTAACTTTATCATGTTCAGACTTAGCATTGGAAGCATTACGATTAATATCTTCCAGTAGGTTACGCATCACTGCATTAGCAGGATCTATACCACTAACAGACTTAACCTGTTCATCTATGTAGTCTCTGAAACCAGGATATTGATTACGTAGTTGTTTAGCCAGAGCATTAAGCTGCATAGTATACTGGGTATCGTTTAGCTTACCTGCATTCTGTATCTGAGCTTGAGCTATCTGTTTAAATCTCTCTATACCACTAGTTACACCGCCCGGTACCTGAGGCTGCTGAGCATCTATTAAACTGTTAGTCTGATTAGGTATAAGGTTATTAGTCTGCAGATCCTTAATACCTTGATAGGCTGTTGTATAGGCATCTCTAAGTTTATTAACTTTATCTTCAACAGTATCTTTTAGATAAGACTTAGCAGTATCTCCTGCAAGCTTGACTCCTCCCTCTGCAACCTTAGCCCCAGTATCCATCAATATACCTAGAGAGGTATCAGCTTTGGTAATAGACTGAGGTTCTTGAATAGGCTTAGATACTCTAGTCCAATCAGGAGGATTTACTGCGGGTACTTCTGGGTCGAATGCGGCCATTATTTCTTATAATCCTGTTGTAGCTGAGTTCTATATTGTTCAGTGCGAGTCTGTGGCACATTCTGGTTGAACCACTTCTTAGTGGGAACCTTGGAAGTAGCAAAGTTATGCTGAACTTGATCAGCTTGAGTTTCGTATCCATTCATAGCTTTGGAGATAACCTCAGCACGCATGTCTAGTGGCATACCAGACCACTCCATTCTACCGAATGCTCTACGCATATAATCATTAGTCTGATCTTGATTGTTATTAGCTGAATCTAATAGACCACGACGTACTTCTTTGATAACCATCTTCTCAGTGTACTTCTGATACTCAGCCTCTGCCTTAGCAATGTTAGCTATCTGATAAGCATCATCACTTCTCTGACTGTGTAGGCCTGTAGCACCTTGGAACAAGGCATTCATAACACTGATATCACCTTGATAACCTTCGTTCTTAGACAGCCATCTACCTGTGTTAAGAGCAGTCAATACTTGCCAAGCAGTGTTAACACTGGATACTTCCTTAAAGACATCAAGGGCATCCTCTACTTTGAAAGGATGATCCATCTCTCCGGGGTTACCTCGTATGCCAGCAATAATAGACATAGTAAGAGGACTAGCACTGGCAATAGTATTAGCAAAGATACTAACTGAAGCACCGCCCAGTAGCTTCCACCATACATTGTCCGACCATAGCTGTTGAAACCCTTGTATACCATATCGGGGACCTACGTTATAGAAATTACCTTTCTCTAAGTCACCTTTACCAGTGATCATAGCCATCATGGTTGCAGGTAGACCTTCGTTCATTGTAGTAGTAAACCAGTTATGTCCCATGACATAACCATTGTCTAGAGCTTCTTGACGCCATACATCGTATAGAGGTATACCGGTTAGACCAAAGGCAGTAGGTATACCATACAGACCTGAATAGATGGCAGCCATACGTAGCTTAGCAGTGGTGCTAATTCTATTACCGAACATAAGCTCTGCAGTACGCTGAGTATAAGTCATGAACTGCATAGGTAGAGAAGCTACGCCTGTATTCAATGCTGAGTTAGAAGCACGAGTCATATTAGAATTTAGGAGGTCAGCTCTCTTCAACATCTCTGCACGCTGAGTATCTGAGATAGCTCCTGTAGGATGTATCTCTCTGAACTCTCTGTAGGCTGTATACCAAGCTCCTAGTCTGGAGGCTTTCTCACCTGCCCTGAAGAATGCTTGACCTGCATTGAGGAAGTTACCCCAATCATTACCTATGAATTTATGTTGTACGTTATCAGCCATAGCATACTCACCAGAGACATGTTCGAAGCCAGTCTCTCGTAATAGCTTATTAGCTTCTAACCAATCCCCTGTCTTACCATAGCCCATCTTAACAGCCATCTCATCTAGCTTACCTAGGAAGCCTTCTGTTCTATTTATATTAGACCAGCCATGTATGAAGGCACCGAAGGTACCTCCAGCTGCATGCTGAAATCCAGCTATACCAGCTATGGTAGCATAGTTCTGGGTTTGAACTAGTATCTGTACAGGATTAAATAGACCTAGCTTAGCATTGAAAGCAAAGGATCTTAATAGACGGACAGGATCATGGACGTGACTCAATGCCCACAGAGGAATGAGGGATGCTCTTTCAGCTAGTCCACCTTTCTCATAGGCTGTGTCAGCTATATGCTGAGAGAGAGTATGAACCCAAGTATCGAAGGTATTAGGTATACCTACGAACTGATCTATCTTCAGCTTATTACCCAGAAGCTTAGTAACTACTTCTTGAGGTGCACCAGGCTTGAAAGCATCCTTGCTTCTAGCTTGATTGTAATTCCAGAAAGGAGAAGCTCTGATAGAAGACTCGTCCTCTCTGAGATATGGACCTGCTTCCCGGAGCCAATGCTCTACGGCAAATATCTTATAGTCGTCCATGTAGGTGCTGTTGATTGCTCTGTTGAGAGCACGATTCATAGTAGGTATAGGATCAACTAGTTTAGCTGGTTCCCACTTCCACAGTGCACTGTCTCTGCCACCTGTAATAGTACCTATGTCAGTAGCATCACGCTGCATGTTGAAGGCTACCACATTCTGTGCGGCATCAGATCCTTCACGAGTACCGTCTCTGAATGTACCTTCGTATCTCTTCTCAAGAGATTTATCTAGATCATAGATCTTCTTGTTCCTGGGTACCACGTAGAATGGTTCAGTTGTACTTAGACGAGGAGACTGAATATTACCCTTAGAATCTCTAGAAGGTTTAAACCAACTGCTAAGCTGGTCCCACTTAATAGGCAGAGTACGTTCAGCTAATGCTTGAGCACCGTCCCAGTCTTCTCTGTGAATTAGTTCTCTGACAGCATCTAGACGCCTGGCTATATCTTTGCCCTTAGCTCTATTGTCTATTGGCATGACAGTCTGATCTCCTGTGTAGAGATCGTTATACTTAGTACGCTTATCAGTAGCTACTGCACCGGCACGCTCGGGTACAATCATAGCCTGCTTGATGTAATGGTCATAGTCATATTCAAAGTGACCTCCACCACGTCTTACAACATGGTTGAAGTCTAATGGTTTAGACTCTACGTTATCAGAGATAACATATCTAATACGTTCTGAACCAGCTACATCACTGAAGTCTTTGAGAGGATATGTATCTGGGTTATAAATTCTAATTGCTCTCTTGCTACCTGATTCAATCTCTTTCTCTAATGCATCCCACATCTGAGGATTTAGAGCACGACTCTGTAAGTTATAGAGCTTCTCTTCCCCTAGACGAGCCCCCATAATCAAGACATTGTCTTTGCCATGAGGCATAACATTTTCTTGTATGCCATCGAAGAAACCAGACTTAGCAAACTGACTGGAACCTGATACACCGCTTCTATCTAGAACATTGATCTGATGTTGTTCAGTACCTATGCGAGCACGGTTACGGAACTCAGCCATCTCCATGAACATTCTGTGACCTTCGTTCAGTTTAACGTGAGCGAAGTAAGCTTCCACTTCTGGGAATGTAGGAGACTCTCCGTAGTATCTTAGGTAATGATCTTCTAATTCTCCAGGAGACTTGAAGAAGTAACCACGTTGCTGTGTAACTGGATCATCTAGCTTACGAGCAGTGTCTAATGTTTCAGTAAATCTATTCCAAACTTCTCTCTGCCTTAGGGATACCTTGTTAAGAAGAGCCCTGGGCTTAGCAGACCAATAGCCGTAGCTAGTACCAGTAATAGGATCAGCTTTATAATAACCAGTTGCAATGGCTTCGATCTTAGATTGTTCACTTTTAGCCCACTCTTTCCACAGATTCTGGGTATATGTAGCTATACCTCTCTGAACAGAATCATTGTAAGCAAGGGTATCATCTGCACCACGCCATTTACTTAGAGCAGCAAGTATAGGATTCTTAGAAGTAGACACGCTACTAGCACCTTTACCTACGAACTCTCCTTTGGCGTTAGTCTCAATCATATAGTTACGGACCATATCAGAAGTTTCTACATATGGTTTAGTAACTACAAGCTTATAGCCCAAGCCTTCTTGAACTACTTGTGCTCCTTTTAGATTGCTGATATCAGCAAAGTTACGGGCTGTGCCTGGATTAGAGAATAGACTGGCATCTGTATCTCCCAGAGATACTTCTATGTGTCTAGTATTAGTGAGAGGTTCACGTAGAGGTGGACTGAAATCTATAATAGAACTTTCCAGACCAGAGAACTGATGTCTAAGTTCACCCTCGTTGTAAGCTCTAATAGCGTTCTCCATCTCCAAAGGAATAGGAGTTCTATTGATTCTAGCTGCAGTTGTAGCTGTCTGAACTATACTATCAATGGCATTGCCATAGCCATCTTCAAGACGAGTCATCTGTTCTCGACTCAAGGAACCTGGATTCTTCCTTATGTCTTCCAGATCAAGTCTTAGATTAGACGTGAACTTGTCAACCATATCATTGAAGTAATCTGTCTGACCTTTAGTCTGCTTATGAGCGACACGTATTACAGCAGCTTCAGGTAAGTTACCTGCACCTTCTGCAGCAGCAGCTCTAATAGGAAGATCTCCTGGATTAGCTGCAGCAGCTACCACATCCTTTACAGCTGTATTAACTCTATTACGTAGGGATATATAGCGAGCTAGAGTAAGACCACCCTTTAAGCCAGAGGCAATGTCAAAGGGAGCTATAGCTGTGAATGTATTATCTAGGAACCTTTGAGAAGAAGAAGTACCTACTAGATAGTCTACGAACTGTTTAGCTAAGGTTGGATTATCGTTCTGTAGCTTATTTAGAATAGGATCTACTCTAGCTCTAAACTCTTCAGGATCTCTAATACGAAGTAAGAAGTCAGCCTCAGCTTTCATCTGGCTGCCCAGACCTAGTCCAGCGAAGTAACCTACCTCGGGTACTAGACCACGCATCTTAGCTTCAGGATAGATCTGTGTTAAGCTCTTAGCTTGGTCTGCTAGATAGGGAAGCCAACCTTGTTCATGAACTGTATCTGCTATGGTATCTTGCCAAGTCCTAAGATATTCCATCTTAAAGACAACAGCATTACCTTTGTCTATTAAAGGTGTAACTTGTTCTGGGATGTCTTTAACTGCGTCATCCAATGCAGTGTTCTTCATGTAGTGAGCAGCTTCGTATATAGAACCAATGAAGGTCTTACCGAAGTTCTCCTCTAATACAGTCTGAGGTGCAGTAGGTCTATTAGCAGGATTGAATGGATCTAGGATACTACGAACATCAGTAGGATCTAAACCACCTTTCTGTTTAGACATATCCAGAAGCATTTGTTGTTTCTGCTGAGACTTCTGCTGATCTAGTATAGAAGCTACTTCGTCTCTCATACCAGGTTCATCACCTTTGTATATTCTATTATAGATCTCAGCGGTATCCATGACACCGCTACGACCGAAGGTATAATCCCACTTCTCAGCTCTCTTCTGCGCTACATCCGGTGAAGGAGGATGAGCTGGAGAAGCATCCTGAGGAGGAAGACTTATCTGAGTATTAGGTTGTTCTATATCTGGAGTAAGAGAGATAGGAGCCGTAGCCTGCGGAGCAACAGCAGGGGCAGGTACAGTATCTTGATCTTCTATGTTAGGCTGAGCCATTAAGTTCCAATACCTAAGTTCTTACCAAAGGATCCAATGGTTGGACCTATGCTAATTGCAGCACCACCGAGAGAAGATATACCCTGAGCAGTAGCAGCAGTACCACCGAGTAGAGCAGACTGACTCTGGAGTTGAGAAGTCTGTATTCTTTCTCCACTGATCTTACTATTAAGACCGAAGATGTTCTGTCCAATAGCTAGGTTCTGATTGATACCCAGAGAGTTGGATAGACCTTGTGCAGTCTCACCAGCCTGAGCACCAGCTAGACCTGAACCGAACTCAGCACCACCAGAGACAGCCCCAGCTAGACCAGCAGCTTTAATCTGTTGTGTCTTTCTGAAATTCTGTAGATTCAGTCTACCAGCTTCTAGTTGCATCTGCTGCATCTTCTGAGCTTCTATCTGTTGTTCTTGGCCAGCTTCTTGTCCACTAATACCAGCTATCTCAGAACTTATTTGAGCCTGTTGTTTAGCTACGCCAGCTTGTTCAATGCCTCCAAAGAGTTCTGCGCCCAGACCAGCTAGGCCGAAGGCCATGCTTATAGGATTACCTGATAATGCGCCAGTAATAGCGGATGGATCGAAAGCCATTATGGTCCTTGATTAGTTGTTTCGTATAGAGCCCAGCCCATAATATCAAATGGTTCGTCTGCTATAGATGTTACGTTTAATTGCAATGCTATCCCCCGTCCTCTTAGTCTGTGTCTACGATAAGCCATACCAAAGTTAGGGCTATTGATGGTTACGTATTGAGCGTTACTTATCTTACCCGATGTAGTATTAAGAGGATAATCCCACTGACTATTAATACTATAGGAATTAGGTTGTCCATTAAGGCGAGAGTAAATGTAGACATAGGGTATTTGGAACTTCCTGGAAGCTTGTCCATGTAACTTAAACCCTGTGGTAAAGTTACTTACATAGCTATTAGATACACCAGCTGTCTGCCAATCTACTAGATTAGGATTGTTCTCTTCAGCGAATGTAAATGCACTAGAAGTACTAACTAGATACTTGATTATAGAATCAGGAGTGTTTAGACCACCGGGACTCTGTACGTAGATGATACCATTAATAGTAGGAGGACTACCTGTTACTATATCGAATTGATAGGGATAGAAGGCTTGGTTATGAGTGTTGTAGACTAAGATACCATCATAGGTATATCTGTCTGTTATACTAGTTTCATTGACAGTCTTGTATACCATCTGGACTATATAGTTTATAGGATCATACACACCTCTAGCGTACTGTTTACTCTTGAGAGGAATGTTGTCATAGAAGGTTTGTATAGTACCTACAGTAATAGGATTAACTTCTAGAGGATTAACGTGCAAAGGACTATTGAGTAGGCTGGTGCCCTGCTTGGCTGGCTCTACCTTATAGATACCCTCCTCATTCCAGAACATAGGCAAGCCATTAATATCCACGAAGGAATAACTAGAGATACTACGAACAGCGGATAGCTTAACCAGACTGTAATCAGTAGCAGTAAAACCAATACCTGTACTACCTGATAGATACCACACTCCATTAGCTGCGAAGATTAACATGGCATTCAGTAATGGGAATAGCTTATAGATACCACCACTACCCTGTATCTGTATTACACCTCCATCAGTAGGTAAGATATCAAATAGAGTTTCTGAAGTAGGATCGTTAGTCTGATAACAATAACCGAATTGAGTGGGACTGGTAATGATCTGGGAGAAGTATATGTTCTCAGTCCAGCTTACGTTGGCTATGTCACCAGCTGTATTGAAAGTAGAGTTAACTCCTGTATACCAGACACGGCCCTGGAACCACGTACCTGTACTAGGTCTGGATAAAGTACTGGCTGTTGTTATTCCAGATAAACCTGAAGCTGTATTACGATCTAAGTTAAAAGCAGGTAATAGGTAGTGACCTTGAGGAGCACGGCCAGTAGCAAGGGTTACGCTAGGTTGTGTAGCTGCTGGACTAAAGATACCTGTACTATCTTTGAAGTACCACCAGACATCTGCATTGCTAGGATAGTTACCCTCAGCTGTATGCCAAGTATTTACCAAACCCTTATTGACAGAGCTTATAGTCCAGGGAAAGTTTACGGCATAGTAGGAACCTGAAACATAGAAAGTATTACCTACGCCTCCATAGTTAGGGAATGGCCATGCATTACTGGATAAACCGAAGGAAGTAATGTTAATAGATAGAGCACCGGTGCCAGACGTATAGCTGGTTACAGTACCTACCATAGTAGCTGTTACAGTTAAGATGTTAAAGCTATTAAAACTAGGAGTATTATACAAACCATCTGTGGCAGACATATTGAAGATGTCACCATTAGATATGGATAAACCTGTACCTACTGTAATACTAAAAGCACCTAGAGCAGGTGTAAGTGCTGTAGTTGAAGTAGAAGACCAAGCATTGGCAGAGGTCCATCCTTGGTTGCTTATATTATAGTTATGCTCTAGGGATAGAGTATTAGGACGAACGGTAAGACCTACACCAGGTTCTAATACACCTACGAAATCTCTTATCTGAAGAGGAATAACATTAGGTGTTATGATGTTAGTTAGAGGATTATAGATACAATAAGTAGGATCACAGGTAGGGTGGTATATGAATAGATACCCATTACCATCAGTATACTGACATTCTACAGTAGGATCGAATGTACCTCCCATTGGAACAGAGGTAGAGATGTCCAGAGTATCTAACAGTCTTTGTGCAGACAGAGGAGAAGCTACAGTAGCTGCAGAGGACTTATAGAAGTAGATAATGTTACCCACCTGCTGGACTACGAACTGAGTCTGTCCATCTCCTGAGGCATTGTTCCACTTGTAGGTGGAGATAGCTTGATTAGTCCTACCTACAATATTAGGTTGGGAGTTAGCTTCGTAATCAAATCCTTCTCTCCTGGTAACATCTCCGATCAAAGTATAAATACAGTTAGAGGTTGCTGTAGCTGCGTTCTCTGGGAAGTTTAAGCCAGTGAATTCAGTTAGCAACCCCTTAGTGAAGTTATTCTCGACGGAGTTTAGAACCTGCTGAGGCATTAATCAATTACTTCTTTTATCTCTATATTCCTATTCCTAAAATAATCTTCAGCATGTCTCTTTAGATGTGGAAAACTGGTGAACTTAACTTTCAGGGGTTGTGGTAGAATACCACTGTCGTATTGGAGATACCAGAAACAGGTATCCTCTTCCATCTTAGCGTGTAGTTTATTACCTCCAGTAAACAGGCTGGTATCCACCATGCCTGTGCTACTCTTAGGTTTCTTATCGTCTATTACACTAAGCATAAGTATTCTATCTTTAGATCTCATCTTGGTAGTATCAGGCAGAAACTCAACCATTAGAAGAATCCCATCCTCGCATCTTGAAGTAGCTAGCCCTACTGTTAACCATACCACCGCGTCTGCCGAAGTAGGGCAACTCATCGAAGTAAGTTGGCCTATTAATTATTGACTTATTCTTTTGAACATTACTCCAACCACGCTTAATCTCTTGCTCAGCCTTAGGATGTACCGACTGTTTCAATTCGAAGTAAGCTAGAGCTTTAGCTTCATTGAGAAGCAAAGTGAACTGTTCATCATCTAAATTAGGAATGAATGTATCTGTCATCTCCCACTTAGGAACTACTCTACCCCAACACATAATCTTATTAGCCTGTAAGGTTGAGTCTTGAGTATTGTCATAACTATCGAAGATAACGTTGAAGTTACTTAAAATACAACAATGTGTAGGTTGTCTATCGGTCTTATAATAAAAGGTGTAGTTTCCAGGAAAATCATTGACGTCATTAGTAAACTGGAAGGTTCCAACATTGATATCCTCGGGATTGAAAGAGTTAACCATATCTACGAAATGTTTAATAGGTAGTATTCTTACATCCTGATAACCAGGTAAAGCATTGTTATTACTGGATATAGCATTTATGACCCAAGAACTAAATGTACCAGATCCTATCCTAGTGGTTACGTTTATAACCATAGTAGTTGTTACGTAGGAAGTAATGGTTCCAGTCATAGTATTAGTACCATTAGCAATGGTAACTACTTGTCCTGCCTTAGCAGGAAGAACTGCTGAACCCACCGTAAAGGTAAAGGAACCTAGACCAATAGTCTGAGTAGTAGTAGAGGTAGTAGACCACAGAACGGTGGGGACTATGTCTACGTTAAGACCATGTTGTTCTGTACCTAAGGGTACGGAAGTACTAACATTGGTATTGAAGTATTTAATCCATTTGATCTCTGTCACCCCGTCAGGAATAAACATCTCTACTGGAGACGTAGGATCAAGAGATGGCTCTAGCTGTATTAGCTGATCATGTTCAGGTAGACTAGTACGATTAATAATATCGTAGTATTTATTCTTAAGTATGAGAGCTACCTGCTGAGATTCAGCATTATCACCTATACTATTAACTTCGTCTGAGGACAGAGAACTCAGAACATTCTGAGTCAGATCCAACAAAGACATAGACATTCGCATTTAACGTTTCCACATATTGATACCAATATTCCCGAATAAGAAGACAAGGACTGCGTAAGGAAGATATGAAATAGCATCAGGATACTTCGCTACGTGCCACATATACACGTTCCAAGAATTCTCTGCTATGATGGTGTCCCAGCCAATAAGAGCGCTCCAAACAACAACAGGAAGTATAGCAGCATCACGGAGTATACGTAGACATATATCATCGGCTGTGGCCTGAATAATTGTAGTGGCGGCTTGTGTTTCAGAGATAGCTACTTGAGCACCAGCTTGTATTGCTGCAGTCTTAGTGCTGAAGTAACCAGTGAAGATACCAGAGATACCTTGTATGATGGGACCTAGGAGCGGGATAAACCCTAGAGCTGCTAGCATTTAATCATCGTGCTTTCTACCATGGGCTAGCCAGGTTATAAGACCTAGAATAGCCAGAGCTATACCTATAGTTCTAGGTAAGTTTAAATCACTTATGTAGCTTTTGAACTCTGAGTCCGATAGGAAGGGATACAGAGCGCTGAAACCTGTTAGTACAAAACCTACAGCAGCTTGAGTATAACCCCAGGCTTTAGTCCAGCTTTCCCACCATATAGCTTTTATAGTAGCTCTAAGAGGAACTGCTACAGAAGCTGGAACTGTAACTGTTATATCAGACGACGGTTTTGACAGCCGTGACGTCCTTCTTGATCGTTGCTTCTGCATTACCAATATCCGTGTGGACTCCTGTTATGCCACGTGCCCCCACATACCAACCAAGACCAAAGAATATAACGATGAGTATAAGGGCAGAGATAATTTCAGTCATATAGGGAACTCCAGTTTCAGGTACAGTTGTGTGAATAATGTTATTTGTTAAAGGTGTGCCCACAATTCTGATAGTAGGATCAACTTGCATTATTAGATCGGTCACGATAATACAGCCATGTACCTATTGCTATGATTACTAGAGCGACGGCAATGCCGACTTCTGCCTGATGCATATAGAACCAATTGGTCTTACAGAATAGACACCAGCTCTTAGCAGGTTCGTAGAACGCAGTAGCTGCGCCTGCAGTACCTGCAAGAGCTACAGTAGCTATACCATGACCTACAGGATCTTTATC
>Ga0210406_10004487_pt1 | contig 14932 bp, 16 predicted proteins | sample IncBWC30MmetaG_FD_155454 | JGI IMG/M metagenome (GOLD analysis project Ga0210406, IMG submission 155454) | Forest soil microbial communities from Barre Woods Harvard Forest LTER site, Petersham, Massachusetts, United States - Inc-BW-C-30-M | ecosystem: Environmental > Terrestrial > Soil >... | reverse complement strand
GCGCCAGATTGCCGAAATCGAAAAGCGGTACTGGGACGGTCATTTCAATGGTCCGGGAGCCATCCTGACGTTCGACCAGGCATGCATCAAGTTCATCGCGGACGGCAAGCCTACCACGGTTGGCACCAGCGATGTTGTGGGGCCAGCGCGGGACTACTTCGGGAACACGCTGGTCAAAGACATTACGGCGCAATCAATCCGAGCCATGGCGATGGCGCTTTACGGCCACTGCACGAACGCCAGCAAAAATCGGCTTGCTATCACCCCTGTGCAATCGATCATCAATCACGCCGCCGACGCGGAATTGTGCTCGCCGGTGCGGGTGAAGCGCTTCAGGGAGGAGCCGAAGGAGAAGGAGCCCGCGACGCTTGAATGGGTGCAGGCGTTCATGGCAGAGGCCAAGCCGCATCTCGGCGCCTATGCGCTATTCATGTTCCTGACCGGCGCGAGGCCGAGCGAAGCCCTTACGGTCCAGCGCGAGCGGGATCTGGATCTGCAGCAGTCCACGGTCATCATCCGCCAGACCAAATCTGTCCGCGACTCCAATGTCGCCGCAAAGGAGCGCACAGCCCATCTGCAGCCGATGCTGGTGGCCGCGTTGGCCAACCTGCCGGTGGTGCCCGGCCGCCCGCTCTTCGTCTATCGCACATACGGGGACCTGGCCGGGATGTGGGACAAGGTAATCGCGCGCGCGAAGATCACCAGGCTGACACCCCATTGCTGCCGCCACGGCTTCGCTACAGAGCTGCTCCGGCGCGGGGTGGATGTGCACACGGTCGCTTGGTTAGGCGGATGGGCGAGCCCCGCACAAGTTCTGAAGACTTATGGCCACGCCATCAAGCGCCGCGATCTGACCAACGTCCTGGCTGACGTCCAACTGACAAGCGCGGTTGATGATGTCGCAGCAAGTGCAAGAAAAGTCTCTGTTTTCTGAAATAGCTTCTTTCCCGATGTAGGAATTTGGCCGGTCGAGAGCCAAAAGCGCCTCAGTCTTGGCCGATCCGACCGTCACGCCGCGGCCCCTTTTCGCGAACGCGCCGTTGCCGCGACGGCATCGACGATCGCCTGATAGCCAGTGCAGCGGCAATAATTGCCTGAAAGATGATCGCGTATCCGGTCGCGGCTCGGCTCGGGCTGCTGCTTCAGCAGGTCTTGCGCGGCCATCAGCATTCCCGGCGTGCAGTAGCCGCACTGCAGTGCGTTGCGATCGCGAAAGGCGGCTTGCAGATCGTCGATTTCGCCGCTGTCGGACAGGCCTTCGATCGTCTGGACATACGCACCATCTGTCTGAACCGCGAGCATCAAGCATGCGCGGATGATCTCGCCGTTCACCCGAACGGTGCAAGCGCCGCATACGCCATGCTCGCAGCCAACGTGCGTTCCCGTCAAATGCAAGTGCTCGCGCAGAAAGTCCGCGAGACTGAGCCGCGGCAGAACATGCGCATCGACGCGCTCGCCGTTGACATCAAGCGAGATTGGCAGAGGCGCCCTCACGCAGCTCTCCCGCCGGTCCTCGGCCTCTGATGGCCAAGCAGCGCGCAAACGCAACGTTCAAGCAGCACCTTTGCAAGATGCCTGCGCATGGAGGCGGTCGCCTGCTGGTCGTCGTGGGGGTGGAGTTCATCCGCAAGCACCATGGAGGCTTCGGACAACCGCTCTGGCGTCACCGGGACATTGATCAACACACCGCCGGCCCTGGCGAGGACAGGGCAATCACCGAGAGCAAAAAAGGCCAGGCGAACGTCGGAGAGGATGCCGTCTTGGGCAACGGCCTGCGCAGCAAGACCGGCCAGGGCGTAATCGCCGTGGCGGCGCGAAAACTCATCAAAGAAATATACGGCATTCTTTTGCGCCAAAGGCAACTCAACAGCAACCAGCAATTCTTCCACGGATAGCGCTGTCTGAAAGATGCCTTGGAAAAAATCTGCGGCGGCGATTCTTCGCTCGCCGGTTCCGCCACGCACAATAATGGTTGCATCAAGCGCAAGCATGCAGGCAGGGAGTTCGGCGGCGGGATCGGCATGCGAGCGTTCCCCGGTTGCGGATGGCAGGATGGGCGATATGCGCCGCCGCCTCGGACAAGAGCGGCGCATGCGCGCCGATCTCGGGCGAATTAAGAAGATCGACATGGCGTGTCAGCGCGCCAATACGGAGAACACCGTCCCGGACGGTGACCCCACGCAGTTCGGCGAGCTCGCCTATATCGACAATCAGCTCGGGAGAAAGTAGCCGGAGGTTCATCGCCGGGATCAGGCTCTGGCCGCCCGAAAGCACTTTCGCCCTGTCGCCGTGAGAAGCAAGCAATTTCAGCGTGTCATCAACGCTCGTTGCACGTGCATAAGCGAAAGCCGAGGCTTTCATGGACATGACCTCCTCGGCCTCATCTTGTGCGTTTTGCCGGATTAGAAGGCCGCCACAGGCAAAGGTCAAGTTTTGTTTATCGAGCGATTATTTCGTGGAATACGACTTTTGGACTTGTCTTGGGAAACCTAACAAAGCACGCTTGTCTTGAGCAGACGTCTCTGGGGAGGAGCAGGCAATGAATCTCGGATTCTTCACCATGCCGATTCATCCCGTCGACAAAGACTGGCGGCTTTCGCTCCAAGAAGACCGCGAAGCGTTCCTGCTCGCCGACGAGCTTGGGTTCACCGAAGCCTATGTCGGGGAACACGTCACCGATCGGGCCGAGAACATCACGTCCTGCGTGGCGTTCCTGGCGTGGATCGCCGCCGCGACCAGGCAGATCAAGCTCGGCACCGGTACCATCAATATGCCGAACGCCCATCCCGCCACGGTCGCGGCTACCATTGCGATGTTGGATCACATGCTCGAGGGTCGCCTGATCTTCGGGATCAGCCCGGGTGGCCTTCTGTCGGATGCGGAATTGTTCGGCAATCTGGACGCCGATCGCAACGCCATGTTTCTCGAGGCGATCAATCAGGTGCTCCAGATCTGGGCGAGCGACCCGCCCTACAATATCGCAGGAAAATACTGGAACATTTCGACACAAAACACGCTGATGGCCAATATCGGTCAGGGCTATATCGGGCGTCCGCTGCAGCGGCCTCATCCGCCGATCGTCGTGACCGCCGTTGCACCGTTCTCAAAGGGCGTAACAGAAGCCGCCGCCCGCGGCTGGGACCCGATCTCGGCTAATTTTCTGATGCCAGCCTGGGTGAAGAGCCACTGGCCGAAATATATCGAGGGTTGCGAGCGCGGCGGCAGAGCCGCCGATCCCGCCAATTGGCGGATTGCCAAGAGTATCTTTGTCGCGAATGACATGGCGACGGCGAAGGCCTATGCCACCGATCCCGACGGGCCCTACGTGTATTATTACCGATCACTGTTCACGAAATTGAAAAAGAATGGCCGTATCGAATTGTTCAAGACGCGCCGCGATCAGCCCGACGATGAAGTGACGCTGGAGACGATTTGCGACAAGCTCATCATCTGGGGGACGCCGGAAAGCGTCGCAGATCAACTGCTCGCTTTTCAGGACGAAGTCGGCAAGTTCGGCACGCTGCTCTATGCAGGCAAGGACTGGAAAGACCGTGAGTTGGCACGGCGGTCCATGATCCTGATGGTCGAAAAAGTGATGCCGCGCGTCAATGTGCGTCCTTCAAGCCAGTCCAAGGCTGCGGAATAGTTCGCGACTCATCGGACTAACACAAAGAGGCATATCTTGGCTCTTACCGATCGGATCCCCTATCAGGCACAGGTCGACCGGCCGAAGCTCACGCTGCCGAATGGCAAAAAGCTTGCGGTGTGGGTGATCCTCAATGTCGAGGAATGGCGGATCGAAAACCCGATGCCGCGTGTCGTGCTGAGCCCGCCGATGGGACAGCCATTGTTACCCGACGTGCCCAACTGGTCCTGGCACGAATACGGGATGCGTGCGGGCTTCTGGCGGCAATTCAAGGCGTTGACCGACCGAAAGGTGCCGGTGACGCTGGCACTGAATGCTGATGTCTGCAGTGCCTACCCGCGCGTTGCGTCCGCTGCGTTGGAGGCCCGCTTCGAGTTCATGGGTCACGGCTTCACGCAGGGCCCGATGCACAAGCTCGTCAACCAGGCCGACGCCATCAAGCGTTCGGTCGAAACCATCGCCAAATTTACCGGCAAGCCGCCGAGGTCGTGGGAGAGCCCGGGCCTGACGGAAACCGAGGAAACGCTCGACCTGCTACGCCTGAACGGCATCGAATATTTGGCGGATTGGGTGATCGACGATCTTCCGCAGGATATCGCAACGCCTCACGGCACTATCACCACGATTCCTTACTCGGTCGAGACCAATGACATTGTCATCCATGCACTGCAGCATCTTCCGTCTGAGCAGTTCTTGAAACGCTGCACCGACCAGTTCGACCGGCTCTACCTGGAAGGCGCGACCAATGCGCGCGTCATGGCAATCTCGATTCATCCTTACATCACAGGCGTCCCGCATCGGATCAAATATCTGGAAGCGCTGCTTGACTATGTCATCGGCCATGAGGGAGTCGTGCTGATGACGGCAAGCGAGATCGGGGATTGGTATCGCGCGCAGATGGCCAGGGCGCGATGAGATCAACATGAATCGCCATCGCGCTCTGGCTCTTTTTCGATTGAGCAATGACTTTTTTGGAAACTGCTACATTTCCGGATCGTAGTCCAAGGCGTACAGCGGCTCATCCAACGGCTTTGACGGCCGGCGGCCCGATATCAACGAGCGCTTGCCCGAAGACTCTCTCGTAACCGGCCAGGAAAGCATCGACTGAGTTGCAGATCATCTGCTCCTTGTCTCCAAGCACGGGTGACTCGTAAATGTACTTGCGGACGCCGTAGTAGAAAACTCCGCTGTGAAATACCCATGCCATTTCCAGTTCCGATGCCGTCAGCTTGCCTTGGGCGTCAAGCCCCGCTTGATGCCGGCATTCCCTGACAATCCGCGTCAAGATTTTGTCGCGGACCACGCCGACATACCATCGGTTGATATCGAGTCCTTTCAAGCCCGAATAGAGATAGATTCGAAGCCATTTGCGCGTGAAGATAATGTTTGTATAGCCGCGATAAAATTCCTGGAGCCGATCGCGAAGAGGGCGCGTCCGATCCATCAGCAACGCCTCCCAACCGGTGTCAAGCGGCTCAAGATAAACAGTACGGTAGACCTCCTTGATCAGATCGTCTTTGCTCGGGAAGTAGCGGTAGAGCAACGGCTGCGTGACGCCCAACCGGCGAGCCAGGTCGCGTGTTCCGCCCCCGAACCCCTCCTCCGAAAAAAACTCGGTCGCCTTAGTCAGGAATTCCTTGCGGCGATCGTCAGGAGAAAGACGCTTCTGCTTGGGCCGCGGACGCTTGAGCGGTGCGTTCTTTCTCATGGTAACTTGTTGGCCGCGTCGTCAGCGGCAGCAAACCGGCCGTAGCCGCCGCGGGCGAACAGAAGCGGTTCCTTGCGGTTATAGGAATAGGCCTCGACCGCGCCCAGAAAGATGACGTGGTCACCGCCATAATATCGATTGGCGGCGCGGCATTGGAAATTCGCGACACTTTCAGCGAGAAGCGGTGCATTTCCCAGGCCTGGTGTCCATTGGAGGCCGACAAACTTATCGTCCGATGATTTGGCAAATTTGCTGGCGAGCGCCTGCTGGGACGCGCCCAACACATTAACTGCAAAGTGGCTGGCATTCTGGAAGACGCTCAGGCTCGAGGAATACAGCCCTAGGCTCCAAAGCACCAATGGCGGATTGAGCGACACGGACGTAAATGAATTGCAGGTTAGGCCATAAGGTTTGCCATCGGCACCCACTGCCGTAATGATGGTTACGCCTGTCGCAAAAGTGCCCAGCGCATTGCGAAAATCCCTGGGGTCGATCGGCGAATGGTCGCTCGCCAGTTCGTTGGCCGGGTCCGGACTGACCGGGTGCTTAGGCGCGTCGTTCATTCGCTGGGCCTCAAAGCGTCAGATTTTCGGACGGCAGGCCAAGCGCTACACGACCGTAGTTGGTGCCGGCGGCATCGAAGTTGAACGCAAGATGCGAATTGATCGCGTGGGCGTCGCGAAATTGCCGCTGCAGCACACCAGTCGTGAACAATCCTCGCGCTCCGCTCGCCGCAAACAACAGCGACACCGCTTCGGTGCAGAGGTTGACGGAAAAAGCTCCATCGCGTCGAAATCTGGTTTTGGCAGCCATGTCTGGAATGTTACCAAGCCGCGCATCTGCCATCGCCTTGATGCAGTTCGAACGCATGATCAGGCGCGCCGCATCAATCTTAGCAGAGGCTTCGGCGATCTTGATCTGCGTGCTCTGCATGTCGCCAAGCTTGGCACGGTTGTAGGTTGAGGAGCGATGCCGGGCGAGATTGATGTAGTCATCGAGGCAGGCTTGGGCATTGCCGAGGGCAACACCTGAAAGCACATACGGAAACAACGAGAACACCGCCAATGCGTAGAGCGGGTTCGGATTGACCACGCTGCCCGGCGTCGGACCACCCGCAAGGTCGCTTACCGCGACCGTGAGCGCTTCCGGAACGAACGCATCCCTGACCTCGACGTCGTTGGAGCCGGTGCCCCGCAATCCGGCCGCGTTCCAGGTATCAAGAATGCAATAGTCGTTTTTATGGACCAGGAAGATCCGATACTCGATCCCGTCGGCTTCGTCGTCGAATGCGACGACGCTGGCTAGCATGTTCCATTCGCACGACGCCACCCCGGACGAGAACGGCCAGCTTCCGCGCAGCCTATATCCGCCTTCCACCTTCCTGGCACGACCGGCTGGGAAAATGAAGGAAGATGCGATCAATGCATTGACGTCCTTGTCCCAGACCAGGTCCTGAGCGCGCTTGTCGAACATCCCCAGCATCCATTGATGGCTGGCGAGGTTCGCGAAATTCCACGCCACGGACGCATCCGCGCGGCCGAGTATTTCCGCACAATCGACGAGAGCCACATAGTCGAATTCGGAGCCCCCTACCCGTTTCGGCTGCACGATCCTGAACAGGCCCGCTTCGTGCAAATCACGCTCCGTTTCCGGAGGCAGGCCTCGCAGTTCTTCCGTGCGCGCCGCCCGTTCGCGAAGCCGCGGAAGCAGCGCTTCGGCGCGGTGAGCCATGACCGCAAAGGCTTCGTCTTCCGTATCCGGCCTCAGGGATTGGCCTGTGCTCGGCTTTCGACCAACACCCGCCATCTGGGATCCCCCACTATCTCACGGGTCTGTCCCGGGATTCGACCGACCGAAAGAGGAACGAAACTCTTGCTTTGTTCGGCGAATCGAAACCAGCTTGACCGGTCGACATGACTTGGCGATTGTTTATCGCCTGATCAACCAATTAAGGCGTGGCCGACGTAGGCCGTCAATCGAAAACAACGGGGGAAACCGACTGATATGGACAAGACGGTTGGGCTCGTAGGACTTGGGATCATGGGAGGCGCGATCGCGCGCAACCTGGTCGATCGTGGCTGGCATGTGATCGGGTACGATATCGACCCGGCGCGCTGCAGCGAGCTTGCCCAAGCTGACGTTACTATCGCAGGCGATGTCGGCCAACTCACGCGCGACACGTCGATTGTCATGACGAGCCTTCCGACCCCGGCCGCAGTCGAACAGGTCGGCCGTGCGATCGCAAGTTCCGGGTATCAGCCCCGCATTGTGGTCGAGCTGAGCACGCTCAGCCTCGCGGACAAGCTCCGCTTTGAAGACATTCTCAAGCAAGCCGGTCACATCCCGCTGGATTGTCCGCTCAGTGGAACCGGCGCACAGGCGAAAGTTCGCGATCTGATCGTCTACGCCAGCGGCGACAGCGCGGCGATCGCAACATGCACGAGCCTGTTTGCCGATTTTGCCAAACAAAGCGCCGACCTCGGCAGGTTTGGCAACGGCAGCCGAATGAAATTTATCGCCAACCATCTGGTCGCGATCCACAATGTCGCTACTGCTGAAGCGATGCTTCTTGCCGCGCGCGCAGGCCTCGACCCGACAATGGTTGTTGAGATGGTCGGCCCAGGTGCCGGCGGCTCGAGGATGTTCCAGATGCGCGCCCCGATGATGGTTGAGGGCGTCTATGAACCTGCCACCATGAAAGTCTCGACTTGGAAAAAGGATATGGCGATCATCGCAGAGTTCGCCGATCAGGTAGGCTGCCTGACTCCACTGTTCACGCTGACGCAGCCGGTCTACACCGAAGCGCTGGCGATGGGGCTTGGCGACCAGGACACGGCCTCGGTCTTCGAAGTCCTAAAGAATCGTCAAAGCTCCTAAATCGAGGCGTAAACCGCCCTGATTATCACTTGATCATTTATCACTTCCATCGGATAAAATACCCAATCAACGAAAAGAAAGACCGGTCGATATTCATCTGTGGCGTCCGGGGAGGATCCAATGAAGATATCGCGACGACGATTTGTCGGCGGCGCCGCCAGCGCGGGCATCACCAAGGTTACGGCCCCGAGCCTTGCCTTTGCCGCGCCGAGCAACGCCCCAATTCGCGTCGGGTTGCTGGCCGCCAAGACAGGCCCTCTCGCCTCGGGCGGCATCGACATGGATCTGTCGTTGACGATGTTTCTGAAGGAACGGGAAAATACGCTGGCAGGCCGAAAGGTCGAACTCATCGTCGCCGACACGGCCGGTGTTCCTGCGACCGCACGGACCAAGGCGCAAGAGCTGGTCGAGAAAAATAACGTCCATTGCATCATCGGTCCGCTCGCGGCCTTCGAGGCGCTGGCGATTGCCGACTACCTCACCGAAAAGGAAATTCCGACGCTTGGTGTCGCTGCGGCCGAGGACATGACGCAGCGTCATCCGAGCCCATGGTTTGTCCGGCTGACCTCGACGTCGGCGCAATGCGCCTACCCGCTTGCGGAATATTCGGCAAAGGAATTGGGGTATAAAAAAATCGTCACGATCGCCGACGATTTCGCCTATGGCCACGAAATGTGCGCCGGCTTCCAGCGGGCGTTCGAGGACAATGGAGGCAAGATCATCCAAAAGATCTTCGCGCCCTTGGCCACGCCCGACTATGGCAGTTACGTCGCGCAGGTGAAGCCTGCAGATGCGATTTTCCTGGGCACTGCCGGCTCGAACGGTTTCCGCTTCCTGCGGCAGTTCATCGAATATGGCCTGAAGGACAAAATGGCCGTGATCGGCGGCATGACCGCGCTCGACGAATCCGTGCTACGCAATATGGGCGACGAGGCTCTGGGGATTTTGACGACGAGCTGGTATTCCGCAGAATTGGACAATCCACTCAACAAGAGCTTCGCGCCGGCGTTTCGCAAGCAGTTCAAATACGATCCGGGGTACTATGCCGCCAGCACCTATGTTTCCGGTGAAGTCCTCGAAGCGGCGCTCAAGGCTACGACGGGAAATGTGGAGGACAAAAAAGCGCTGATGGCGGCGATCCGCGGCAGCGATGCCCAGACCGTGCGCGGTCTGATCAAATTTGATGAGTTCGGCAACGCGATTGGGAACGTCTATATTCGCAAGGTGTCAAAGATCGATGGACGAATGGTCAATTCGGTCATCAAGACCTATCCGGACGTCACCCAATTCTGGACCTACGATAAGGCCGCCTTCCTGAAAAATCCCGTCTATTCGCGCGACTATCCGCCGGCAAAGAACCTCGAGCCATAAGCTTCGCGGCTGGCGCGAGGACTCGTGCATCATTGAAGAACGACGGCGGCCAACGATGCAGTTCTGGATTATCCAGGGTCTCAACAGCCTGTCGCTTGGTGGCTTGTTGTTCCTGCTGTCGTCGGGCTTCTCGCTGATCTTTGGGCTGATGCGGATCGCCAACCTGACGCATGGCGCGTTTTTCATGCTCGGCACCTATTTCGCGGCGATCGCGCTGCGATCTTACGACGGATTGAACATCTGGGTGACCGCGCTTGGCGCCGGACTGACGGTCGCAGCCATTGGTGGCCTGTTCGAACGGCTGGTGCTGGCGCGGCTGAGAACCAATCCGCTGGGGCAGGTGCTGGTGACGCTCGGAATGTCATTCATCATTTCGGACGCGTGTCTGATGCTATGGGGTGGCGACTCCATCCCCGTGCCAACACCGCAAAGCCTGCAGGCGCCGACGCGCCTGTTTGGATTCGTGTTCCCAACGTACCGTCTGGTGCTGGTCGGATGCGCGGCTGGCGCCGCGATCCTTCTCTACGCCCTCCTGGAACGAACTCGGCTCGGCGCGATGATCCGCGCAGGCGTTGACGATGGGCAGATGGCCCGCGCGGTCGGAATCCCCATATCGAGATTGTTCACGCAGGTGTTCTGCTTGGGGGCCGGCATCGCCGGCGCGGGTGGCGTATTGGGCGGCCCGATCCTTTCGGCCTATCCGGGACTGGATGCCGATATGCTTCCGTTGGCCCTTATCGTCGTTATTCTCGGAGGCATTGGCAGTCTGCTTGGTGCATTCGTCGGCAGCTTTATCATTGGCTTCATCTATACGTTCGGCACCGCGCTGTTTCCGGAGCTTGCCTACATCATCCTCTTCCTGCCGATGATCTTCGTCATCGCATTCCGGCCGCAAGGCCTGTTCGGCCGCGTCTTAGCATGAGCGTCTTAGTATGAGCGTCCTGGCATGAGCATCACGGCATGAAATGGCTTGGCGCTGCCTTGATTGCCGGATCCCTGCTGCTCCCGCCGTTCCTGGCCGGCGATTTCTACATCAACCTGGCCAGCCAGATCCTGATCGCGTCGATCTTCGCTCTCAGCCTCAATCTGCTCGTCGGCTTCGGCGGCATGACGTCGCTCGGACACGCCTCGTATCTTGGGGTTGCCGCGTATATTTCCGCGCTTCTGACAAGCAAGTACGGCTTGGGGCATGGCGCGGCCGCGCTCATCTCAATATCGGGTACGATCGCGATGGCCGCCTTTTTCGGCGTGATCGCGCTTCGCGCAAGTGGTCTTGGCTTTCTTATGATCACGCTCGCATTGTCGCAGGTCTTGTGGGGCCTCGCCTATCGGATGTCGAACGTCACGAACGGCGACAACGGTATAACCGGCCTCACGCGACCGGCCCCATTCGGAATTTCACTCGATAACCCGGTTTCGTTCTATTGGTTTGTACTAATCGTGGCAGCGGTCGCCTTTGCGATGATAGCAATCTTTGTTTCGTCGGCATTTGGATCATCGCTCAAGGGCGTCCGCGATCAGCCGCGCCGAATGGCGGCGCTCGGTTTCAATCCATGGCTGATCCGATGGACGACCTTCATTTATGCCGGATTCTGGGGCGGCGTAGCCGGATTACTTTACGTCTATTACCATAAGTATATTCACCCGACTTCGCTTTCCACCACGAGTTCAGCGGAGGCCCTGCTCGGCGTCATCGCTGGCGGCTCCGGAACGCTCGGTGGTCCGGTCGCCGGCGCTGCGCTCGTGCTGCTGCTGAAGAATTACGCCTCGGCCTATATCGAACGATGGAACATGCTGCTAGGCTTCGTGTTCCTTTTCATCGTGCTGGTGATGCCGAGGGGCATCGTCCCTGGCGTCAGCAAGCTGGTAGCAAGCCTGCGCGAGGGATTACGATGATGGCGCCGGCATCCGACCATGCGCTCGAAGTCGTCAACTTGAAAAAAGCCTTTGGCGGCCTGACCGTCACCCAGAACGTGTCTCTCACCGTCCGGCCAGGCGAGCGCCGGCTGATTATCGGCCCGAACGGCGCCGGCAAGACCACCCTGTTCAATCAGATCAGCGGTGACCTACGGCCAAATTCCGGTTCGATCAGACTGTTCGGCGCCGACATCACCTACTTTCCACCCTACAAACGCGCGCATTGCGGGCTGGCGCGCACCTATCAGATCATCACGCTGTTTGCGAGCGACACCCTCGAGCACAATGTGACCCTTGGCCTTTTGGGTCTGCGGAAAACGCGCTGGCAGATGTGGCTACCGCTATCCTTCTACGACGAACTCGCGACCGAAGCTCGCAAGATTCTCGACGCAGTCGGGCTGCTGCAGCTAGCCGCGTACCCGATATCCGAGATAGCCTATGGCGAAAAGCGCCGTGTGGAACTTGCCATGGCGCTGGCTCAAAGGCCACGCGTTCTGCTGTTGGACGAGCCTCTGGCAGGGCTCTCGAATACCGAGCGACTGACCGTGAGGACGCTGATCGCGTCCATACCGCGTGAAACGACCCTCATCATGATCGAGCACGACATGGACACGGCGCTCGATCTCGCCGATACCGTCACTCTGCTCGACTATGGCCGCGTGATTGTCGACGGCGAACGTGATGCGGTCATTGCCGATCCGCGAACCCGCGAGGTGTATCTTGGCGGATGACGCGCTTTGCCTGACGAACGTGGATACGTTCTATGGTGATAGTCATATCCTGCATGGCGTCAGCTTTTCGCTGGCACCGGGCGGCGTGTTGGCACTGTTGGGACGTAACGGTGCAGGCAAAACCACCTGCATCTCGACGATCATCGGCTTCCTCAAACCGCGCCAGGGTGCGATCCGGCTATTCGGCGAGCCGATCGAAGGCCCCGAACGCATCTCGCGTCTCGGAATTGGTCTGGTCCCACAGGGCCGCCGCATCTTCCCATCGCTGACGGTTCGGGAGAATCTGATCGTGGCCGCGCAACGCAGAACTGCTGGCGCCAAGTCGTGGAGCGTTGAACGAATCTACGAATTGTTTCCACGGTTGCGCGAGCGCCGTGGCCAGTTTGCCGGCACGCTCTCTGGTGGCGAGCAGCAAATGTTGGCGATCGGGCGTGCCCTGATGGGAAATCCACGGGTGCTTCTGCTCGACGAGCCGTCCGAGGGTCTCGCGCCGCTAATCGTCGCCGAAGTCGGCCGTGCGATGAAGCGATTGAAAGAGGAAGGGCAGTCCATCGTTCTGGTCGAGCAAAATCGCCAGCTCGCGCTCGATATTGCCGATCATGCTATCGTTCTCAACACGGGATATTGCGTGTTTGATGGCACGGCGCGTGAATTGGCCAACAACGAAGAGCTGATCGCGCAACATCTCGGCGTCTATCGCGCGCAGTAATCGGATGAATGCAACCAGTAGAGGCGGGACATGAAAATCGGCGTATGCGGAACGGGACGAATGGGATCATCAATCGCTCAGCGGTTGATGTCCGTGGGACACGATGTGGCGGTGTGGAACCGAAATGCGACAAAAATGGTGCCTCTGACCGAGGCGGGCGCCAGTGCCTTTGCATCCCCTGCGGAACTCGTTGAGAATTGCGAGGCCGTGATCGTCATGCTGCTGAACGACACCGCGAGCGACGCGGTCTATCGCGGACGGAACGGCATTCTGAGCGCGACGCTCGAAGGCAGGCTGGTTATCGACATGAGCACGGTTCGGCCGGACACGATGCGGGCTGTCGGCGCCTCGGTATCGCAGCAAGGCGCTGCATTTGTCGAGTGTCCGGTCGGCGGAAGTGTTGGCCCCGCCAAGGAGGGCAAGCTGTTTGCGCTGGTGGGTGGCGAACAAGCCGATATCGCACGCGCAAGACCCGTTCTGGAGCAGCTATGCCGCCGCATCGAGCATGTCGGCGCACTTGGGTCGGGTGCGACACTGAAGCTCGCGATCAACCTGCCGCTCCTGGTCTATTGGCAGGCGCTGGGAGAAGCGCTGACCATTTGCAAGCCGCTCAATCTATCTCCTGATCGACTGATCGACATTCTGTCCGATACCGCGGGCACGCCCACCGCTATGAAGGGCCGCGGCACGGTCATTGCCAAGGTCTTGGGCGGCGCGCCTCCAGGCGAAGCCGCCTTCAGCCTCAGCGCTGCAAAAAAGGATCTCGCCACCGCCGTTCAATTCGCAAGATCCATCCATGCCGAGCTTCCGGTCGCGGCCAGCGCGCTGACCTGTTTCGAAGAGGCGGAGGCCGCAGGTCTGGGCGATACCGACGCAACCACGGTCGCGACGCGCTGGCCACAACGGGTGTAAGCCAGGCAAACCATCCGATCCCCGATATCCATCAGCAACAGGTCCTCAACCATGATCGATCGCAAGAACCGCTATGGCCGCACCGCCGCACGCATCCATGACGCTGACGGCCTCGCCCGGCGGCCCTCTTCACCGACGATCGATATTCACGCCCATATCGTGATTCCTCAGGCGGCCGCGCTCACCCAGCCACATGTTGATATCAGCCGCATCCCGCTCGCCTATTTCGCTGACGATGTGAGCAAGGATATCAACGCGCAGCAGGAGAAGGACGTGCGTGAAGTGATGACGACGATCGATCGCCGTCTCCGCGACCTCGACCGGATGGGGATCGACATCCAGGTCGTCGCGCCTGCGCCGAACCAATGTTACTATTCGATCGAGCCGAAAATCGCCGAAGCCGCGCATCGCCTTGCGAATGATGGCGTCGCGGAATATTGCGCGCGGAAGCCCGACCGTTTCGTGGGACTTGGGGTCGTCACCCTGCAGGAGCCCGAGCTTGCGGTTCGCGATCTTGGTTACGTCATGGATACCTTGAAGTTAAAGGGAGCGGAGATCCTGACCAATGTCGACGGACAAGAACTGTCGGATCCGAAATTCCGTCCCTTCTTCGCGAAGGCGGAAGAACTGGGCGCCTTCATCATGATGCACCCGAATGGATTCACCCATGGGCAGCGCCTGACCCATTACTATTTTAACAACGTATTGGGAAATCCGCTGGATACAACCCTCGCCCTGCACAATCTCATCTTTTCGGGAACGCTGGCTCGCTTTCCCGAACTGAAATTGATGGCGGTGCATGGCGGAGGTTACCTCCCGAGCTATTCGGACCGGATTGATCACGCCTGGGGCGCGCGTCGCGATTCCCATGCGGGCCTGCCGTTGCCGCCAACGACCTATCTGCGGCAGGTCTATTTCGACACCGTGGTCTTCACTTATCACCGTAAGCGCTTAGCCGCAACCCTATTGATGCTGGCTTGACGTTTTGCGGAATCGCCATGGCATGAGGTCTTCGATTCTGCTTTGGGGATGGCCGGCGATGATCGCCTCGAGTGTTTGTG
>Ga0210406_10004486_pt1 | contig 14933 bp, 19 predicted proteins | sample IncBWC30MmetaG_FD_155454 | JGI IMG/M metagenome (GOLD analysis project Ga0210406, IMG submission 155454) | Forest soil microbial communities from Barre Woods Harvard Forest LTER site, Petersham, Massachusetts, United States - Inc-BW-C-30-M | ecosystem: Environmental > Terrestrial > Soil >... | reverse complement strand
GCCGACGCTCACGCTTGACGAGATGAAGGCGTTTCTGAAGGAGCGGCTCGGAAAGCACGAAATGATCGGCGCCATGGAAATCCGCGACGCGTTGCCGAAGACGCCGGTCGGCAAAATATCGAAGAAGGACCTTCGCGAATACGAAGCCCGCGCGCATGCCGAGGCGTGAGGGCTGGGGTTGATGTGCTTAGATGGGATCGTCATTGCGAGGAGCCACAGGGCGTTCATCAGAACGCCCGTCGTTCGACGGGCTATGGCGACGAAGCAATCCAGGAGGAGAACGCTGGGCGCCCTACGTTCCCTGGATCGCTTCGCCGTAGCCCGTCCGGAAGGACGGGCGTCTTCCGACACCCTATGGCTCGCGATGACGACCGCGATTCGACCCGTTGCACCGCGCCGGATAATGCTGATCGAAACGCCTGTCCGTAGGAGAGCCTCATGAAGGTCGCCAAATGGGGCAACGCCCTCGCCATCCGCCTTCCCATCGCCGTGGTGAGGGAGTTAGGGCTGAAGGACGGCGATCAGGTCGACATTCGTGTTTCCGGCGAGCGCGCGTTCGTTGTTGCGCGGGTGCCAAGGCCGATTGAATCGCCAGCCGCCGCCAGAGTTCCACCGCGATGAGGCTGATCGCCGGTAAACGCGCGCGGCACCCGATCGGATCGCCGCGGTGAAGCCCGCCGAAAGCCCCTCCGCGCTCAAGGTTCAGTCTGCGCTCGGCGACCGGTTCGAGGTTCTCGAGTTTGACGCCAGCACCCGCACCGCCGCCGATGCTGCAGCGGCGATCGGCTGCGATGTCGCGCAGATCGCCAAGTCGCTGATCTTCCGCGGCGGGACAAGCGGGCGAGCGGTCTTGATCATCGCCTCGGGCGTCGACCGCGTCGACGAGAAGAATGCAGCGGCGGCGGTTGGCGAGCCGATCGTCCGGGCCGACGCCGATTTCGTGCGCGAGGCCACCGGCTTCGCGATCGGCGGCGTGCCGCCGGTCGGCCACAAAACCAAGCCAATCGTTCTCATCGAGGACTCGCTGCTCGGTTTCGAGGAAATCTGGGCGGCCGCCGGCACGCCCAACGCGGTCTTTCGCCTGACGCCTTCGGATCTCGTCGAACTGACTGGCGGACGTACAGTCGCGGTTGCGCGCAAATAGAGGGCTCGACGTGGCTGCAAAGGAGACACCTGCGGGAAAGATCAGAATTGGCGTTGGCGGCTGGACCTACGAGCCGTGGCGCGGCGGCGCGTTCTTTCCCAAAGGCCTGACGCAGGCGCGCGAGCTCCAATATGCGGGCTCGAAACTGACCTCGATCGAGATCAACGGCACGTACTATGGCTCGCAGAAGCCGGCGAGCTTCATGAAGTGGCATGACGAGACGCCGGACGATTTCATCTTCTCGGTCAAAGGACCCCGCTTCGCCACCAACCGCCGCATCCTCGCCGAGGCCGGCGAATCGGTCGAACGCTTCTTCAAGACCGGCGTCACGGGACTCAAGGCGAAGCTCGGACCGGTCAACTGGCAGTTCGCGACCACCAAGCGTTTCGACGCCGACGATTTCGGCGCCTTCCTGAAGCTATTGCCCAAATCGGTCGATGGACTCGCCATCCGGCACGTGGTCGAGGTCCGCCACGAGAGTTTCAAGAACCCCGACTTCATCGCGCTTGCGCGCGAGCATGGGGTCGCGGTCGCGATGGCCGGCGATTCTGACTATCCGCAGATCGCGGACGTGACCGCGCCATTCGTCTACGCCCGCATCATGGGAACGACGGAGACCGAAGAGAACGGATATTCCGCGGCTGCGCTCGATCAATGGGCGAGCCGCGCGAAAACCTGGGCCGCTGGCGGCTCGCCGCAAGATCTAGCGACGGTGGCGCCGGCGCCGAAACCCGACACCGCCGGCCGCGAGGTCTTTCTCTATGTCATCAGCGGCCACAAGGAGCGGAACCCCGCAGCTGCGATGGCGCTCATCGAACGGGTCAGCTGACCCTGAGTTCTGGGGCGAAGTGCAACCCCCGGCGTCACTGAAGCGGCTCGATATTCCTTCTCGCCGAGCCGTCTTCGTCCCCTGGAAGCCGAGCAGAAGGCCGGCGTTCGGAATGGGAAACCCGACTTTTCGTTGAGGAACCAATGCTGTCGACGGGGTTGCACTTCGCGTCGGAATCCACCGACCCCAAGCCTCAGCTCTTGATGAAGGCGAGAAGATCGGCGTTGATCGTGTCGGCGTGGGTGGTCGGCATGCCGTGTGGAAGGCCCTTGTAGCTCTTGAAGGTGCTGTGTTTCAGGAGCTTCGCCGACAGCGGACCCGCGGCGACATAAGGCACGATTTGGTCGTCCTCGCTGTGCATGACCAGCACCGGCACATTGATCTTTTTCAAATCCTCGGTGAAGTCGGTCTGAGAGAAGGCGACGATGCCGTCGTAATGCGCCTTGGCGCCGCCCATCATGCCCTGGCGCCACCAATTCCAAACCACCGGCTCGATTGTCTTCACACCGGGCCGATTGAAGCCGTAAAAGGGACCCGCGGGGAGGTCGTAGTAGAACTTGGACCGGTTGGCCGCGAGCTGAGCCTGCAAGTCGTCGAAAACGCTCTTCGGCAGGCCCTTGGGGTTCGCATCCGTTTTCACCATCAGCGGCGGCACCGCGCTGATGATCGCCGCCTTCGCCACCCCGTTTTCGCCACGGCGCGCGAGGTAGTGCACCACCTCGCCGCCGCCGGTCGAGTGGCCCACGTGGATCGCGTCTTTCAGGTCAAGATGTTTCGTCACCGCGGCCAGGTCGTCGGCATAATGATCCATGTCGTGGCCGCGGCCGATCTGGGTCGACCGCCCATGGCCGCGCCGGTCATGGGCGATGACGCGATAGCCCTGACCGAGGAAGAACAGCATCTGCGCGTCCCAATCGTCCGCGGAGAGAGGCCAGCCGTGGCTGAACACGATCGGCTGCCCGCTGCCCCAATCCTTGTAGAAAATCTCGACGCCGTCGCTTGTGGTGACTGTCGGCATGCGTTGCCTCCCTCGCGCAAATCTGGGAGCAAAGGGCTTCCATTCGCGAGACGCTAACGGATGCGACGCGCGAAGGCGACCGACAAAATAGCGGCCGACGGCCTCAAACTGAGATGGACGAAATGAGGCGCGCGGTCAGACGGCCTCGGCATTGCCCTCGGTAACAGCGCCGCAGGAGAACGCGCCGCGCAGCGCACTGCCAACAAAGCACACGAGCGCTTGAATGCCGCCTGTAATTGCGAAACTCATGCCGCCAACCCCATAGCGCTCGAGCGGCGCAAGCTGGGCGTGAAGGTCGTGAATCTTGAGCCGCATCGCCAGCGGCACGTTCCCTCGATCGAGGTTCGGCGAGCCGAGCATGGACATGTCTCCGAAAGGATTACGTTTGTTTCACAAGATAGAAGCCGGGTCTGACTGCAGTATGACGGTTTCGAGACCTCAACAGGATACGAACAAGGCGCGCCTTGGTTTCGCCAACGCCCGCAGTGCGTGGGCAGGGCGATCTCGCCTAGGCGGCGCGATCAGCGTCCTCTCGTGACGCCTGATTTGCCGAAGGGCGGCCTCCGCCGTCAGCGCGTCAGTGCAGCCGCGACAGGTAGTGGGCCAGCGCTTTCATCTCCGTGTCGCCAAGCGGGTACACCACCTCCGCCATGCCCGCGGCGCCGGTCGCCGTTCGAGCACCCGATTTGAAGTCGCGCAGGGCTTCGTAAAGGTAATCCTCGCGCTGTCCCTCAATCCGAGGGATGTTGTCCACCCCCTCGAGGTGGTCGCCGTGGCAGTTCGTGCAGTGAATCCCCGCCACCACCTTGCTGCCGAGCTCGGTGTCCTGGGGCGCAGCGTCCGCCGGCGCCGGCGCGTTGGGCGCCGGTAACGAGGCAAAATATGACGACACGTCGCGCAGGTCATCGTTGCTGAGTTGTTCCGCCATCGCGTTCATCACCTCGTTCTTGCGCACGCCCTTGCGGAAGAACACGAGCTGGAACTGCAGATAGAGGTCTGGCTCCCCGGCCAGGTTCGGGACGTTCTTGTCGGCCGCGAGCCCGTCCGCGGTGGCGACGCCATCGACGCCATGGCACGCGAAGCACCCTGCGGCCTCCGCCCTCGCCTTGCCGGCCGCTTGATTCCCCTCCGCCGCCATTGTGGCGACGGGGAAGGCCACGCTGAACGCCACGATGAGCCAGGTCGGGATACGCATCGTCGTACGGTTCTCACAATATCGGTTGAGCAAAAAACACCTCGCCCTGGCGTGTTGGTTCGCCAGGGCGAGGATTCGTTCCGACAGGTAGATTACTTGTTATTTGCCGTCATACCAGATCCGATAGATCGCACCGGCCTGATCATCCGAGACCAGGAGCGAGCCATCCATCGGGTTGACCGCCACATCGGCCGGGCGGCCCCAGTACTTGTTGTCCTTGATCCAACCCCAGGCGAACGGCTCCTGCGAGATGTTCTTGCCATCCGGGTCGGTCTGGACGCGGACGATCCGGGCGCCGGTGTGCGAGAACTGGTTCCAGCCCCCGTGCTCGGAGAGGAAGATGTTGTTCTTGAACTCAGCCGGGAAGTTGTTCCCGGTGTAGAACTTCATCCCGAGCGGCGCCATATGCGGCCCGACGTTCAGCGCCGGCGGGGTGAACTCGTCGCACTTGTGGCCCATGGCGTATTTCGGGTCGGGAATGTCACCCTGGTGGCAGTACGGGTAGCCGAAGTGCTGACCCCACTTGGTCAGGTGATTGAGCTTGTCGGAAGGGATGTTGTCACCCATCCAATCGCGAGCATTCTCGGAGAACCAGAGCTGACCGGAGCGCGGATCGACGTCGCCGCCGACGCTGTTGCGCTGACCAAGCGCAGCCACTTCCGACAGGCCCTCGTCCGGGTTGACATGGCGATACTGCGCCGTGCCAGAGGGAATCATGCAGACGTTGCAGGGCGGGCCGACCGGAATGTAGAACCAGCCCGGCGCCTCAGTATCCGCAACCATGTACTTCCAGCCGTGCGAGGTGTACGGCGGGAAGTCGCTGTAGACGACCTCACCCTTCGGGTTGTCGAGATTGTTGGCGATATCCTTGTAGCGATAGATCTTGTCGAGGTCGGTAACGTAGAGGTTGCCGTTGTAGAAACCGATTCCTGTCGGTTGCTTCATCCCCTTGATGATGACCTTCGACACCCACTGGTCGCCCTGCTTCTTCAGCGCAAACACGTGGTCAGTCCAGCAGCCGACATAGAGCGTGTTGTCGCTGCCGAACACCATCTGGCGAGCGCAGTCGAGCTGATCGGCCAGGACCTCGATATGGAAGCCCGGCATCAGCTTGATGTTGTCTTTGACGAGGCCCACGAGTTCGTCATGCGGCGTCGGCAGCGGCTGGCCCGGATAAGGATGCGTACCGTGTTGCTGCGCCGTCTCGTCGCCCATGAACCAGTCTGCGGGCGGATGTTCCCAATAGTCGCGGGCGTTGCCGTTGTATTTGATCAGCGAATCGTCGGCGCGCGCCGGGACGGTTGACGCCAGTCCCAAGAGCCCGGCTACACCGACGACGCCCACCAGCGTCGGCAGCAATCTCAATCCCAACCTTGCAAGCTGCATACTTTCCTCCCAGTAATTTCACTGACGGATTACCGCCATGCCCCACTTCGACCTAGCGCATCAGCAATGCGCCATAGCAGGGCGATAGAACCTTACGCGCGCCCAACATGTCTGACAACGCCATTCGGGTCGGAGAGCGCCAAAAAAGAGGAAGCGCCGTCCTACCGCGGCGGCTCCAACGGCACCATCGGATTGGTCGCCTCGTCGCGCTCGACAAGCCGCTGCGTCTCCAGCATTGCCTGGAACGGGCCGCCCGATCGGTTGACCGTCGCCAACACCAGCGCAAAGCTGTTCAGCGCCGATCCCGACCACATGTGGTAAACGCGAATGTGCACGGCGCCATCGGGGATGTCGACGCTCCTATCCTCAGCTAGCTTCACTTCCGCGCCGGGCACGGTGGCCTGCGCCACCATCTTTGCATAGGCTGCATCGACCTCGCCCGGGTCCGCCTTTTGCGCCCACACGACGCAGGACTCCGGATCCAGCCGCGTCGCCACCACGAACCGTCCCGCCGGATCGTGCACCGCCCAGGCCTTGCCTGAACCCGGCACGCCGCCGCCGGCGAATGAAACCATCTTGCCGTCACGGTTCGGCTTGCCCGCAAAGACTGCAAGCGCCTGAGGATTGGTGATCGGCGGCAAATTCTGGTCCTGCGCCCAATCCTCGATCGTGTCGAGATGGCCGAACTTGGCCATGCAGACATCGCTGAACAGCTTCACGAAGTTCGCAGCCGCCTCATCGGCCCGCGCCGGCTGCCCGATCATCGCGAGCGCGGCGGCCGCGGCGAATGCAACTCGTTTCATGGGACGTTTCCTCATCGCAAGCCGTAGTCGTAGCGAGGTTTGGCGAACTTGAACAGCGGCCTAAAGGAACGACGCGCCGGCGATCCGGATTCAATCAGGGCGGAAGTTGCGCTGGAGCCTTCGGCCGACGATCACGCCCACTCGCCCTTGCGGAACACTGGCGTGCGGCCGCCATTCGCATCGAGGCCGTCGATGTCGATCTTGTCCGAGCCGATCATCCAGTCGATATGGATCATGCTCTTGTTGCCGCCCTGCTCCGCGATCTGCTCTTGGCTGAGCTTCGCGCCGTCGACGAAGCATTTCGCATAGCATTGCCCAAGCGCGATGTGGCAGGCCGCGTTCTCGTCGAACAGCGTGTTGAAGAACAGGAGGCCGCTCTTCGAGATCGGCGAGGAATGCGGCACCAGCGCCACCTCGCCCAGGCGGCGCGCGCCCTCGTCGCTGTCGAGCACTTTCTTCAAGACATCCTCGCCGCGCTCTGCCTTCGCTTCGACAATGCGTCCGCCTTCAAAGCGGACCGCGATGCCGTCGATCAGCGTCCCCTGATAGGAGAGCGGCTTGGTGCTGGCGACATGGCCTTCGACCCTGCGCGCATGCGGCGTGGTGAAGACCTCTTCGGTCGGAATGTTCGGGTTGCAGGTGATGCCGTTCTTCGCCGTCGCCGCGCCGCCCTGCCAGTCGTGACCGTCGGCGAGACCGATGGTGAGATCCGTCCCCGGACCGGAATAATGGAGCGCGTGAAATTTCCGCGCGTTCAGCCATTCCGTGCGGCGGCTGAGCGCCGCATTGTGCGTGGCCCACGCTTGAACCGGATTGGCGTTGTCGACGCGAGACGCGGAGAAGATCGCCTCCGCCAGCCTGCCGACAGCGACCTCCTCTTCGTCGCCCGGAAAGACCCGCTTCGCCCATGAGGCGGTGGGATAGGCGACGATGTTCCAGTTGATGTCGAAACTGGCGATCTTCTCCAGTGCAGGCTGGTAGGCGATCGAATTGGCCTTGTTGGCGCGCGCGACCTTGGCCGGGTCTTCCTGCGACAGCAGCATCGGATCGTCGCCGACGATGGCGAGCCGCGCCGTGTTGGCGGCGAAAGCCTTTCCGACGCCTTCATAGAGCCAGCCCGGCGCGCGGTCGAAGCTCGCGTCAGGGGCGAAACGGTATCGCGTAAGCGTAATCTCTTCGTCGGAGAGGATGGGCGTCACCAGACCCGCGCCCGCCTTGTAAGCCTCGGCCACGATGCGCCGCGCCAACGGCAGCGCCGAGACCGGCGCGGTCAAAAAAAGGTCCTGCCCCGGTTGAAGCTGCAAGCCCACCCTGACCGCCGTCTCGGCCAGCCGATCGAGCTTCGCCAAGTCGATCGAGGGGAAATTGCGCCGATGGGTGGTCATGGAGAGCTCCGGTGAATGTCGGTCCTCGAGATGATGTCCTAGGACCTGGGCATCCTGGAGGCTATGGGCCGTATGGGTTGATGGCAGCACCACCTCTTACACCGGTTCGCGGTACCGAAAAAAGCAGGTCGCGAACAACTCAGGCTTGTTTGGAGAAGTCGTGAACAGCCGCGTGTAACTTGTCGAATTCCTTCATCTTCGCTTCTCCGACTTTTCCGCGAATTGCAGAGAAATATCCGATTAGACGTCGGCCAGCCCGCGTGAGGGAAAATTCAACCAGCTCCACAGCAATACCGCTTACGACAATTTGCGGATCGCTTGGTTCGGCATAGCTGATTTCATGTTCTCGCGACCTAAAGAAACTCATCGGCATGGAATGCACGTAAGTTGAAAAATACGCATATAGAGAATCGAATTGATCAACGGACATGCCTACTTCTCTCACAACTGACCTGATACCACCGATGAATACCGTCTTACCTGATATCAAATCGGTCTGCTGTGACCGCTCGAGCCGATGAAAGAAACTGTTTTCTCGAATCGCCTTTCGCAGCTCGTCCAGGTCCTGTCGAAACAGCCCAACCTGCGCTGATCTCTCGAATCCCTTGAAGAAGCGAAGCCTAGAGACAGTGTCGTGAATGCGCAGCGCGAGCATCCTTAATTCTTGCTCCGACGCAGAGATATTTTCAGTCGTGAGATAAGCTATCGTTAGGCAAACTTCGAATGCTGAGCGAGATATTATTACAATAGAATAGTGATCCATTGGGCGACCGTTAACTCCATCAACCATCATTCCAAGGACCGTCATAGCGTTCAAGCACAGACGGCCGTAGAGGGCGTTTACCCAATGACCTCTTGCATCTGCCTCGATTCCATTCGAACCCTCTGAGACGGCGACGCTAACCGCGATGATTTGATCGAGAGAAGCTACGAGCCTTTGCAGCATCGGCCCAGACAACTCTTCGTTCATCCGCTCTTCACTCCTGCTCAACCGATCCCGCCAACTTGAGGTCACATCGTAGCCGACTCGACCCCCTATATGACTCGGCAACTACAAAGCCCGGAGAACGACATGGCGCGCATTTTCATTACCGGTTCGTCCGACGGGCTCGGCATGATGGTCGGTCAGGTTCTCGCGGATCAAGGTCACCAGGTCGTCCTGCATGCGCGCAACGACGCTCGAGCCGCCGACGCCAAGACAGCCGCCCCAAAGGCCGAAGCGGTCGTCGTCGGCGACCTTGCGAGCATCGCCGCCACGAAGGACCTGGCAGCCCAAGTCAACGCGCTCGGCGCATTCGACGCCATCATTCACAACGCCGCCGTCGGCTATCGCGAGGGGCAACGCGCGACAAGCGATGGCTTGCCGCATGTCTTCGCCATCAACACGCTCGCGCCCTACATCCTCACCATGCTGATCGAGCGGCCAAAGCGCCTCGTTTATCTGAGCTCGGGCATGCACGAGCGCGCGAACGCGAATCTCGACGATATTTTTTGGCGCAAGCGGCGCTGGGACGGATCGACGGCCTATGCCGAGAGCAAGCTGCACGACGTCATGCTGGCTTTCACGGTCGCGCGCCTCTGGCCGAACGTGCTGTCGAATGCGATGACGCCCGGCTGGGTCCCGACCAAGATGGGCGGCGCCGGGGCGCCCGACGACATCGAACAGGCGCATCTCACGCAAGCGTGGCTCGCGACCAGCGACGATGCCGAGGCGAAGACCACCGGCGGCTATTTCTATCACTTGAAGCGTCGCGAGCCGAACCGCGAGGCGCGGGAGATCTCGGTGCAAGACAGGCTCATCGACATCTGCGGGGAGATTTCCGGAATCGCGATGCCGTGGAGTTGAGAGACGCCCATGGAGTCGAAGGACGAACGGAACACGGGCCTAAAAGCCTCCGGTCGAGCATGTTGCAATTAGAGCACGTCGTGTTCAGGCGGAGCCGTCATTGCGAGGAGCGCAGGGCGTCGAGAGACGCCCGTCTTTCGACGGCTATGGTGACGGAGCAATCCAGGAGTCGTAGGGAGCCCTGCGTTCCCCTGGATCGCGTCGCCATAGCCCGTCCGGAAGGACAGGCGTCTCTCGACGCCCTACGGCTCGCGATGACGGCGACGTTGCCGTTTGAGCGCGCCATGTTCTAGCGCATGCGCGCCGTTCCTGAATGGTGCGTAGCGCTGAAGCTGTTTGACATCAGCTCATCGTACAACTTATCCGTCTCCTCCGCTTGGCCTCGCGAGAATTCCCCTCCCACCGCGTCCCGGGTCGGCTGGTGTTTGATGCCATTCTGAATCGGCCAGCCGCCCCCATGGATGGGCCGAGAATTCTGGGCAATCGCTTGCTGCGCCAGGCATGAAAGCGCCCCAGCAAGGGCGGCGACAATGATCGTTTTGTGTAACATCGCGTGATTCCTCGATCTGGGTCGAGCACCAACACCGTCATAATTTAGGAACGACAGACGAAACTTTGAATAACAGAGAATGCCGCGGCAAGTTCAACCCTGCACGAGCGTCCTCGCCCGCCCCCTCAAAGGGCGCCAAGCTGCTACGGCGCGGGCGACCCGCGGAAAGGACCATGATGACTGCCACGCACGACGCCGATCGGATCTGGCCCGATCTTTCCTATGCAGCCTGGAGCGAAACGCTCGCCACCTTGCAGCTTTGGACCCAGATCGTCGGCAAGATCCGGCTGACGCTGACCCCATGGCTCAATCACAGCTGGCAGACCCCGCTTTATGTCACAGCCCGCGGCCTCGGCACGTCGCCGATCCCGATCGGGAATCAGATCTTCGAGATCGAGTTCGATTTTGTCGCCCATCGGCTCAATGTGCGGACCAGCCAAGGCGCCGAACAGTTCCTTCCGCTTAAGGCCCAGTCGGTCGCCGATTTCTACCACGCGACTTTGGACCTGCTGAACGGCGTGGGCGTTTCGGTCGCGATCAAGGAAACGCCGAACGAAGTTCCGAATCCGATCCGCTTCTCGCAGGACCGGACACACGCCGCCTACGACGCAGCCGCCGCCTATCGCTTCTGGCGCGCGCTGGTGCAGGCGGACCGCATCTTCAAGCTCTTCCGCAGCGGATTTATCGGCAAGGCGAGCCCGGTCCATTTCTTCTGGGGCAGCTTCGATCTCGCGGTGACGCGGTTCTCGGGACGACCCGCCCCGCCCCATCCAGGCGGCGTACCCGGACTGCCCGACGATGTTGCGCGCGAAGCCTATTCGCACGAGGTGAGCAGCGCCGGTTTCTGGCCGGGAAACGAGGCCTTTCCGCGCGCCGCCTTCTATTCTTACGCCTATCCTGAACCGGCTGGCTTTCGCGACCGGAGGATCACGCAAGGCGGTGCTTTTGACCCAACGCTTGGCGAGTTCATTCTTCCCTACGACACGATTGCGCAATCGCGCGACCCGGACGCCCTGCTGCTGGACTTCCTGTCGACGACCTATGCGGCCGCAGCCGACGCAGCAGGCTGGGACCGCAACGCTCTCGAATGCCCGCTTGGCGTCCCGGGCCGGGTCCGGCCGATCTAAAAGCAAGACGAGTTAGGCCGGGCTCACGGTGCGCAGGAACGTCACGAGCTGATCGCTGACCTCGGCAGAGGCTTCGTGTTGTACCCAGTGGCCCACATTGTCGAGTTCGAGCACCCCGACGAGACCGGGAAGGCCGGCGCGCATTTGGTCCATTGTCAGTGGATAGAGCTCTTTCAAGCCGTCCGCTTTCCCCCAAATGAAAAAGGAAGGTTGAGAGATCTTCGCGCCTTTAAACGCAGCGGACAGAGAGAAATACGGTTCGGCGGCGCGGTAATAATTCAGGCCACCGTGAAAGCCGGTGCGCTCGAATTCCGCAACGTTATGACTGACGTAATCTGGCTCCGCCCATGACGGCAACGACCCGGGAACCGGACGATGAAGGTTGCGAGCAGGATGGACCGGACTCCATCGCTTATCGGCTGGAGCGGAACCCGAAGCCCAATACAGAACGCCTGGAATGGTGACGGCCGCGTCAGCCCAAATTTGATCCGCCTCCGGTCGGATCTGTTCGAACATGTAGAAGTCGTTTTGATGACCCGACTTCCGCATCCTCTCGAAGATGCTGACGTCCCCGCGCGGAACGTAAGGCACACTCAGGCAGAACACCGCTGTGAATCGATCGGGACGCATCAGCGCCGCATTCCACGCGTGGCTTGCGCCCCAGTCATGCCCGACGAGGACCGCGGTGGAGATCTTCAGCGCATCAAGCAGACCAACGAGGTCGCCAGCCGTTTGCAGCGGCGTGTACAAATTTGCATCCGCGGGCGCTGAGCTGCGTCCATAGCCGCGCATATCCGGAGCAATTGCCCGATATCCGGCCGACGCGATGGCCTTCATCTGCCGGCGCCACGTGTAGGACGTATCCGGAAACCCGTGGCAGAAGAGAACGGCTGGCCCTTCCCCTTGCTCAGTTACGGACAAGGAGACGTCATTCGTCGCGACGTCGTACGTCTTGAGGCCGGCGTCGTCTCCGGCATCTTCCCCTTCGGCCATTTGACCCTCCAATAAGTCCGCACAAAACAACGTACAACGTCCACCGCCCGCGTCGCCGCTGCGTTCGAGCCTTATGCCTTTCTTATACCTGAGGCCCTGATTCCCTCTCGAACGCTTACGCCTCCGAGCACATCTTTTCGCCATCTGAGGACATGGAGACGCGTTCTAATGCGCAATTTGCTATGGGATCGAGTGAGCGCGGAGAGACGACACCATCCGCGAGAGCATCCTTTTTCCCGACTCGACCCGTATGAGATCGATCCGCCGTCGCCGTTACAGATCTTCACCCGGCTCGGCGTGCTCCTGATGGTTGCGCTCGCATTCGGCTTGGTGGCTGAGCTCCTGGCCCGACTTCCGCCGCAGTGATCGGCGGCCATAGAACGACTTCAGGCGACGGACCCGCCAGAAGACATGGCCGGCCCCTCGCGACAACGAGGCAAAGTCAATGATCCAGCAAGACATCAAAGCGGCAAGCGCCGCAAACACTGCCTGCCTGTTCATCGGGCAAGACCGAGGCGGCCATTGGGTCGTCAAGGACGCCCACAGCCTGTGCGGCGGCCTATTCGCGAACCGGAACGAGGCGATCCGATTTGCGATGTATGAGTGCCAACGCCGACCGCAATCGGTGATCATGCTGCCCGACGGGCTCGAGCTCGACGGGCCTATCGACCAACAATATGGGAACGATCCGCGGAAGCTGCGCGCGGCGTAGTGTGCGCCGCTGAAAGCAGCAGAGATCGGAACTGCGCTGGGCGTCGCGCTTCCCGAGCCACCCCCCAGGAAGCACATCCCGCGCCTGATCCCCAATCACAGGCTACCGCCGAGACCGCGTAAGTTTACGCGAGTCCTACCCTGACGGTGATGCGCCCTAACGATCCGCGACCCTAGATCAGTCCCGCTTTGTCTGCCTTTGCGGCCGCCTGTGTGCGATTCACCACGTTCAGCGCTCTGAAGATTGCCGTAACGTGGACTTTGACGGTCTTTTGAGAGACTCCGAGCATCCGACCGATTTCCTTGTTCGAACGCCCTTCGCAAAGCAGCCGCAACACATCGATTTGACGGCTGGTCAAGCTCACACCGCTTTTCGGGAAGCTATGGTCCGCAGACTGGCCTCCCGTGGAGGCTGTGTCCTGAGCCAATAGGGTCGGGGCTACACGGGAAATTGGGTGACGGTGTGAGGAAGGCGGCGTAACGGGGTTGGTGATCAAGCCACCCGAACCTCCAAGTAGGAGCGTTACGCCATGACCGAGAATAGAGTTGTTGCCCTTCGACAGAAAGGGGCAATCGACGATCCGCTCACCGAAATTCTGCGAACCGGCGCGCGTCGGTTGATCGCCCAGGCGGTCGAGGCGGAGTTCGAGACATTTCTGGCCTCGACCGCTGAACTCGTGCTTCCGGATGGCCGCCGACGGGTGGTTCGCCACGGGCATGATCGGGTTCGCGCGATCCAGACAGGAATCGGCCCGGTCGAAGTGCAAAAGCCGAAGGCCCGCGATCGCGCCGCCGCTTCGGGCGAGCGCATTCGCTTCACGTCGAACATCCTGCCCAAATGGGCGCGGCGCACCAAGAGCCTCGATGCCCTTTTGCCCGTTCTGTATCTGCGCGGGATTTCCGCCGGCGATTTCCAGGAGGCCCTCGCCGCCCTGCTCGGCAAGGAAGCGCCCAACCTTTCCCCAGCGGTGATCGCGCGCCTCAAGAGCGAATGGGAGGACGAATATCGACGATGGCAGAAGCGCGATTTGTCGGCGCGCCATTACGTCTACGTCTGGGCGGACGGCGTCTATTTGCAGGCGCGGATGGAGCCACAGGCCGAATGCATGCTGGTGCTGATGGGCGCGACGCCCGAAGGCACGAAGGAGCTGATCGGCTTTCAGACGGGCATGCGGGAAAGCGGGCAAAGCTGGAAGGAGCTGCTCGTCGATTTGAAGGCGCGCGGCTTGGTCGTCGCGCCGCAAGCAGCCATTGGCGATGGCGCGCTCGGGTTCTGGAAGGCCCTCGACGAGGCATTCCCGACGACGCGTCATCAGCGATGCTGGCTGCACAAGACATTGAACGTGCTCGACAAGCTCCCGAAGTCGATGCAACCCAAGGCGCACAAGGATCTGCGCGAGATCTGGCTATCTCCGAACCGGGGCGCGGCGGAAGCGGCGATGACGATCTTCGCCGAGAAATACGCGCCCAAATACGACAAGGCCGTCGAATGCCTAATCAAGGATCGTCAGACGCTGCTGACATTCTTCGACCTTCCCGCCGATCACTGGGACCACGTGCGAACTTCGAACCCGATCGAGAGCGTGTTCGCGACAGTGAAGCATCGCACCGTCCGCATGAAGGGCGCGCTGTCGCAGGACACCGCGCGTCTCATGGTGTTCAAACTGGTGATGGCCGCGTCCAGGACCTGGCGACGATTGCAAGGTCAAAACCAGTGTCGATAGCGAATGAAGTTGTCCGGTTTTGGTAGCACATCATATGTCCGCTTCTTCTGGTTCTGTTCTCCTGTGGGGATGTGGGCGAGGCGAAGCGTCGTCCACATGTCCACAGGATCCGCGCGCCGCTGAGCGGATTTAAGCGGCGCGTCGAGCGTCATCGGTCTTCCTCATCCTGCCTTTCTCGTCGTAGCGGCCGATGCATCTTGGCCCGTGAAAGACGGCGTGGGA
>Ga0210406_10004485_pt1 | contig 14935 bp, 12 predicted proteins | sample IncBWC30MmetaG_FD_155454 | JGI IMG/M metagenome (GOLD analysis project Ga0210406, IMG submission 155454) | Forest soil microbial communities from Barre Woods Harvard Forest LTER site, Petersham, Massachusetts, United States - Inc-BW-C-30-M | ecosystem: Environmental > Terrestrial > Soil >... | reverse complement strand
CCCACGATCTCGTGGGCGAGCGACGGGCATCTTCTGGCCGAAGAGTACCCGTCCGTTCGAGTGATGAACACAAGTGGTGAGATCAAGGGCGAAATCGCCAGCGAGAAGGACGCCGCGGCGCTGCAGCCGAACGGCTGCAGCGACAGCCGCGTCGTTTTCGCGCGGGGAATGATGAAAACCCTGGGGATCAGCATCTGGCGGAGCGAAGCCGACGGCACCGGCCTGCGCCGCATCACCGAAGGCAAGCGGGATGTGTTCCCCATGTGCTCGCCGGATGGAAAGACAGTCTTCTACATTGACACGGCCGCTGGAGCCTACATGAAGGTTCCCATTGATGGCGGCAAGCCGGAGCGCGTTTCGACCCTGTATCCGGCAAATTCTGAGGGCCACGACATTGCGCGCGACGGGAAGACGGCGGTAGTGGGCACCTACGATTTCAAAGCTCAGAAACCAAGCATCTCCCTGGTGTCTCTCGAGTCAGGCAAGGAATTGCGCACTTTCGAGTATGATCCACGCCACCGTGGGATACTGCGTTTCAGCCCCGATGGCAAAGGGATCGTCTATCCCATCCGCGAAAAAGGGGTCGACAATCTGTGGGTACAACCCCTCGACGGTGGCCCCGGACGGCAGCTAACGAACTTCACCACCCTGAAGATCTACTGGTACCAATGGGCGGCGGATGGCAAGAGCCTGGCTTTAGTGCGTGGAGATTCGCCGTCAGACCTGGTACTCATTCAGGATTCGCAGAAAAAGTAGTGGCCGGAATTTGACCCCGCGGTACACACCTCCGCCTTGCTTCCCTGCCATCCCCCCTCATATACTCGGAACGTTTGCCCGTTCACTCCGGGAACTCGTCCCGGCGCCGGCCAGCACCTTATTTCGAGATAAAGAATCGCCATTATTCCGGAGACACATTTATGACCACGCTGGCTGCCCCACCGAATATCGATAAAGAAAGCAATCCCTGGGAGTCGCAGCGGGCGCGCTTTGACCTGGCTGCCCAGAAGCTCAATCTTGACGACGGCCTGTGGCGGGTTCTGCGCTACCCCAACCGCGAACTCACGGTCTACATCCCCGTCCAGATGGATGACGGCCACCTCGAGGTCTTCACCGGATTCCGCGTGCAACACTCGATTGCGCGCGGTCCGGGCAAAGGCGGCATCCGCTACGCGCCCGACGTCACGCTCGATGAAGTGCGCGCTCTGGCCAGTTGGATGACCTGGAAGTGCGCCGTGGTCAACATTCCCTTCGGCGGCGCCAAGGGCGGCGTCATCTGCGATCCGCACAAAATGTCGATGGGTGAAATCGAGCGCATGACCCGGCGCTACACCTCCGAGCTGATCGAATTCATCGGGCCGGAGAAAGACGTTCCCGCTCCCGACGTCAACACCAACGAACAGATCATGGCCTGGATGATGGACACCTATTCCATGCACATGCGGCAGACGGTCACTGCGTGCGTGACTGGAAAGCCCATCAACATCGGCGGCTCCCGCGGACGCCGCGAGGCTACCGGCCGCGGCGTGATGGTGGTATGCGACGAAGCCATCAAGAAACTAGGGCTGTCCCGCGAGAGCAGCCGAGTGATTGTGCAAGGCTTCGGTAACGTGGGCTCGAACGCCGCCCACCTGATGCATCAGGCCGGATACAAAGTCGTGGGCATTGCGGAAGTGGGTGGCGGACTTTACAACAAGAACGGCATCGACTTGAACAAGCTCGTCGAATTCCGCCAGAAAAATGGAACCGTCCACGGCTTCCCGGAAGCAGAAGCAGCCGACACCGCGGACTTGCTCACTTCGGAATGCGAAATCCTGATTCCCGCGGCTACCGAAAATGTAATCACCTCGCGCAACGTGGATCGCGTGAAGTGCCGCATCCTGGCCGAGGGCGCCAATGGCCCGACTACCTCTGCCGCCGATGATGTCCTAACTGACAAAGGCGTTTTCGTGATCCCCGACATTCTGGCCAACGCCGGTGGCGTGACCACTTCGTACTTCGAGTGGGTGCAGGACCGCCAGGGCTACTTCTGGAAAGAGTCCGTGGTCAACGAGCAACTCGAAGAGATCATGATCTCGTCCTTCGGAGATGTCGTCCGCTACGCCGAGACGCACAAGGTGAACAACCGCATCGCGGCCTATATGCTGGCCATCGACCGCGTGGCTTACACTATCCGCCAGCGCGGAATCTATGCTTAAGGAGGATTCATGAAATTCGCCCGCAGCAACTCAATCACCCGCATTCTCATCCTGCTTTTCCTGATCTCGGCCTTAAGCACGGTAGGCATGGCGCAAGCCGCGCCCGCAGCTTCGGCGGCCAAAGCCAAGGTCGCGAAGGCCGACCTTGTCGACCTCAACACCGCCACCAAGGATCAACTCAAGGCTCTGCCCGGCATCGGCGACGCCTACTCGCAGAAAATTATCGACGGCCGTCCCTATCGCACCAAGCTGGACTTGGTGCAAAAGAAAATCGTCCCCCAGGCGACCTACGACAAGATCAAGGATTCAGTCATCGCCAAGCAGCCGAAGGCAAGTGGAATGGCGGCAGCCGCACCTAAATAGTCGAGCCGCGGATTTCAACAAGGGAAGGCGGGACAGCCACGTCCCACACGTGTATTCCTGACGATTGCGTTCCCTCTCACCGTGGAGGATAATCAAATTGTCTTCCGGCAACCCTTCCGGAAGCGTTGCTGAGCCGCGGTGAACCTGCCCAATTCCATCACGCTGATCCGCATCTTCAGCATTCCTCTGCTGATCTGGATATTGTCTTCCAGTCATTTCAGCAGCGAACACGGTGCCAAAGAGTTGCTCGCCTCAGCACTGTTCATTGCTGCCTCCATGACCGACGGCATTGACGGATACCTGGCTCGCAAGCGGGGGCAGATTACGACCATGGGCATTCTGCTCGATCCCATGGCCGACAAACTTCTGATCGCCGCCGCCTTCGTCACCTTGGTGCAGTTCAATCCGAGTCTGGTTCCGGCCTGGATCGCGGTGATCATCATTGGCCGTGAGTTTCTGGTGAGCGGCCTGCGCTCCATCGCTGCGTCCGAGGGCTTCACCATCGAAGCCAGTGAATTGGGCAAATTCAAGATGGTAGTGCAGATCGTTTCCGTGGTTGCGGTCATTCTCGACCACCGTTGGAAGGAGTGGCCGGTTTACGGAAACTTCGTCTTCCCGGTGCACTGGATCGCCTACGCCGCCATCTGGTTCGTGGTCTGCGTTTCGCTGGTTTCCGCCATCGACTACTTCGCCGCATTCTGGTCAAAGATTGACCGGCGCGTCTCCAAGCGTCGCCGCCGGGCCTTCATTCTCAGCCGTCGCCGAAAGCCACAGCCGGCTCCGCGGCCGGCAGATGCCGATGTCGCTCCTACAACATAATTCGTCCTCGGCAGTTGCTCCCGGCCAGGAATTCTCCAGCGAGGAACGCAACCAACTGCTTCGCCTGGCGCATGACTCCATTTCTTCCGCTCTGCGGCATGGCGAGATTTCTTTGAACCCTCCCACGACTCACTTCGCTGAGCCCCGCGGCGTTTTCACCTCGCTCTACTTGCGCCAGGATGGGCACGGAGAAGCGTTGCGCGGATGCGTCGGTTACATACTGCCCACGTGCCCCGTCTACCGGGCGGTCGCGGAAACCGCCCGCGCTGCCGCCTTCGACGACAACCGCTTCCCCCCCGTCACCAAAGAGGAGGCTCCTCATCTCGAAATTGAGTTAAGCATTCTCTCCGCCCCACAACCGATTCAGGTCGAGGAAATCGAAGTCGGCCGCCACGGTCTTCTTATCACCCTGCACGCGCGCCGCGGCCTGCTGCTGCCCCAAGTCCCGGTTGAGCATGCCTGGGATCGCATAACGTTTCTGACGCAAACCTGCCGCAAAGCCGGCTTGCCCCCGGACGCATGGCAAAAAGGCGCGACCATCGAAGCCTTCACCGCCGAAGTCTTCGGCGACAAAAGTGGCCAGTGACCAGTGGTCGGTGGTCAGTAAGAACCTCTCCTGGCGATCTATATCTCACTCGTAGATTTTACCCAGAATGAACCGTGTTAAAGCACGTGACGGATTGAACGAATCTTTGTGTTTTGCTGGCCACTGGTCACTGACCACTGGCCACCGCAAACAAAACCGGGGACGGTTGCCCGTCCCCGGCTAGACTGCTTCTGTGCTGCTTGCGAGGGTTACTGCGACTGAGCCTGCGCCTGGTCGTCCAGTTCTACACCGTCACCGGCGTGGACGTCTTCCATTGCAAACACGACCATTCCAGTTGCCGTTGTGGGCGTGACCCCAATGACGACGATCTCGCCTACTGCCCGACGCGGCAGGTCCCGCACGTGAATCACCGGTCCGTTGTTCCTCGTAAACATATGCGGATCGACCGACGGCTGCTTCTTCTGCGTGTCTTCACTCACTGCCGCCTTAAACGAAAGCGAATCTACCGGATCGTTAAGATCCGCTTCATAGTTCCGCACGGCGCGGAAGTAGTCGCCCACCTTCACGCCCTGGTTCGATCCCACATTGAAGTAAAGCTTCTGCCCCGTTCCCAGCTCTGAGTCAAAATCTTTTCCCATCACGATCCGCCCGGAAACCTTGCTGCCGGTGGGCAGGAAACGGTCAAAACGAAGAGGCGCGTGAAATGGCACCATCGCCTTCTCGGCGAAAGGAATCGCCGTATCTCCCGGATTGATGGGATCACACGAATATTCGATTTGCGCCACCGCCGTCTTGCTGCGCGTATCAAGCACGCGCACGCGGCCGACTACCTCGTATGGCTGTCCCGTAGCTTTCAGCAGCTTGGCCTGGCCGGGAAACATCTCATATTCGTTGATGTCGCGCAGAGCGCGCACAATCTCGTACTGCGCCCCAGTACTGTAGCCCGCTCCATGCAGGTAGACCATGTCGCCCCTGACAAACTTCGTGGTTCCCGGAGTCTGCAACCCGCCGGCGACAAAGTTGGCGTCGGGCAAGGTCTGCCGGTTGATGAAACCGGCGCAGTACACATCTGCGTAAGTGGGCATCTGCACCCGCTGAACGGGAAAGTTGGCTGAGGTCGCAATCGTCCCCTGCGGGGTGGTCGAATCCGCCGGTGCCACATCTGACCCCGATTGGGCCCAGGTCGCGGTAGCCATCAACAACACTAACAGTCCTATTTTCTTCATGTTACCTCCGAGAAGAGACACACGGCGCCCCTCTCCAGCAAAATGCCATGGAAGCTAGGCTTCAGATGGAAGGTAACAAGGGGGTAAGAGGGGGTCAAGGTTACGAGGGTGTCAGGCGGTTCGTGGAAATAGGTTTTTCGCGTAATTTGTGAATACCCTGTTGCATCTGGAATTAAGCCCCTGTAAGATTCGCGCCGAACCTAATGACCACAACCCTGTTGATTCAACCTATTGATTCAAGATGATTTCTGCTGCCAAGACGTACCCGCCCCGTCTGCTGCCTCTGCGCCTGCCGCGGGTCTGTGTCGCGGTAACCGCCCCAGACCCCAACGAAATGGTCGAGAAGGCCGATGCCCTGACTCGCGATAACTCCTTCCTGGAGTTCAGGTTGGACTATATTTCGAAGCCCGCTTCGGCGTTTCCCAAAATCAAGCATTTTCTCGACACTCACCCTGGTACCGTGGTTATCGCCACCTGCCGCCGAGTAGCCACCGGAGGCAAGTTTCGGGGTTCCATCACCTCTCAACTGGACATCCTGTCCAAGGCCTCGGCCATTGGCTGCCAATTGGTCGATGTCGAACTCCAGACCGCACTGAAGTGCAAACCCGCCCAACTGCAGAAGCTGCGCAGCCGCTCCGCTCTGATTCTTTCCTTCCACGACTTCCGGGGCACGAAGAAGCTCGACGAAACTCTGGAAAAGATGCGCGCGTTTTCCGCCGACTTCTACAAAGTAGTCGGCACGGCTGCTACGCTCTCCGACAATGTCACCATGATCCAGTTCCTGGGACGTGAAAGCGACAACCATTCTCTGATCGGCATGTGCATGGGCGAACAAGGTCTCATCAGCCGTGTGCTCGGAGTCCGTGCCGGCAGCATCTTTACCTTTGCCTCCGTCAGTCCCGGGGAAGAAACCGCTCCCGGACAGGTCACCGCACAAGAGCTGCGCAGCGTCTACCGCATCGAGACCGTCGATGCCGCGACCCGCGTCTACGGCGTTGCCGGAGACCCTGTCGCCCACTCGCTTTCTCCCGCCATCATGAACGCGGCCTTCCGCCGCGAGAACGTCAACGCCGTCTACCTCGCGCTGCATGCCAAGACTCTCAAAGACTTGCTGAACTGCGTGCGCGAGATTCCCATCCACGGCCTCAGCATCACCATGCCGTACAAGGAAGCTATTCTTCCCCACCTCGACAACACCGACTCGCACACCACGAAGATAGGCGCCTGCAACACGGTCGTCCGCGCCCAGGATGGCAAACTCTACGGCTTCAATACCGACACCTCCGGAGTTGTACGCCCTCTCGAACGCCGCCTGACCACTCTGCAGGATGCAAAGATCCTCGTGCTGGGAGCGGGTGGCGCGGCCCGCGCCGCAGTCTTCGGCCTAAGGGAACGGGGAGCGGAGGTCTTTATTCTGAACCGGAACGCCGCCCCCGCGCAAAAGCTTGCCCGGCGCGCCCACGCGCGCTCCATAAAACGCGGCGACCTCAAGAAGTACGCTTTCGACGTGATCATCAACGCCACGCCAGTCGGCATGGGCAACACCCGCGAGACTCCGCTGCAGGAAAAAGAAATCAACGCGCGCTACGTCTTCGACATGATCTACGACCCTGCCGAAACCCGCCTGCTGCAACTGGCGAAACAGCGTGGCGCACAGATCATCCCCGGCATCGAAATGTTCGTCCACCAGGCGGCCCGCCAGTTCGAGATCTGGACCGGCAAGCCCGCCCCCCAGGACGACATGCTCCAGGTAGTGACGCTGGCCCTGCAAGACCGCGCTACTCGCGCCGCCGCGGTAGCGAAGAAAAAGTAGGCACACTCCCGACTATGGCTGCCGCCAGCACCGCCTCCAACCACATGAGCGAGAACCGTGTCGGTCCTGCGCTGCCGCCTCTGGCCCTTGGCGTTCTGATTAGCCTCTGTACCGCGAAGCTGCTGCTGCACATCTTCACCAGCGTCCGCCACTACGGCTACTTCCGCGACGAACTCTATTACCTCGACATGGCCCGCCATCTCGATTGGGGATACGTGGACGCGGCCCCGCTGATCGCCGTCTACGCCAAAATCGCGCTGTGGATGGGCGGTTCGCTGGCCGCGCTGCGTATTATTCCAGCGCTGGCTGGCACGGCGCTCATCGCCCTCACCATCCTGATCGTGCGTGAGCTCGGCGGCGGCCGCTACGCCCAGTTTGTCGCCGGGCTCGCCATGCTGCTCTGCCCCGCAGTGCTCGCCACGGACAGCCTCCTCACCATGAACGCCTTCGAGCCGCTGTTCTGGATGGGCTGCACCTGGATCGTCGCCCGCATCCTGCGCACCGGCGACTCCCGGCTCTGGCTATGGTTCGGCCTGATCTCCGGACTCGGCCTCGAGAACAAGCACTCCACGCTGTCGTTCGGATTCGCCGTCACCGTTGCCCTGCTTCTCACTCATCACCGCCGCGAGTTCGCCAGCAAATGGATCTGGATCGCGGGCGCCATCGCGCTCGTACTATTCCTGCCCAACCTCATCTGGCAAATCCGCCATCACTGGCCGACCATCGAAGACTTGGCTAACGTTCGCCGCGAAGGCAAGAACGTTGTCCTCGGCCCACTGGCCTTTGTGAAAGAGCAGATCATCGACCAGCACCCGATCCTGTTTCCGGTCTGGCTCGCAGGCCTGATCTGGTTTCTGCGCGACCGCCGCTGGCGCGTGCTGGGCTGGATATTTGTCGTCTTCTTCGTCTTGATGGAGGTCGCGCACGCCAAAAATTATTATGTCTTCCCGATCTATCCCCTGCCGTTCGCCGGCGGCGCGGTCGTGATCGAGCACTGGCTGGCCAACCGCAGCATCCGGGTACAAACAACTGCACGAGCAGCCATCATCGCCATCATCGTGCTCGCCGCCCTTCCCGCCGTACCGCTAGCGACCTGGATGTTGCCGCCCGAGCGCCTCCTCGCTTATCAAAGCGCACTCGGCTTCAAACCCGCCAAGGCCGAGGTGCACATGGAGTCGCTGCTGCCGCAACCCATCGCCGACCAGTTCGGCTGGCCCGAGATGGCCCGCGAAGTCGCCGCCATCTACAACTCTCTGCCGCCCGATCAGCGCTCTCAAACCGGCATCTGGGCCGGCAACTACGGAGAAGCCGGAGCCATCAACGAGTTCGGCCCGCAATACGGCCTGCCGCACGCCTACTCGCGCCACCAGAACCACTGGAATTGGGGCCCACCCCCGCAGGTCTACAAGAACCTGATCGTCATCCAGTGGGGTCTCGACGACGTGCGTGACAACTGCACGTCGTTTCAACCCTTTGAGCACTACAGCCGCTTCGGCATGGGCGAAGAAAACCAGCCCATCTACCTCTGCCGCGGCGTCGAATTCGACATCCAGAAAATCTGGTCGCACTCTCACCACTGGAATTGAGTTCCGCTAGCCGAGGCTGGCCACGTTTGCAGTGCCCCTGAAGAAGAAGCGCAGGTCAAGCAGTGGGGCGTAACCCGCTTACTTTAGCTTCGTGTATTCTGCCCTGGCTTCTTTCAGGATGGGGACGTCGGGGTCGGCGTCCTTCCAGAGGTTAAGGAAATCCTGATAGGCGGATTTCGCTCTGACCTTATCACCCGACATTGCGTACGCCCTGCCCAATTGCAGGCGCGCCAATGCACCGATGGGATCGCTGATCACGATCCCGCGGTGATCGAGAATTTTTTGGAATTCACTGGCGGCTTCGGCGCCTTGACGTGCGGCTAGATAGCATAAGCCACGGACATAGGCGGGGTAGAGATTACCCGCGCCCAAAAGAAACTCAGATCCGCCCTCACTTGGATTCCCGAGTTCATAAGGAATCGTGGTTTGAAGCAGTTCGACAGCCTTTAACGGGTGGCTGTCGTTCAAAGCCAGTAGTGCGCGAAGCGTCGGCGCGTAGTTGAATTGGACCCTGGTATCCTCCGGGAGGCGCCTTGAGAGGTCCTCTCTCAACGCTTGAGATCGAGAAGAGTCGCCCGACAATGCAAGCGCAAAGCCGGCCGCGAATGCAACATCCTTGCTCTTTGAAAGCTCAATTGCCTCCACAGCCCTCTGCCTTGCGGTGGGAACATTTCCGAACAGGGCTTCCCGCACCGCTGCATCCGCTTCGTAAAGGGCCTCCGTATCCCGCCTCTGGGTTTTCCGGGCCAAATCCGCTGCCAGTCGAGACATCTTTCGCGCGGCTTCTAAGTGACCGGAATACGCCAATGCGAACCCTTCCGAGTTGGAGATCCAGTCGCCCGCTCCGGGCCTTTCCCGAGCCAGCGCAGCTGTACGCTCCATCCCCACCTTGTCACCTTTCAGAAAGGCCATCACGTATCGCAGAACGAAGAGATCCGGGATTTCAAGCTTGCGCTCAGACGCTTGCTGTAAGGCTTTTTCCGCTTCATCCGTGCGCTCAACCGCCATGTAACTGGTGGCGAGATTGCTGTATCCGATGGAGAAGTCCGGGTCGATTCCGAGAGCTATTTTGTTTTCTTCCACGGACTCTGCGTACTTGCCCAGCGGAAGATAAATACCTCCTGACAGCAGCGCGTGAGGCATCCACGCACGAGGATAAGTTTGCATCCACAAGTCGCAGGTCTGCTGGGCCTTGTCCAGGTTGCCCGTAACTTGCAAATCGTAGGTAAGAGAAATAAAGAACTTCTCCTGGTCACTAGTGCGATCCCGCAGTTGATAGGCTTGGCTGGTATTCTGCGCAGATAGGGCGGGTTCCCCGATGTCGCCATAGATGCGGCCCAGTGCAGCGTAAGCACTGGCGAAGTTGGGATCAATCTCGACGGCGCGATTGAAAAACGGCACTGCGGCTGCTGAACCAGAGGAAAAGGTAACCTGCCAGCCAGCACTGTAGGCTTTCAGGGCTTCGAGTGATGGCGTCGTGGCTTCGGCGAGAGGGGTGTCATGGCTCTTCACCGTTGCGAGCGATTCACCAACACGGGTTCTGAACCGGCTTGCGATTTGACTAAGGGCGTTCAGAACGTCTTCTTTTCGTGCGGCCTGCACCTGCTCCTCGTCCAGAACATCTCCAGTGCGGCAGTCCTTGGCGCGTAGCGTCAACACGTACTGGCTCCCAAGGCTTGCAATCGAGCCGTCGAGAACGGCCGCGCTTGCAGTTCGTTCGCAGATTTCCCGGGCGATCTCCGAAGTCAGTCGTGCGTCGGCTGGCTTGGCCATCAGCTTCAGGATCTGCTGGATGCGCTCCTCGGAGACGAGGCTGAGGAAGGGCGACTGCTCAAGTTGCACCGCCAAGCCTTGCCTCAGCGTTCCGTCAAATACGGAATCGCCCGTCGTGTTATTGAAGTCGGCAAGGACAATCGTGTCTTTGTCCGTGAGCTTCGGTGTGCGGCGGAGATAGAAGTAACCACCGGCTGACAACACCAGCACAGCCACGATAGAGGGAACAATCAGCTTCCAGCGCTTTCCAATACCCGTGGGGGCTCGAGTCGTTGCGGTCGAACTTGGAACGGCTTGCGCCTGAGCTGGCGCGTTCGCAGGTGAGGCAACAACCTCGGATTGGCCTATAAATCGGTAACCTCTCCCTGTGATGGTCTGGATAAAGCGCGGTTGTTCGGGATCGTCCCTGAGGACTTGGCGGATTTTCCGGATCGCAGTGTTGATTGCATTATCGGTATCCAGGAAGACGTTCTTGCCCCAAAGCTTTTCAATGATCTCCTCCCGCGTTACCAACTGACCCCGCCGCTCTACCAGCAGGAACAGAACTTCCATCGGGATTCGCTCCAGCTTCAGAGTGCGGCCGGAACGCCGCAGCTGGTACGCATGAAGATCCAGTTCGAAATCATCAAATCTGACAAGGTCTGCAGCCACGGTTGAGCTCTCTACCCATGAGGCAGTAATTTTACATCCCTTCGTGGACGGTCGATAAGACCAGGCTCTTCAGCAAGTTCGGAGTACAGATGAATACACGATTCTCCAGACCCTCTCCATTGTCAGCGAGCCCAAACTCAAAGATCATGCGCCCCAGTGTGAGGACAACCCGAGCACGATCCGGGCAAAGTTCCTGATGGGGTGATTTCCAAAACGACTTAGCTTTTGAATTTGCATGCGTGTGCACCGGGAAAGCAATGCCCGGATGCAAACGCGACAATCCTGGACAAATCGCAAAGGAGAACCGCGAATGAAGACTCGGAAACTTTTCAAATTGGCATCGGCGGCGGTCTTGACGCTGGGCGCGATTGCGTTAACAGGGTGGTTGAGCGCTCCGCCGAGCGTGCAAGCGCAGGACAACCACCAAGGCAACCACAAAGACGACGGGGAGGCGTCACTGGTTCGTATCGGTTTCAAGATAGCGCCCGTCCCGCTGAACCTGAAGGGGAAAGACCCCTGGAAGGTGGGTTTAGGCAGCTATCTGGTGAACGCGGTTGGCGATTGCAACGGCTGCCACACTGGGGGAGGTCCCCCAAACTTCAATTACGCTCCGGGCGGAAACCCCTATTTTGGCCAGCCCACAAAAACCGATCCGACCACCTACCTGGAAGGCGGCACCGACTTCGGTCCAGCCGTCCCCCCAGTCCCAGGGGTGTATCCGCCACCAGAGTACTGGCTAACCTCGGGACCATACGTTGGGCCAGACATCATTACGCGCAACCTGACACCGGACAAAACGGGACGAGCGGAAGGTGGCCGCACGCTGGAACAATTCAAGGAAATTCTGCGGCATGGAACGGATCTCGATAAGATCCATCGGACCTGCCAGGAACCTCCGTCAGATCCAAATACGGCAACGTGTCTTCCGCCTCCCGTCGACGGCAATCTTCTCCAGGTGATGCCATGGCCGGTGTTTCACAACATGACCGACCATCAGATCGAAGCCATATACGAATACCTGGGTGCAATCCCTTGCATCGACAACACAACGAGCACGCCACCCAGGGGCGCCCCCAACGAGCTACGCAACGATTGTGGGGATGGCCAAGCCGTTGGTGCGGACAACGCGTCAGAGGCGCAGCATCGCACAAGAAGGCAATAGCAGTTATGCGAAGAAGGGAAACCGCTGTCCGTCGCCAGCGGTTTCCTTCTGCGACGCCCCACAAAGCGTCGTGATTGGGGACAAGAAGTGAACTGTGCCGGAGGCTCTTCCATGTCAACAGCAACACGCACACCGCTCGAACAGAGCTCGTGGGTGCGTCCAAAATATTTGCTGTTTGCTGCCATTGGCCTGATGTTGACCTACGTTATCCGTCACGATGAGAGTTTTCTGGTGCATCCAAAGGATCCCGTGTGGCAGCACTACGAACCGTTCAAGTGGTGGCTGTTGCCACATGGAATCGCCGGTGCGTGCGCTTTGCTGCTAGGCCCGATGCAGTTCTCCGACCGACTCCGCAATCGTTTCGGGCAGCTCCATCGTGTGGTCGGCCGAATCTATGTCGCGGGTGTATTCGTGGCTGCGCCACTCGGCTTTTACATCCAGTACTTCGAGGAGCGCATGGGCGATCCGCGATCTTTCAGTATTGCCGCCGCGGTGGATGCCGCGTTGTGGATGGTCACTACTGGGATTGCGATGGCCTTCATTCTTAAAGGGAAAGTGCAGGAGCACCGGCAATGGATGACTCGCAGCTTTGCGGTCGCACTGGTTTTTCTTGAGGGGCGAGTAATCGGCGGCGTGACCGGATGGGAAAATCTTGACGTCCATGCGAGCGAAACCATTGTTTGGGTCTGCCTTGCCTTTTCGATCCTTGCGGCGGACCTTGTGCTCCAGTGGCAGCAACACGGGCCTTCAACCTCAGTGGTTCGGCGGCACTCGCCTCCTTCTCCTGAGCGGATGCTCGAAGCTCCATTGGGCAATTCGGCAGCGTTTGCTTGCGCTGCAGAAGGGGAGTTCCGAAAGGTCAAGGTAGTTCCGAGGCCTGCCGAAGAATCAGGGGTTACGCGGCGCTTCTGAATGTCTGGGCGTTATGCGACCGGCGATTCTCACCGGAGAAAGGGAAATCCGAACGAAGGGAAAATCCGTGAAAATCCGTTGGCAGACGGGACTGACCCATGTCCCGCAAGTCTATGTAATTAGCACTCCCCGCCGTCGAGTGCCAGACGCTTTCGCCTTTCGGCCCACCCGCCTTCCGCCCCACCTAACTCCCGTAATCCGTTTCACTTAAAGCACGTTGTACGTATTTCTGGGTACGCGCATGATTGCAGGCACAAATGTTCCAGTTGGAACACTATGCACTATGTTCCGGTTGGAACATTAGGCCAATTTGCAGGCGCCAAAAACCACAAAGCCGGGCTGGTTGGCCCGGCTCTCTTTGCGTGGAACTGGATCGGTCAGTCTTGTTTCGATCAGCCAATCCAGAATGTCAAAGTCTCAGTCACCTGCGCTCTCGCGTCAGTCATCAGCGCAACAGCCTTTTCTGACCACTGACTGCCCACTCTTGCCGCCGCGCGGGGTCACCGGCCCGCGCAGCGTGCACTCTTACATCACCAGCGCGAGGTTCTCCAGTTCGAACTGCAGGACAGGCAGGGCGCACCCCGCCATCTCCACCCGGCCAGCCGCATCCAAAGCCGCTTTAGGCGAGACTCCATAGCCCCGGCCCATCAGGAAAACCTGCAGCAGTTCCGCGGCCTCGTAAGAATCGATCATGCCGCCCTGCAGCAAGTCGCTCCGCAACGCCGCCAGTTCCGTCGCGGTGAATCTGTCTTTATCGTTATTGGCTCTGTCGCTCATCACTTTTTCAAACATGGCCGTCATCACCTCCGACTCCGACCTTGACCTCTTTTGGCTATTAGACTCACCGGCAGAAGTTGCATGCAATTTGGTTGCCGTCCCTGCCCCTGGTTCCATATACGGAAAGCAGGCTGCTCTAGTTTCATTAACACCTGTGAATATCGGAAGTTGCAAGCAACCCTATCAGGCCCCGCTGCTTCCCCCTAGGTCTCCTTAGTAACCCGCCGTCCCGAAAACTGACACAGAGTGTCACTTCGGGAATTCAGGTCGGGAATACACAAGGTTTACTGCTGGTCCCGCCACTGCGAGTTTGCGGGTTGCGAGACGAGGCAACTTACCTGGGGGAGGGTGGTCAGGATGGTGACCGAATGTGGACACTGAAGCTGGCCAGAAGACGAGGCATTTCCCAGCCGCGCTTCGGGATCGAGATCCGCCATGGTGGGCTGCTGATTCGCGGGCTGGCAATCGCTGCCCTAAGGTTGCTAGGCCTCGATGGTAGCCTCGTCCACCAGCATAATGGGGATGTCGTCCTTCACCGCGTATACCCGATGGCACTGCTTGCATTTCAAGCTCTCGGGATTCTCGCGGTACTCGAGCGCCTGCTTGCACGCCGGACAGACCAGGATTTCCAACAAGTCCTTGGCAATCATCACAAAAGCATTGTACTGAAAATCAATTCACCACGAGGCACGGAGGTACGGAAAAACGCGGCCCTTGTTCTTTAATGGACAGATGTCGACCTCCCCGGCGCGCTCGGCGGCCCCGGCGGTGTAAGATTTTCTAGCCGACGCTCGACAGCCTACGCCCGGAGCCCGCATGCCCGCCAGAATCCTAGACGGCACCAAGATCGCGAACGACATCCGCAGCGAAGTGGCGGCGGAGGTGAAGACCATGGCTGCCGCGGGAGTCCGCCCCGGCCTCGCCGTCGTCCTCGTCGGTCACAACCCGGCGTCGGAGATTTACGTGCGGGGCAAGGTCAAGGCCTCTGAGGAAGTTGGCCTCTACAGCGAGCAGCACTCGCCGCCCGAGAGCGTCACCACCGCGGAGTTGCTGGCTTTGGTCGAAGACCTCAACCGCCGCGACGAGATTGATGGCATCCTGGTGCAGTTGC
>Ga0210406_10004484_pt1 | contig 14936 bp, 16 predicted proteins | sample IncBWC30MmetaG_FD_155454 | JGI IMG/M metagenome (GOLD analysis project Ga0210406, IMG submission 155454) | Forest soil microbial communities from Barre Woods Harvard Forest LTER site, Petersham, Massachusetts, United States - Inc-BW-C-30-M | ecosystem: Environmental > Terrestrial > Soil >... | reverse complement strand
AACGGTGACATCGTCTGCTCCTTCGTCATCGAAGACGGGACCATCCCGTCGCGACCCAGACGATAGCTTCACCAGCGACCCTCAGGCGATGCCCCCGCCCCCCACGGCGAAGCCGTTCCGTTCAACTCCGGTCGCGCGAGCTCCCTCGGATCGAGGTCGATGGGGGTCTGGAATCACGCCATGCCGCGCAGCGACCAATTGGCTCGCAGCCGCAAGTTAGCGAGCGCCGCGCTGAACCGCGTCCTTGAGCGAAAATGGTAGAGAAATGGTGCAAAGGTGAATTTGGCTCATGTCTGAACTTACTTCGGCTCCGATCCAGAGGGCTCCACCGGCGCACCCGGCGTGGGCGCCGGAGTTGATCCACCCTCGACATTCACCTCGTCAATCAGGCCCAGCGCGGCCAGCAGATTGACCTGCGACTGATTGTAGCGGACCAGCGCAGTGGCGTAGCGGAGACGGGCCCAGTCGGCGGCGCGCTCCGCCTGCAGCACATCGATCGTCAGCCCGGTGCCGGCCTTAAGATCCTCCTGTGTCAAGCGCAACGCCTCTTCAGCGGAAGTGACCTGCTGCGAGGCGATCGGGATCAGTTTCGCAGCAGTGAGGCTGGCCTGATGCGCCGAGATGACGGCGGCGCGAACTTGGTCCAACTGATGGTCGAGGTCGAGCCCGGCAAGTTGCACATTCGCGATCGCGCTCTTGATCCTCCCGAAAGTCGCGGCGCTCCAGTCGAAGCCGCCGGTCACCAAATATTTCGGCTGCCGATACAGGGTATCGACCGCCGCGCGCGTCGGCGGTGGCGGCGCAAAGGTCTGTGCCACGTGGATTTGCGGTCCAAGTCCGCCCCAGACTGCGGCGCCTTCATCGGCCTGTGCGGCCGCCCATAGTGTACGAACGGCTTCCAGATCGGGCCGATAGCGCACGGCGGTGACGAGCATGTCGTCGATCGGCAGATCCTCGCGAACAAGCGTGGTCTGCGTCATTGTCCCCGCCCGGGGCACCAGCATGACGCTCGCATCGAGGTGCAGTGTAACAGTCAGGGTTACCGATGTGTCGTAGAACCCGTTTAGCGCGGTCAGCAGATCCTGCTGCGTGCCGGCAAGCGCGGCCTCGGCCCGCAGTTCGTCCGCCGGTAATCCCGTGCCCGTCTTTAACCGCAGGCGTTCTATGCGGAGCAACTCCTCGGCCTCGTCCAGCGCCTGCCGGGCCACGGCGACCTGCGCCTGGGCCAACACGAGATCGTAATACTGAACCGCCGCCGACCGCCCGGTTTCCAGCACCATCGCCTGCTCCTGATGCGCCGAAGCCTCGAGCCGCCGTTTAGACGCAACAACGTCGTACGCCACCTGCCCTGGATTGATGATCCAGTTTATCACGGCCGCGGGAGTGAAATTCCTAAAGGTCGCCAGCCCGACACCGCCGTTGGGATTTGCGAGTGCTCCCTCGAGGCCGCGCGCGGTGATGTTGGGAGTAATGGAGGGGAAGATCGCCCCCACGCTGCTCTCGTACTCGCCGCGCGACGCTTCGACACGCTGCTGCGCCTCCTGGATATCGAGGTTGCGCGCCATGGCGACACGCGCAACTGTCGGCAAGTCCACCGCCAGGAGGTGACGATACATCGGTGGAATTTGCGATGCGTCGACTTTCAGGGAAGCGGTCGGCTGAGTGGTCGGCGCAACCGATGGCTGCGAAAGCCGCAAGCTCGACAAGTCGTCGCAACCACTCCCGGCCAGGAGAAAAAGTGCCCCCGGCCCCGCGTACCAGCGGAAGCTCACGTCTCGTCTCCCTTTCTTCTCAATGAGGCGTTGCGACCTTCGCGGGATCCACCTGCTGCGGCTCAGGCCCCAGCGTCACCTGCGCATACATTCCCGGCGCCAGCTTCTCGTCGGGGTTCGGCAGGTCGATTTCGACCCGCATCGTGCGCGTTGCAGGATTGAGCGCGGTCCCGATGCGGGTGACGGTGCCGTGGATGGTGACACCGTCCGGCCCATAGAGCTCGACGCCGGCTGGCAGGCCTGGGCGGATGCCCGCGACGCTCTCCTCCGGCGCGTCGGCGAGCACCCTCACGACGTCGAGTTGCTCGCAGGTGAAAAGCGGGGTCGTGCGGGTGGAGGTACCCGCCTGCACCAGATCACCTGGATTGACCAGCCGCTTCGTCACCACACCGTCGAACGGCGCCACGACCTCGTCATATTCCAGCAGCGCTTGGAGCCTTGCGGTTTCGGCTTTGGCGGCCTCTAGATCGGCCTCGGCCGACGTGATCTTCGCCTTCCCGGTCTCCACGTTGGCATTCGATACGCGTTCCTTGGCCTGCGTCTCGTCGAGCGTCTGGGCCGTTGCGGCCTTGCCGGCGAAGAGCTCCTTCTGCCGCTTGAGCGTGACCTGCTGCAGCGCGAGATCGGCCTGCATGCCTGCGAGCTGCCGTCTTGCTACTTCGAGCGCGGCCTTGGCCTGTTGCACGACCGCCTGAGCCTTGTCGAATTGCGCCGTCAGCTCCGGTTCCTCGATCACCGCGAGCACCTGCCCTTTTTTTACATGGTCGCCGATATCAACGTTGATTTGCGAAACATAGCCGTATGCCTTGGCGTAGAGATCGGTGACGAAAAACGCCTGGATGGTCGCCGGGACAACAACCGTCGCGAACTGCGGGCTCTGGCCATCACGTTTAGTCGTCGGCAATCGGGTGGCTGGCGCCGACTGCTTCGGAACGGCACCTGGATCTGATTGGGTCTGAGCGGATAAAACGGAGTTCGGGATCGGCGACACAACGCAGCTTGCCGCGATCGCGACGGCAAGAACCGTCTGCTTACGCCGGCGTTTTCTCGCTAGGGGGAAAATCCGCAACCAAAGGGGCATGGTCATGAGGCAATCCGGTCTCGGTGGCGGCGTGGGTGGCCGATCAGAACGATACCCTAGAAGCGAGGACAGCGGAGAGTCGGGACGCGAGTTGCCACGCCTTGCAGGTGAGGACGTCTTCGTTCGACGATGCCGAGTATCTCCGAGCCGTGATTTACGCGCGCCTCGTAGACCTGGACTCGCCGTCCCTCGTCGGCCGAGAAAAGGTCCTGCCAACCGTCTCAATTCGAAGCTGCGGGTTAGGACCGTGCACAGGTCGATGTTGTCCATCCTCGCCGCCGCACAGTGGGTCAGCGGCTGCAAACCAGCGCTACGCTCGCAGCCTTCGAGGAAGCGGATCTCTTCGCCAAAGTCTCGGATACCTGTCCGATGTTCGCGTCGAATCGGCGATCACGTGAGGGCGGGTCAAGTGCTCGCGGTGATCGACATCCCCGAAATGGAGCAGGAGCTTGCCGAGGACCAGGCCAGCTTGCTTCCAAGCAGAGTTCGCTGGAGACCGCGCGCCACGAGGTGGACCACCAGAAGCGAACATAATGCTTCAGGACGTGACGTTGAAGCGTCAAGAAGTGCTGTTCAACCAGGCCTGGATCTCCGCCCAAGCGCTCGATCAGGCGCGTGCCACAGAGGCGATCGCCACGGCAGATTTAGGCGTTGCGGAAGCGAACAGCGCCCTGGCCGAACCAAATCGACCTCGCCGCCGCGACCGTTGAGAGGATCAAGACGCTGATCGCGTATTCGCAAATCGTGGCGCCTTTCGATCGTGTGGTGGCGCGGCGCCTGGTCAACCGGAGCGATTTGGTCCAGGCCCCCACGGCCACGCGGACGACGCCGCTGTTCACGGTGCAGCGGATCGACACGATCCGGGTGTTTTGCGATGTTCCGGAGAACGATGTGCCTCACCTTCACTTCCCGAGACGCGCAACATGCGTACCGAGATCGACCTACCCAATCCCGAGGAACGGCTTTACCCGGGCATGTATGCGGAGGTCTCGCTAAAGATGAACCGCCGCCTGGAGGCACTTACCGTGCCGGCGCCGGCTGTCGGTTCGGATGGCGATGGCAGCTTCGTCTACACCCTTACTCGCAATCGCATCACACGCCTCGCCATCAAGAGCGTCTTACCGATAACGGTCGCATCGAGGTGACCGCTGGCCTATCGGAAGAGACACCCGTGGTGGCGACCATCAGGAGCGCGCCGCCACCAGGGACGGCGGTTCAGCCGCCGATGGCCCGCTCATCCGGTTGAATTGGCTGTCGAACAGCGCGAAGCATTTGCACCCCGACGACCAGGTTATACGCTTGGCGGTAGGGTTGCGCTTAGACGCGAGGCTCACTAGAATAATAGGCGCTGGGGTAAAGCAGGCACCCCATCAGACGTCTCGCCGTCCAAGCTCTGCGCCACTCGCATAGCGAGGAGTGCGTGCGCATGGACGAATCAAAGCCACCTTCCATTTCCCCGCAGGATCTCTACGGCGCGATCGGCACGGCCGCCGAAATCTACTCCGTTATTGGCACCAACCAAGGCGCCGTTGATTGCCAATGCGCGGCGCGGCGCCCTTCAATGCCAATCATCGCAGATCATCGGCGCAGTTCGTTGGCCACCTTATTACATCGGCCTAGGGCACCATTACATCGGCCTAGGGCACCGGAATCGGCCCGTAGAGCCAGCCGGTCAGGTCCTGCGGGCCGCCGCCTTTGACCGAATCGATGTTGCGCAGTGCTGAGCCGCACCCAGGGCAGGCCAGCCGGAGGCGCGCAGCCCTCCGGCACCGTCTTGTCGCGTCAATATTTCGGGCGGTGCGATACCGCCCATTTGCGGGCGTGTTCGATCGGCGCGCGCGGCGGCTGGGCGGCGCGAAAGCGCTGGACGGTCGGCAGCGCTTCCATCTTCCCCCGCCATTCCCGGACCGCCGGGAAGTCCGCGTACATCGCCTTCGCTTCGGGAGCGAAGCCAAAGGCGTAGGTGCTGGGCAGCAAGTAATAATCCGCGAGACCGACCTCACCGCCGAGCAGGAAACCCTGCCGGTGCGCCAGCTGACGTTCCATCACTTGCAGCGCGACCTCGACCTTCGGCAACGCGTGCGCGACGACCTTCTCGTCGGACGGGATGCCAAGCTGCGGGAAGACGTTACGCTCGTGCGAGACATGATAGCACATGTACGGGTAATAGTAGGAATTGACCGCGCTGATCCATTGGTGCATCCGCGCACGGCCCTGAGCGGTTTCTGGCTGCAGCGACGGCGTCGGGAACACCTCTTCCAGATAGGCGACGATCGCGCTCGTCTCGTAGAGCGTGAAGTCGCCGTGCTGCAGTATCGGCACCCGGTCGAACGGGTGCAGCGCCAAGTGTACCGGCGAACCCATGTCGGGTTCGAGGTCGCGGAATCTGTAGGGCAGGTCTTTGTGCGTCAGCACCAGACCCACGATCTGGACGAAGGTGCTGCGGGGAAAGCCGAGCAAAGTCAGGTCGGACATGGTTCTTTCTCCAATGGTATGTGTCCCCAATTCATTGCGGAAACCGGCGCGGGACCTGAGGACGCATCCCCGTCCGGGAAGTCGGGCGTGCTAGAGCCGCCAGAAGGCCTTTTCGGCCTCTCGCAGCGCCTCTTCCTGGGAGACGCCGATGTCCTTCAGCAGGTGGAAGTCGTTGCGCTCGGCAATTTCGCGCAGCGCCCGGCGCTGGCGGGAACGCGCAAACCATCGGCCGACTGTCGAGCGCGTAACGGCGATGACGCTAATCCGCGTTTTCGAACGAGACAGGGCGCTTGCAGCGACATCCCTGTGGGCAATCGGGGTGGACATGGCAAGGGCTCCGAACTTGGCGCCGGACCGGGCCGCAGCCCGACCGGGCGGAACCGGATCAATAGGAGCAGGCAGACCCCACCCGCAAAGCATCGTTTCTACGGGCTGCCCGAGTTTTATTCATGGAGGCAGGGATGCGTCGCTCTCTCCCACCGCTGAATGCGCTGCGGTCATTTGAGGCCGCGGCGCGGCACCAAAGCTTCACTCGAGCCGCGCACGAGCTGTGCGTCACTCAAGGTGCGGTCAGCCATCAAGTGAAGGCTCTGGAGGCCGAACTCGGCCTGAAGCTTTTCAACCGCGAGCGCCAGGGGCTGGTGATCACCGACGCCGGCCACGATTACTTGGCCGTGGTGCGGGATGCGTTCGACAGGATCGCGCTCGGCACCGATCGCCTGCTGCAGCGCCAGCGCTCGGGGGTGATCACCGTCAGTATGTCGCCGGATTTTGCCGCCAAATGGCTGGTCAGCAGGCTCGGCCGCTTTGCCGAAGCCTATCCCGAAATCGAGCTGAAGGTCTCGGCGACGATGCACCACGTCGACTTTGCCCGCGAGGATGTCGATCTCGCGATCCGTCACGGCGCCGGCAACTGGGCCGGGCTCGATGCCGTCAACCTGTGCTCGGAAGAGCTGTTTGCGGTCTGCAGCCCGGCTCTCCTCGGCAGCCAGCGTGGAATCTATAGCCCGGAGGACGTGCTGCGGTTTCCGCTATTGCATTTGGATGACCGGAAAGACTGGTCGAGATGGCTGGAGGCGGCGGGTGCATCGGGAGAAGGGCTGTTGCACGGCCCGATCCTCAATCACGCCAGCATGCTGATCGATGCCGCCGTCGACAGCCAAGGAATCTCGCTCGCCCGTACTGCTCTCGCTGCTGCCGATTTGATCAATGGTCGCTTGGTGCGGCCGTTCCCGACCACACTGCCACTGAGAAATACCTATTGGATCGTCTGCCCCAAGGCGACTTCGGGACTTCCGAAGATCGTCGCGTTCCGTGACTGGCTCCTGGCGGAGGCAGCGGCGGATGCGCGGCAGCTCAACAGGACTTGGGTTAAGCCGGCGTCGGGTCAGGTCGAGAGCCCAGCGCTGGTGGCGTAGGGCTCGACGGTGGCAGGCACCTTGATCCGCGCCGTCGGGATTGTAGTTGCTATCAGCTTCAGGGAGGCGATATGGCCAGTGAAAAGCACTATAGAATCGCAGTTCTCTGGCGCGGCGATCGCGAGCGCCGGCGAGCCGCAACTCCGCAGAACAATCGCTTTCACCGCGTCTTTGAAGAGCTGGCGGCACTTGGCATTCATGCCGAGCCTGCGGTTTATGCCGACGAGATCGCCAATGAGGTGCGCGAGCAGCTCCTGGCGGTTGATGGAGTGCTCGTATGGGTCGATCCGATCAGTGGAGGGCAGACCCGGTCTGTGCTCGACGCAATGTTGCGTGATGTCGCATCGCGCGGACCCTGGGTCAGCGCGCATCCCGATGTGATCCTCAAGATAGGCGTGAAAGAGGTCCTGTACCGCACGAAGCATCTTGGATGGGGCACCGATACCCACCTCTACCGCACGGCGGCGGACTTCGACGAAGCCTTCCCGTCACGGCTCCAATCGGCAGGCCCGCGTGTCCTCAAACAGAACCGGGGCAATGGTGGCCAGGGGGTTTGGAAAGTCGAACTGGTATCCCGGCCGGCAAGCAAGGCGAGTGTTGTACGTGTCCTGCATGCGCTCCGCGGGAGCGTCGTCGAAGAAATGTCACTTGGACAGTTCATGGCACGCTGCGAGCCGTATCTTGCATCTGACAGATGTATCGTGGATCAACCGTTTCAGCCGCGCCTGCCTGACGGAATGATCCGCTGCTACATGGGCTGCGACAAGGTTGTTGGCTTCGGACACCAATTCATCAAGGCGCTGATCCCGCCGCCGCCCGCAGGTCCGGACTCCCCAGACGCGCAGCCTGGTCCGCGTATCATGCATGGCGCTGACGCGGAGCCATTTCAGGTCCTCAGGGCAAAGATGGAAGCCGAGTGGACGCCGCAGATGATGGAGATCCTGGGCATCGACGGCGCGTCGCTTCCGATCATCTGGGACGCCGACTTTCTTTATGGACCACGCACCGCGTCGGGCGAAGACAGCTACGTCTTGTGCGAAATCAACGTCAGTTCGGTCTTCGCGATCCCGGACCAGGCACCGGCAGCTATCGCACGTCTTGCATTGACCAGGTTACGGAGCGCATGACGAAAATGATGGATGCGCCTGAAGTGTATCGATCAGAATGCGATCTTCTTTGGTCAGCTGCGAGGCCAACACGCTGATCCCGGCGAGCGGGTAGCAGGCACCAGATCCAGTGCGCCAGGTTCTGAACGAGAGACCCCCAACGCGGTGACGGCAACGACGGCCAACGAAGCAGGCCTTGCCGCTTTTCAATCCGGCGCGCCAATGCTTCACGTTCGCGATCTCCGGACGAGCATCCTCAAGCCTGCCTCCTTCTCCTTATCGGCGGGGGAGGCTCTCGCCGCGCGGGGACCTTCCGGGGCGGGCAAGACGTTGCTGCTGCGCGCCGTTGCGGATCTTGATCCCAATGAAGGTCTAGTGACCCTCGACGGCCGAGACCGTTCGACTATCGCCGGACCTGAATGGCGCCGCCTGGTCGGCTATGTGCCGGCCGAGCCGGGCTGGTGGGCGGAAACGGTCGGCGAGCACTTTGGCGAGTGGACCTCGGCAATTGCCTTCGTCAGAGACCTGGGCTTTCGGGAAGAGACGAAGGCGTGGCCGATCACACGGCTGTCGACCGGGGAGCGACTGCGGCTGGCACTCGTCCGTGCACTGATGATGCGGCCAAAAGTGCTGCTGCTCGACGAGCCGACTGCAGCCCTCGATGCCGCTTCCGTGGCGGCGGTCGAGTCGCTGATCAAAGCGCGCCTGCTGACGGGTCTCGCTGTGTTGTGGGTTACGCATGATGCGGAGCAAGCCAAGCGCGTGGCGCGTCGGCTGCTTGTGGTTGAAGCCGGGAAGGTCCGGGAGGAGGCCCCAGAGTGGACAGTTATATCGCCCTGAACTACTGGGAACTCGCGGCTGCAAGCGTTCTGGTTTTCATCAATGCCGGCCTCTCCGTAATATTTGGGCTGAGACTGCATCGCAGTCTGCTTATAGCTGCGATCCGCATGGTGGTGCAGCTCACGCTGGTGGGCCTGGTGCTGACGACGCTCTTCTCGATCGTCTCGCCGCTATGGACCGGCCTCACGGCGCTCGGAATGGTGCTGTTTGCGGGGCATGAAGCAGCACAGCGTCAGGAGCGCGGACTCTCTGGCTGGTGGTCCTACGGGCTAGGAACTGGCTGCATGATGATGTCATCGGTTGTGGTGACGGTCTTTGCCCTCTTAACCGCCCTGCGGCCAAATCCCTGGTACGACCCACGCTATGCGATACCGCTCCTCGGCATGATTCTAGGCAACTGCATGACCGGCATTGCCTTAGGTCTCGACACCCTGACAACGAGCCTCGTCAGCCGACGCGCCGGTGTGGAAGCTCAGCTCATGCTCGGCGCGACCAGGCAGGCGGCCGTGGCGCCGGTGACGCGTCAGGCGCTCCTTAGCGCGTTGATGCCCACCATCAATTCGATGTCGGCAACCGGCGTGGTCTCCCTGCCCGGCATGATGACCGGGCAGATCCTCGGCGGGGTTCCCCCGGCAGAGGCGGTCAAATACCAGATCCTCGTCATGTTCATGATTGCGGGGGGCACAGGCTTGGGTGCGGTAACGGCGGTCTTAGGCGGTGTCTACCGCCTCACCGACGGGCGTCACCGGCTCCGCCTCGATCGGCTGCATCCGCCGAAGCCAGCATAGCCAAATGCCGGCTTAGCAAATTGTACCTTTTGGCTGCTTTCGAAGGGCATCACGACAATAGCGGAGACGGCGAAGGACAGAGCAACCGCAAAACGCGTTGAACGGGGCGTTGCAGATCTCCAGCCCAACTCAAAGGTAATTTAACGGACCCGCAATAGCGGGCTCGGCCGTACGCTCCGCGCCCGGCAGCAACCGGGCCGAGTTTAGGATGAACGTCATCTCGGATGCGACGTGGATGAAGGCAGCAAAGAGCGGGTTCAGGAAGCCGAGGCTCGCGAGCACGATGCCGAGCGTGTCGACCGCGATCGTGCCCACAAAATTCTGCCAGATGATGTGCCTCGTGCGCCTGGCGATCGCGACCGTGTCGGCGAAACGGACCAAATCGTTGCCGAGCAGCACGATATCCGCGCTCTCGCGTGCCACGTCGGTTCCTGATCCCATGGCGACGCCGACCGTGGCCTCGGTGAGCGCCGGGGCATCGTTGATGCCATCGCCGAGCATGGCGACCACCCGGCCGTGCGCCACCAGCTCCTTGATCCGGGCAAGTTTGTCCTCCGGCAACAGGTCGGCCCCGACCTCGCCGATGCCGAGACTGTGGGCGACACCATCGGCAACCGCTTTCGTGTCACCGGTGAGTAAGATGGTGCGCAGGCGCATGCGGGCGAGGGCCTCGACGGCGCGCCTGGCTTCGGGACGCACGGTATCGGCGACTGCGATCGCGCCGAGCAGCCGGCCGTCGCGGGCGACAAAAATCTCCGATGCCACCTCCAGCCCGACGGCTAGAGTCGCCGGCACCCCCACGTCGCGGTCCATCATAAGCGCACGGTTGCCCACCAGGATCGTCGCCCCGCCGACCACCGCGGCAATGCCCCGGCCCGGCGTGTAATCGAACCGCTCGGGCTCAAGGATGGTGCGGCCCTGTGCCCGGGCATAGGTCACTATTGCCTGGCCGAGCGGGTGCTCGGATCGCACTTCTGCGGAGGCGGCGGCCTCGATGACCGCCTCGGGTGAGACGCCCTCCGTCGGCACGATCGTCTGCACTTCCGGCCGGCCGAAGGTCAGGGTGCCGGTCTTGTCGAGCACGATCGTATCGACCCGGCCCAGGCTCTCGAGATAAAGCCCGCCCTTGATGATGGCGCCGAGCCGCGCCGCACGGCCGATGCCGCCCAGGATCGCCAGCGGCGTGCCGGCCGCGATCCCACAGGCGCCGGCGACGATCACGACCGAAATGGTCGAACGCACGTCGCGCGTGATCAGGAAGGTGAGTGCCGCAAGCCCCGAGGGCGAAGTGGACCAGGTACCCGGCCAAGCGGTCGGCCAGCCGCTGCACCGGAGCGCGTGACCGCTCGGCACGTTCGACCGCTTCGATAATCTTGCCATAGCTCGTGTCGCGGCCGATGCGCTCGGCGCGGATCTCGATCGCGCCGGATTGATTGATTGACCCCGCATAGACGGGAGAGCCCGCCATTTTTTCCACCGGCATCGACTCGCCGGTGATGCGGGCCTGGTCGAGAAAGGAATGGCCGCTCAGCACCGTGCCATCGACCGGCACGCGACCGCCCGGATTGACGAGCACGGCGTCGCCAACTTTGAGGTCGTCGGTATCGACATCGCGTACCGCGTCGCCGCGGCGAACCGAGACCGAGCGTGGCAGAAAATCGAGCAGGTCGTGGATTGCCCGCCGGCCGCGCGAGACAGTCATGCGCTCGAGTACTTCGGCCACCAGCACGAACAGCGTAATGACGAGGGCGGTGAAGAACTCGCCGATCGCTGCCGCGGCGACAATCGCGATGCTCATGGAGAGCTCCATGGTCATGCGCCGCGCGACGATGTTCTCGGCCGCCTCCTTGAAGATCGGCCAGCCACCGACAATCACGCCCAGGACGCCGATGACGCTGACGCTCGCAAGCGGCTCCCAGCGACCAAACCACACCACCCCCGCGACCAAGGCGACGAATGCGATGCGGGCAGCCTCCCGCCGCTCGAAGACATGCTCGTGGTCATGCTGATCGTCGCGGTCGTGGTCGCCGTGCACCTCGGCTGCCGGGACCGTTGTGCGCGCCTGGCTGTGGTCGGCGAGGCCCGGCCGGACCGGCGGATCTTCAAGGACAGCCATATGGAATTCCTTCACTTCAGGTAGGCACGCACGACTTCGATTAATTCCTCGGACCCTTTGGCGCGCTCCCGGTCGGGATCATTCGCCGGATCGGAGACGTGGAAGCGGATGTGGTCCTCGACGATCTCGGCCATGAAGCCGTTCATGGCGCCGCGCGCGGCGGCCACGAGGTGCATGACGTCGGCGCAACTTTTCTCCGCCTCTAACGCACGCTCGACGGCCTCGATCTGGCCGCGGATGCGGCGCACGCGGTTCAGGAGCTTAGTTTTTTCCCGGATCGTGTGGGCCATGGATTTCCTCCCGATACCATACCCCCCTATATATACTGCTTCCCTTATGGATCCAGGTCTGCTATAAACCCTGCGTCATTGGGGAGTAGCCGCCCGCGCTTTTGTTGCGGGGTCTGCATCAACATACTTGGCTTCGGCCATGGCGCAGGCGACCGAGAGGATTGGCGAGACCTTTGGCATTGATTTCCTTCCCGGGCCGGGCGGGGAATTGATGTCATCGGCTCATTCGCCCGGCCCCGGACCGGTACGTGACACTCACCCTCATTCTCTTTTTTGGCTCCGCCGTCGCGATCTACCTATCCTGCGAATTCTTCGTGAACGGAGTGGAGTGGGTTGGTCAGCGCCTCCAGCTCGCACAAACCGCGACCGGCACCATACTCGCCGCCTTCGGTACCGCCTTGCCGGAAACTGTCGTGACGTTCGTCGCGATCGTATTCGGAGATACCGATGCCGAACGTGAGATCGGCGTCGGCGCTGCGCTCGGCGGGCCCCTAGCCCTCAGCACGATTGCCTATGGGGTCGTCGGCCTCACCCTCATGGGCTCGGCGCGTCTCAAAGTGCGCCGAAAAGAAGCCCTCGATATCGATTGTCGTCGTCTCAGTCGGGACCAGGGCTGGTTTCTAAGCATTTTTTTATGCAAGTTCGCGCTCGGCCTCATCGCCTTCCCGGGCAAGCCTTGGTTTGGTTTTCTGTTCCTCGGGGCCTATCCCTTTTACGTATGGAAGGAATTGCAGAGCGAGGGAAGCGCCTCCGAGCGTCACGAGCTCGAACCCTTGAAAGTCCGTCCAATGGATTCCGATCCCACCCTCATTTGGGCCGCCCTGCAAACGATCGCCGCGCTCATCGTAATTTTCGCCGCCTCTCGCATATTCGTAAGCCAGCTCGATGTCATCGGCCCGTGGCTCGGCATGCCGCCGCAGCTTGCGGCCCTGCTCTTGAGCCCGATTGCGACCGAGATGCCGGAGACGATGAACGCGATCATCTGGGTGAAGCAGGGCAAAGAGCGTCTGGCCCTCGCCAACATCAGCGGCGCGATGATGATCCAGGCGACGGTACCGACCGCAGTTGGCCTCTTTGGCACTCCGTGGCTGTTTGACAGACCCTTGATCATCGCCGGCAGCGTAACGACGCTTGCGGTCGTGGCATTGTTTCTGACGTTTCGTGGCGGACGGGTTACCGGCAGGCGCCTGTCTTGGGCGAGCCTGCTCTATCTGCTGTTTGCTGGCGCCCTCCTTCTGCATTGAACCATTATTCCCGGATGTTTCACGGTTCGGTGCCATGATCGTGGGCGAACGTCGTGCGGCAAAATCCCTGGTACCACCCCTGCTATGCGATACCGCTCCTCGGCCTGATTCTAGGCAACTGCATGACCGGCATTGCCCTAGGTCTCGACACGCTGACGACGAGCCTCGTCAGCCGGCGTGCCGGTGTCGAAGCTCGGCTCATGCTCGGCGCGACCAGGCAGGAGGCCGTGGCGCCGGTGACGCGTCAGGCGCTCCGCAGCGCGTTGATGCCCACCATCAACTCGATGTCGGCAACCGGTGTGGTCTCTCTGCCCGGCATGATGACCGGGCAGATCCTTGGCGGGGTACCCCCGGCAGAGGCGGTCAAATACCAGATCCTCGTCATGTTCATGATTGCCGGCGGCACAGGATTGGGCGCCGTAACAGCGGTGCTCGGTGGCGTCTACCGCCTTACCGACGGGCGTCACCGGCTTCGCCTCGATCGGCTGCGTCCGCCGAAGCCGGCATAGCCGAATGCCAGCTCATCCCGTAGGAAACCATTTGATTATCGCGGCGGACATTCGCATCCTCCTATAGAGCGCTGGCAGCCTGAGACACCGGCCTTGTTTCCGCCAGGTGACCAACAAGACACGTGTGTAATCTGAGTCCTGAAGACACATCAACGAGTAATGATGCGACCTCTTAGTTCAGGTGAAGCCCTCTGACGCGACATCGGCAATGTAGCGAGCCTCATACACTCCAGGGATGTAGCACGCAAACGGTTGAGCCGCGGCCGCTAACCGCGCTGTTCGCATGCTACAGAGTTATTGGATCCCTCGCGGGTGCGATTGCCGCGGCGGCGGCAAATTGACCATTGGGCATGCGTCGATCGAGGCTGTGGGCACAGCAGTGAATCTTAGGAGAGACGGACCGCCATCCGCGGGCATCGCGAAGCCCTTCCGGGATACGGAGCACTCGCCTTATCCTGCCGGATGTCGAATGGGAGGAAGCCGATGAGACCTTCTCTCGCTCTCTCAATTCTTGTTTTCTTCTCCTTTGCAGGCGAGTTGCGCGCCGCCGGCGTCGACCTCGAGGTCATTCTCTCCGCTGATGTTTCCCGGAGCATCGACGATGCGGAGTTCGAACTGCAGCGCAAAGGCTACGCCGCGGCATTGAGCGATCCGCGCGTCTTGAATGCCATTCATGGCAGGCCGGGCGGATCGATCGGCATCTGCTTTATCGAATGGTCGGGGGAAGAGGAGCAGCAAGTCGTCGTCGACTGGACGGCGATCCGCGACGAGGAGGACGCCGCTGTTGTCGCCACCTCGATCCTTGCTGCGCGGCGTTCTTTCATGGGGCGCACCTCGATCAGCTCTGGCATTGACTTCGCGGTAGCGCAATTCGCCAAGTCGAAGTGGCAGGTCGAGCGGCGCATCATCGACATTTCCGGCGATGGCACCAACAATTCCGGGCGCTCCGTTACCGAGGCCCGCGACCAGGCGGTGTCCAGCGGGCTAACCATTAATGGGCTGGCGATCATCAACGACAGCCCCAACCTGGGCTATTCCGGCCACAGCCACCCGCCCGGTGGTCTGCAGAATTATTATCGACAGAACGTGATCGGCGGGCCTAACGCCTTTGTGCTGGTCGTCGAGGATTTCAAATCCTTTGCCGACGCAATGGCGAATAAGCTGGCCAAGGAGATCGATGTCGCGGAGCGGTCGGCCATTGGCCGGATCTCCTCCTCGCTTCCCTCAGAGTAGGCCGAGGCCACCCAGAGCACCGCCGGCAAGGAGCAGCCACAGGGGATTGAACCGTGTCGCAAGC
>Ga0210406_10004482_pt1 | contig 14941 bp, 12 predicted proteins | sample IncBWC30MmetaG_FD_155454 | JGI IMG/M metagenome (GOLD analysis project Ga0210406, IMG submission 155454) | Forest soil microbial communities from Barre Woods Harvard Forest LTER site, Petersham, Massachusetts, United States - Inc-BW-C-30-M | ecosystem: Environmental > Terrestrial > Soil >... | reverse complement strand
GGGCAAGCAGGAGCGGATCGGCGAGATCGAGGGCGTCGCCGGCGTCGACCCAGCGCGCGCAAAGGCGGCGCTCGGCTTCTATGAGGAGATCAAGGCCGCCGCCGGGCAGAACGCACAGGACCCCGCCTATCAGGCGGGCGGCTACGAGACCTATCCGATCGTCGGCCTCGCGCAGCCGACGTTCCAGTCGGCGACCGTTGCCGGCGGCAAGGTCACGCTGCTCCGCAGCTTCGAGGGCAAGGACAACAGCGGCGACGGAACCGTGCCGCGCGTCTCCGCCACTCCGTTTGAGATGAGCGGCGCTCACCGCGAGATCTATGTCGCCAAGCATCACGGCTCGCTGCAGAATTTCGATCCCGCGCTCGTCAACCTGCTCGGCGTTATGACTGGTATGGAGCTCGATCTCAGGACGTTCTTCTCGGCCGTGCAGACTCTGTCGGTGGACATCGATGACGTCTACGGCGCCAGCGACGTCGTCCTGCGCGCTACTCCGTCCGTCGAGGCGCCGGTCGCCGCGCGGATCGAGGACGCAGAGACCAAGGCCGTCGTCCAGACGCTGCCGCTTGTCGAAGACGGCGACGTCTATGTCGCACGGACCGCATTGCCCCCCGGCGCCTATAGGGTGAAGGTGACGGCCGATTTTCCCACGAATCCGGTGACCGTCACGGAGACTTTCTTGACGGTCAGATAGTAGCGTGCCCTGTTTCGCGCCGGAAGGCGTGACCGGCGCATTGAACAAGAAGGGGGGTATCATGCCGACATCGGATTCCGCCGGAGGCGCGGCGGGCGCAGACGCCAACCTCGTCTTCTTCAACGGCATCGACGGCGAGACGGGCCAATACGCGGTCGCGCCGCGGACGATCGACGAGCTGGCGGAACTCGCCCGGACGAACCCGCAGACCACGCCGATCGCGGCGGTGCGGAGCGAAACGGATATCCGAGCCTTTGGGCTCCCGCCCGGCGTGGAGCACGACGAGTTCGACACCACGGGTTGGGGCGTCGTCTTCGCCGAAAACGCTGCGCCCGACATCCGCGCCGCTCTGGAGCCTCTGCTCGCGCTCCGGCGAAAGCAGACCGGCGCCCTGTTCAAGACGCTCGACTACAAGGCCGGCGAACAAACTCGCGACTGGTACGCCCGCCACGGCGTGGCGCCGAGCCAGGTCAATCCGGACGCGGTTCCGTACTATCTCCTGATGGTTGGCCCTCCCGGCGAGATCCCGTTCGAGTTCCAGTATCTGCTCGGCGTCGACTATGCTGTCGGGCGGCTGTCGTTCGGTAGCGCGGACGAATACGCCCGATACGCGGAATCCGTAGTCCGCTACGAGGGCGCGGACGGCCTCGCCAACGCCAAATCCATCGCCTATTGGGGCACGCGCCATCTCGGCGACAGGGCGACCCAGCTCAGCGCCGAGCAACTCATCGGCCCGCTGGCCAACGGCGACCCGGCTGGCAAGGGACGGCTGGCGAAGCCGGCCCATGCCGATTTCAAGTTCAGCGCCGAACTTGCCCTCGCGGACGACGCGACGAAGGACGCGCTGCTCGCGAAGCTCACGGCTGAGCGGCCGCCGGCTCTGCTTTTCACCGCCTCGCACGGCATGCAGTTTGGCGCCGGACGGCCAGCGCAGCAGGCCGCGCAGGGCGCCCTCCTCTGCCAGGACTGGCCGGGCTTCGGGACCATCTCCGCCGATCACTACCTCGCCGCGGCCAATGTTCCGGACGAGGCCAACGTCGGCGGCATGGTGGCCTTCTTCTTCGCCTGTTTCGCCGGCGGCACGCCGAAGGTTGACCAGTTCTTTCTCAAGGCCGATCAGTTGGCCGCAGGGGCTCCGCTGCCGCCGCTCGCCCCGCAGCCGTTCATGGCCGCCCTGCCGCGGCGGCTGCTCGCGCATCCGAAGGGCGGCGCGCTCGCGGTCATCGCCCATGTCGACCGGGCTTGGGCCACCTCGATTCAGACGGCGGGCATGACGGGAAGCCAGATCATGCCGTTCCGCAACGCCCTTCAGTTCCTGATGCGGGGCGATCCTGTCGGCCACGTGATCCGCGATCAGTTCGGGAGCCGTTTCGCCGCGCTTTCGGCTGATCTCCTCAGCCTGCTCGCACCAGGCGCGCCAAAAGTCGCCGATAGCGTCCTGGTTTCGCGCTGGCTCGAGCGCAACGACGCGCAGAATTATGTCGTGCTCGGCGATCCGGCCGTGCGCATCCGAGTCGACAAGCTCGCCTGAAGGGGGATGAACCATGAGCGATGTCACGCAGGTTTCGGAGGCGGTCCGCGCGTCCTTCGCGCCGATTCTCAGGGCTGCCGCACGGGCGCGCCTCGACCTCGCCCCGCTCGCGGGCGTGGCCGTGGTGCGGCCCGGCTACAAATACACTGAGGGCGCGCCGCCGGTTCCCGCCCTCGTCGTCGCGGTGGCTCCGGGAACGCGGCCGGTGAACGAGGCGGAGCTTGCCGCGAAATACGCCGTCCCGGTCACAGTGATAGACGCGACGGTCGAAGAGCAGATGGGAAGGCTCGCCGCAGAGGGGCCGGTCTCATTCGCCGCCGGCGGCCCCACCGCCTCGGCTTTCGAAGCCTTGATCTCTGGCGAGGAGGTCGCCGCCTTCGCGCCGCCGAAATCGGGGACTTACGAGCCGCTGGATCCGCCCAACCTGCCGCTTGTCGACGAAAAGATGGAGCTCACGATCTGCGTCAGCCCGGAGGCCGGCTGGTCCGAGCTTGAAACGTTCCTCGGCGCGACGCGGAAGAGCCTGACGGTCGCGATGTACCAGTTCACCGCGCCGCATATTTTCGAGGCCGTGAAGGCCGCGGTCACTCCCAAGGGACGCGAATTCGAGCTGGTGTTGCACCCGATCCCCGAGCCGCCAGCGAAATCGGGCGTGAAGGCGAACGATCTCAAGGAGCAGGACCAGGTCATCGATCCGCTCGAAGCGAGCTTACATAAGCGTTTCGAGATGGCCTGGGCGACGCTTCTCACCAAGGCTCATCCCGACGGGCTGTGGGCGTCCGCCTATCATATCAAGGTCGCTGTGCGCGACGGTTCGGCCATGTGGCTGTCGAGCGGCAACTGGCAATCGTCGAACCAGCCGGACGTCCATCCGTTCGAGCGGGGCGCGAAGCTGCCGACCGGGTTCCAGCGGAAGTACAATCGCGACTATCACGCGATCATCGCCAATGACCGCCTCGCCTCGATCTACGAGCAATATATCAAGCGCGACCGCGACCTCTCCGCGGCGCAGGCCGCCACGCCCGAATCCTTCGCCGCGCCCGACCTGTTCGTTCTGGAGGAAGAGGAGGAGGAGGCTTTCGCGGCGCCGCCTCGCTTCTTCCAGCCGCTGCGCCTCAACCGCAAGGTGAGCGTGCAGCCGCTGCTCACACCCGACAATTACGCCGAGCACGCGCTCGCCCTGATCAAGTCGGCGAAGAAGAGCGTCTGGTTCCAGAACCAGTACATAAACTTTCGCGGCACGGACGAGGACTTTCCGGACTTCAAGCTGCTTGTCGGCGCGCTCAAAGACCAGATCGACAAGGGCCGCGAGGTCCGGATCATCTGCCGCGACCTGATGAAACAGGAGAGCCTCGACATCCTCGTGGCGCTCGGATTCCCGGCGGACACGTTCCGCTTCCAGCCGGCCTGTCACAACAAATGCGTCATTGTCGACCGGTCGGTTGTCATGTTCGGCAGCCACAACTGGTCAAACGAAGGGGTGCGGACCAATCGTGACGCGAGCCTCATCTTCGACGACAAGGAGATCGCGGACTATTTGGCTGACGTCTATGATTACGACTGGACGCGCCTCGCGACCGCCCATCCGGCGAAAGCGCGGCCGCGCGTCGCCCAGCCTGGAGAGAAGACGCCGCCCGGCTTCGCCCGCGTCGCCTTCTCAGACGTGTTCGATGATTGAGCGCGCGGACCGTCTGGTGGGGCGAAAGCCGAGGGCGGTCTGCTGAGGGAGAAGGAGGATGGACGACGCGCAGGCAGTTCCGGACCCGCCCGACAGGGACGCCCGGCCCCAGCCCGAAGCGATTCCGTCCGCGCCGCCGGCTGGCGACGCGGCCAACGACGCGAGCGCCGCCGCAACGGCGGCGCGAACGAAAGTCACGATCGCTTGCGCGCACCTCGCTTTCGCCCGTTATCCGGTCATGGTCGGCCACTATCGCGGCGACACGTTCGCAGGCACGGAGGCGCTGCTCGATCGCGTGCTAGAGAGGCGATTGTCCGAGCGCCGCAGCATGGGCCTCTATCCGGGACCCATCGCCACGAGCACCGTCGTCCTCGATGTGAGCGCAAGACCTCCTGGCGCGGTCGTCGTCGGCCTCGGGGAGCCTGCGGCGCTTGCGGCCGGGCCGCTCCGCCGAACACTGCGTCATGGGGTGCTGGCGTTTGCCGCGGCGCGGCTCGATCAGATCCGCTCAAAGAAGGGCGCGCGCGACGACGACCCGGCGCTCAGGCTGAGCACGATCTTGATCGGCGCCGGAGAGGGCGGCCTCGACCGCGCGAAATGCGCCCAATCGCTGCTCCAGGCGGTTAACGAGGCGCACACGATCCTCCGCAAGCTCAAACCCGCGCTCCGGCTGGACGAGTTGGAGATCATCGAGCTGTACGAGGACCGCGCCAATGCGACGTGGCGCGCCGTGGACGAGGAGATCAAGAAGGATCGGACTCTTCGCGGCGCTTTCGAGCTCAGCAAAAGGCTGCGGCGTCCCGCCGGGAGCCGGCGGAGCGGACCAATCGGACGCGATCCGACGTGGTGGCAGCCAATCCAGATCACGTTGTCGCAACAATCGAACGGCGACCGGAATCTTTGCTTCGCAATTGGCGGTGGCCTTGCGCGCGCCGAGGCGCCAACGATCGCCGCCAATCTGGAACTCGTCGAGCCATTGATCCGGCGCACGTCGCGAACGACCGTAGACGATTCCACGCGCAACTCTCCCGGCCGCGCGCTGTTCGAGCTGCTGTGGCCCGCGTCGCTGAAGGACCAGAGCTCGGACGAACGACCGCGCCGTCTCACGCTCGATGAGCGCAGCGCGGCCTTTCCGTGGGAGCTGCTGGATGATCGGAGGCCGTGGCTCTCAGACGCGGAGGCGGAGAGGAAGCCCCCTGCGGTGCGCGCCGGCATGGTTCGCCAGTTGCTCCAGACCCAATTCCGGGAAGACGTCGTTCCGCCGCTCGGAAAGCCGAAAGCGCTTGTGATCGGCGATCCCAGAGCCGCGCCGATGACCGGCTTCAACGAGCTCAAAGGCGCGCAGGAGGAGGCCAAGGCGGTCTCCGCGCCCGTCGGCGCGCAGCGCCGGTCTGACACCAACAGGAGGAGGCGTCAGGCAAGATGACCGATCGCGCTACGAGCCGCGCATGCGCGGCTCACCGGTGCCTTCGCGTTTCCCGTTAGATCAGGATGTCCGAGAAGCCTGCACTCAACCTGACGCTCGAGAGTCTCGGCCGTGAGATCGCTACAGCGGCGACAAACAGCCGTGCATTTGATCAACAGCTGCTGGCGCGAGCTGCCGGCATCATGGAGGCGGTCGGTGGCCGCGGCGGACCTTGCCACGCAATGGGTCCCGCTTACCGACGCCGCATCTGGAGATGACACCCTTCTGCGACGGCGGCTGGCCGTCCGTGACCTGCTACAATCCGCCTTCGCTCGGGATTAGCTGGAGGATCAGGCTCTCGAACGTCTCCGCTTGTTCGGCATAGATATCCCGCTCCTCCCACCAGGGCATTGCCTCGTCCAGCAGGTCCCAGTTCTGGGCGATCACCATTTGGGTCCACCCTCTCGGGTCGGACGGCGGCCTGCCCCACCCGAATAAGTTCGCTTCCGACAGACGCTGCTCCGCCCACTGCATTTGCTGCTTCGGGTTGGGCTCCTCCCTTAACAGCTTCTGCGCCTGGTCCGCTATCTGGTCCAGCCAGGCTTGTCTCCGCTGCCTCTCTGGGCTCGGCGCCATGGAGTTTCGCTCCCACTTCATCCCACGCCTTCAAGAGCGGCTTGGTTAGAGGCGCCCAATCCGACTTGCCCTAGCCGTCGATGACAACCACATTCACCGGCCATGCCGCGCCGTGTCTGGCGCAAGTCCCCGAAAACCGTGATACGCACAAGCCGACGCCCCGCTGACTGTTCGAGTTTCGCGTGCGGCATGTTGATACTATCGAGTTCCTTCTCGATTAGGAAGTATCGTTCCTGGAACGATCATGCCGATAGCGCCCCCGTGCGCTATGGTCGACCAAGGAGATCGTGGCAACCAATGTCCGTCGGCTTCGTTATGATCGGGGATGGACGCAGGAGGACTTGGCCGACCGGGTTGGGTTGAGCGCGCGTTATGTCGGCCAGATTGAGCGAGCGCAGGCGTCGATGACAATCACCGTGCTCGGACGGATCGCGAATGCGCTTGAGGTCGAGGCCGCGAAACTGGTCACACGTCCTCGAAGCAGGCAATGACGGCGCAGCCCTCTTGGCCCAGTTGCTATCGACTCAGGGCTGACACGAGCTCGGCCTCCGGGTCCTCTCGGCGAGATGACAACTGGCGTAGGACGCTGTCACATGACTGCAATTTAGTGGAGGAGAGTCCAATAGGAACGTGCGTCATGGTGCGACATGAGTCCATGGTCGAGCAAGCGCCAAGCGGAATGCACCAGCCTGTATGTGCTGGGGTTGCTGGCTCACCACAATGACAGCATTTCAAGCATCCCGCGCTTCGCCGGCCTGCGGAATCGCAATCCGGGAGGCCGTCATCGTCGTCACATAGGCTTCCAGATGCAGCACCTAAGTGCTGCCGTGACACGGGCCGGGCACGGCACCCAGGCCCGGAAACTCGTGGATCGCCTTCCACCGCGCGGCATTGCCTCAGCTTGTCTGTTATGTTGCCTTTTTCAAGGAGAGGCCTATCGCTGACTTACGAACTCGCTTAGCTCACGGGAAGCCCGTTCATCATTCCCTGCATGCTTGAGAAGTATTTTCGCGGGAAGCGGCATTCATATCCCAAAATCGGTGCACGTCGGGGCGGGATAGACTTATTGACCGAATTTCCTGCAGGAAGACGCAAGACGCATGTTAAGACTGGAGGGGGTCACCGCGGGCGCGAAGATACGCGGGATTTCTGGTTCAGCAGCGGTTGAAGTCGTGCGAGCTGAGTGGATCGGATTGGACGCCCTCAACGTTGTATATCGCGGCGCTGACGGGCCCGCCGAGATCGTGCTCTTCCGTGACAATGAACCGCGCCTGGAGCTGTTGCAGGCGACGCGCCTTTGGCTTCGACGGTGCTTTTGATGGTTCTGTTCCATCGAATGTTGCTTGCCATAGCCGGGGCAAACGAACGATATCTCGACTATGTGTCGCCGGGGATTCCAAGGCGTCTATTGAAGGAACCCGTTCCTCCTGCCGCGAAACCCGCGGCGAAGTAGCCAATGTCCGAAGCAGCGCAGACCTCAGCGGCCCGTCTCGGCGTCGAAGAGCGCCAGTTGGAACTCACCAAATTTCTAATGGGCGACGACCCGTTAGGCATGGTGCTACGGGCTCATATGCATATCGAAGAGGAATTGGTAGCCTTCATCACTGCGAACGGGCATCTGAAGAATACCATCCCATCCAAATATGCTCACCTCTGCGCCCTCGCGTTCAAGCTTGGTTTGGCCGAACAGTTCAGGGCGCAGCTCCACGTCCTTGGAAAACTCCGTAACCGCTTCGCTCATCGTAAGAACGCTGTGATCGAACTGTCTGATGCCCAGATGTTTGACGCCGCCCACGATCCCGACGACACCGTGGTCGAATACGCTTACCGCAGCACGCTTTCGAAGCTGAACGATAGCGTGCGGAAACCGTCGGTCAAAAACCTTGAACCGAAAGAGCAGGTCGTGCTGCATATCGTAACGCTTTGGGCGGGTGTTGCGGTTGCGGCGGCGAAAGCCAATCAATCATCGGCGGCGAAGGACTAATTCCGCTCTTTCGCGATCATCGGTTGTCTAGCAAAGCACACGTCGCTGCGCGTCGGAGCATCTGGGTGACGATCTTGCCAATGTAGGCCGCAATCGGCTTTCTAGCGAAAGCACACGATCGGCTCCGATCTGTGGACTGTTTTGTGGACCGAGCCACTAATCCGGCATTAAGTAATTGGTTTCATTGTATGAATTGTGCGGTGATGGCGGAGACGGAGGGATTCGAACCCTCGATAGAGCTTTACAACCCTATAACGGTTTAGCAAACCGCCGCCTTCAGCCTCTCGGCCACATCTCCGCATTTATAAATCAAACACTTAGCACTCAGAGCCAGCTTCGCACCTTAGAAATGGTCCCAATCGGGTCCCAAACAATCCAAAAACGCCGCCGGCGTCGTCTCCATTACCCGCCGGCGGTCCCTTCGACAAGTCACCCTTTCCCTAGCGCCGCGTCGATCGCGTTGGCCGCGGCGTCGTCGGCCTCCCGCCAGAGATGCGCGTAAGTCCGCATGGTTGTCGTAGGGCTGGCATGGCCGACACGACGGGCGACGGAGACCGGATCTAATTTGCTCGAAATCAGCAAGCTGACATGGCTGTGCCGTAGGCTATGGAAGCTGGTCCGCGGCAACTTGCGCGCCTTCACGAATATCGCCCAATCCCGGCTTAGATTGTTAGGCGGCATCATGCCGCCGTCGGGCGTGGTGAAGACCAGCGTATCGTCGTCGGGCTTTCCAAGGCCGAGCCTCACCCGCATTTCGAGCTGACGGATACGGTGCGCCTTGAGCGCTTCAATCGCGATCACCGGCAACGAAACGTGACGGCGACCGCTCCGGGTCTTCGGGGCCTTGAAAGACAATCCGGCCCGCGTCTGCTCAAGGCTGCGCTCGATCGTCATTGAGCCGCGCTGGAGATCGACAGCGCCCCAGGCAAGCGCCAGGATCTCGCCTCGTCGCGCGCCGCTCGTCAACGCCAAGACGACGATCGGCTCCAACCAGTGGCCTTTCAGAGCTTCGAGCACGAGCGCGACCTGATCGGCTTTCAACGCCTTCACTTCGACGTCTTCAACTTTGGGTGGCGCGATTGCGCTCGCTACGTTGCGAGCAACCTTCTCACGCGCCAACGCGAGCTTAAGGCTCCGGTGTAGGACGCGATGAGCATGCCCGACAGTCCTGGCGGATAGCGGCCGACCGCCCTGCCCTCCGCTCCTGAGCAACACCGCATGCCAATCCTCAACGTGGGCGGGCCGCAACTTCTGCAACGACAGCCCGCCCAAATGCGGGATGATCTGCTGCTCGGCGAGCTGCGCATAGCGCTCAACCGTTTTGGCAGAAAGGCCGTGTGGGCCGTTTAGCCAAGCGCGAAGATAACCGGCGACCGTGAGCTTCGACGGGGCGATGTCGACGCCGTTGGCCATGTCGGCGAGGAGCTTGGCGGCTTGCGCCTCCGCTTCCTTACGTGTGCCTCCGAAAGTGGCTGAACGCCGCTGACGCACGCCCGCCGCGTCAGGTTCGCGGTCATAACGGAAACGCCAGGACTTGCCGCGCCGTTGAAGGTTGATGCTCATCTCTTCCTCCCATCGACGAAGGCCGCGATTGCTGCTGCAGCAATCCTGGCGGCGCGCTCGTCATCCATTGCGACGCTTCCTTTGTCGGCTGCGCTCTGCTCCTTTAGCGTCCTAAGTTCCTCCTTCAGCGCCTTGACCTGATGCTGCAGACTGCCGATCAGCGTTTGGTGGTCGTACAGTTGGGCGAGATTTGCTTGCATCTCGGCGTTGTGTCGCGCGTAGGCCTCAATTCGATACTCGACCTCTTCAGATAAGGACCTGCCCTCCGCTGCAGCGACCTTGCGCAGGTCCGCAAGCCGCGCCGCGGTGAACCGAACCGTCGTGGTGGTTCGGCCGCGCACGCCTTCAGGCTTGCCGCCTTCAGCGGGCCGCTCTTCGTTCTCCGTCATGACTTGTCTCGCTCCGTGCTCAGTTGTGACGCCTTATCACGTCACCGACCCGCTTGACAAGCGGAACAGACAGGGAGAATTTAGCCGTAAGACTTGATTTCAAGTCACAAGCGAGACGCATCATGACACTAGAGGAGATCATCGCCGCGCTGCGCGCCAGGGCGAGCCAATCCGTGCCTTTCGCCGGCGAGGCGCTCGGCAGCCTGCGGCGCGGCGCTTCCTATGCGGCGGCCAAGACCGAAACGTTGGGCGTTCCGACTTTTTGGTCCGGCGGGAAGCTGCGAACCGCGAGCATCGATATCGCGCGCCGGCTCGGGGTCGAAGACGCAGTCGCACCAGCAAAGAACGAACAGCAGACCACGACCACGCCGTCATTGGCAGTTGCGGCGCCCGTAATCCAGTCAGCGGCGCCTCAGCCCGCTCCGGCCAAGTCGCGCAAGCCGTCCGCCTCTAAAGCCACGGCTGCGCGCAAGGCCCCGGCGCCGCACAAGCCCACCAAAGCTAAATCCGTCGCCGCAGAGTGATGACGCCGACCTCACCCTCCAAGGAAGACCTGGCGGCATATCGCGCGGCGCTCGGGGCCGCATACGCGGCGCTCGACGAGGCGAAGACCGATATCGACCTCGCGCTCGATGATGTTCAAGCCGCGCGAGACGAGGCTCGCTCGCTCTATGGCACGCCGGAAGCGACGAGTGTCTTCAGCAACGCCATCGCTGACATCCATCTAGCCGCCCGCGCGATCGCCGATGCGATCGACGGACTGCCCGCGCTCGATGAGGGCGATGTCGAAGAGGAGGGCGAATGAGCCTTGGCGAGTGGCGCGCCTCATCGCCGCAAATTCCTAAGGAGTGACGAAAATGACGATCGAACGATATATCGACGACAAACCCGATCTCGACCCGCGCATGATGCGCCCGTCGACTATTTTGCAAGCCCTCAGCCCTGCAGTCGCACCAGGCTCGGACTGGCCGGACGCCAGGCCAGGAGACATTATGCTTTCGTTTGAGGACGGCAGTGAAAAGCTCGTCCCTCGGGTCCCTGGCGTAACGTTCCTGCCTGTCGTTTGCGTTGAAAAGGCCGTCGAGTGGCCGCCGGAAAGGGGCACGAGGAGCGCCCCTGTCGATCATCACGACTATGTGCCTTTGGACGCCCTATGGCTCGTCGGCGACGATGGCCGTAAGTCGTGCCGGCGGCCGAACGGCAACAGGATTGAAAAGACCGTCTTCGTGCACGCCTTGGTCGACGGCTTCAAGACGACCTTCGCCTTCAAGTCGACCGCATACAACAGCGGGCAGAGCTTCAGCCGCGACGCCGACAAGGCGCGGGCGGAGGTCGACGGCGAGATCGTGCGCGTTTGCGTGGCGTTGTGGCGGATGACCTCCGAGCTTGAGCGTAAGCAGGCGTACACTTGGTACGGGCCTCGCTTCACGAAGCTGGGCGCGCTTGGGGAAAAGAACGGGCCCTCGCTCGAACTGGTGCGCATGGCGAAGACCATGCGCTTCGAGTTCAAGGCCGAGGAAGAGAAGCGGAAGGCGGAGCGCGCTGCGCTGTCCGCGGTGAAGCCTACGCCGGCTCTTACGCGTGGGACGATCTCCATCACTTCAGGCATCGAGCGTCCGCGCTCGTGGGCTGATCCGAGACCGGCAGAGATCGTCGATCCGAAGCCGGCTGCGCAGCCTGACAAGACCGTCGATCCGAAGTTGAACGACGGCCTCGACGACTTGCCCTTCTGACCGGAAACGCGAGTTCGCCGGCATCATTTGCCGGCGAACTGTCGTGGTCGGTTAGAGGCGAGCGGGCCGAGCATCACTTCGGCGCCGCCCGCGAGATGAAACTCCGGCAAAGAGGACCATCGCGGTGGCACATAAGGTCGAAGACCTCGCCTACAAGATCGCCGAGGCGCTCGGCAGTTCTTTGGCCCCTGACGCGGGCGGCAATTTTATGTGCTCTTGCCCCGCGCACGACGATCAAACGCCGTCGTTTGCAATCCGCGACAGCGACACCGGGCTATTATGCCATTGCTTCGCCGGCTGCGGCTACGCCGACATCATGGCCGCCCTCCAGAAGCAAGGGCTATTGCCGGAAGGCTTGTCGATCGGCGCCGATGACATCAATGGCGCGACGGTCAAAGCCGAGTCCGATATCAAGGTCGACGGCGCAGCGCCGGAAGCGCCAGAGGCTAGTGATGGCGGCGACGAAACCGACGAAGCCGAAGAGGCGGCCGAAGACCCCGCCGAGGCCGCGACCAAGGCCCGCGCAGAAGAGAAAGCCAAGAAGCTCGCCGCGGGGAGAGCAAAGTTTAGCAGTGTCTGGCAGGCGCTCGACACCAAGTCCGCCTTGCACCAGACGGTCGATAGCTATTGTGACTGGCGCGGCGTTGCGCGCTTCGAGACGCCGCCGGCCTGGCTTCGCTATACGCCGAGCGGCCTGCACGCCGGCAAGGATAAGAACGGTGCCCGGTTCGATCAGTTCTTTCCCATGCTGCGCATCGCCGGCGTCAACCCGACGACCGGCGAGCTTTATGGCGCACAGCGCGAGTATCTCGCCTATGGCGGGCGCGGCTTTGCCCCGGTCGACAAAAAGGAGCGCAAAAAGACCGAGAGCGGCACCAGCCTAACAGGCGCCGTCGCCAAGATCGCCGAGCCGGTAGAGGGCGAATTTCTCCTCGTCGGCGAAGGCTGGACCACCGTCAAGACCGTGATGGAGGCGACGGGCCTGCCCGGGTGGAGCGTCTTCGGCACGTCCGGTCTTACGTCCTTCGATCCGCCTGATACGGTCAAAGCAATCCTGTTTCTGGCGGAGAACGACGCGGACGGAAAGAACGCCAAAGCGCTGGCCGTCATCTGCCCGAAACTGTTCGAGCGCGGCATCAAGATCGGCGTCGCCAAGCCGCCGCCGGGCCTCAGTGACTTCAACGAGCTGGTACGCGAGCGCGACGACAAGACGCGATTGCACGGGACTGTCGAAGCCGGGCTCAAAGTCGTCAGCGACATCATCGAAAAGGCCAAGATCAAGGCGCGGGTGAAAGACGAGACCGCGGCCGCTGCTCCTGGTGCGGCTATGCCGCCGATCGACTTGCCAGGCATGGACGGCGAAGACGACGCGAAGAGCTTCTCAATGACGGCGAACGGTCTCTTTCGCGGGCGAATGTTCGTTTGCGGGCCTTTCGAGGTCGTCGCGCAAAGCCGCATCATTACCGACGGCAAGGCGACCGATTGGGGCTTGCGCGTGCGATTCAAGAACCCCGACGGCGCCGTGATCGAGGAGCCGATCGCTGCGCGCGATCTATATGGCGAGCCGATGAGGCTTTCCGCCGAGCTGGCGTCTCTGGGTATGGACATCAACAATACTGCCGCCGCCAAGTCCGCTCTGGCGTCCTATCTGGGCTCGGTCAAGGTCAAGGATCGCGCTCTGATTACGACGCGCACGGGCTGGTCGGTCGTGCACGGCAAGCCGGTCTTCGTACTCCCTCAACAAACCATCGGCACGGTGCGCGAGCGTGTTGTCCTGGCCGGCGATGGCCGCACCGTCGTCTATGCACAAGCCGGAACGCTGGACGAGTGGAAGCAGCATATCGGCAATCCTGCCGGCGCCCACTTGCTCTTACAGTTCGGGGTCGCTTGCGCCTTCGCGGCTACGCTCTTGCAAATGAGCGGCGGCGAAAGCGGCGGCTTTCACCTGCATGAATTCTCCTCCAAGGGAAAGACGACCGTTCAACAGGTCGCCGCGAGCGTCTGGGGCAGCGGCGCCTTGAACGGAGGTTTTATTCGCCGGTGGCGGGCGACAGCGAACAGCCTCGAAGCGACCTTCGCCGCCGCTTCTGACACCTGTCTCATTCTCGATGAGATGAGCCAGGCCGGCTACGGCGAAGTCTCCGCCATCGTGTACAGCGTGACCGGCGAAGTCGGCAAAGGGCGCCTCCGCGCGGATGCGACCTCGCGGGCGTCCTATAGCTGGCGGACGATCGTACTTTCGAGCGGGGAGACGGCGAGCGCTGCCCGGCTCGATGAGGATCGCCACCAGAAGAGCGGCCGGTCGAGAGACCTGCGAGGCGGCGCGACGGTGCGCTTCATCGATATCCCCGCCGATCGTGAATTCGGGGCTTTTGATCAGCCTGCCTCCGAGCCGAACTTTAATCCCGCTGCCTTCGCCGAGCGTATGCAGGAACTGGCGGCGACTTATTACGGCGTCGCCGGGCCGGCGTTCGTTAAATCTCTACTCGACGAGAAGGTCAGCGCCGCGGTCGTGCGCCAGAACGTCAACGACGTCATCGCCCACATGTTCGTGGATGCGTCTAACGATGAAGGTCAGGCGCGGCGCGTCGCCAGAAGGTTCGCCTTGGTCGCGGTCGCCGGTCGGATGGCGATCGGGGCCGGGATTGTGGATTGGGATGCGGACGCCTTCCTCGAAGGCATATGCGAACTCTTCGACGGCTGGGTCGCGGCGAGAGGCGATGGAGGCTCGATCGAAGAGGCGCAGATCCTCTCACGGGCGCGCCTGTTCTGGGCGAGATATGGCGAAAGTCGGTTCGACGAAGTTGAGCCGTCAGACCTAGGCCGGGAGCGGCCAGTCGGCGAGCGCGCCGGATACAAGCAAGACGAGCCCGATGGGCGCCGCTGGTATGTATTCCCACAAGTATGGGGTGAGATCTTTGCTGGCGTCAACCGAAAGGCGGCAATGGTTCTCGCAGCGCGTGGCATCCTGGAGCGGGGCTCCGAAAAGGATCGACCGACGAAGCGGGTCCAGCTCGGACGCCTGAAGCGGCAAAACTTCTACGTCATCAATCAGAAGATTTTCGAGGGCTGGGATGAGGCCGAAACGCCCTGCGAGCAAACGCGTGAAAATTAGGGGTTCTGGGTATCGTTGAAAATCGGCGGACAAAACGGAAAAAGCGGACAACCAAATGATGTCAACGGCTTACGTTGAAATACTTCTGGGCCATCGCAAGGGCGTGGCAGACCATAACGGGCGTCGTGTCCCGTTTTGCTCGCACGCTACGTCCCGCCTTGCCCGGGCAATGTCCGATCGTGTGCTCTCGCAAGCTATTGATATCATTATGTTTGT
>Ga0210406_10004480_pt1 | contig 14950 bp, 12 predicted proteins | sample IncBWC30MmetaG_FD_155454 | JGI IMG/M metagenome (GOLD analysis project Ga0210406, IMG submission 155454) | Forest soil microbial communities from Barre Woods Harvard Forest LTER site, Petersham, Massachusetts, United States - Inc-BW-C-30-M | ecosystem: Environmental > Terrestrial > Soil >... | reverse complement strand
GCGAGGAATACCCGGGTGAATCACTATGTCATTCACTAGGTGATTCACTAGATATCCGCGCTCAAGGATCCTGCGCGGCGGCGGCCGCAGCCAAGGCACCGAGGGCGGCGATATTCTTCGTGAGCTCGGGAGGGAACCCGTGGCGCGCCTGCACGTACTCGGGTTCGTTGTACGCCACCCAGGTTTTGCCCTGAGCGTCTTCCCAGGCCAGTACCTTGAGCGGCAGATCGATCGCCGCCGTGGGCGTCGCAACCATCAGCGGTGTACCGCCCTTTGGATTGCCCAGGATCACAAGTCCCGTCGGACGGAGCACGAGACCGGATCGTTCGGCATCGCCGCTGAAGTCTATTTGCGCGAATATCGTCAAACCTCGCGCCCGCGCCAGTGTTTGAACCCGATTCAACACTTCGGCGACGCTGTGTTGCGTAGGCAATATCCGCAGGCCGGCAACGGCGGCATCTGTGCTCATGGCGTTCTCCCTTAAGATCGCGTTCCTGTGTGCGGCTGATTCTACGAGGGAACCGATGAACGATCGAATTCGGTTTAGGGTCTACCGCAAAGGCGTGAAGCCGTAGGCTTTGAATGAGGCATCGCCTGCGGGCCCCCGGATATACGCGACAAATCTGGCCGCGTTGGGCTTGGCCGCGCGGGTCAAGGCGATTGGATAGATAATGGGCAAGTGGCTATTTCCGGGGAACACGTCCACCACGCGCACACGCTTGTCGATCAACGCATCGGTCTCATACACGATGCCGAGCAGCGCCTCGCCCCGATCCACGAACGCAAGCGCCGAGCGCACGCTGTCCGCGCGCACCATGCGGTCCGACACCTCGTTCCAGACCCCTAAGGTGGTCAGAGCCTCTCGCGCGTAGCGGCCCACGGGTACCGAATCGGGATCGCCGGTAGCCAGGCGACCGGTGCCCAGCGCCTTGGCCAGGGGAAAACGAGGTGCAATCTTCAGATCGATTTTGCCGTCGGCGGGCGCGACCAGGACCAAGCGATTGCCGAGCACGTCGTGTCGAGTGTCGCGCTGAATGAGATTTCTCGCCTGCAGATAGTCCATCCACTCCACGTCTGCCGAAAAAAAGACATCGGCGGGCGCGCCATTTTCGATCTGGCGGGCGAGCGCGGAGCTCGCCGCGAATGAGAATCTGACGGGAATCGACGTTTCCTTCGTAAAGCCGTCCCCCAGCTCCTGCAGTGCATTGGTCAATGAAGCCGCCGCGAACACGGTGATGGGCGGCTTGTCCGCGTCCGCCGCAACGCTCGCCGAGCCGAACCATGTCAGCCACAGTATCAACCCCACGCCGACGAATCTTTTCATGATCGAACCTCGTTGCGCCACGGTTATTTGTTGTAGGCTCCACTATTCAAGGCTTGCGTGCCACCCATTCGATGCGTGCCACCCATTTGATCGGAACCAGACGCGTTATGCTCATTGGTATACTACGACTTTGTGCGGCCGGCCGGGTAATCCGCCGGAAGCTCAGCGCGGCGTTCAATGCTCGCTCCTGAGGTCTTCATTACCTGTGCGGTGACCGGCTCGGCGGATACCGTTCGCAAGAACCCCAACGTGCCCGTGACCCCCGCAGATATCGCCGCATCGGCGCTCGAGGCGCATGCTGCCGGGGCCGCCATCGTCCATATTCACGTCCGCGATCCGCAATCCGGCATGGCGAGTCGAGATCCGGCGCTGTTTCGCGAGGTCGTGGACAGAATCAGAAGCCGGAGCACCAGCGTGATTCTGAACCTGACGGGAGGCATGGGCGGGGATCTCGTGCTGGGTCCGGAGCATGCCCCCCTCGCTTTCCGCGCGGGAACGGACTTCGTGGGTCCGCAGGATCGGATCGCCCATGTACTCGACCTTCTGCCTGAGATCGGCAGCCTCGACTGCGGCTCGCTGAATTTCGACGAGCTTATTTACGGCACGACGCCCGGCTTTCTGCGCACCATGGCTCGTGCATACCAACAAAAGAATGTTCGCCCCGAACTCGAAGTGTTTGAACTCGGCCATATCGAACTCGCCAAGCAACTTCTGGCGGAGGGACTGATCGATCGGCCCGCCTTGTTTCAGCTGTGTCTGGGAATCAAGTATGGCGCACCCGCGTCCTCCGAAGCGATGAAGGCGATGCGCGACGCGCTTCCGCCCGGTTCGCACTGGTCGGCTTTCGGCCTGGGTCGAATGCAAATGCCCATGGCCGCCCAATCGGTCCTCCTCGGCGGCAATGTCCGTGTGGGTCTCGAGGACAATCTCTACCTCGACAAGGGGATCCCCGCGACGAACGCTCAATTGGTGGAACGCGCTCGCACGATTGTCGAACTCTTGGGCGTCCGAGTCCTGACTGCGCCGGAAACTCGCGAGCGGCTCGGACTGCGGACCCGGTCCGCCGACTGAGCGTCCGCTCAGGTTCCGCAGAATGTCTTGTGAACGCGCTCGCCCGGCTGCGGGGGATCGGCATAGGACTCGAATCCTTCCTGGGACCGGTACGGCTGCGACAACACGGCCGACAACTGGGCAAAGGGCTCGAAATCCTGGCCCTCGACGGCCGCATTGATGGCTTGTTCGATTCGATGATTGCGTGGAATGACTGCGGGGTTGACTTGCCGCATCGCCTCGGCCCGCGCCCGCGGTTCCACGGGTTCCCGCGCCGTACGCGCCCGCCACCGGCTTGCCCACTCGTCGTATTCCCTTGGATTCACGAATAAAGATCTTACGCCCGTATCCCCAGCTTCCTCCTCCGCGGCGTCGCACAGCCGGCGGAAGGTCAGTGTGAAATCGGCCTGATTGCGATGCATCGCATCGAGCAAATCCTCGGCGAGCGCCGCATCGCCGTCTTCGCGCGACGACAGACCCAGCTTGCGGCGCACGCCGGCCAGCGCCAGGTCCGAAAAGCGCGGCGAAAATGTCGCGATCGCCTCAGTGGCGAGCTCCACCGCCCGATCTGCGCCGCCATCGATGATGGGAAGCAGCGTTTCCGCGAACCGCGCGAGATTCCACAGGGCAGCGTGAGGTTGATTGCCGTAGGCGTAGCGGCCGTGCCGGTCGATCGAACTGAACACTGCCGCCGGATCGTAGGCATCCAGAAACGCGCAGGGGCCGAAATCGATGGTTTCTCCCGACACCGCCATGTTGTCGGTATTCATGACGCCATGAATGAAGCCCACGTGCATCCAACTGGCGATGAGCGACGCCTGGGCGCCGGTGACGGCTCGCAGCAGCGCCAGATACGGCTGCGGGTCGGCTTTAGCTTCCGGAAAATGGCGATCGATCACGTAATCGGCGAGCAGTCGAACGGCATCCACGTCGTCGCGCGCGGCGAAGTACTGGAACGTGCCCACGCGCACGAAGCTTCCCGCCACTCGCGTCAGTATCGCTCCCGGCAGCGCTTCCTCGCGGAACACCGGCTCGCCCGTGGCCACCGCGGCGAGCGCGCGCGTGGCGGGAATGCCGAGCGCATGCATGGCTTCGCTGACGAGATACTCTCGCAACACCGGGCCGAGCGCGGCGCGCCCGTCGCCGTCCCGCGAAAATGGGGTTCGGCCTGTGCCCTTCAAATGAATGTCACGGCGCATGCCGGCGCGGCCCTGCACCTCCCCGAGCAGGATGGCGCGGCCATCCCCGAGCTGCGGCACGAAATGGCCGAATTGATGGCCGGCATAGGCCATGGCGATCGGCTCCACCCCCGGCGGCAGGACATTACCGGAAAAAGTGGCCGCCAGCGCCTCCGCGTCGAGGTCGCCGATGTCGAGCCCCAACTCCGCGGCGAGTGCGTGATTGAATCGCAGCAGCCGCGGATTGGCGACCGGCACCGGGTTGACCCGCGCGAAGAAGCGTTCCGGCAAACCGGCATAACTGCTGCGATTCATGAGCTGTGATTCAGCGGTCTGCGCCATGCGTGGACTCGTGACATTCAAATCCCGACCGCATCGATCAGGCGGTAGGCAAACACCGATGGCGCCAGAAACCACGGTTTCCCATGATAGTACGGCCGCGTCGGGAACGGCAGTCCGTCGAGAGCGGTCCCCCCCTCCTTGAGTCCGAGCATTTGCTGCCCGATGCGCCTGCCGAAATACGGCGCGAGCGGCACGCCCTGGCCGCAATATCCCATGCAGTAGTAAATGCCGTCGTGTTGGCCGAGATGCGGCAAGGTATCGAAGGTATACGCGACCCATCCCACCCATGCATGGCTCACCCGCACGGATTTCAATTGCGGAAATATCCGCGCCATCATCGTCCGCAGGCGCGGCACGCAGGCGAGCGGGTCCTTCTCCGCCAACGCAGCCCGGCCGCCGAATATGATGCGCTCGCCGTCCGCCGACGGCCTGTAGTACACGACGACTCGCCGCGAGTCGACGATGTTTCGCCCGCGCGGAATCAGCGCACGGACTTGATCCGCGCCCAGAGACTCGGTCGCGATCTGATAGCTGCCGATGGGGATGACTCGCCGCCGATGCCATGGCGAAAGAGGACCCGAGTAGCCATTGGTCGCCAGCAGAACCTGCCGCGCGCGAACGATTCCGCGCGGTGTCAGCACTTCAAAGCCATCGCCGCTGGATTGGATGCCGCTCACCGGACAGCGATCCATCACCAATGCCCCACCCTCCTCTGCACGGCGCAGCAGCGAAAGCAAGAGGCGTGTGGGATCGACGGAGGCATCGTCGTGGTACACGCAGCCGCCGTGATAGAAATCGCTGGCGATCTCGCCGTGCTGTTCTGTTCTGGGAACGACGCTGATCCTCTGCTCGAGTCCCCGCGGCTGGCTCTCGGCGTCCCGCGCCATTTGCCTGAAGTGCCTCGCCGTGTGCGCTCCGAAAAAACATCCATCCTCGCGCCAACCGCAGTCGTCCCGCTGTTTGGCCAACGAGCGCAGGTACGTCACGGCGTCGAGGCCTTCGCGGCAAATTCTGAAGGCCAAATCCTCGCCGAACTTCGCCTTCAAGGAATTGAACGTGGGCTTGATGCTGTAGGCGACCTGGCCTCCGTTGCGGCTCGAACACCCCGCGCCCAACTCGCCGGCGTCGAGGACCAGCGTGGAGCGCCCCGCCGCCGCGGTCTCGCGAGCCGCCGAGAGTCCGGTGTACCCCGCGCCGACGACGAGCACGTCGACGCGGTCTGGCAACGGCCGCGCGGATGGCGGCGGAATGTCGGCATTCTGCATCCACAATGGGGTTACGGAGATCTTCTCTGGCATCTTGGGACGCTGCGCGCGGCTTTGTGGTCGATCACACGGCGTTCAGACTACCGCTTCGCCCGCCCGCCCATATTGCGCGCCGGTCGATCGAGTGGCCAGCCATGATCCGAACAGAATGAGCACGAACGCAAGGATTCCGCCCAATCCCAAGCGCTCATGCAGCAGCCACACGCCGAGCAGCGCCGCCACGGCCGGATTGATGTAGGTGATCACGGCCGCGCGCGATGCGCCGGCGTGCGCCACGAGATAGAACATCAACAACATCGCCAGGGCCGTGCACACCACGCCCAGTATGCCCATCGACGTGAGCGCCAGCATCGACGGCATTCGCACGGGAAACGCCAGGATCGCCGGGACGAGGAGCACGGCGCTCGCGACAGCCAAACTCGCGGCGAGCGGGCCGTAGGGATCGAGCCCGCCCAGGTGCCGCTGAATGATCAGAGGTCCGATCGCGTAGCCAAGCGTGGCAATCAGCATGCAAGCGACCCCTGCCCAGCCTAAGGGGCCGGAAATCGTGCCGAATCCGAGCAGAGCCGCGACGCCGACGAATCCCAGAGCAAGACCCAGGATGCGCCACAACCCCAAGCGCTCGTGCACGCCGAAGAACCGCTGGATCAGCGCGATCGACAGCGGCACCATGGCAATGAGGATGCCGGTCACCGAGGAACTGATCCAGCGTTCGCCGTACGAGATGACCGAAAAGGGAATGACGAACTCGGCCAATGCAAAGGCCAAGATCGCCGCCTTGTGCTTCCCCAAGGATCGTAACGCGCCGCGCCGCCACGCGATCGGCAGCAAGATCAATGTGCCCAGCGTCACCCGACCAAAGGCCACCACCACGGGGGATAGTTCCTGCACCGACAGCTTGATGAAGAAATACGGCAGCCCCCAGATGATGCCAAGCGCCGCGAAAGCCCCCCAACCTCGCCAACTCACTGGTAACGCCTTCCTCAGTGTCGAATTGTCTGATGCCCCGCCACTGATGTTATCAGGGATTGGCCTGCGCTCGGCGCTGAATATCCGTGGGGCGCCTGCTCGCCGCCGATTGCCTAGTCGCCCCCGGTCTCAATGTCGAGATCATTGATCACGCGCTTCACGCCGGCAATTCTTCTACTGATGCGCATCGCCTGCCGCATATCCCAGTCGTCGAAAACCATCCCACGCAGTGTGGCCACGCCATTTTCTATCGTGACGGTGACATGTCCGTCATAAAAAAAGGGGTCGGAATGCAGGGCTTCCTCCACCTGCGTCTTCATCTTTTCGTCGGCCACGGGATCGGAGCGCCTTGTGGCCGTCACCACGATCGGTTCGAGGCGGCCCGTGTTCGGTGCATTTTGCGCGCCTGCCGGGGTTGCCGAGCAGATCAACCCTCCGACCATCCCAGCCAGCAACGCCTTGAAAGGCGAACTGAGGTTTGGGATTGGAAATACCATTGAACGCTCCTGGCTGGGTCTTTGAGCCGCACGCAACCGCGGCGGCTGCTCGAACGCCAGCGACTATGCCCGAAGGAGATGCTGTCGAAAAGTCCGGTGAGAGTGGGCTCGAGATCTCGCGAGAATTTCCGGCTAGACGCCGGTGCCCGTTCTTCTCGCCTTCGCGAGCCGCGCATAGAGCTTCAGATAATTCTGCGCCATGTGCTGAGCCGTGAAGCGGCGGTCGAACTCCGCGCGAATGCGGTCGCGGTCCAGCGCGCCGATCCTGCCCGCCGCCGCGACGGCTTGATTTTCATTCTGCACGATGAACCCGGTGACTCCGTCCTCGAGAACCTCCGGCACTGAGCCGTTTTCAAAGGCAATCACCGGGGTGCCGCAAGCCATCGCTTCGATCATCACCAGGCCAAAGGGCTCGCGCCACGCAATCGGAAACAACAGGCCAGCGGCGTTGCCTAGAAATTCGCCCTTTTGGTGCTCCCCGATTTCACCGATGAATTCCACATGGCCCTGCGACAACAAGGGCTCTATCGTGGTCTTGAAGTACTCCTCATCGACCTTATCCACTTTTGCAGCGATCTTGAGCCGCATGCCGGCCCTGGCGGCGATGCGGATGGCCGCGTCCGGCGCCTTTTCCGGCGAAATACGCCCGAGAAACGCCAGATAGCCGCCTGTGCCCTGACCTTTCGCCAACAAGTCCTGCGGTAATCCGTGGAGGATCGTCGCCACATAGTGCGCCTGCGGCAGCGGCGCTCGCTGCGAGTCGGAAATCGACACGACCGGGACGTCCCCGTATACCCCATACAGGGCCGGCAACTCCGGCAGATCGAGGCGACCATGCAGAGTCGTCAAGGAAGGGAAATAATCTAAATGCGAGTGAATCACGTCGAATTCGTGGGCGCGCCGAGCCACCATTTCCAATTCCATGAACACGGGCGCGAAATAGTCTTTCACGCTGGGATCGAGGCGCAGCGCACGCGGCCAGATCGGCGCGAGCTTCGCTTTCGTCAGACTGTCGCCGGAGGCAAATAGCGTCACCTCGTGTCCAAGTTCAACCAATGCATCGGCCAGATAGGCGACGACCCGCTCGGTGCCGCCGTAGAATTTCGGCGGCACGGCTTCGGTGAGCGGAGCAACCTGCGCAATCTGCATGACGAATCTCCCTGGGGGTGAGCGACAGACGAATATTTGACGCGGCGAAATCGATTCAGTTCCAATGCGCATGCCGGCGACCAATGCGTATGCCGGCGACCATTGAACGGATCGTCGCGAGTAGACTCTGACTAGCTTGTGTTCTTCTGAAATCGGATTTTGTAATTTCTGCAACTGGTACTGCGCCCCGGAGCACTCATTTGAATGATTTGTCCACGGACGAAACGTCGGTACCGCAGTTCTACATAGCCGCCAGCGCGGCGCTGCAGGCACGGCGAACCCTGACCTTGAAGCACGGCGACACCTTCGCCGTGTTCGATCATCGCGGCGACATCGGTGTCGATTCCGGCAGTTCCGAAGGGTTATATCACCGCGACACCCGTATCCTGTCGCAGTTCAAGCTGCTGCTCGAGGACGCGCGGCCTTTGTTGCTGAGTTCCATGACGCAGGACGATAACGCGATATTCAGCGCCGACCTCAGTAATCCGGATCTCCTGGTCAATGGTCAAATCGCCCTGCGGCACGAACAGCTCCACTTGCATCGGCTCAAGTTCGTCTGGAACGGCGCGTGTTACGAGCGGCTTCTGATACGCAACTTCACCGACCGGCTATGGCGCATACGCGTTGCGCTGCAATTCGGCGCCGACTTCGCCGACTTGTTCGAGGTACGTGGCGAACATCGCAAGGCGCGCGGCGACTCATCGTCAATTAGAGACAGTGATCACAGGGCCTCGCTGCGCTATACGGGACTCGACAAGATTGCGCGCATAACCACCCTGGATTTCGATCCCGCGCCGCAGACCCTGACGACCGAGAGCGCCGGGTTCGTTACGACGCTGAATGCGCACCAGGTCAGGCGAATCTTCATTCGCGTGGGGGTGCCCGACGCGGAACCCGGCCATTGGAGTGGACGCCTGTTCTATCGGCGCATGCGGGCCGCGCGCCACGGCTTACGCCAGTCGAGCGCCCGCGCGGCGAGCGTCGATAGCTCCAATTCCGTGTTCAACGAGATTGCGCGGCGTGCAGTGTCCGACCTTTACATGCTGATCACCGATACCGTGGAAGGCCCGTATCCCTATGCCGGCACACCCTGGTTCAGCACGCCGTTCGGACGCGACGGCATCATTACGGCGCTCATGACCCTGTGGGCCGATCCGAGCATTGCGAAAGGCGTGCTGCGGTTTCTCGCGTCGACCCAAGCCACCGCTGTGGAGCCGGAGCGCGACGCCGAGCCGGGGAAAATTCTGCACGAGATGCGTCACGGCGAAATGGCCAATTTGCGGGAGGTGCCGTTCGGCCGCTACTACGGCAGTGTCGATGCGACTCCGCTCTTCGTGCTGTTGCTCGGCGAATATTTTGCCCGCACCGGCGATCTCGATACCGTGCAGGCGTTATGGCCGAACGCACAGGCGGCATTGGCTTGGATCGATGCTCATGGCGATCGCGACGGCGACGGTTTCGTCGAATATTATCGTCAGACCAAGGAAGGCCTTTCCAATCAGGGATGGAAGGACTCGCAGGATGCCGTGTTCCACCGCAACGGCCAGTACGCCGAGGGGCCCATCGCGCTTTGCGAAGTACAGGCCTATGTGTATGGCGCGAAGCGGCACGGGTCGCTGCTCGCCGCGACGCTCGGCCATCACGCACTAGCGGAACGCCTGCGGTTGCAGGCCGAAGCGTTGCGCGAGAATTTCGAGGCCAAATTCTGGTGCGAGGAGCTTTCCGTTTACGCGTTGGCCTTGGATGGTGCGAAGCAACCCTGCCGCGTGGTGTCATCGAACTCGGGCCAGGTGTTGCTGACCGGCATCGCCGGCGCGGAGCGGGCGTCGCGCGTCGCGCAGACGCTGCTCGGTCCGGCCTGTTTCAGTGGTTGGGGTATTCGCACGCTGGGTCTGTCGGAGCCGCACTACAACCCGATGTCCTACCACAACGGCTCCGTGTGGCCGCACGACAATGGACTCATTGCCTTGGGGTTGGCGCGCTACGGTCACGTCCAAGCGGCCGCGAAGATCTTCAGCGCCATGTTTGACGCCGCCAGCTACATGGACCTGCGCCGCTTGCCGGAATTGTTTTGCGGTTTCCTCCGCCGTCAGCACAATGCACCCACCCAGTATCCCGTAGCGTGCTCACCGCAAGCCTGGGCGAGCGCCACGATGTTCGCACTGCTGCAGGCGACTTTAGGTCTCAAGTTATCGGAGGTCAGCGGCGAAATCTCGTTCCACCGCCCGGTTCTGCCGGATTTTCTCGACCGCTTGCATCTTCGCAATTTGCGTTTGAACAGGGGCTCCGCGGACGTGCTGCTGCAGCGGCACGGGCCCGACGTGACCGTCACTCAGACCCGCCGCGATGGCGATGTGAGCGTCGTGATGCGCTGCTGACCGTCCGCGGCCGGCCGTTCGCGACTAACCCTCCTCGATTTTCGGGCGTGTTTCCGGCATCGCCGTCAGTACCAGCAGGACGGCGGCAATGCCGACCGCGGAGAGAAAGAAAAATGCCGCGCGAATGCCGTAATGATCCGCCAGCCAGCCGGCGGCCGACGTGCTCAATGTGCCGCCGATACCGATTGCGAATCCGACGAAGCCCAGCGATAAATTGAAATGGCCGGAGCGCGCGGCAACGTCGCTGACGATCAGCGGCACCATGATGCCGAAACAAGCGCCGCCGATGCCGTCGAGCGCTTGCACGGCCACCACCAGAGTCGGATTCGTCGAGGTCGCGAACAGCAAGCCGCGCAGCGGCAACATGCAGAATCCGATCATCAGCACGATTCTGCGGCCGCGCCGCTCGGCCAGCCGGCCCATGGCGGGTGAAGCGATCGCCACGATGATCTGCGGGAGGACTATGCAGGCCGCGATCAGGAGACTGGGATTGCCGACCTTCGCGGTCATGGTGCCGCTCATCAGCATCAACATGGGCGCATTGGCGAAAGTGAACAGCATGGCGCAGCCGCAAAAGATGAGCAGGCGGCGGTCCGCCAATACGCGCAGGAATTGCGCCCGGCTCTGCCCCGGCCGGCGCGGAGGCGGCTGCAGATCGCTGCCGGCAATCGCCACCCGGCGCAACGGCAGCAGCGCTGCCAGCGCCGGCAGCGTGAATGCGGCCGTCAGGAAAAATACGGCGCGCTCCGATACGTATTGTCCGCAGGCGCCCATCAACAAAGCGCCGACGCCGTTGCCGATGGCCGCGTAGCGTGCATTGCGCCCGAGACGGAGGCCCATACCGAAGCGCCCGGCGATGATCAGACTCATCGCCGCCGTCGCCGGTCCCAGGGTGCAGCTGGAAACGCCGTGCAACACTTCGGCGAGGTATACGAACAGTGGAATCGGATAGACCGCGAACATGAGCGCGCACGCCGTGAATGCCAGAACGCTGAATGCGGCAACCCGCGTCTTGTTCGGCATTGCGTCCACCACCGCGCCCGCGGGCACCTGGCTCGCCATCGCGGCAACCGTCCCAATGCTCAGCGCCAGACCGATCGAAGTTTGCGTCCAGCTCTGACTGGCGAGATAGACGGCGATGAATGGCCCGAAGCCCGTTTGGATATTGGCGACGAACAGATTGAACCAATCGAGGCCGCGTGCTGCGGCAGGTGATCCTGCGGGTTGTGGATTCGCCGGAGGGGGGGACTCAATTCGGACCGCCATTCGTTCACTTCTTGCCTTCCGGGGCATTCGGTGTGAGTGGCGCCGCGGGCGTTTGCGGCGCCGCGACCGGTGTCGGTGCCGCGGCGGGCATCTGCGGCGCCGCGACCGCTGTCGCCGCCGCCGCCTGGGGCGCCATCAGCGCTTGCGGCTGAACGGAGTCCTTGTATTCCGGCGCCGACTGCAGTTTTCTCCTGCTCACGCTCAAAGTCAGAGGCCTGGTTTGATCGTCGGGATTGAAGCGCAGCAGGGACCAATCGACGGCAATGCGGCGATTGCCGACGCCGAGGAAGCCGCCGAATTCGATGACGGCGATACGTACTCGACCGCTGGCATCGGCCAGCACATCGACCACGCGGCCCATATCCTCGCCCTTCGGCCCCTGCACCTTCTTGCCGAGGACAGTCACCACGGAATTATCGAGGGGCTTGACCTCCGCCTCGGGTGGCCCGGGTGCGGGAGCCGTCGCGGCCGTCGCCGGTGGCAGCTGCGGCCCGGGTTTTGGCTTGGACCGGCGTTTCGGCGGCGGCGCTTCCGGCGGTAGGTCGGGCGGCACGGCCGGGGTTTCGATGGGTACTTCCACGGCTTGCTCGGGAGGCTTTTCCTCCGGCGACAACGGTGGCGGAGGCGCGGGATTTTCCCCCGCCGATACCGGCGGCTCGGTCTTGGGAGGCGTCCGATCGGCAACCGGTGCCGTGTGGCATGCCGACAATGCGCATAGAAACACGAGCGACACCGCGATTGGCCGCCGGGACCCGCCCGCGTGGCAAGGCTCGGTCATCGGCGCTGCTCAGCACCGATCGGCAGTTGGCGTCCGTACATGCGGCTATACACACCGTGAGTCTGCAACAGCCCCCGCGGCGCGCCGTCTTCGACGATGCGGCCTCGCTCCAGCACAACGACGCGGTCGAAGGCATCGAGCGTGGACAACCGATGCGCAATGGCGATCACCGTCCGCCCTTTGAACAGTCGCGACAGCGCCTCCTGGATCGATTGCTCGGACTCGGTATCGAGCGAGGAGGTCGCTTCGTCGAGCACCACGATTGGGGCGTCCATCAGGAAGGCGCGCGCGATCGCCAGACGCTGCCGCTGACCGCCCGACAGCTTCATACCACGATCCCCGACCACGGTATCGAAGCCTTGCGGCAAACCGTTGATGAACTCGGTGCAGCGCGCGGCTTCGACGGCGCGGAACACTTGCTCGTCGGTCGCGTCCGGGCGTCCGTAGCGCAGGTTCTCCAGCAGCGATCGGTGAAACAGCGAAATATCCTGCTGCACCACCGCGATCGAAGCGCGCAGGCTCTCCTGCGTCACCTCCGCGATGTTCTGTCCATCGATCAGCACCGCGCCGGAATTCGGATCGTAAAGCCTCTGCAACAGCGCGATGATGGTGGACTTACCCGCGCCGGAGCGTCCCACCAGGCCCACCTTCTGTCCGGCCGGCACCTCGAGATCGAATCCCTTCAGCACTTGCTGGCCGCTCGGGTAGCTGAAGCCTAAGTGTTTGAATTGGATGTTCCCGCCGCGCACCACGAGCGGCCGGGCATCCGGGGCGTCCTGCATCTCGTGCGGTAGCCCGAGCACCTGCACGGCTTCACCCAGCTTGGCGAACTGCTGCACCATGTCGACCAATGCCATCGCAAAATCGCGCGACGCATGGAGAACGGTGAAGCCCAGCGTCGTGGTCAAGACCACGTCGCCGGTGGAGATCTTTCCGCGGCGCCACAACTCCACCGACCAGACCAACACGCCGGCGGTGACCGTGAATACGGTCACCGCGTGCCACAAGCGCAAGATCTCGAGCGACCGCAGGCTGGCGCGTTGCGCCTGCATCTCATCCTGAATCTTCGAGCTCAGCCGATCCTGCTCCCGGCGCGCGGCTCCGAAGGCGCGCACCAGCCCGATATTGCTCACGATGTCCGCAAGGTCGCCGCTCACATGCGCCGCATGACCCGCAAAACTCTGGTGCAGATGGCGACCCTGCGCCGCCAGCCGGCCGATGCTCACGCCGAGGGCACCGACGACGACGAGCAGCACCACCGTGAGGTGCCAATTGATCGTGCCGAGAATCAGGATGCTGCCGATCACCGCGGTCCCGGGCGGGATGGTGGTCCAAGTCAGCGAATTCTCGATGGTCCAGGCGGCGTTCGCCGCGGCAGTGATGCGGCCGGCGAGCGCGCCGGGAAGGCGTTCGACGAAGTAGCGCGTACCTTGGCCGGACAGATGATCGAACAGATCGAGACGAATGTCGCCGCCGACCGCCACGAAGGCATGCGTCGACACCCAGCCGGCGAGCCGCCACAGAAGGTTGTCCCCGGCCACCAGCGCGAGCAGCACCGCGACCGCGCTCCATAACGTATAAGTCGCCGGGTGCAAAGTGCCCAGCACGTCGACCAGATTCTTGACGGCGTACTGCGAGCCGACCGCGCAGAGCACCGCCGCGAGGACGGCGCCCAGCACGACGGCATGACTGAGAATGCGCCGCCGGACATAGTGCGCTAGGAAACGGATTGCTCCTTGGGACGCATATCGTGGCGGGGCTTTGGACATCAACGCCTATTCTTAGTCAATCAATACCCAAGACAGGCCGGAGAATGGTGTGAGTCTCTGTCAGTGTCCGCTGACACCGTCGGCGCCGGCCTACACGACAATGAGTGAAATTGTTACACCATTCATTGGGTCCTGACCACTTCCATGCGCGGGGATAGCACCTGAACGGTCGCGAGCGCGAGCCAGTAAACCGTGCCTGCCACTATAAAGATCGGCGTGTACCCGCCGGCACCGTCCAGCACCCATCCCGCATACTTCGCCATCAACATGCCGCCGATGGCGCCCGCAGTTCCCCCGATGCCCACCACCGAGGCCACAGCTCGCTTTGGAAACACGTCGGACGGAAACGTATAGAGGTTGGCCGAGAATGCTTGATGCCCGGCCGTTGCCGCGCCGACGATGGCCACCGCCAGCCACAGACTGTCCGCGTACATGGCGAACATGACCGGCAAGACCAGGAGTGATGCCAGGAACATCGTCATTTTTCGCGCCCTATTCACGCCGACGCCGATCCGAATCAGTTTCGACGACAACCAGCCCCCCGCAATGCTGCCGACATCCGAAACGGCATACACAACGACCAGCGGCGGACCGAAATTCTTCAAGTCCAAGCCGTAGCGCTTGGCAAAAAAATCAGGCAGCCAGAACAGGAACATCCACCAGATCGGGTCGATCATGAACCGCGCGGCAGCGAACGCCCAGGTCTCGCGAATGCGCAGCAATTGACGCCAGGACATGCGTGGGTCGTCCGCCGGCGGGTCGCTATTGATGAATGCGAGCTCATCGGGGCTCACTCCGGGGTGCACGTCAGGAGGCCGATATATTTTCAGCCACACGATGAGCCATACCAGGCTGAAGGAGCCGGTCACCACGAATGCGGCGCGCCAACCGAAGGCAAGGGTGATTCCGGGAACGATCAGCGGCGTCAGGATGGCTCCGACGTTCGAACCCGCGTTGAATATACCGGTCGCGAACGCACGTTCAC
>Ga0210406_10004479_pt1 | contig 14953 bp, 5 predicted proteins | sample IncBWC30MmetaG_FD_155454 | JGI IMG/M metagenome (GOLD analysis project Ga0210406, IMG submission 155454) | Forest soil microbial communities from Barre Woods Harvard Forest LTER site, Petersham, Massachusetts, United States - Inc-BW-C-30-M | ecosystem: Environmental > Terrestrial > Soil >... | reverse complement strand
TTGATTCCACCGGCACCACAGAACTTGCAAAACAGAACTCGCTGCGACAATCGCCGCCAGAAGACCAGATCGAGTTGAGCCTTCCCGTGGAGCCGGGCCAGAGCCTCGCCTCCGAGACCATTGTGGCCAGCCTTTCCTCGGACTACCACGCGCAACTGGAAGCGTATGGGGAAGCGATTCGCCATCGGCACCCGGCCAGAGTCGGCGCGGCTACTCCCATCGGCTGGTGGAGCTGGACTGCCTTTTACTTCGGGCTTACCGAAGGACCGGCGCTCACCAACGCGGAATTCCTGGCTGCTCACCTGAGGGATTACGGCTACAACTTCTTTCACATCGACGAAGGCTATCAATTCGCGCGCGGCGACTACACTTCGCCCGTTGCCAACAAATATCCGCACGGAATCAGAAATCTTGAAGAGAAAGTCCAGGCGCTGGGCCTGACTCCGGGAATCTGGACGGCGCCGTTCGAGATTTCCGAGCGCTCGTCTGTGTTCGCGAATCACAAAGACTGGCTCGTGCACAACGCGAAGGGGCAGCCCATCCACGCGGGGTTTGTGACCGAGCCGCCTGAGACCGCAACCAAGCTCGACCAGCTCTATGTGCTCGATAGTACTAATCCCGGCGCGCAGCAGTTCCTGCGCGAGACCTATGCGACGCTCACGCGTGACTGGGGCGTTCGCTACATCAAGCTCGACTTCATGGACGACTCCGCCATCGAGGGCTACTACTATCGTCCCAACACCACTGCACTTCAGGCGCAACGCATAGGACTTCAGATCATTCGCGAAGCCGTAGGGGACAGCGTGCTGCTCGACAAAGACGGCAGCCCGATGCTGAATCCCGTAGGGCTGGTCGATACCGGACGCATCTCCTGCGATACCGGGCACACCTTTGCTGCCAGCCGCGACGCAGCCCCCGGCATCGCCGCTCGCTACTACATGAACCGGAACTTCTTTATCAGCGATCCCGACGCGTTCTCGGTTTCGCGTCGCGCGGAAGCGGGAGAGCAAGATCACGGCGGCCCGAAGCCGCTCACGCTCGCGGAGGCGCAAGTGGCGATTGCGCTGGCCGCGGTTTCCGGCGGCATGTTCGAAATCGGCGACGATTTACCCATGCTCTCTCTCGACCCAGACCGCATGGCCCTGCTTCTGAATCGCGACCTCCTCAACATGGCGCGCTATGGTCATGCAGCCAGGCCGCTCGATCTGATGAGCTACGCACCCGAGGACGAAATGCCCAGCGTCTACCTGCTGCACGAAAGCAAGCGGCAGTCGATTCTGGCGGTTTTCAATTGGACCAAGAAAGAACGGGAACATCACTTTTTGTATTCCGACCTCGGTGCCGGGGCGCAGAGCAGCGTCGTGTCGAATGTTTTTGGCAATGGTGCAACCAGCGGTGGAAACGCGGCAGCACTGCTGGTAAAGGTGGCGCCACACTCGGTGAGTATGTTGAAAATCTTCGACGCATCGATCCCCGCCTCCGCACCCTCGGTGACTGTGCAGTCTGCGGACAGAATCGAAACCGGCAAACCGGCCTCATTCACCGCCCAGAGTGCAGCAGACGGCGTGCCTGCGGTTTCCTATCACTGGGATTTCGGCGACGGCACCAGCGCCGAAGGTGCCTCCGTGACTCATGCCTTCACCCATACGGGAAGTTTTAGCATCCACTTGAAAGCCGAAGGAATCGAGGGTGTACCGTTCGAAAAGAGTTTCCCGGTGTCGGTAGCCGGCACGATTGACACGAAATTCCGACCCGACCTCTACCGGCGTTACAGCGAAGAACGCTGAAAAGCGCGACCCGGGCTGGATTCTTTATTGTTTTCTTCCATGTTGTTATTTGTTAGTATTGCCTTCGTTTTATTGCGTATCTGAAAACGTTCTCTGGCCATGAACCCGCTCTCGAACCTGCTCGCGCTGCCGGACGAAGAGAAACAAGCCTGCGGATTGCTGCACACACCCAAAGAGATAGCGCAGCAGCCCGAGGCTTGGCGGGCTACCTACGAACGATTCCGGGAGCGGCATCCAGAGATTCGACAGTTTCTCCAATCGGCGGGCGTCAGGGGGGATCCAACCCGGCGGCCGACCGTGTTCTTGCTCGGCGCCGGAAGTTCTGACTATGTCGGACGCTCGCTGGCTCAGCTACTGCGCCGTCTCTGGCAGTGCGAAGTGCTCGCTGTCCCCAGCACAGATCTCTTGACCCATCCCGACCAATGGCTGGTGCCCGTGCGCCCGTATCTTTGGATTTCATTCTCCAGATCGGGCGAGAGTCCTGAGGGGATCGCGGTTGTGGAACAGGCAATGCAGAACCATCCCGCCATTCACCACCTGATCGTGAGTTGCAACGAGCAGGCCAGAATGCTCCGTCTCGCGGCCGGACGCAAGCAGGCGTTGGGAATCTCATTGCCGGACGAGGTCCACGACCGCGGACTGGCCATGACCAGCTCGTTTTCAAGCATGGTTGTCTTCGGCCAGTGCCTGGCCCACACCGAGACTCTGGACTCATACCGGAACATCCTGGATCAACTGGTAGAAGCGGGACCAAACTTCCGGGACCTGGCTGCGGCCAGCGCCGCTGAACTAGCAAATGGAGATTTCACTAAGGCGTGTTTTGTCGGTTCCGGGCCGTTGAAGGCAGTCGCGACGGAGTCGGCTTTGAAGGTCCTTGAACTTACGGCTGGCCAAACCCAGACCATGTCGGAATCCGCGCTCGGACTGCGTCACGGTCCGATGGCCGCCCTGGATGAGAAAACTCTGCTCGTCGCTTTCCTCTCCGGAGATGAAAAAGTCCGAAGGTATGAAATGGATCTGCAGGAGGAAATCGGCAGGAAGCATCTGGTCAAGACGAGAGTGGTTGTGAGCCCGGCACCAAGTTCGCTACTCGATATTCAAGCCGGACATATTCTGGCCCACAGGCCTTCACTCACAATGGCCGACGACTACCGGCCGCCTTTGGACGTAATGTACGGGCAATTGCTCGGCCTGTTTTTCTCGTTACGCCGCGGCCTTAAGCCGGATTGTCCGAGCCCTAGCGGAGCCATCAGTCGGGTCGTGCAAAGCGTCCCGATTCATTCTTGAAATGGAAGCACAGGGTAATAAAGAACAGCGTATTGAAGTGCAGTGCAGGTTAAGAGGAGCCTCCCATGAACAACCCGTCGCACCGTTTGTTGCCTGAGCCGGTAAGCCTTTTCGCGAAGACCTCTCTGCGGCTTCTGGCCGCAACCCTCCTCATCGCCTTTGCCAGCGTGCCCGCAGCCGCGCAGAAGGACAGCGGAAGCATTGCCGGGCTAGTGAAGGACTCCAGCAACGCCGTAGTGCCCGGGGCCAAGGTGACGGTTACAGACGTCGAGCGCGGAACAGAGATACTCGTCAGAACGAACGCCCAGGGCGAGTACGTGGCCAATCCTCTCAAGGTTGGCCGTTACCAGGTGACCATCGAGAAGGCGGGCTTCAAGAAAGCGGTCGCGGGGCCCGTAACGGTGGATGTGCAGGAGCGCCCGGCCGTCGATGTCACCTTGCAGGTCGGCAGCATTTCCGAGTCGATGACGATCTCGACGGTCAACCCACAACTGGAGACCCAGACCTCCGAACTCGGTCAGGTGGTCGACAGCCACACCATCAATACGCTCCCACTCAACGGACGAAATTACGCGCAGCTTGCGCTGCTTGGCGCCGGCGTCGCGCCCGCCGAGCCCGGCTCGCGCGTCGAGACCACATACGGTTTCAGCGCCGGCGGCGCCCGAGCTCTGCAAAACAACTTCCTGCTCGACGGTGTCGATAACAATGCGAATCTGGGCGACGTCCTCAACGGCGCCGCCTATGTGGTCCAGCCCGCGGTGGACGCCATTGCAGAGTTCAAAGTCGAGACCAACTCTTACAGCGCCGAGTTTGGCCGCGGCAACGGAGCCATTCTGAACGCGGTCATCAAGTCGGGAACCAACCAGCTCCACGGCGACTTGTGGGAGTTTCTACGCAACGAGAAAGTTGACGCCACCAACCCCTTCGACCAATTCGGTCAGCAGCCTTACAAGCAGAACCAGTTCGGCTTCACGCTGGGCGGCCCCATCGTCAAGAACAAGGCGTTCTTTTTCGGGGATTACGAAGGACTGCGCATTCGCCAGGGACTCCCACAACTGTCCACGGTGCCGACCCAAGCCGAGGTTGGTGGAGATTTCTCAGCGTTCCTCACCGGCACTCAAGCCTTGGCCCTCGACATGAATGGCAACCAGACGAATCAGACCGCGCTTGACTGCAACGGCAACCCGACTTACGTGGGAGAGGTTTTTAACTCGCGCCTGGCACAAAATAATTACGCCGGAAATCCAAACGGATTCTGCGGCGTCCCGATTGGCACCACCTCGACCGGGCTGCCCACCAACATTTTCACTGGCAATACTGGCACGAATACTGCTATCGATCCGCTCGGCAGCACCCTGGCCGCGCTGTTTCCGATCTCCAACACCAGCGAGGGAGGCGGCAACAATTTTCTCAGCGACCCCAAACGCACCGAGACGGAGAACAAGTTCGATACCCGCTTCGACTACACACTCAGCGACAAGGATAATTTCTTCGCCCGCTTCAGCTACGGCAACGACAGTACTTTCCTGCCCTCGCCCTTCAACAACGCGCTAGACGGCGGCGGTTTTCAGGATGGCTACAGCGACAACACAGCCGAGGGCTTGGCTGCCAGCGAGGTCCACACTTTTCGCAACAACCTGATCAACGAATTTCGCTTCGGCTTCAACCATCTGAATTCCCACCGCTACAACCTGAACTACAACGTCAACGTTTCCCAGCAGCTCAACTTTCCCGGAGTACCCTTCGGGCCCAACCTTGGCGGCCTGCCATCGATTGGCTTCAGTGATGGTACCGCGGCGATTGGCAGCTCCGGGTTCCTGCCCGCTATTGAGCACCAGCATAGCTACGTGTTTACCGACAATCTGAGCTGGACCCGCGGACGCCACGCCGTGAAGTTCGGAACCGAACTTCGCTTCGAACAGTTCACCATCTACGAACCGGCTTCTCCCCGCGGCAACATGAGTTTCGGCAGCGACTTCACCGACAATCCCGCCGCACCCGGATCCGGCGGCGAGGCCATCGCCACTTTTCTGCTCGGCATTCCCGACGGCGGAAACATCACCAGTCTGAACAACATAATCTACAACCGCCAGATTTACTCGGTCTATGGTCTCGACGACTTCAAAGTGACTCCGCGCTTCACTCTGAATCTCGGTCTCCGCTATGAACTCTTCACCACCATCAAGGAGGCGAACAATCTGGCGGCCACGTTCGATTTCAACTCGCTCTCCCTGATCGTTCCCAGCGGAACAAACACGGCATTAACCCCAACCCTCAGCTCCGAGCTCACCATTCAGCGCAACGGCTCGCCGGGCCTCATCAACCCTGACCTCAATAATTTCGCGCCCCGCATCGGATTCGCCTACCAGTTGAGCGACAAGCTTGTGCTCCGCGGGGGCTATGGCGTCTTCTATGGAGGGCAGGAAAACGGCCCATTCTCCAACCCCAGCCCCGGTTTCAATCCCCCATTTTTTTCGTCGCAGGTGTTCGCCACGCCCTGCAGCGCTGCCTCCGCAAATCCTGCGGCTGGTCAACTCGACTGCTCCATCTCGGCCGCGAACTCTGGCTTGCCGTTGAACGTCCTGGCCAACGGTTTTCCCTCCAACTCGCTCAGCGACCCCAACACGCCGAGCCTGTATTCCATCGACCCACACCTGGTCACGCCCTACATGCAACAGTGGCACTTCGGTCTGCAGCACCAATTGCCCGCCGACACCGTACTGGAAGTCACTTACGCGGGCTCTCGCGGATTAAAGCTCTTCGCTTTCTACAACGGCAACCAAGCCACGGCCGACGCGAATGCATCGGATCCCACCGCCCCGCGGCGCCCCGCCCACCAGGTGACTCCTGGAGCTACCGGCGATTCTTGTTCGCTGGCTGCGTTCTACAACACTCCATCGCTCTACAACTGCAACCCCGCGCTGGATGCCGGCATTGCCACCTTCCGCTCGAATACGCAATCGAACTACAACTCGCTGCAGGTTCGGCTGGAGAAGCGCTACTCTCATGGACTCCAGTACGAAGCGGCTTACACTTTCGCGCACGCCCTCGACAATGCTTCCAGCGCCAGCCTCGGGTCGGTGAACAACGGAGATTTCCGCGACCAGACCAACCCCAACCTGGAATACGGCAATTCCGATTTCGACGTGCGCCACCGCTTCGTTTTCAGCTATATCTACGACTTGCCCTTCGGCCGCGGACGCCGGTTTGCCAACGGCGCTTCCGGCCTCGCGAACCAGATTCTGGGCAACTGGCAAATGAGCGGCGTCTTTTCCGCCGCCACCGGCAATTACTACACGGCCACGGACGTAGTTTCGGTTTCCAATACCGATTGCGGCGGGTTTGTCGGCTTCAATTGCTCACGCCCCGCACTGGTCGGCAATCCCAACGCCAAGCCCTGCATCCCGGGAACGCTGTTCAACACCTGCGCATTTTCAGACAACAACATCACCCCCGGAATCATCCCGCAGGGAACCTTCGGCGACGCCGGCCGCAACATCATCCAGGGTCCCGGATACAAGACCTGGGACACCTCGCTCGTCAAACAGTTTCCGGTTCGCGACCAAATGCGTTTCGAATTCCGCGCGGAATTCTTCAACGTGCTGAACCATGTGAACTATCTTTTTGGTAGTTTTGGTGCGATCAGCGTCCGAGCCCACGCCCCTGGAACTTGATTCGAGTAACCTTAATACTCTGTCGAACCCTCGGGCGAGCAACTTCGGATATCCCCTGGCAGCGCGGGCGCCGCGACAGATTCAATTCGCACTGAAGTTTTACTTCTAGAATTCCGCCGACGGGTTAGACGCTGCCGGAAACAAATAAAGACTCTGGGCTGCCCACGGCATCCCAGAGCCTTCCAAGCCTTTCCACGAAAATGATTGACGGTCGACCTGTGTCTTGGTTTAGCGCCCCGACCGCGGCAACATAGACGGCAGAATCTTTACTGGCATGCGCCGCATTGACGTTGATGTCACCGGCATACGCAGCGCCGAAACGCCGCGCACCGAGTTATTCCAATTGCTGGATTGGGGCGGTTTCTGACCGACGCGCTCCAGACGTCCTAGTTGAACGGCAGGCAGGGCACGGGAAGCCACGTGCTCCCATATCGTGGCAACCTGCACCGGCAAGTTCGAGCCTTCATAGCTCTTCAAACCGGACCCGCCAGCAAGGATGGCGCCCGAGTGTGCCCGGGCGTTTCCCGTCCCCGCAAGGATGTGGCTGCTGCCCTTCGGCGCCCCACCAATCCAATGCCGCACCCCGCTGGTCAGGACAGGTTGCTGCTTTGACGACACTGCGGCCGCAAGGCCCGGCTGCGGTAAGCCGCCGGATTGCGGAGCCGCTCCGGCCGCGACCGTCAGCACCACCCCCGTCGAGGTATAGGAAACATTGAAATGCTCCGTGCCATTGATGCCTATGGTCGAATTAGAGAACGTGCCGGTAACGCTTCCCGCGGTCAGGACCGTGAAAGTCGAACCGATCGTCGGAGTGAAACCGCTGGCCAGTGTGACTGTCAACGTTCCCGCCAGGCTTGCGGTTCCGCCCACCTGCAATTGGCTGTACTGCGTGCCTACCGTGGTGCCGCCAATGAATGAATTCATGGTAGCCGTCGACAGCTGAGTGTAGTTAACGGTGATGGCCAGCAGGCCAGCTTTGCCACTGTCGCCAGCACTGATCGTAGGAGCCGTTCCACCGCCGCCCACCGTGACGCTGAAGTTTATTTTGCCGGCGCCCCGAAGAGTTCCACCGGTTATGTTGGTTCCGGATGTGGTCGTGAGCGTGCCGTCCACCGTCGTCGTTCCACCGGACTGGTTGTACGAATTGCCGCCGCCTACGGTCAGGGTGCTGCCTGTCGCCACGGTCACCGTGCCCGAGTTAGTAAAGTTCGCCGCCCCAGTCGTGAGGGTGCCGTTGCTGGTGACGGTTAGAGTGCCTGTGTTGTTGGCGAAGTTGGCCAGGCCATTTGCAGTTCCATTCAGGATCTTGGCCGACGTTCCCTGGATCGTCAAATTCGCCGCATTATTTACGATGTTGGCGCCGGTGAATTCCATTGTCCCGCCCACGGTGTAAGTGCCGCTGGTGAGAGTGTCGGTGGAGCTGTTGAAGTTCGTCAGCGTACCAGCAATCGTCAGCGTGCTGCCGCTGTTGACCGTCAGCTTGCCGTTGGCAGTCAAGTTCCCCACGGTTGTGAAGTTCGCATGACTGGCCAGCGTGAAGGCGCCAGCTGTAGTTATGGTCGCGAGATTCGTCAATCCGTTACTGCTATTGGTTGAATTCACGATTTCGCCGGAGCCATTCATCGTAATGTTGGCCGCGTCCGTGACAATATTTGCCCCAGCGAAGTCTAACTTTCCACCCACCGTGTAGGATCCTCCGGTAAGAGTGTTGGTTGAGCTGTTGAAGTTGGTGAGTAAGCCGGTCACCGTAAGCTTGCTGCCACTGTTCACCGTGAGCTTGCCGCTATTGGTGAAATTCCCTGCCGTGGTGAAATTGGCGCCGCCGGAGAGCGTAAGGCTCCCGGCCGAAGTAATGGTTGCCAGGCTCGTCAGCACGCTATGGCCGCCGAAGTCGATGATTTTGGCCCCCGACCCGGTGAGAGTAATGTTAGCGGCATCGGTCACTACGCTGCTGCCGCTGGCTCCGAATTGCAGGGTTCCGCTGACCGTATAAGTTCCACCCGTCAGAGTCGTGCCCGAGAAATTGAGCAGCGCTCCTCCGGCTGAGGTGCCGATCTGCATCGTGTCGCCCGTGGAAACGCTCAGCGTACCTTTGTTGTTCAAGGCAGCCGAACTGGGCAGGATGATTAGCGCGGTGCCTTGGTTGGCTGCGATCGTGCCTGTGTTCACGATTCCAAGATTCGAGATCGTGCCCGAACCTTCAATGGTGTTGGCGTTCGTCAGCGTAAGGCCCGAAGTCGCTCCCGTGATCAGGTTGGTGGCGCTGTTCGACAGGACCACCGTTCCTTTACCGTTCAGAGTCACGCTGTTTCCCATCGATAAAGTGCTTCCGCTCAGCGTGATACTGCCCGAGTTCGTGATGGTTCCCTTAAGAGTGGTCGTGGTCCCCGCGTTCACCGCATAGGTTCCGGCGTTCGTGACGCCGTTCAACGTAACTGCGCCGGTGCCCTCGATGAGGCCGCTGTTAGAGCCGACCGTTGTGGTGTTCAGTGTGCCGCCGTTGACCACAGTCCCCGCCGTCAGTTGCACCGTCGGATTCACGGTTCCACCGCTCTCCCCTAGCGCCTCGATCGTGCCGCCGGTGTTATTGAACGTTCCCGTGAGCACCAGGGTGGATTGATTCGAGGCCTCCATCGTCCCAGTGTTGGTCATGCCCACGCTACCCGGCTGGACAGTCAGTCCCCCCAAACTCACTAGTCCGTTGGAGTTGATCGTACCCTGGTTCACCAGAGTTAAAGTGCCGTTGCCCAGATTGCCGAAGCCGGTGATTGTGTTATTGACGTTGGTCAGCGTTCCGGTGTCACTGGCACCCACCTGAATCACGCCTGTGCTGCTGGCGTTCCCCGCTCCCAGCATTACCGTTCCACCGCCGGTGAGGCTGGCGCTCGAGCTGTTGAACTTCAAAGTCCCACCGGTAATGTTGATAGCGCCGGAGTTCGTCACCGTGCCCGTACCGGTAATGACAAGGGTGGCAGGGGTAGTCACGTTATTCGGAGTAATGTTCACCGTTCCAGAGTTGGTTAAGACGCCGATGTTCATCAGATCTCCGCTGCCTTCCACATTCAACAGAGCCCCCGCTGCGTTCGTGAAGGTTCCGCTCACGGTCACCGTGTTGGAGGCCCCCAGAAAACCCTCCGTAACTGTTCCCGAATTGCTCACATTTCCGGTGAGCGAAAGCGTGGTCACGTCATTCACCTGTAAGGTTGCGCCGGTGCTGATGGTCAGCGTTCCGCCATTCGGCGTCACCGCGGTGGTTTGGCCATTCTGAAGATTCAGAATTCCTTCCACGCTGGTCAAGTGGGCCAGCCCGTTGGTAGTCGTACTGCCGTTCTTGACATTCAAGTTCCCGAATAGGGTTAGCGTCGATCCCGCCACTACGTCCGTGACGCCCTGCCCTCCGCCGGTTATGGTCAGGGTCGCCGTGCTGCCCGAGCTGTTTCCGATCTGCAGGATTCCAGAATTGCTCAGCGCATTGACGTTCACATTATCCGCATTGCCGTACAAAGTCGTCTGTCCGCCTGCCGCATTGGTAAACGTTCCGCTCACATTTACCGTGTTGGTGCCGCCGGAGAATCCGGTCGAAAACATTCCGGAGTTATTCACATTGCCGGTGATGGACAAGGTGGTCGTGGAGGCAAAATCATTCGACACGCCCAGCGTTCCGCCACTCGCGATGGTCAAGGTTCCGCCCATCGGTGTGATCGCATTCGTTACCCCGTTGTTCAGGTTCAACTGGCCTTCCACACTGGTCAAGTTGGCCAAAGCATTGGTGAAGGTACTGCCGTTCTTGACGTTGAATGTGCCGTCGACTGTGAGCACCGAGCCTGCCTTTACGTCCGTGAACCCCTGGCCGCCGCCAGTGATGTTCAGGGTTGCACCGCTCGCGATGGTCAGCGTGCCCGAGTTGCTCAAGGCGTTGACGCTCAGGACATCACCGGATGCATTCACAATCAACTGCCCGCCGGAGTTGTTGGTGAACGTCCCACTCACCGTTACGGGGTTGGTGCCCCCCGAGAAGCCTGTCTCGAAGGTGCCCGTATTGCTGACATTGCCCGTCAGCGTCAACGTCGTTCCGCCCTCAACATTGAAGGTGCCGGTATTGGTTAGCGTTCCACCCATCGGGGTAATCGTGTTGGTCTGTTTATTGCTGAGATTTAGAACTCCCTCGATGCTGGTCAGCTTTGCGAGGGCGCTGGTCGTAATGGCTCCGTTTTTAACGTTGAAGTTGCCAGTAATGGTGTAAGTCGAACCTGCGACCACATCCGTAATTCCGTTCCCGCCGCCCGTGATGGTGAGCGTTGCCCCGCTCACGATGTTCAGCGAGCCCGAGTTGCTGAAGGTATTGACGTTCAACACATCGCCGGATGCATTCACGATCACCTGCGCTCCCGCGTTGTTGGTGAATGCTCCAGTCACAGTTACGAGGTTGTTGCCGCCGGAGAATCCGGTTTCGAAGACGCCCGAATTGTTCACGCCGCCATTCAGCGTGGCCGTCGTTGTACCGTCAATCCCGAATGAGCCGACGCTGCTGATGGTGAGCGTTCCGCCAGTCGGCGTTATGGTGAGCGGCTGGCCGTTACCGATGGTTACGCTGCCTTCGACGCTGGTCAGCTTTGCCAGAGCACTGGTCGTGGTGCTGCCGTTCTTGACGTTAAAGCTGCCATTAACGCTGTAAATCGAGCCTGCGACTATGTCGGTGACCCCATTTCCACCTCCGGTGATGGTAAGCGTCGCGCCGCTCGCGACTGTCAGCGAGCCAGCATTGCTCAAGGCGTTGACATTCAGCACGCCGCCGGAACCAAGTACTTGCAACGTCGCTCCGTTATTGTTGGTGAGCGTTCCACTCACGGTTACCAGATCGTTGGCAGCATTTACGATGAGCTGGCCTCCAGAGTTGTTGGTGAATGCTCCACTCACGGTGACTGTGTTGCTACCGCCGGAGAAACCGGTCTCGAAAATACCGGAATTGTTAACGTTGCCGGTGAACGTGCCGGTGCTTCCCCCCTCTATGAAGAGATCGCCACCGGAGTTGTTGGTCGTAGTCCCGGTGACGTTGAGGCCGCTCCCTGTGCCCGAGAATGTCATCGTGCTGTTGTTGACGAGCGTACCCCCGCTCTGCACGGTTAGCACGTTTGCGCCGGTGTTGAAGGTCAGCGTACCGCTGTTGGTGAAGGTTCCGCCGGTGGCGATGGTCAGCGAATTACTGCCGGAACTCTGAAGAGTTGCCAACGCACCGAGCGTCAAGTCGCTGATGGTTACGCCGAGATTTAGAGTAACCGTTTCGGTTATGCCGTTGCTGATGGTGACGTTGTAGGTCTTGCCGCCGCCGTTATTAGGGACGACGCCCCCACTCCAGAATCCCGCCTGGCTCCAGTTGCCAGTGCCGGGCAACCAGCTGACGGCGGTTTGTGCCTGTAAGCGGAGCGCACTCATGCTCATCAGGACGAGCAGAATCGCAATTATTCTTGTGGCCAGTCTTGCCTTCATGTGGCGCCTCCAGCGGCTTTGCCAGCGTAATTCTGAGTTTTGGTACTGCGAGTGGAAAACCAGTCCCAGGATTCAGTTCTATGTCATCTCCATGGGGGAGGAGACGGGATGATAGAAGCTGGCGCAACCCTACACGCTACGCGACAAGCACCATAGCAAAAGTAGTAGGAAAACACTAGAGTCTTCGGTTAAGAATTTCGATGTCGAAGACAGGTTGCAAGTTCTTGCACCCATCCTGTCCTTCGACCGCAAATCCGGCTCTTGGAGACTTGAAGACAGAGATCACGGAGCCAGCGCGCACCCGCGTGTAGGCGCTTGCACACATTCCAGGTTCTTCCTGTAAAGCGCCGTCTTCGGTTCCAGCTTCCGAGCCAGCGCAAGCTGCGCCGTGGCTCCCGCCTTATCCCCGGTCTTCGCTAAAGCGACTCCCAAACCGTTGTGCACCGCTGCCGTCCCGGGAATGAGCCCCGCCGCCCTGCGAAAAGAGGCTACCGCTTCCTGATATTGTCCCTTCTTGAAGTAGTCGCACCCCAGCTGATAGTGGGCCGCCGGCATATCCGGCTCCAGCCGCAAGACCTTCTCCAAGTGGACGATCGACTCGTCATAGCGCCCCACCTGACGGAGGGCCATGGCATAGTTGAAGTGCGCCGTGAGGTTCTCCGGATCCATTTGCAGCGCCTCTTTGATCTTGGCCAGTCCTTCCCGGGCGTGGCCCTGCTGCACCAATGCCAGCCCCTCGTTGGCTCGCGCCATCACCTGCTGACCTTCTTTTGCTCTTCGTCCGAGTTCTTCGCTGAGGGCAGCTTCTTTTGCGGCTTCTTCCGGCTTTCCTGCACGCCGCAGTGTCCGGCTCAGCTGGTAGTGCACCGAACTGTCGCCTGGCAAAAGTGCCGTGGCACGCCGCAGTTCCTGCACCGCTTCCTCAAGGTTGCCCTCCTCGCGCAAGACCAGGCCTAAATCGCGGTGCGCCGCACCCAGGCCTGGATCCAGTTTAACGGCCTGCCGCAGGTTCGACTCGGCCTTGTCCGTCTCCCCTGCCTTCAAAAACGTGCTGCCTAGATCCTGGTGGAGAACGGCATTCTTCGGATCAAGTACGAGCGCCCGGTGAAATGCTTCTTCCGCTTTCGGAAAGTCGCCCACGAAGCTGTAGAGCTCTCCCAGTTCCCGCAGTGCATCGGGCTGGCGGCTGTTCAATCCCAGGGATGTCAGATAGGCCTTGGCGGCTTCGTCTCTCCGATCCGCTCGCGCCAGCAACTTAGCGAGCGACAGCCAGTTCTCGGCACTCTTGGGGGCCAGCCTCACGGCCAGCCGAAGCTGCTTCTCGGCTGCCGCCTGATCATGCGCCTCCGCGAGCATGTCGCCCAAAAACCTGCGGTAGTCCGGGTTCTTGGGCTCGAGATCGCAGGCTCGCGCCATTTCCGCTGCCGCGTCATGCGGCCGCCCCACTCGCACGTAGGCTTGCGCCAGATCGTTGTACAGTGCGGCCGACTGCGGACGGCTGGCGACTGCCTGCTCAAAAAATGATATGCTTTCTGCGAATCTCCCTTGCCTGAATATCGCAACCCCGAGGTTTGTCACGGCTTCGATGTTGGAAGGGTCGGCCTGCACTGCCTGGCGGAATTGCGATTCCGCCTCTGCGGCACGGTTCTCCTGCATCAGGCGAATCCCCTCGGCGTTCAACTGTTGGGCGCGGTAGGTGGGCGTAATCTGCGGCAACGCGAACGCCGGCAGTGCGACTGAAATGAACAGCAGAAGCAGCTTGGCCATAGCAGGCTGAGAACAATTTCTAACACAGAAGGATGATTTTCTTATGATGATGATCAGGAATCAGCGAGGCAGTGCCGCGGTTCAAATCGTGTGGGTGGTGGCAGGGATCGCCGTGATCGCCGCCGCGCTTCTGTTTATGAAACACACCTTGTCGCGCTCACCTGTGGCGTTCACAACGCCCTATCAGGCGGTCCTGCTGACCAACGGCTCGGCCTACTTTGGAAAACTGGAAGGATATGGCACCTCTCGGCCCGTGCTGAGCGAGGTCTATTACATCGTCACTCAGACTAATCCCGAGACCAAGCAATCCAGCAATGTGTTGGTCAAGCGCGGCAAGGAACTGCACGAGCCCGACCGCATGTATCTCAATCCCAACCAGATTTTGTGCGTCGAGCCGGTGGGCACAAGCTCCAAGGTTGCACAACTGATCGCCCAGCAGCCGCACTAAAGCGGCTGCAAAGTCCAAGGGGACAGGCCGCATGGCCTTTCCCCTCGCTTCCCTAGTCTATCTCCCGCACGTGACCCTCGCGTGCCCGCATTCCTGCGCCGGCGGCAACCGCTGACTCCGCTTTCTTCTTCTTCCACTCGCCCTCGGCCAGCACTGTGATGGATTCCAGTTTCTTCTTCTTCAAGCCGGCGTTGATTCCCGCCAGTTCCTTCTGCGTCAGCTTCTGGAAGTCGACGATTACATCTTCCAGTTCGTGGCCGATCGACTCGGTCCTTGCTACCTGGTAATCCGTGGGCTTTCCGTCGTATCCCGTCACCGCACCATAGAGTTGCCCCATCAGTTCACGGATGCGTTCTTCGCCGGTAATCATGCCGCCTTCTTTGGTGGCCACGATCTTCGAGCGTAGAGCGTCACACTCTGCCGCGAGTTGCTGCAGTTGCTTGCGCAGCGGATCTTTCTCCGCCACTTTGGCTGCACGCGCGTTGGCCCCGTCGCGCACCCCT